>Ga0058694_1001077_pt1 | contig 11192 bp, 10 predicted proteins | sample AgamicOrSfrz_FD_55041 | JGI IMG/M metagenome (GOLD analysis project Ga0058694, IMG submission 55041) | Agave microbial communities from Guanajuato, Mexico - Or.Sf.rz | ecosystem: Host-associated > Plants > Phyllosphere > Phylloplane/Leaf | place: Guanajuato, Mexico | collected 2012-05-30 | reverse complement strand
ACGCAGACGGCGGTGTCGTCATGGTTGAGCGCCTGAAGAAGGCTAATCAGTTCGCTGTCGTCGAGGCGGCATTCGATGCCTACCGCGCCCTGGCCGACGGCGGGCAGAGAGATTTCCGCCGGCAGCGCCTGACGAATGCGTGATTCCAGCTCCAGACGCTTCAGTCCGGCGGCCGCCAGAATAATGGCGTCATATTCGCCAGCGTCGAGTTTCGACAGGCGCGTCCCGACGTTGCCGCGCAGCGAGCGGATCACCAGATCCGGACGGCGTTCGCTAATCTGGCTCTGACGGCGCAGGCTGGAAGTGCCGACTACCGCGCCCTGTGGCAGCGCGTCGAGCGAGTCGTAATGGTTCGAGACGAAGGCGTCGCGCGGGTCTTCGCGCTCGCAAATCGTGACCAGCCCTAATCCCTCGGGNAACGCGACCGGCACATCTTTCATCGAATGGACCGCGAGATCGGCGCGNTCTTCCAGCATCGCCAGCTCAAGCTCTTTGACAAAGAGTCCTTTACCGCCGACTTTCGCCAGCGGCGTGTCAAGGATGACGTCGCCTTTGGTGACCATAGGCACCAGCTCCACACGCAGGCCTGGATGCGCGGCCATCAGGCGTTGCTGGACATAATGTGCCTGCCAGAGCGCGAGAGGACTTTGTCTTGTAGCAATTCTGAAAATTTTGTCTAACATGCTGTTAACCATTTTGATCGTTCATCGAATATCCTATCATTGTCGGCTGATGGCTGACAGTTTCAACGGATTATTTGACCGGGCTGGCGGGAAGATCCGCCAGTGAAAAGAGGATGAAGCGGACGCCGGCGTCCGAAAGCGCAGGAAGCGAACAGGAACGTGCTAAACTGTTAAGTAGCGCAACTTTCTTTACGGTCAATCTGCCAGGTGTTAGATTGATCACGTTTCCAGCAATAATCTGCCCAACTTTTTCGATTACTAAGCGGTGGATTCAGGAAACAGGTTGCTTAAACACTGGGACAATCAGGCGAAACGTCTTGTACCTCTACATTGAGACACTGAAACAGAGACTGGATGCCATTAATCAGCTGCGCGTCGATCGCGCGCTGGCTGCGATGGGACCTGCTTTCCAGCACGTATACAGTCTGCTGCCGACCTTACTACATTATCATCATCCGCTGATGCCGGGTTACTTCGACGGTAACGTTCCCCGTGGCATCAGCTTCTTTACGCCTGAAGAAAACCAGCTTCTGCTGATGCGCGAACTGGCGGGCAGCCGCGAGCTGACGCTGGACGTATCGCGCACCGGCGAAATGCCGATCACCGGCATCTACTCCATGGGCAGCACCTCGTCGGTCGGACAGAACAGCGTCTCCGACCTGATATCTGGGTCTGCCATCAGTCATGGCTGGATAACGAAGAGCGCCTCAACCTGCAGCGCAAATGCACGCTGCTGCAGAAGTGGTGCGTATCGATGGGCGTGGAAGTCAGCTTCTTCCTGATTGATGAAAACCGTTTCCGCCATAACGAAAGCGGCAGCCTCGGCGGAGAAGACTGCGGCTCGACGCAGCATATTTTGCTGCTCGACGAATTCTACCGTACCGCCGTGCGCATGGCGGGCAAACGCATCCTGTGGAATATGGTGCCGTGCGAAGAAGAACATCACTACGACGACTATGTGATGTCGCTCTACGCGCAGGGCGTGCTGACGCCTAACGAGTGGCTCGATCTCGGCGGGCTGGGCACGCTGTCGGCGGAAGAGTACTTCGGCGCCAGCCTGTGGCAGCTCTATAAAAGCATCGACTCGCCCTATAAGGCGGTGCTGAAAACGCTGCTGCTGGAAGCCTACAGCTGGGAGTATCCCAACACCCAACTGCTGGCGATGGATATCAAACAGCGCCTGCACGACGGCGAAATCGTCAGCTTCGGCCTCGATCCCTACTGCATGATGCTGGAGCGCGTGACGCACTACCTGACCAGCGTGGACGATCGGCCGCGCCTCGACCTGGTGCGCCGCTGCTTCTACCTGAAAGTGTGCGAGAAGCTGAGCGCCGACGAAACCAGCAGCCGCTCGGGCTGGCGACGCGAGATCCTGTCGCAGCTGGTGAAAGAGTGGGGCTGGGACGAGGAAAAACTGGCGATTCTCGACAACCGCGGCGGCTGGAAAATCGAACGCGTGCGCGAGGCGCATAACGAACTGCTGGATGCGATGATGCAGAGCTATCGCAACCTGATCCGTTTTGCCCGTCGCAACAATTTAAGCGTCAGCGCGAGTCCGCAGGATATCGGCGTGCTGACGCGTAAACTGTATGCCGCTTTTGAAGCGCTGCCGGGCAAGGTCACGCTGGTCAACCCGCAGATTTCGCCTGACCTCTCGGAAGAGAACCTGACCTTTATTCACGTTCCGGCGGGCCGCGCCAACCGTTCAGGCTGGTATCTCTATAACCAGGCGCCGGACATGGACTCGATCATCAGCCATCAGCCGCTGGAATATAACCGCTATCTGAATAAGCTGGTGGCCTGGGCGTGGTTTAACGGCTTGTTGACCAGCAAAACGCGCCTGCATATCAAAGGCAACGAGATCTGCGATCTGGCGCGCCTGCAGGAGCTGGTGAACGACGTCTCGTCGCACTTCCCGCTGCGCCTGCCTGCGCCGACGCCGAAAGCGCTCTACAGCCCGTGCGAAATCCGCCATCTGGCGATTATCGTCAACCTTGAGCACGATCCGACCTCCGCTTTCCGCAATCAGGTGGTGCACTTCGATTTCCGCAAGCTGGACGTCTTTAGCTTCGGCCAGCAGCAGCAGTGCCTGATCGGCAGCATCGATCTGCTCTACCGCAACTCGTGGAACGAAGTGCGCACGCTGCACTTCAGCGGCGAGCAGGCGATGATCGAGGCGTTGAAAACCATTCTGGGTAAAATGCATCAGGACGCTTCGCCGCCGGACACGGTGGAAGTGTTCTGCTACAGCCAGCATCTGCGCGGGCTGATCCGCACGCGCGTTCAGCAGCTGGTCTCCGAATGCATCGAGCTGCGTCTCTCCAGCACGCGTCAGGAGCCGGGCCGCTTTAAAGCGTTGCGCATGGCGGGCCAGACGTGGGGACTCTTCTTCGAGCGTATGAGCGTGTCGGTGCAGAAGCTGGAAAACGCGGTGGAGTTCTACGGCGCGATCTCCAACAACAAGCTGCACGGCCTGTCGATCAAAGTGGAATCGAACCAGACGCCGCTGCCGCCGGTCGTGAACGGCTACGCCAGCGAAGGCATTATCCAGTTCTTCTTCGAAGACACCACCGACGAGCAGGGTTTCAATATCTATATCCTGGATGAAACCAACCGCGTCGAGGTCTATCATCACTGCGAAGGCAGCAAAGAGGAGCTGGTGCGCGACGTCAGCCGCTTTTACTCCTCTTCGCACGATCGCTTTACCTACGGCTCCAGCTTTATCAACTTCAACCTGCCGCAGTTCTACCAGATCGTGAATACCGGCGACCGCTTCCAGGTGATCCCGTTCCGCAGCCAGACGCTGGCCCAGCTTTGCGCCACGCAGCCGGATAACGACAACGGCGACTACCAGCCGCGCTACCAGGTACACTGACGCCGCGCTCGCCGCGCGGCTCTTTCCTTAGAACGTCACCGCGCGCACGCGAATTGCGGGGATTTCCTGTTGCTTTTCCATCTTCAACTGCGATGATAAGCAACCAGGTTAAGGACAAAAGAGCAGAAGAGATGAAGAGAGTAAAAAGCCTGTTGGCAATGGCGCTGGCGCTGACGAGCCTGGCAGGCTGTGGACTAAAAGGACCGCTTTACTTCCCGCCCGCCGACCAGCCGAAAACGCAAACTCCACAGCAAGCTGAGCAGCAGAAAAAGCAGCAGCAACAGCGTGCGGCTCAGGCAGACACGCACGGACTGGTGAGCGGCGGCAACGCCAGCATGTCAGCAGAATAATTGTAATGGCGCACCCGGCGGAGCAAAAAATGCAGTTCTCCAAAATGCACGGACTCGGCAACGATTTCATGGTTGTGGATGCCGTGACGCAAAACGTCTTTTTCTCGCCGGAGCTGATTCGCCGGCTGGCGGATCGCCATCTGGGGATCGGTTTCGATCAGCTGCTGATCGTCGAGCCGCCTTACGATCCCGATCTCGATTTCCACTATCGCATCTTCAACGCCGACGGCAGCGAAGTGGCGCAGTGCGGCAACGGCGCCCGCTGCTTCGCCCGCTTCGTCAGGCTGAAAGGGCTGACCAACAAAAGCGAAATCCGCGTCAGCACGCAAACCGGACGCATGGTATTGAGCGTGACGCCGGACGAACTGGTGCGCGTCAATATGGGCGAGCCCAATTTCGAACCGCAGCAGGTGCCGTTCCGCGCGAATAAAGCGGAAAATCTCTATCTGCTGCGCGTCGCCGAACAGACCGTCATGTTCGGCGCGGTGTCGATGGGCAATCCGCACTGCGTGATCCAGGTCGACAGCGTGCAGACCGCCGCGGTCGAGACCGTCGGCCCGGCGCTGGAAAGCCACGAGCGCTTTCCCGAACGCGTCAACGTCGGCTTTATGGAAGTGGTGTCGGCGGAGCATATTCGCCTGCGCGTCTACGAGCGCGGAGCGGGCGAAACCCAGGCGTGCGGCAGCGGCGCGTGCGCCGCGGTAGCCTGCGGCGTTCAGCAGGGCATTCTGGCGCCGAAGGTGCGCGTCGATCTGCCGGGCGGCACGCTGCACATCGCCTGGAAAGGAGCCGGCCAGCCGCTGTTTATGACCGGACCCGCCACACACGTTTACGATGGGTTTATTCATCTATGAAAAATATCGAAGAGCAGGCTGACAATACGATCCTGCTGGACGATCAGGCCGTTAACGATTATCTGCAGCAAAACCCTGATTTCTTTATCCGCAACGCCCGCCAGGTCGAACAGATGGCGGTGCCGCATCCGGTGCGCGGCAGCGTGTCGCTGGTGGAGTGGCATATGGCGCGCCAGCGCAACCATATCCAGCGGCTGGAAGAGGAGATCACCCTGCTGATGGAGCAGGCCAGCGCCAACCATGAGCTGTTCGATCGGCTGCTGGCGCTGCAGGGCCATCTGGCGTCGGCCGATTCGCTGCAGGAGATGCTCAACCGNCTGCATCGCTGGGCGCGCGATCTGGGGCTGGCGGGCGCCAATCTGCGTCTTTTCGCCGACAANTGGCGGCTGGGCGCGCCCTCGGAATTCGTGCAGCTTAGCCTGTCGCGTCAGGCGTTTGAGCCGCTGCGCATCCAGCGCTTCGGCCAGCAGCACCATTTTCTTGGCAGCCTGAACGGCCCCGAACTGCTGCTGCTGCTGCCGCAGGCTAAAGCGATCGGGTCGGTCGCGATGTCGCTGATGGGCGAGCGCGGCGATCTGGGCGTGCTGATCTTCAGCAGCCGCGACAGCCAGCACTATCAGGCCGGCATGGGCACGCTGCTGTTGCAGCATCTGGCGCAGATGATGCCGGAGCTGCTGTCGCGCTGGGTGGAACGCGCATGAGCGCGCTGCAGGCCGCCGTCGACGAATTCCTGCGCTACCTCAGGGTCGAGCGTCAGCTCAGCCCGCTGACGCAGGAAAACTACGCGCGCCAGCTGGCGGCGCTGAGCGAGATGGCCGAAGAGATGAAGCTGGAGAGCTGGGCGCAGCTGGAGCCGGCGCAGGTGCGCAGCATGGCGTCGCGCAGCCGGCGCGCTGGATTAGGCGCCAGCAGCCTCGCGCTGCGTCTGTCGGCGCTGCGCAGCTTTCTCGACTGGCAGGTCAGCCAGGGCAAACTCTCCGCCAATCCCGCCAAAGGGATCACCACGCCGCGTAACGCGCGCCATCTGCCGAAGAACATCGACGTCGACGAAGTGAATCAGCTGCTGGAGATCGACCTTAACGATCCGCTGGCGGTGCGCGACCGCGCGATGCTGGAGGTGATGTACGGCGGCGGGCTGCGCCTGTCGGAGCTGGTGAATATGGACTGCCGCCATGTCGATCTCGACGCGGGCGACGTCTGGGTGGTAGGCAAAGGCAGCAAAGAGCGTCGCGTGCCGATCGGCCGCACCGCCGTCGCCTGGCTGGAACAGTGGCTGCCGCTACGCGCCGCCTTTGGCTGCGAGGATGACGCGCTGTTTCTCTCCAGCCGCGGGCGCCGCATTTCGGCGCGCAATGTGCAAAAGCGCTTCGCCGAATGGGGCGTGAAGCAGGGCGTCGCCAGCCATATTCATCCGCACAAGCTGCGCCACTCGTTCGCCACGCATCTGCTGGAGTCGAGCGGCGATCTGCGCGCGGTGCAGGAGCTGCTGGGCCACGCCAATCTCTCTACCACGCAGATCTATACCCATCTCGATTTCCAGCATCTGGCGACGGTGTATGACGCTGCGCATCCCCGCGCCAAACGAGGAAAGAACGAATGAAGTTTTACCGTCCGCTACGCGCCGTTAAGGCGATCACTTTCGATCTCGACGATACGCTTTACGACAACTATCCGGTGATCCGCAAAACCACCGCCGAATCGCATGCGGCGCTGCAGGCCTACCATCCGTCGCTGCGCGAATTCACGCCGCTCGATTATCAACGGCTGCGCGACGAGCTGCTGGCGCGCGAGCCGGATATTTATCATGACGTGTCGGAGTGGCGTCGACGCTCGGTCGAGCTGGCGCTGCTGAACGCCGGTCTCTCCGCGCAGGAAGCGACGGCGGGCGCCGATGAAATCATGGACGTCTTTCATCACTGGCGCAGTCAGGTCGAGATGCCGGAAGAGACGCATCAGACGCTGAAGGCGCTGGGCGAAAAAGTCCCGCTGGTGGCGATCACCAACGGCAACGCGCGCCCGGAGCAGCTCGGCATCGCCGACTATTTCCAGTTCGCGCTGCGCGCCGGGCCGGACGGCCGCGCCAAGCCTTATCAGGATATGTATCATCTCGCCGCGCAGCGGCTCGGCATCGCGCCGGAGCACATTCTGCACGTGGGCGACGACCTCACCACCGACGTGGCCGGCGCGCTGCGCTGCGGCCTGCAGGCGTGCTGGATCAACCTGCGCGGCGGCAACCTGATGCAGATTGCCGATGCGCGCCTGGTGCCGCACGTGGAAATTTCGCGATTGGCATCCCTGACCTCACTGGTATAATGGCTGTAGATTTATCCAGTCGTACCCTGAATCATGCGTCTTGCTGCAAGCCGAATGATTCAGGGTTCGCTTTTTGTTTTCTTAAGTGAACGGTGCCTATGGACGTTTCTGATCTGCTCAACGGTTTGAATGACAAACAGCGCGAAGCCGTGGCGGCGCCGCGCGGCAACCTGCTGGTGCTGGCAGGCGCAGGCAGCGGAAAAACGCGCGTTCTGGTGCACCGCATCGCCTGGCTGCTGTCGGTAGAGAACTGCTCGCCCTATTCGATTATGGCGGTGACCTTTACCAACAAAGCGGCGGCGGAGATGCGTCACCGTATCGAACAGCTGATCGGCACCAGCCAGGGCGGCATGTGGATCGGCACCTTTCACGGCCTCGCCCATCGCCTGCTGCGCGCGCACCATCTCGACGCCGGCCTGCCGCAGGATTTTCAGATCCTCGACAGCGAAGATCAGCTGCGTCTGCTGAAGCGCCTGATTAAGGCGATGAATCTGGATGAGAAGCAGTGGCCCGCGCGTCAGGGCATGTGGTACATCAACGGCAAAAAAGACGAAGGGCTGCGCCCGAAACATATTGAAAGCTACGGCAATCCGGTGGAGCAGACCTGGCTGCGCATCTATCAGGCGTATCAGGAAGCGTGCGACCGCGCCGGGCTGGTCGATTTTGCCGAGCTGCTGCTGCGCGCCCATGAGCTGTGGCTGCATAAGCCGCATATTCTCAATCACTATCGCGAACGCTTCAGCAATATTCTGGTGGATGAGTTTCAGGACACCAACAACATTCAGTACGCCTGGATCCGCATGCTGGCGGGCGACAGCGGCCGGGTAATTATCGTCGGCGACGACGATCAGTCGATCTACGGCTGGCGCGGCGCGCAGGTCGAGAACATCCAGCGCTTCCTGCAGGATTTCCCGGCGGCGGAGACCATTCGCCTTGAGCAGAACTATCGCTCCACCAACAACATCCTGAAGTCGGCCAACGCCCTGATCGCCAATAACAACGGCCGTCTCGGCAAAGAGCTGTGGACCGACGGCAGCGACGGCGATCCGATTTCGATCTACTGCGCCTTTAACGAGCTGGATGAAGCGCGCTTTGTGGTCAACCGCATCAAAACCTGGCAGGAGAGCGGCCACGCCCTGCAGGACTGCGCCATTCTCTATCGCAGCAACGCCCAGTCGCGCGTGCTGGAAGAGGCGCTGCTGCAGAGCAGCATGCCCTATCGCATTTACGGCGGCATGCGCTTCTTCGAACGTCAGGAGATCAAAGACGCGCTCGCCTATCTGCGCCTGATCGCCAACCGCAACGACGATGCCGCCTTTGAGCGCGTGGTGAATACGCCGACGCGCGGCGTGGGCGATCGTACGCTCGACGTGGTGCGTCAGACCGCCCGCGAACGCCAGATGACGCTGTGGCAGGCGACGCGCGACCTGCTGCAAACCAAAGCGCTGGCGGGGCGCGCCGCCTCGGCGCTGCAGCGCTTCTGCGAGCTGGTCGATTCGCTGGCGAGCGAAACCGTCGAGATGCCGCTGCACGTGCAGACCGACCGCGTCATCAAGGATTCCGGCCTGTGGGTGATGTATGAGCAGGAGAAAGGCGAAAAGGGCCAGGCGCGTATCGAAAACCTTGAGGAACTGGTGACGGCGACGCGCCAGTTCAGCTATCAGGACGAAGATGAAGATCTGATGCCGCTGCAGGCGTTNCTGTCGCATGCCGCGCTGGAAGCGGGCGAAGGCCAGGCCGATAAGTGGCAGGATGCGGTGCAGCTGATGACGCTGCACTCGGCGAANGGNCTGGAGTTTAGCCAGGTCTTTATCGTCGGCATGGAAGAGGGGATGTTCCCNAGCCAGATGTCGATTGATGANGGCGGCCGTCTGGAAGAGGAGCGGCGTCTTGCCTATGTNGGCGTGACGCGCGCCATGCTGAAGCTGACGCTGACCTACGCCGAGTCGCGCCGGCTCTACGGCAAAGAGGTTTATCACCGGCCNTCGCGCTTTATCGGCGAGNTGCCGGANGAGTGCATCGANGAGGTGCGCCTGCGCGCCAGCGTCAGCCGGCCGGTNAGCCATCAGCGCATGGGCGCGCCGATCTCGAAAAGCGACAGCGGNTTTTCGCTGGGCCAGCGCGTGAAGCATGCGAAATTCGGCGAAGGCACCATCATNAATCTGGAAGGCAGCGGCGANCACAGCCGCGTGCAGGTGGCGTTTCAGGGCCAGGGCATCAAGTGGCTGGTGGCCGCCTATGCGAAGCTGGAAACCGCTTAGTCANCGGTTGACGACTTTTTCGTCTCAGCGTAACATGCGCGCACTATTATCAAGAGAGGACAANGCCTTGGATACGCCCAGTCGATGCTGGCTCAGTCACCTGGTTACCAGGAATAACATCTAAGGCTTCCTCTTTTAGCTGGTAGCCTTAGCGGTTATCAGCGACCTCCCTTTTTTATCCCGTCGCACGAGTCAGCACTGATTCACCTTTTGAACGAGCGTTTCCGTGTTCAGGCGTTGCCGTGGCCGATCGGCCAACGGCCTTGTCCCATTTAGTCTGCAATGGGGAGTATTGCTATGCTGAGCGCATTTAAACTGGATCGCAGCCGCCTGACGCGTCTGGAGCTGGAAGACGAAAACGACAAACTGACCACTTCGGTGTGGGTCGATCTGATCGAGCCGGAAGAGGGCGAGCGCGACCGCGTGCAGAGCGAGCTGGGACAAAGCCTGGCGACGCGTCCCGAGCTGGAGGATATCGAAGCTTCGGCGCGTTTTTTCGAAGATGAAGACGGGCTGCATATTCACTCTTTCTTCTTTTATGAAGATGCGGAAGATCACGCCGGCAACTCCACCGTGGCCTTCACCATTCGCGAAGGGCGGCTTTATACGCTGCGCGAGCGCGAACTGCCTGCGTTTCGCCTTTACCGCATGCGCGCCCGTAATCAGACGCTGATCGACGGCAACGCCTTTGAGCTGCTGCTGGATCTGTTCGACCAAAATCGAACAGCTGGCGGATGAGATCGAGAATATCTATAGCGCGCTGGAGAAGCTCAGCCGCGTGATTATGGAAGGGCAGCAGGGCGAAGAGTATGACCAGGCGCTGTCGCGTCTCGCCGAGCTGGAAGATATCGGCTGGAAGGTGCGGCTCTGCTTGATGGATACCCAGCGCGCGCTCAATTTTCTGGTGCGCAAGGCGCGGCTGCCGAACAACCAGCTGGAGCAGGCGCGCGAGATCCTGCGCGATATCGAGTCGCTGCTGCCGCATAACGAATCGCTGTTTCAGAAGGTTAACTTCCTGATGCAGGCGGCGATGGGCTTTATCAACATCGAGCAGAACCGCATTATCAAGATCTTCTCGGTGGTGTCGGTGGTGTTTCTGCCGCCGACGCTGGTGGCGTCGAGCTATGGGATGAACTTCGAGTTTATGCCGGAGCTGAAGTGGAGCTTTGGCTATCCGGCGGCGATTGGTCTGATGATCCTCGCCGGTCTGGCGCCTTATCTCTATTTCAAACGCAAGAACTGGCTGTAATCGTTTATCAGCGGGCGGGGAGTCCGGAGCCTACGCGACTGACAAGGACCGATCGCAAAGACGCAAAAAGCGGCATCCCTGCCAGCTCGGCCCGCGCCCTCCCTGGCGCGGGACGCTTTGCTCTTCGGTCCATGTCATTCGCGTTTTGACATTTTTGCGCGCTGTTGGATTAAAGAGCCTGCCGCTTTGTTATGCGTCGGCTACGCAGCGTCGCCACCACCGCATCGAAAATAAACACCGCCAGCGCCAGCCAGATAAAGGCGAACGTCACCATCTTATCGGGCGTAATGGTCTCGCCGTAAAACAGCACCGCCAGCAGGAACATCAGCGTCGGGCCGAGATANTGGAAAAAGCCGACGGTGGAGAGCCGCAGCCGCGTACAGGCGGCGGCAAACAGCATCAGCGGAATCGTCGTCACGATGCCCGCCGCTACCAGCTTCAGATTCAGGCTCAGCGGGTTGGCGCTCAGATGGCTGGTCGGCGTATCGGCGACGCCGAACAGATAGATGGCCGCCAGCGGAAACAGCCACAGCGTCTCAATCAGCATGCCGCTCTGTGCATCGACCTGAATCTTTTTGCGCACCAGACCATAAAAGGCGAAGCTCAA
>Ga0058694_1001076_pt1 | contig 11199 bp, 9 predicted proteins | sample AgamicOrSfrz_FD_55041 | JGI IMG/M metagenome (GOLD analysis project Ga0058694, IMG submission 55041) | Agave microbial communities from Guanajuato, Mexico - Or.Sf.rz | ecosystem: Host-associated > Plants > Phyllosphere > Phylloplane/Leaf | place: Guanajuato, Mexico | collected 2012-05-30 | reverse complement strand
GTGGAGGTGGTCGGCGATCTCGGAGTAGCGGTCGGCGGCGGCGAGGTATTCCTTTGATTTGGGATCGGCGGTGGAGAGGACGTGGGTGATCTCCTCGGCTTCGCGCTCCATGGCGTGGAGGTGCTCGAAGACGGAGAGGCACTCGTCGAAGACCGAGCGTCCGGAAAGGGCGAGGCCGTCCTGCGGGAGGTAGCCGATGGTCATCCCCTTGACGCGGGTGAGTTGGCCATAATCCAGAGTTTCTCTGCCGCCGAGGATCTTCAGCAGGGTGGATTTGCCGGTGCCGTTTCCGCCGACAAGGCCGGTTCGCTCATCGGGTGTGATGAGCCAGTTGACGTCTTCAAAGAGGAGTTTCTGGCCGAAGCGTTTGCCGGCGCCGGAGAGTTGCAGCATCAGGTTTATTTTCTCATCCGGGGCTTTTGAGCCTGTTGATGCCGTCACTAACGGGATGGTCAATCAGCGCCGGTCCATCCAGACCTGGCTGTGTCGCATCGTACAGACACGGCATCGGCTCGGCGCATCCTATTGGTATTGGCACGTTTTGAGAGGCCAGGGTGGCGCGGTCTATTGCGCAAATCGATTCTCCACGGGAGGACGTGTCAGGGCAGCCGACGCGCCGCAGACCTGGACGCGTGTGGCGGTGGCTCGCCTTTGCGGCACTGNTGGGCGGCAGTGTGGCGGTTGTGCTGGTGGTTGCGTTGCACTGGGCGAGCCGGAACGCGGGACCGATTCTGCGTCAGCGGGTGATCGCAACGCTCGAGGAGCGGTTCCGTTCGCCGGTGCAATTGGACTCGCTGAACCTGACCTTCGAGAACGGAATCAGCGTCTCGGGCGGCGGCCTGCGCATTGTGAACTTTGGCGAGAAGCAGCCGGCGGGGACGGAGCCGGCGGAAGACCAGCCGATGCTGTCGGTGGACAGCTTCGATTTCCACACAACCGTGCGCCAGTTGCTGGAGCCGACGCTACGCGTCGACCTAGTGCATGTTCGCGGAATGAGACTGAATATCCCGCCGAAGAGTCAACGGGGGCCGTTGCTGAAGCCGAAAAAGCATAGGGCGCGCGACGCCGGCGTGGTGGTAGACAAGATTGTCTGCAGCGACATGACCCTGACGATTATGACCGACAAGCCAGACAAGCTGCCGCTAGTGTTTGAGATCCACGATCTTACGCTGAAGGACATCGGTCCAAACCATCCGTTCGCGTTCGATGCGCAACTGGTGAACCCGAAGCCGATCGGGGATATCCACTCCACCGGGCAGTTCGGGCCCTGGAACGGAGACCAGCCGCGGGACACGCCGGTGCAGGGTCAATACGCGTTCACGAACGCAGACCTGGGGCCGATCAAGGGGATAGCTGGAACGCTGTCGTCGACCGGCAAGTACGGCGGAACGCTAAGCGAGATTGGAGTGACCGGCACGACGGATACCCCGAACTTCTCGCTGGATGTGAGCGAGCACCCGGTGGATCTTCGGACCGAATTTGACGCGACGGTGGATGGAACGACAGGCGATACGCGGCTGAACCACGTGCACGCGACCCTGCTGAACACGGTTCTGGACGTGACCGGAATGGTAATGCAGGCAAATGATAAGCGCGGGCGCGAGTATGCAGCGAAGCTGGCGCATGGTCCGGTTGCGGGCGAAGAGGTTCGAGGGCACTACATCGATATTTCGGTTGTTACGAAACAGGCACGGATTCAGGACATCCTGACGCTCGGGGTGAAAGCGCGGCCGCCGATTATGAGCGGATCGCTGGCGCTCCAGGCACATCTTTCGATTCCGCCGGGCGACGTGAGCGTGTCGAAGAAGATACGGATTCAGGGCAGGTTTGGGATACGCGGCGCGACGTTCTCAAACGTGAAGTGGCAGCGGACGCTCGATAGTTTAAGCGCGCGGGCCGAGGGGCATCCCAAGCAGGCGAACAACGTGGACGCGGAGCGTGTGGCATCGCAGATGTCCGGTACGTTTTCGCTGGGACGAGCGATGCTGACGATTCCCGAGCTGCACTACGAGATCCCGGGGGCGAGGGTGAACCTTGCGGGTAAGTATGGACTGGACGGGAAGACCTTCAACTTCGCCGGGACCGTCCAGACTGAGGCGACTGCGTCAGAGATGCTAACGGGCTGGAAACACTGGGTGGCGATGCCGTTCGATCCACTGTTTAAGAAGGATGGGGCCGGGCTGGAGGTGCCGGTGAAGATTACCGGCACGAATTCCGACATGAAATTCGGCGTCGATATGGGCAAGCTGAGGAAGCAGATTTTCTCCCGGCATAAGGATCAGCCGGAGATGAAGACGCAAGACAACAAGATTGTGGGCGATCCGACGCCGGTCCGGCCAAGGGCAGACGAGCGTGCGGCTGAGCCGGAAGGGAAAATCGTCGAACGGCAGTAACGCCAGGCGGTAGAAACTGTCCCCCCGGCTCTGCTACTGTCTGAGACAGGAGAGCGATGCCGCTGCAGTCGCAAATATCAACCGACGACGGTGCGCGGGTGCCGGAGATCGCTCCTGCGACTCAGCCGGCCAGCGGTGCGGAGCCGGACGAGTCGGACATTGCTCCGATCTGGCTGCAACGACTCTCGCTTTTTGTGCTGGTGTTGTTCTGCGTGTACTTGGGCGTGCTGGTTGCAATCCTGCCGTGGTGGAAACGGATGTGGGACCAGAATCTGTGGATCCAGTCGCGGCCTGCGCTGGCGGCCGTGCTGGACAATGGGGCCGTCCGCGGTCTGATCTCCGGGCTGGGGCTGCTGGATATCTGGATTGGCGTATCGGAAGCGGTGAACTACCGCGATCATCGGCGCTGACAGCGCAGGCGTGGAGCAACTAACGTAGAGAAGCGATGCCAAGACAAGATCCTGAACCCCTTTATCCTGCGCCGCTGGCGTACCACAACGAAGATTTTCTGAACTCACCGGACGGTCGCGCCTTCCGGATTCTGGCGGAGTACCAGGAGCCGATGACGCGGTTCCGCCGTGAACGCGTGCAGGATACGGTGGTTTTCTTCGGTTCGGCGCGGTTCCGTGCCCTGGACGTGGCGAGCCATGAGCTGGAACTGCTTGAGAACACAGGCTCAACGAAGCCGGCGCCGCCCTCCGAGCAGCCGGCCAGTAAGGAAGAAGTGGAGCGCGGCGAAGCTTCCGCGCAGAAGCTGAAATTAGCCGAGGCGGCGGTGGAGATGGCGCGGTATTACGAGGACGCGCGCAAACTTGCCGGGTTGATATCGCAGTGGGCGATGACCCTGCCCGGGCGACGGCACCGGTACGTGGTGACCTCAGGAGGCGGCCCGGGCATCATGGAGGCGGCGAACCGGGGTGCGTATGAGGCCGGTGCGAAGACGATCGGGCTGAATATCAAGTTGCCGTTTGAACAGGCTCCGAATCCGTACATCACGCCGGACCTGAACTTCGAGTTCCATTACTTCTTCATGCGTAAGTTCTGGTTCGCGTACCTGGCCAAGGCGCTGGTCGTGTTTCCAGGCGGGTTCGGAACACTGGACGAGATGTTCGAACTACTGACGCTGGCGCAGACGCAGAAGCTGGCGAAGAAGATTACCGTGCTCATCTATGGGTCTGACTACTGGAACAGTGTGATCAATTTGGACGTGCTGGCGGAGAAGGGTGCGATTGCGCGGAAGGACCTGGAGTTGTTCCACTTTGCCGACAGTCCGGAGGAGGCGTTCGAGAAGCTGAGATCGGCACTGATGGAAGATATGCAGCACCAACAGGCTGTTCACGAGGCGCCGGCGACCGACGGCGTACCGCGGACGCCGGCTCCGGACGCGCAGGAGTTGCTGGGGCCCGATATAGCGAAGACTCGCTAGAGACCACGTCTATGAGGCGTTGCTCTAGCCACAATGGCAGCGAGACAGGAGACCTGCACTGACCTCCAGCCAGCGGCGGAACGAGAGTGCCGCCACCCGACCCAGCGAAGAGGCAAGTTTGCCGCGACAGACAGAGGCTGCGCGCAGCTGCTCTGGGCTGTTGCCACTTCAGGCGATTGCTGTGCTTCTATCGCATGCATTTGCCGTCGTGTGGCAGATCTCGACGCTGCCGCGCGCTCCGGTATTTGGCGACGAGATCATCATCAATGATCCGGCGATTGCGCTGAGCCGCGGGCAAGGGCTTGTGGCGCCCAGCTTTGCTGACAGCGTTCGTGGCATCGATAGGATGTACGCGCATTTTCCGCCGCTTTACATCTACCTGCAGTCGATAGTGTTTCGNGTGCTTGGCGTCTCGGCGGTATCTCTTCGGCTGCTGACGGTCTCGATGAGTATCGCGGCGNTCGCGGTGTTCCTGCTGCTGATGCATATGCTGGTGCGCCGCGGGTTCGCAAGCAGGACGACGGGGTTCCTGCTGAGTTGCGTGTATGCGTTTCACGCGCCGAGCCTGGCGATGCACCGCATGAGCAGGATGGAGTCGCTGATTGAGTTCCTGAGTCTCGCAAGCCTGTATTGCGTAATGGCTGCTTGTGTAGGCCGCGATGACGAAGCTGGCGAGAGCCGCAGCAAGGACTTGGTTTGGGTCGGTGCCGGCGCTTTCCTGGCCGGGTTAGCGCTGGCGGCACATCCGGAGGCAATTGTGGCAATTCTGCCGGCGATGATGCTGATCGTGATTGCGGCGCGCCTGCCGATCGGCGTCCGGTTGATGGTGCCGGCCATCTCGGTTGCGGTTCCGGTTGCGCTGTGGTGGCTCGTGTACGGATCGAACTCGGCTACTGCATTCCACCAGATGACCGTGATCGCTGCGCAGGATGCGCCCGGGCCGACAGTGCTTCGATTCGGGCTGGACTTGATGAGGAAGGCCAGGCAGAGCTCGCACGACGCGATGTCCGCGCTCCTGTTTGGTGTGAGTCTGGCGGTGTTGCTGCTGGTTGTGACTCGGTCGATTGTGACTTTGCGCAATCGACACAGGGGTTCGGGGCCGAGGCAGCGCGTGGTGCGCCTGGTTCAGCTCTCCTATGGTGCCGCGGCATTGGGGGCCCTGGCGCTGCTGATCTGGTTTGTGCCATCGTCGATTACTCGATATGAAGTGCTGTTCCCGCTGTATCTGGCGAGCTTTGCGATTCCTACACTGTCGTTGCGCAACGTCCTGGTGACGAGGGCAGCGCGCGCGGCGGTCACAGCGTTGCTCGCCGTGGACTGCGTTGCGGTATCGGCATATCTGATGCGGGGTGCGCAAAACAGGTATGAGTCGTCCGCGGTCTATGCAGCGGTGCTGGACTGCGTTCCGCGGGATGCGAAGCTGGCGGCCAGCCCTCAGCTTTGGCTCGCGCTCGAAGAGCGGAACCGGCCATTTACGCTGCTATATCCGCAGTTCGACGGCTTCAGAACGTGGAGTGCGCAATCGAGCAATCCGCTGGACCGGTTCGACGTGATCCTGCTGGATGACGAATTGAAGCAGCAACTGCAGCAGTATCAGCCGTACAGCTCTCACGGTCGGTTCATGAAGGAGTATTCGACGCGCTTCAGCAAGATAGACGAGTATTCAAAACGGCCGATCCCGGAGAATTGCAGCAGCCAATGGTGAATCCGGATGCGCTTTGCGATGGGTGAACAGCGGGGATGCGGGTGCCGTTGTGCTCGGCAGTCGACATATGCCGTTTCAGCGCGAACCTGCTGAGCCGTAAGCACCTCCGTCAAGCTTCTTCTATATAGTTGCTGGCTTTCTGTGCATCTCAGCAGACATGGGCGCAGTTGTTGGAACTCCTGCCATTCCGGGACTGTGCAGCGCTGTGGAGTTTTCCGAATGCACTTTGTAATCTTTGGGCTTACGCTTTCGTCGTCTTGGGGCAATGGGCATGCCACGCTGTGGCGCGGGTTGCTGAAGGCGCTGGCTCTGCGTGGCCACTCGGCGACGTTCTACGAGAAGGATGTGTCGTACTACCGGGATACTCGGGATGGGTGGGAACCTCCGCAAGGAGTTCGCCTGCGGCTGTACGAGCGGCTGGAGGATGTAGTCGCCGAGGCGCGCCGTGAGCTGTCGGATGCTGAAGTCGCGATGGTGACGAGCTACTGCCCGGACGGGGCAGCGGCTTCGCGAGTTCTGCTGGACTCGCCGGCCAAAGTCAAGGTGTTCTACGACCTGGACACGCCAGTGACGCTGGATGCGCTGCGATTGGGTGCTCCGGTGACCTACCTGCCGGAAGCGGGGCTGGCGGACTTCGACCTAGTGCTCAGTTACACCGGCGGTCGCGCGTTGGACGAGTTGCAGACGCGGCTTGGCGCGCAGCGCGTCGCGCCGCTGTATGGCTGGGTCGATCCGGAGATTCACCGGCCCGCCGAGCCGGTCGAGGAGTTCAGGGCGACGCTGAGCTATCTGGGAACCTACGCGGTCGATCGGCAGGCTGCGCTGGTGGAGCTGTTCGTGCAGCCGGCGCACGCGCGACCGGAGGACCGATTCGTGATTGGCGGTGCGCAGTATCCGCAGGATTTTCCCTGGGCCGAGAACATCTACTTTGTCCGTCACCTGCCGCCGTGGTTACATCCCGCGTTTTTCTGCTCCGGCCGGGCGACTCTGAACGTGACGAGACGGGCGATGGCGGACTACGGCTTCTGCCCGTCGGGCCGGTTGTTCGAAGCGGCCGCGTGCGGGACGCCGATTATCACCGACAGTTGGGAAGGGCTCGATACGTTCTTTACGCCCGGGACGGAGATTCTCCCGGTCAGCAGCGCCGTGGACGTGCTGCGGGCGATCTCGCTTGCCGACGCCGAGCTGCGCGCAGTGGCCGAGGCCGCACGGGAGCGCACGCTCGCCGAGCATACCGCCACCTGCCGCGCTCGGGAGCTGGAACGCATTCTCGAGAGCACCTACGGCGGCGAACTTCAATCCGCACTCACGGCGCAGTAAGAAAGCGAGGATCTCGTTATGTGGGGAATCATTCCGGCAGCAGGCGCAGGCAGCAGGATTCAGCCACTCGCATTCTCGAAGGAGCTGCTGCCGGTCGGCAGCCAGGTGTGCGACGGGCAGGAGCGGCCGCGCGCAGTCAGCGAGTACCTGGTTGAGCGCATGATCCTGGGCGGCGCGAACAAGCTGTGCTTCGTGATCTCGCCGGGCAAGGGCGACATTCTGGAGTATTACGGTTCGCGGTTGTGGGGCGCGGACATTGCGTATGTCGTGCAGTCGAATCCAGCGGGTCTTTGCGATGCAGTATTCCGGGCTGCGCCGTTGATCGCGGCCGACGAGGAGGTTGTGATCGGACTGCCGGATACGATCTGGACGCCAGTCGACGCTCTTCGGGATCTGCCGACCGGCGTGCTCTCGTTTCTGCTGTTTCCGGTCTCGCGGCCCGAACTCTTCGACGCGGTACTCACAGACGAGAACTCGCGGGTGCAGGAGATCCAGGTGAAACAATCGAATGCCGCATCGAACTGGATATGGGGAGCGTTCAAGATGCCCGGCAGCACCTTCTACAAACTGCATGAGATGTGGTGCCGACCGGAACGCCGCGACGAGTACTTCGGCACGCTGATCAACGCATGGATTGGTGAAGGTAACGAGGCGCTGGGCATCCGCGCGGGCGGCGAGTACGTGGACGTGGGCACGCTGAACGGCTACCGTCACGCAATGCAGATGCTCGCCCGCGGGAACATGGCTGGAACTGTTCGGCGCACGCAGCTTGAATCTGAACGAGAAAGGTTGACCGATGATCACGTTGACACAGCAGCCTGAAAGGACGGAGGAACTGCAACAGCGGATTGAAGAACTCGGGCCGTGGTTTCACAATATGCGGCTCGGTGGGATCGAAACCGCACCGAACCACTTCCTCGGCGATTATCCTGCGGTCAAGTTCGCCAATTTTCGGCACGTTATTCCGGAAGACCTGACTGGCTGCACAGTTCTCGACATCGGCTGCAACGCCGGTTTCTACAGCATGGAGATGAAACGCCGCGGCGCGAAGCGCGTGNTGGGCATCGATACGGACGATCGATACCTTGAGCAGGCGCGGTTCGCTGCCGAGATAGAAGAAATTGACATCGAATTCCGCCGCATGGGCGTGTGGGACGTCGCCGAGCTTGGGGAGAAGTTCGATCTCGTGATCTTCATGGGCGTGCTGTACCACCTGCGTCACCCGCTGCTCGCGCTCGACCTGATCCACGAGCACGTCGCACGTGGGCTGATGCTGTTCCAGACCATGCAGCGCGGCAGTCGTGATGCGATCGAGGTGGCTGACGACTACGAGTTCAACGAGCCCGCGCCGTTCGATGAGCCCGGCTATCCGAAGATGCACTTCATTGAGAAACGCTACTCACACGATGAGACGAACTGGTGGGTGCCCAATCGGGCGTGTACTGAGGCGATGCTGCGGAGCGCCGGATTCTCGATCGAAGCCCACCCGGAGGACGAGGTATACCTGTGCCGGTGGCAGCCGGTGCAGATACCCCCTGATGGTCCGCATTGTGTCTATCCAGCACGAGGTCCCAAGTGAGTAATAGTGAGCCGCACGGCTTCGACGCAACGCCTGAACAGGCGCTTCGGTACGCCGAGAAGCTACTGGACAGTCGCAAGCTGGCGCATGCTGTCCCGGCGTTCAACTTCGCCGAGCTGCGCGGTGCTTCTCCGGATGAGTGCTCCTCCGGGCGATGGCTGGCGGCCATGCTACGCGGCGACTTTCCAGCTGCGTGGCGAGAGTGTGACGCCATTCGCCGCCGCGGCGCGGCGGATCCGAACCGCTTCTGGCAGGGCGAAGACATTCGCGGTAAGCGAGTGATCCTGCGCTGCCTCCATGGATTCGGCGACGCGGTGCAGTTCCTCCGGTATGCGCCGGTGCTGCGAGCGCGCGCGTCGAGGCTGATCGTTGAAGTACCGCCGGCGATGCTCGAAATTGCACCATGCTTTGACGGCGTTGACGACGTGGTTACTTGGGGAGAGCGGGCGCCGGCTATGCAGCCCGAATGGGATGTGCAGATTGAGATAGTGGAGCTGCCGTACGTCTTCCGCACGCGGCTAGAAGAGTTGCCGATCGCGACGAACTACATCCGCGTGCCGGAATCTGTGCTGCGTGCCGTCGCTCCGCAGCCGAGCGTGTCCGATAGTCTTCGCATTGGCCTGGTCTGGGCGAGCGGCGAGTGGAACCCGACACGATCGGTGCCGTTCGAACTTCTTCGGGGCCTGACAGAAGCACCTGGCTGCGAGTTCTGGAATCTGCAGGGCGGACATCCGCGTGCGGACTGGCATCAGCTTGGAGACAGCCCAACGCTGCACGATGCGTACCCGTCGTCCGACACGATCCTGAAACTGGCGGGCTTGATTGCTCAGCTTGACTTGGTGATCACACCGGATACGCTCGCCGCGCACCTTGCGGGAGCGCTGGGCACGCCGGCGTGGGTGCTGCTGGAGCAAGCTTCTGACTGGCGCTGGATGCACGCATGCACGGACTGCGCGTGGTACCCGTCCCTGCAGCTCTTTCGCCAGCGGACCCCGGGCGATTGGCAGAGCGTCGTCGACGAGGTGCACGGCGCATTGAGAGTGCTCGCGCAGCAACGTGCGGTCGACGAGCGGCTGGTAGCGTGATGCCGAGGAGTTCATCGACGGTGGAGGTTACGCGGCCCGCGGCGGCGAATGCGCTCGGTCGCGCATGGGACGGATTCGGTGCATACCTGTTCGACATTGACGGCACGCTGATTAACTGCGCTGACGCGACACACTACTTCGCGTTCTGCGAAGCGCTCGAGAAGCTCGCCGGCAGGCCGCTGAACCTCGACGGCATCACCGCACATGGAAATACGGACGTGGGGATACTTCGGGATGTTCTCCTCGGCGCCGGTCTCCCAGAAATTCAGTGGCGCAGCCGCGTGCGCGAGGCCTGCACGGGGATGGCTGACTTCGTGGAAACGCGTGCGGACCAGCTCTGCACGACCGTCCTGCCGCAGGTCAGGGAAGTGCTCGAGCACCTCCGTCGGTGTGGCGCCGTGCTCGGCGTTGCGACGGGAAACCTGGAGCGCATAGGCACGTTGAAGCTGCAGCGTGCGGGTCTGTTCCACTACTTCCAGTTCGGCGGGTGGAGCGACGACTTCGAGTACCGCGCTGATGTCTTCCGTGGCGCAGTCGTGAAGGCGCGTACGCTGGTCGGTTCCAACGGCGCTCTATGCGTGATCGGGGACACGCCGTCCGACGTACGGGCAGCGCACGAGAACGGAGTTCCGGTAATTGCTGTCGCGACCGGCATCTACACGATCGAACAGTTGCAGGCGGAGAATCCCGAACTCTGCATCCGCTCTTTCGAGGACCTGCTCGCGCGGACCTAGCTGATCGTGGCCGTGCAGTGCTCCACAATCTTCTCGAATTCGTGTGCGCGGTGGACCGACGTGTGCTCGGCCAAGATTCTTTCGCGGGCACGCTGTCCCATTCGAGTTCGCTGCTCGTCCGACATGCCGGTGAGAATCTCGGCTGTCTCGCACTCGTCCGCTGGCAGCAGGATTTCTTCTCCGGGCGTGAGAAATTGCGGGAGTCCGGGCCAGTCGTCGGAGAGAATCGTCGCTCCGCATGCCGACGCCTCGAATAGCCGTACTGACGGAGAGTAGCCGGCCTCTACCATGTCATCGCGTGTCAGGTTCAGCGTGAACCGCGACGAGGAGTAAAACGCCGGATGCTCGGGCGGCGAGACATGCGTCAAGCGCTGTACGTTCGCGCTCCATGTCACATCCGATGGATACATCGCGCCAGCAACGATGAATTTCGCCTTCGGGAGCCGCCGTGCTGTCTCATTCAAGAATCGCATCAGCTTTGGCTGCCGGTCGGCAGCATAGGTCCCCANATAGCTCATGTCGCACTTGTATGTTGCTTGCAACGGNCGCGGGCGGTAGTGTCCCGGATCGACTGAGCAGTAAAATGGCACCGCCTGCGGTGAGCCGAACTTGCGCTCCAGCTCTTGCAGAATCGGCCCGCCGGTGAAGCTAAGATATGCGGAGTAGTGCGGAATCAGCTCAGCATCCAGGTACTCGCACCGGCCCTGCGCGCGCAGGTGCGACATCGTGATGGGCGTGTCGATGTCGTAAAACAGCAGCGGACCGTAACCGGCGTCAAGCAGCGCCCGCGTCGCAACAATCGCGTCCGGGAAGTAGGAACCGACAACGATGGCGTCGGCATCCGCCGCCTCGCGCACCAGCGAATTCGCCTCAGTACTCCAGTCGGCGTACAGGCGGACCGTGCAGAACTCCGGCTGCGGCAGATCGCGATTGTTGTGGTACCACTCCACGTCCTTT
>Ga0058694_1001075_pt1 | contig 11200 bp, 9 predicted proteins | sample AgamicOrSfrz_FD_55041 | JGI IMG/M metagenome (GOLD analysis project Ga0058694, IMG submission 55041) | Agave microbial communities from Guanajuato, Mexico - Or.Sf.rz | ecosystem: Host-associated > Plants > Phyllosphere > Phylloplane/Leaf | place: Guanajuato, Mexico | collected 2012-05-30 | reverse complement strand
CAGGCTTTCGCCGATGGTAGTGAGCCATTATTCGAGGTGGTATCGAAATTCGGCAAAGTTGGGGGGTGGTGGGAGGGGTGGGTGGTTTGCTGGGGGTTTGTAGGCGGTTTGTTTGCGCGTTCTCTGGTTTTTATAATCTTTGTATGTGTATATGTAGTAATAGTTAACAAAGCGCGCTCATCGTTGTGGATAAGTGTGAAACTGCGTTGTGAATCACGACGTTACAGGGGCGATAACCGAGCTATCAATGCAAAAGACGCACAGGTTTCTCAACTTATGGGTCCGTTTTTCTCAGGTTAGGAGGCTATCTACTGCAGGGAAACGGAATTCGTTAGACTCGCCTCGCGGAAGCAAACGGCTACACGTCTCTGCCCGATCTGGATCTGCTGGTTTCCAGGGAGCTAAAGCGCGGTGAGGCGCCAAGCATAGGTGTCATGCTTGGGGAGACGACGCTGGGCAAGCTTCGCGGCACGGTTACCCGCTTTCGCAATATCAAGATACCGGACACTGCGGCTTGAATCAGCAATACTGGAATGGTCGACGGCCGCGATACTGCCCCTCGTGCCTTGCAGCTACTCCATACTGGCGAGCGCTGTGGGATATAACGCTCGTAACTGCCTGCCCCATTCATTGCGTCGAACTGTGCGATTCGTGCAGCCGGTGCAATCACCCTCTGTCATGGAAAAGGGCTCGCCTCACGGAGATCGCGCTGCGCGCGTTGCAGGCGACGCTTAAAGCGATAAACGCCGACGCTCGGGCTGGCATAGTAATGCAAACGGTTGGCTCGGGTCTAAGCCTATCACTGATGGCGTATCTTGCTCTATGCAAAAAGCACCCCGCCCTCGGTGCTCTCCGGCTTGTCGTGATTACTGAGACGCACGCAATGATGGATCAGTTTCTCTATGCGTATCATGATCTTCTGGATTCCGAGGAACGCAGGCCGCTCATTAAAGTGCAAAGTGGTGAAGAATTTTCGGACGTAATAGTTGCAAACCCCGGTGCATTGATTGCGACGACAGGACAGAGACTTCTGAAGATGCCTTCTGTGTTTCAAGATCAGTGTGTAGTTGTCGGTTACAACCTGCGTTCAACGCTCACAAAACCAGCATCCGTATTTCCGAAGGGGATCTTTATACTATTTACTTCTACTTATCCTTCGGAGCAACTTCGGGATTTAGCATAGTGGCCGCAATTGAGCACTTACAGCTTCGTGACGCAGGCCGTGCCAACGATGATCTTGCCGTTCGTACACACTTGGTTTCCTCGTGGACAGATAGTGAAACGCGAGAATCCTCGCTCTTAAATTTTCGAAACTCGGACGTATCATCCGTGGCGGTTATGACGTCTGCACGGGTGATCGGTCTGGATTTTCCGGAGGTTGACCGCTGCTACGTGACACGTCCAATGCCGCCCTCGATCTGCAGCGCGATCGTCTCGATTGTTGGCAGACTACACCCAGGGAAAACTGAGGGTGTTGTTGTCGATTTTGGTGAAAATTCGTGGCCAATTCTAGCTAGTGAATCAGAGCGAAGTTGAATTGGGCTATCCAAGCCACGCGAAACCCACCTTTCCCCCCACCTGGACTCCACTGGAGGGTAGTTTCCAGTGCAAAATCAACACCCAGCCGCTTGCGGCGGAGGATCGCAGTGGTAGTTCAAGCGGATATAGACGCCTGATGTTGCGAAGCTACGAGCCGCGGTGGCGGCTCACACTTACATTTGCAGATATCGTTTTCAAGCGCGAGTTGCTTACCCATAAAAGTCATGGGTAAAGATGGTCCATCGCCCACAATAACACCCTGCGTATTACACGTGTGGCAGAACACCGGCGCTCCGTGATAGGCAATGGGACGCCCTTCAAACATGGAGGTAGCCACACCCTCAAGCACCTCGCCATTACGGTCTGTCTTATCACCCTTCAATATGATTCGTCGCGCCATACATTCCTTCCTCGTTCCCACGCAGACACTTGTCGTCTCGAGAGCTACGCCCGGACTGTCTCAACGAGCTGCGCCCGCTCGCATTCGCGCTCCACGTCTGCAGGCCACACTGGCTGTCGGCTCGTTCGTTGCCCGATGTAGTGCAACAAGGCAGTCAAGTAAATAAACGGGCTCAAAACGACCACGAGCAGTGTTGTGAAAAGGTTGCGCTCGGCCAGGATCGCACGGTCGGCACGTCGCCAGATACGCATCGAGTTGGCGAGCGATACCTGCGTGGGAACAAGTTCCGGATAGGACAAAACGCCCGGGCCTTGCTCCATATATCTGCGGATATATTCAAACTGACGCTTGAGGCCGTCGACAATTGAGCGGCCGTTCTCCGTGGTCTCATCGGAGACGGTGACCACACGGTGGCCTACCGAAAACGATTGGGTTACGGTGCCTCTTTCATCCAGCACGTGGCACCGAATGCCAAACACGTAAGCGCGTGAAATCGGGTCTCGCGGGCGAGGCTCGACGAAGAAGAACGCTTTATCCCACGGTACGGTTATTACGCCCTTCGAACCGGCTCCTCTGAAGGCGTAGACCGTTCGAGTCTGCCGGTTGAACCTGATCGGAAATCGCGTCCAGGTGAAGTTTTCCTGACGCAGCCCCCAGAGACCGATGAAGACAACAGCCAATGCAAATACGAGAAATAATGTAGCGAACCCATATGCGATAGCAAGTGTCACCCCTTGGACGCTACCGTTGCCAGGAGGATTATTCAGGCACCAAAGCATAACCCATGCGAAAAAACCACCTCCCGCGATAATTGCCAGGCAGCCGTACGTTAGCAGCCCTCGCTGCATGAATGCGACGTTGGTGCTTTCCAGGAAAACATCATTCATGGAGAACACCGTGAAGTCATCATTCGGCGTTTCGCTAGCGGCAACTTCCACCTTCAACTGACGAGCCTTCTCTTCCTCCGTGAGCGGACGCTTTAACTTAACCCAAACCGTACCATCCCAAGCCATCGTTATGCTCCAAGTCCGTTATAGGCTTTCTGTTCTTCAGCAAACGAAGTATATCGGTCGTCCTTCTTATTCGTTCCGAAAAAGCTTCGACCGAGGAATTCCTTCAGTTCTCTTTCCTTGAACCACATGATAATCAGACCGATGACTATCAACAGAATGGTGAGCGGTAGGATAAGGGAGGTCAGCACTCCGAAAGTTACGCAGATTGTGAGGGCGAGCCCTGCTGCCGCCGACGTCGAATATGCCAGGAAGAGGCCCACATGGCCTTCCTTCCACGCTGCCTTCGCATTGACCCCGTCATACCAGACGCCGATCAGGGCAGCCGGCGCTGCCAGCAGCCGACTTGCAAGTAGCAGTCGCTCAGCCGCCGCCGCTGAAAGATATCGGGGCAAAGACAATTCCAGCTTGTGCATGGCTTCCAGGGAGTTCCCCGCTAAGGCCATGGCCCCACCACCCAACGCGACAATTGATGTACGGAACTTGAGCATCGTCTCCGTGCTGTTGAAGTGGGTCGATTTCTCGAACTCCTTGGCGGCAAAGAAAACATTGATCGCGGCGAATACTGCACCGATGCCCGCGCCTGCGACCTCGCCTCCTGTGAGTTTGCGAAAGGTGGGAGCAAACTCTTTCTCGATAACTTCGTCCGTTAGCATGAGCTTGTTGGCCGGGTTGGTAATGCTCGCGGCCTTTTCCTTGCTCGTCCCGCTCAGATTCAGACTTTGTAAGCCTTCACGGTCAACAATGATGAACTGAGGCACCTCTGTAACTGGCCCCTCCGCGCCTTTTGTAGTGAACTGGGCTCGGATCGAGGCCTTAAGGGATTTCATTGTCGGCCGCTTGTCGGCCGGCATCATTTCCCACATTTGACGGGCAAAGTACGTGACCCATTGGGACTGCGTACCTCGAACGGAGTGTTCAATCACTACCTTGCCGCTGCGCGCGGAAATCATAAGGACGGCAGCTTTGGCCGCAACTGTATCGATACTGTCCGAGAGCAACTTCGCAACCGGCGCTCCAATCTCGTATATGAGTTTCGAACCCGCCTTGTAAAAATCGGCGAAAAAACGAGGCGCTTTACTCTCAAGTGCTTTCGCCGAGTTAAACCACGTCTCGATTGCTTTTGCGCATGTCTCGCGCAACTCCGTGTAGGGAAAGTCCCCGGCTGCCAGAAGATGTTGGGCGTTGACTGCCTGGTTCAACGCCATTGCACGAAGCAGGAGGTTATTGTGATCATCCGACTTACCTTGCAACCACTTGTACAACAGATCTAGCCCTTCCTTTCGCGCCGAGGCACCCGCAATACAATCGTGGAACGCCATTGCGTACCATGCGCCACCCAGAGGGTCCTGTTCGTCGTGGTCGTAATGAAATACGTGCGCAAGGTTTGGCGAGCCGAGCCATGCGGCATGGTCCATCGACAAGGGCGTCCAGGTTTCTTTCCCCTCCTGTGCGAGTTCCGCTTTCATCTTGTTTCGGTATTCGGTCGCAGCCGTCTCGCTTACAGCCGTTGCGTACTCTTTCCAGGCCTCTTCGCGCACTTTCGGAAGTTCGGCAATCTGGTTGGCGCGCATGTCCGAGAGGTTTTTCTCCAACTGCTTGCCGCCATCCCAGAGGGCGCCCATCGATTGAGCTTCCATCATCTGGCCTTCGGCCATCTGTTCGAAGATCTCGTCACTCTTGACAGCCCCAGCCTGGACAACTTCTTTCACGTTCTCCACCATTTCGGCCGACCATGTGCCCCATTGGTGATCTGCCATCACAACGCCGTAAGCGTATTTGTTTTCGATATTGAGTTCCTGCGTGATACCAATTGGATCCCATAGCGCGAACACCGCGCCCTTGTGCGGAGCAAGGTGGTCCATCGCTGCGTTCAGCGCAGCCGTTTCGACGCTTCGTTCCCGAAACGGGAACGGCGATGTTACAAAGGCCTTTCCAGCTCCGCCCTTGTATTCCGCCACATACTTCTGAACATCGGTCGCTTTCGTGGCGTGCGGGACGTTCGCCCCGGGGTTGGCGAACCAGCCGGCCGCATCGAACACCTGCATACGCTTGGTTCGGCATCCCTCACTGTTCTTCGCATAGCGGTCACGTACGGTCTTTGTCCACTGGACCGTACTGAACGCCAGGTAGACAGTCCCTGCCTTTTCGGCATTCTCAATGGTTATGCATTGCGCAAGCTCCGGATGCCCGGTCTGGGTGCAGGAAAAGGGCTTTTCCGTCGAACGATCTAACACGGCGTCGAGCGGGTAGTCATAGACGTAGCCTTCCTTCGTCACGGCATAACACTGCCATTTAGATGTCTTCGGGTAGAAGACGTAGACGAAGCCATATCGAAGCGAGCGCAAGGTGTACTTCGTTTTGCGCGATGCGATGTCCATCACATGCTGTCCAAAATTGCCGCCCATCAGGATGGGAACACCGTCAATTCCGTGTGCGCGCGTCGCGGCAAAGGCTGAATACCTGACCGGCAGGATCGGTAGTCCCTTTTTCTCGCACATCTTGCACTGCGTGACGGGCGCGCCACCCGCCGCGGCGACCTTCGTGAGGTCGGAGATACTTTGGTAGCCCGAGTCCAGCAACATGAGCGTTCCCTTGTATTGTTTGGATAGTGATTATTGGTACTGGTACAACGCGCTCTCGCGTGCAATGCGCGACCAGTCATCGTCGGTCCAATCAGCCACCGCCTCTGTGTAAGGCGTCTGCCCAATACCTGCGAGAACGGATTTCACCTGCGGGTGCTGATCGAAATTTGGCGAAACGAACACGCCGTGCAATGCGAACGGCACACGGTCCTCGTCCGGAAGCCCATACCGCTCTGCCTTTACCAGCTGTGTGTCCAGACGGCGAGGCAGGTCCTCGGGTATTGAGATATTTTTAGCGGTAAGCGGTTCAAGAGCGTGCCGGACAAAGGCAAGTCGCCCCAGTTGCCCGAATTGTTCTTCGGTGACCTCGACGCGGGAACCCGGGAGGCCTTCTAGCGGCATCTCAACCCAGTTCCCGGCGCTCGAAAGGTAGGTCCAGTGCGTCGTGGGACCTGTGAGGGCGAGGAACTGCTGCATGTCCAGTATCCAGCGCAGATGCGCAAACACTCGAGGGTCGTAATAGCGGAAAACGGTGGTTCCCGACTCCGGCTTATCGAGCACCAACGAATCGGCCAGGTGATGTCGTATCGTGTCGGTGTCCGCAGGCGTCTCGATGATGCAACAGACAAGTGGCGGACGTCCCTCGCGGCAGTGATATTCGGCGAGCTCCTTGACACGTGCCAGTTGCCGGTCCGGGTGCTCAAGGCGATAGAGGATGGGGGCAACGCCTTCGAGTTCCGGGCGCGCGGTCGGAACAAGCTCGCCAATCTCATAGGGATTTGGCGCTGGCTGGATGTCGAACTCCCCGTTGCTGGGTTCGACAATGACATAGGTTGAAATCGACATACGCGTTCCTTTTAGTCTTAGCCAACTAAGGCTGCGCCGCTCTGTGCGGCAGACGCGAACTGCGATGCGCAGGAGGCCGACGTCGGCACCGAATTGGCCGCTGACTCACCTTGAGGTCCTGCAAAGCTGTGAGAAGCGCCTTTGAAGTCGAGTGCTCCAGGCGCGTGCACGGAGATATTCCCGCCAGACATCTTGATTACAGCGCCGGCCGCTGTCAGCGTGATCTCCTTTTGCGCGACGACCGAGACGGCATCAGAAGTCGATACAACCTTCACCGTCTTGTCCGCTGTCAATTCGATGTTGTCGGAAAATGCCATGACTTGGACTTTCCCCTTGCCAGCGAACAGTTTCATCCCCGCGGTCTGGGCGAAAAGACTTATTTTTTCCCCAACGCTTGCTATGAGCGACTTGGTGGCAGCTACGTGGGTATTTGCCCCGCTGACAAGATTGACGTGGTCGGTGGCCGCTGCATGAATTGATTTCATCGAAGTCAGGCCGATGCCAACGGGGCTACCTAGCAGCATGACGGGCTCGGAAAATCCGTTGGCCGTGCCAGTGCCGCCACCTGCGGTATTACCGCCGCTCGTGCTGCCGGGGATTTCCTGCTTCGTCGCATTGGTGAATGCCTGCAGGTCGGAATGAGCGTCCGTCAAATCGTCGGCCTGCACAGCCTTGGCGGCGTCCGAGCGAATCTCGACGACGTTTGTCGATTCCGTCAAATGTTCATTCGCCTCCCGAACATCCAGAGGCTGACTCGCAGAACCGCCGCGTGCGAACGTCGAAAAGAAGATCCCTTGCCCCGCCCGTACTGCGCCATAGGCGTCGGTCTTGAGGTCGAAACCGTTTCCAAGAAAGGAACCGCGGGTGTTGCCTTGCTGGTCAATGAGGTATCCGAGATGCAAGTGTGTCTGCCCGACACTGCTGAACAGTTGCGCACGGTTCTGACCCGTCGAATCGTCCATCACAAGCTGGTTATAGCCAGTCCCTTGAAACTCCTTCGACTTATATCCCGACAGTAGGCCGTTGGAATGCCATTGCGGCGTCTGCCGTCCGTTGAAGAGACTGCCACTTACTACCGGACGATCACAGTCGCCGTCCAGATACACAATTCCGACCTCGTGTCCTACGCGCGGGACAAATACACCGCCGAGAGTTCCGCCGGCGTGCGGCGACATGACGCGCAGCCAGCACGACGCTTTCTCATCGCCACCGTTCTGGCGGTCCCAGTGCATCAGAACCTTGACCCGATTGAGGCTGTCCGTGAACACCTCGTCCTGCTGCGGCCCGACTACGGTTGCGGTCTGGGTGTACATCTGGGGCTTGCGATGTTCGAACGGACTGCGAAAAGGGACAGTGCGGCGCTGCGTCTCCAGTTCAACGAGGAAGAACCCATCGCCGCCGATTGCATCTTTCACGTTGAAGACGTCCGACGCGCCCGCATGGTATGCGCGCGCCTCGGCCAGTTGCGGCTGGAGGCTATGACGGAATTGCGTCCCCGTTGACACAGGAAGATTGTTTTCGATGTACCAAGTCGCGGCTAGAATTGCAAACTGGCGGTTCTCCGAACTGTCGGAAGCAAGCGCCGTTGCCCCCTCCAGCTGAAACCAGCGCCCTACATCGGCGCGCCGAACACTACCTGCGGCAAAGAAACGCTTGGCGCGCGATTCCCACTCCTCCATCCGAGTCTTGGACAGGACACTCCCCCTGTCGCTGGTGCCGTAGGTATAGGCGCCTGTGTATTCATAGACCTCTGTCTGGTCGGGCAAGTCGCCCTGCATGTCGACAGTCGGAGTGGACATTTCCTTCTTGAAGGCCGGATCCTTGTAGTCAAAGGTACGCGTGGTGTAGTTCACGCTTTGCAAAGTGCGTACACCACCCCAATGCACTACAGCATCTGTCTCGCTTCCAATGCCCGCGCGATAAAAAGAGACTTCTTGCGGCGACAAGGCTTTCAGAGAGTACAGGTCGTCTGTAATGACCAGTGTATGCGCTTTGCCATCTTCCGCCTGCTCGAAGTAGCCAAAGATACCTTCCTCTTCCATGAGCCGATGCACGAAATTCCAGTCATCCTCGTACTGGACACAGAATGACCTCTGCGGAAGCGGATTTCGGAGATCAAACCGATATGCGCCGCGTGATTGAGGATGCTCGTCGAAAACGGCCGATAAAATGTCCTCTGCGCTTTTGTCCTGAAAAATCCGCGCATCACTTCTGAACTTCAGGAAGTGCAACCACGAGGAAAAGCTAATCTGATATAGCTGAACGCTTCCGTCTGAGCCAAGCATTCGCGCGGTGTGGACGTAGCCGTGGCGTGGCAAATAGGATGCATCGGTCTGTTGGGTCCACAAGGTCACCGGCTTCGCGATGAGGGATTTAAGCTCGATGGAATCCTTTAGTGAAGCAGCGTCAACGGTGAACTCATAATTGCGACCGATGCGACAAGTACCAACAGCGCGGACCGGCACCAGAACGCTCGCCCCCAAAGCTGTGTCCAGCTTTAACAATCTTCGCGATTGGTCAATTCCAGCACCAATTACGGTAGCCAAGTCGTTTATTGTCATATTCCGCCCCCGCCAGCAAATTTTTACGCGCAAATAATAAGACGAAATAGCGATCCAAACAATGAAATCCCGGGTGCCCAAGGGAGAATTGACAATTGACAAGAAAATTTTGCGAGACGAGAAAATAGGGCGGTCGTTATTTCCGGGCGCTGCGCCCCAAACCATCAACGGATATTCAAGTTGCATCTATCGCAATTTATTTACACCCGCCTGAGATAGTCGAAGGGAATCGTTAACGGCATAAAAGGAGTAACAAAGAGGCCGGTTTAACCAGAGATTTCTGCCGCAGACAGATTTTTGAGTGGCAATAAGCAGCAACGCGGCGAGCTCCCAGCGGCGAGTGGTTCGAGGCGGCCTAGCAAAGATTCGTGAATGCCTGGATCTTCCGAACCCGGTCGCGCAGTCGATTGTCCGACTCTGCAAGGTCGCATACCTGCTTTATCTCTGCATGCCAGTCATGCCTGAAACCATGTCGTTGGTATTGAACATCCGGGAGTTATTGATGTCGGCTACCTTTAATTTTTCGAACGGCGTACTTGACGTCGGCACAGGACCGGTGCTCGCGCCCGATTGCGCGACCGTGTCGGATTTGGTGGGAGCAGGGTGGAAGGCGTTAGATGCTCAAAACGGCTGGGAGTCCTTCAGTGTCGACGAGCTGATGATCTGGCGGCACTCGTTTGCGGTGGCGGCCCGCTTTCAAGAAGGCAAATTTGCCGCCCGTGTGAAGGGTAAGCTGCGTGTCAATTTATGAGTGGCTTAGCTCCCACCGCTATGCAGTTGCGTCCGTTTCGCAATAGACGTTCGGCTACCTCGGCCGAAGGTTCTTGACTTCGATAGTAGATTGGCTATCACGTAGCTGTGCGTCAACAGATGTTTTTCATGATAGCCCCTAAGCCGGCCAACAGTCGAAGTGACACACCACTCCTTGCCGCGCAGTACATCCGTATGTCGACTGATCATCAGCAATGCTCCCCGGTCTTCCAGGGACAGGCCATCGCCGATTATGCATTGACTCACAACATCCGCATTGTCCGGGACTATGAAGACGCCGGCATTAGCGGACTGACACTGAGACTGCGGCTCGCTCTGACACAGCTGCTAGTGGATGTCGTATGTCCTACGCGCAAATTCTCGATCGTTCTCGTCTATGACGTGAGCCGATGGGGGCGGTTCCAGGACGTGGACGAAGCCGCCTTCTATGAATATGCCTGTCGCCGAGCTGGCGTTAAGGTTAACCGAGCGACATTGGCGCTGCGGATCGCTGCGAGCGGTGGCTTGGCTAAATCTTCCGATTTTTAAGCGGATGACGGACGCTTCCTGCACCGCCCCATTCTTGGTCGGGACCACTTCCGCTTCGTACCGATCCAATGCTTCGAAGAGCGTCGTCACCTCGGCTTCGCCGCGACTCACCCACACCCCTCGTGACATTTTTGACTCAATTAGATTGGCCCATGCTTGGGCCTGAGCTTTGGTCCCGAACGTCTTACTCTGTGCCAGATAGCCGCGCCGGCGTATCTGCGCTTCCCTTGAGAGGGACCGCCCTTGCTTTTACATTCGCAATGCGAAGGTCGGGAGTTTGCTCCTTTTCGCAACGGAATTCTTTAGCGCTGAGCCGGACAATACCGATGCCACCTCGAGGTCCCAAAGCCTTTTCACCCTCCGAGGGCGCAGCTGCCTAGCGTTGTGGCCGAGTCTACGGAACCGCGGGTAGAAATCCAGGACACACGCGCACCTGATGCTCCGCCGCGAGTTTGACTGAAACCGCCTCCATAGCGATATTGCCGCACACCAAATGCGAAAAGGGTTACAGGCTTTCACCTGTAACCCTTCGAGTTCCGCAATCAGGCAATTCAAGCCATCTACAGCCGAACCACACCCTTCAAAACATGCGACGCGGACCTAGCCTTGAATGCTGTCTGATAACGAGCACGAAAATCTAATCAACTCCGTACATTCGAGTCCACCTAACTGTGCACTAGTCCAACGATTTCCGTTTCCCTGCACAACCGACAACCCTCAAACATCAATATTCCCAGCCCTAAGCGCATTCGACTCGATGAAAGCCCGCCGCGGCTCCACATCATCCCCCATGAGCGTAGTGAAGATCCCATCAGCCGCAATAGCATCTTCGATCTGCACTCTCAGCAAACGACGCACTGCCGGATCCATAGTCGTCTCCCAAAGCTGCCCGGGATTCATCTCACCAAGCCCCTTATAGCGCTGCTTGGAAACGTTACGCTCGGCATCAGCCAACAACCA
>Ga0058694_1001074_pt1 | contig 11204 bp, 14 predicted proteins | sample AgamicOrSfrz_FD_55041 | JGI IMG/M metagenome (GOLD analysis project Ga0058694, IMG submission 55041) | Agave microbial communities from Guanajuato, Mexico - Or.Sf.rz | ecosystem: Host-associated > Plants > Phyllosphere > Phylloplane/Leaf | place: Guanajuato, Mexico | collected 2012-05-30 | reverse complement strand
CCTTTTTGATCATCAACATGTCCTGCAATGACCGCATTTCCTTCCTCTCCGGGTCTTGCTCCAAGCTTAAACCAAGCTACATCATGACCATTATCAGGAACTCCCATTTCACCTTGGTTAGTAAGGCCCATTCCTTTTATAAAAGCCTTGATATGAAGCTTCGGAATAATAAGCTGAGATGGAAGAGGCGTAGAAGCATTCCCTGAAGATTTCAAGGATTGAGCCGATTTTGTTTCAGCCATCTTCACAACAAAATCTGTCGAGCTGTTTGCAATTGCTGATTGGGCAAACCAGCTGCTCATGAATAGTATAAAAGAAAAGGTGAAAACCCCTCCTATCCATTTCATTCGCTTTCGTATCCTCTGTGACGACGAACAACAAATATAGCGACCGCTCCAATTCCTAATAAAGTAAGAACCGGCACAATTGAATTATAATTATCCTGTGAAGCACCGCCCATACCTGTTTTGGGCATTTCAGAAGGCATAGCCGTATTATCTTTTAATAAAAGCGTTTCAAGACTGTCAGCTTTGTTAATAGCAAGCACTGTGTAGACCGTGTTAGCTTCTAAATTAAGGTTTGGAATATCCAGTACTTTTTTCTTGTCTTGACTAGTTGTAATGGTCAAATCATAGGTNCCGGCATCTACTTCAGAATAATTTGTCATTTGTTTAAAAGCAGTGTCTTTAAACAAAGTAGGGCCGTGATTAATACCTACATCAACAGCGGGAGCATCTGGAGAAAAGTGAGCAATTCGGATTTTACTCTTTCCTTTAGCTACGTTCATATCATCTTGAGCTACTTTTAATTCCAAGTGTGCAACTTGGTTAATAGCAGCAAGGGTATAGGCTTTGTTTGCTTCGACGGTTACATTAGTGGAAATGACAGGTTTTTCTTTTCCTTTTGTACCTATGGCATATACCTCTACTTTATGAGACCCCCCTTTTTCTGTCACATCTTTAAACGATGCGCCGACTACGATGCTTTGATTGTCCACATATATATCTACTTCAGGTGCATCAGGTGACGCATGCACAACTCGTATCATCGCCTCCTGCACAGCTGCAGAAGTGAAATTATCTGAAAAAGCTAGCAATAAAACTGCGAGTAAAGAAGCAGCAATAATCTTTACACGGTTCATAACGTTTTACTCTCCTTTTAATCTAAGTTTGTCCTGTTAGTCCCGTATGAAAAGTGGTGGGCATGCATTCACTTTTGAACGTACTCGGGCATTTATTCACTTGTTATCATCTACAATTTTATCCAATATATGCATAATTTATTTCATTAGATGAAATTTTTGTAAAAGAGCAGGTAAATAGTTTGAATTTTGTGATAATATTAAAATAGAGGGTTTGGTTAGTAGTTGATGTCTCTATCATAAAAGGAGGGGAAGTTATGTGCTGCAAACGAATCATGAAATAAAAAAGGTTGTTCATCGTTCGCTATCAGCTAAAATGATTGTAAAGCGCATGCTGTTTATTTTAGTGGGAGCCCTTTTAATGGCCGTCGGGCTAGAATTTTTTCTTGTCCCTAATGAGGTTATTGACGGTGGAATTGTAGGTATATCTATTATTTTATCCCACTTAACGGATGTTCAAATCGGCTTTTATATCTTCGTATTAAATCTTCCATTCTTTTTTATTGGCTACAAGCAAATTGGAAAAACATTTGCGCTATCTACGCTTTTAGGTGTTATCATTCTATCCATTGCTACCTCTATTTTTCACGACTTACCGGTCTTAACAGGTGACCCTCTTTTAGCCACTGTGTTTGGCGGAATTGTTCTCGGTGTGGGAGTAGGAATTGTTATTCGGTACGGAGGTTCGCTAGACGGCACCGAGATATTAGCTATTTTATTTAATAAGCGTACGCCTTTCTCCGTAGGTGAGACGATTATGTTTTTTAATTTATTTATTTTGGGAAGTGCCGGTTTTGTATTTGGCTGGGATCGCGCTATGTATTCTTTAATGGCTTACTTCATTGCTTTTAAAACGATTGATATTGTGATTCAAGGGTTAGATGAGTCTAAGTCAGCTTGGATTATCAGCGAACAATATGAACAAATTGGCGAAGCAATTCTTGCTCGTTTAGGGAGAGGCGTCACGTATTTAAATGGGGAAGGGGCGTATACGGGAGATGATAAAAAAGTCATTTTTTGTGTGATTACCAGGCTTGAAGAAGCAAAGCTAAAAGCGATTATCGATGAGATAGATCCATCTGCTTTTTTTGCTGTAGCAGCTATTGCTGAAGTTAGAGGAGGGAGGTTTAAGAAACGAGATATTCATTAGTGAAGGTTGTCTGCTAATGAGGCTGTCCCGTTATTACATGCAGCAGCCTTTTTAATTTTCTCTCTTTGTTTCGAGTATATGGAATGGTTTATGTCACTTCTGCTGCGTCCTGCTTTGGGCATATCGAACCTCTCTTTTTTCTTGTATATCTTTAAAACAAACATGTAAAATGTCTAAAAGATATAAAAAGAGTACATAGTAAAAAAACAGAAAGAGGGAGTGACATGAAAAAAACGTTAAAAATATTAGGAGTCGGTCTTGCTGTTCTTGTTGCAGTAACCGTGGCTTTTTTTGTCATATGGTCAGGTTTTGATTATGAACCTTCAAAGCAGCTTCACTCACTAGTAGATGAGAAAAAAGTAGTGAAGAAAGACGATTATTACGTATTCAAGCCTCAAACGAACAAAGAGATAAAAGCCGGCTATATTATTTATCAAGGTGCTAAAGTAGAGCCGTTAGCATATGGCTATTATGCTCAGCAAATTGCAAATGAAGGATATCTTGTTGCTGTTGTAGATTCTCCGTTTAATATGAGTTTTTTTAGTCAAAACAAAGCNACGGATATTGTGAAGAGCTANCCGAAGATTTCCGCATGGTTTATCGGAGGGCATTCCCTTGGAGGAGTGAGTGCAGCCTCTTATGCGTATGATCATCAANANTCAATAAAAGGCTTAGTTCTTTTAGCATCGTATCCGATGAATAAAAATAATTTTTCAACTTCCACTTATCCTATTTTGTCTTTAACCGGTGAGAAAGATGGTTTGTCGACGCCTGAAAAAATTAAAGAAACCAAGCATTTACTTTCAAAAAATACGGAGCTGGTCCAAGTAAAAGGAGCTAATCACGCACAGTTTGGAATGTACGGGAAACAAAAAGGCGACAACAAAGCCAGTATTTCCCCTAAAGAGCAGCAGGATGAGCTAGTAAAAAGAACGGTCAAGTGGTTAAACAGTCAAATGAAAAAGTCCGTCAGTAACTAACTGACGGACTTTTTTTCTTTTTTTGGAAATAACGCTTGAAAAAATAACCAATTAGTTATATAGTTAGTTACATGAGTAATGAACCACTTAAGTGAGGTAGTCAAAATGAAACAATCATTAGATCATCAGCGACCAATTTTCCAACAAATCAAAGAAACCATCGAAGAGAATATTTTGAATGATGCTTTTCCAGAAGAAGAAAGAGTACCGTCTACGAATGAATTTGCCAAAATGTATCGCATTAACCCTGCAACAGCAGCTAAAGGAATTAATCAGCTAGTTGACCACGGAATATTGTATAAAAAGAGAGGGATAGGGATGTTTGTATGTGCGGGCGCCAAAGAAGTATTGCTTACACAAAGAAAAGAAGAATTTTATAACCGTTTTATCGTTCCCCTGAAAAAAGAAGCACAGCATTTGGGGATTACGGTAAACGAGTTAAAAGAGCTGTTAGACAAGGGGGAAATAAAATGAATATAGAAGCGCAGCTGTTAAATAAATGCTATGGATCTAAACAAGTGTTAAAAGACATTTCACTTACGCTAGCACAAAATAAAATATACGGGTTGCTAGGTAGAAACGGAGCGGGCAAAACGACTCTGATGCAAATTGTAGCCGGGCATATTCCAGTTACGACAGGAGAGGTAAAAGTGGGAAATCAATCTCCATTTGAAAACCGCTCTGTTTTGCAAAACATCTGCTTAATTAACGAAAGCGGAAATTTCAAAAAAACATTAAAAGTCAAAGACGTGCTAAAAATTGCGTCACTTTTTTATCCTTACTGGAGCGAAGAAGCTGCTGAGAGGCTTATGGAAGAGTTCGATTTAGATTGTAATATGAAAGTGAAAGCATTATCTAAAGGTATGGAATCAGCATTAGGAATTATTGTTGGGCTATCTTCTCGAACGAGCATCACAATCTTTGATGAACCTTATATTGGACTTGATGCTGCGATGCGAGCGCGTTTTTATGAGCTTTTATTGGATGAATATGAAGAATATCCACGCACGTTCATTATTTCAACGCATTTAATTGATGAGGTAAGTAATTTATTTGAAGAAGTACTCATTATGCAAAAAGGAAAGCTGATTCTTCAGGATACGGCAGAAAATTTGCAGCAGCGCTGTGTAAGTGTGAAAGGACCTAAAAGTCAAATTGAAGAATATGAAAAAGGAAAGCAAGTAATCCATGAACAAGTATTCGGAGGAGAGAAAAAAATAGTGCTCTTTAATGAAGATATTTATGCTGAGGAGCTTGTCGACAGTTCATTTCATGTAGAAGCTGTTCACATACAGGATATTATGATTTATCTTACAGCAAATCGTGGAGGTGTAGCGTAATGAAAGGACAGTTTGCCGCCATTAGTTATTCGCTCTACGTTGAACTAAAGTATTTAATGATTCGCTTTTGGACGATTCTGTTAGCTTTTGTTGTAGTAGATATTTTAGTGTTCAGTCAGGTGAATGAGCATCTTCTATTAGTAACAAGTATGCCGCAGTACATCTTTTCAGGTATTGTAAGTTTTATTATCATTCGAAAAAGTTTCTCCTTTTGCTTAAAGTTAGGAGCTACTCGTAAAGCATATCTTTTAACGATGACCTGTGTTTTTGCTTTATTTGCAATTGTAATGTCCCTTATCAATGTTGTCATCATGAGCATTTCAATAAAGGTGATTAATAGTTTGAATTTAATGAATGTTCAGCTTTATTATGCGAGCGATTTTATCTTTCATGACCCTACTGTCGCTGTTCACTTTTTAACGGACGCTGTATTTATCTTTTTTATTACAGCAGCATCGTGTTTGCTCGGCAGCATCGTTTACAAATTCGGGCAAACAGGAGGGATGATCACCGGTGCTGTTTTAATTTTACTGTTTACGATTCCAGTGACAAAAGAACCGGTTATTCATTTTATAAAAAGCTTTTCGAACGGGTCGTTGTTACTTACATTCGGAACAATGGTTATCGTAAGCTTCCTATTCTTTCTTATCAACTGGCTGTTTTTAAAAAAAGCGTCTCCTGTCCATCAAGCCTAATAAAAAAGCAATCATTCCTTTACTGAATGATTGCTTTTTTATTGTACTTTTTTAGAGCAAGCTGCATCAATATCTAGAATCCAGTCGTGAAACTTTTGCTGAAGAAGTTGAAGAGAAGACTGATTGTTCGATACAATGTCCAGTCCGCGCTCGTCGTATAGGTGGAAGATGGTTTCTTTATTCAAATTCACAATATAACACTCTTCTTCAATAGCCGGATGAATATGAAGATCGCGGTTGGCAATTGATTGCAAAAGAAGCTTTTCTTTCACATCATTTGTTTTACAGGCAATAATATACTCAGCGTTATTTAATAATGCTACGGATTGAACTTCTTGTTTCTTCAGGCGAGAGCGAATGAATTTTTTAATAGCTGTTTCTTTTTTCTTTTTTAAAAGTAAATCATCCTGTGCAGCATTCGCTTTGAAAACAAGTAACAGCTCATCATTTTTTTCATGGAGTGCTCAAAAATTTCGTAAGCGCGTGCGTACACATTTTTCATGTATTCTCGTTCCCACACGCCTTTTTGATTGGTAAGCGTAAAGCGGATACCTGCGGGCGCGTTATAAAAAAGAGGTCTTTTCATTTGAACATTTGGAAACATTGTTGTTAAGTATGATTGAAGCCGCATTGTAGTCATACGCAACACCTCATTTAGTTTAGTCCTGACTTAATATGTTGAGTTTAGTCTATCACGTGATTAGCTAAATTTGTAAAGAAGTAATGTTATTTAATCAAAAGGTAACCAAACTGTTATATTTTGTTGATTTTGCATTATTTCTTTACACAACCTTTGCGGATGAACAGGTTTTTTCATACGCCTGTCGTATTACTTAACGTAGTAACGACGTGAAGAAAGGATGATATACGGTGAAAAAACAGCTTGTTCTTATTTCAATTATTACAGCTGCTTTCTTTGTGCTCATTTTTCACAAAACGATCTTTCAAGAAGGTAATCCTCTTCCCATTGCATGGAGTATTGTAAAATTAAAATCTTCCGGTGAAGACGTTGTTCAAATATCCGATAAGCCTAAAAGGTATCTCATTCATTCAGATGACTACTTAACGTTTATTAAACAAATGAAAAAGAAGAAAGTGAATTTTCAATATCAAGATGATAAAAAATTTTATTTTAATAACGACAATGAACGCCAGCTGTTCGTCAGCAAAAACTATACCGATAAGTTCACGATTATGGAACTAAAGAAAAAAGAGCTGACTGAAGCTGGCGTTGAGTAATAAGAGCTAATCCCTGCCCTGTGTCCCAAAATCTTTAATTTGAACATGAACATGATAGTCGATGGTCGACTGGCTAAATATTTCATCCCATTCATGCTGATGTTTTTTCCAAAAATGAGGATAATGAATTCGTACGTAATCATGCAGGTCAATCACATCAGCTTTGTAGTTGTTTTGCAGTAAGCGGAGTGTTTTTTCTGCGTCTTTTCGAATAATTTTTTCTATTTTTTTTCGGTGTTCTTTACATTAGATGCGGCAAGAGCCTGTTTTGAAGTCTCCCAATCTTCTGATAGCCTGCCGCTTGTTTGAACGTTGATATCAAAATGAACGGAGTGATTTGAATCAATGCGAGGCCTTCACATCTTGCTGAACATCTCCAATTTCATAGGAAAAGGGGTATGGACCGTGTTTGCCGTAAATAATTCCGCCTTTAATATTCCCAGTTAACCACGTTAAAGCCTCCACTTGGTGCTGAGTTAAGATGAATTTTGCTTTTTTATCTTTTATGATCGCCGCACCGTCTAGTTCAACGCTATTTTTAATTTTAGAAAGCCGCTGTATTAAAAAGCTTTGATCGGTTTTTAACTTGGCTGATAGCTCTCCCATTGTTAGGGGATTTAAAATTTTATTCGTTTTGAATTTATTGTAAACAAGCTCGTAAATTAAGTTTACAGGCGGTACAGACATTCCTTGAATCGTTAAAACGTTTTTAGCATCGCCTTTTGTAACAAACGCAAGGCTGCTGCGCCGTATTTCATTATCACGGACAAACTGATTGATAAGCGCATCAAGAGGGATGGTCTTGCTCGCTTTTTCTCCTATTAAAAGTGCTCGCTGATGCTGGCTGTATATAGGATCAGATTTCAGCGAAATATTTCGCGTGATTTCATGAATAGTAGGACCAGCTGTTGTAATGTTCTTGTATGGAATGGAAGAAGACATATTTCCGGATTCCGTTTCGGTTAACGTTTGATGAGTCAGCACAAGCTGATTTTTTCCTGTTTTTGGTTCGATTTTCGGTGTGATATCCATTGCCACTCCTATAACAAGAGCAAGTTGTTCAATATTTCGATGGCTCATACAGCCGCATAATAAAAAAATGGTCATCATGACAGGAAGACATTTTTTCGTCATTTGAACACAACCTTTTTTATTTTCATTAACATGCTGAAAAAAAGAGGGATAACTAAAAATGTTACTAAAAATGCCCAGCCTAATACCGTTGAAAAATGCGACACGTCGCTTGCTGTTTTGGGCGCTAAAGAGCTCATAAATAAAACGGGTACAAGAAAGATAATATTGGTAGTTGATCGGTTTTTGAAAATCTTTTTAAAGCCTGAAACAGCTAAAAAGAAATACATTACAAAGGTTAAAAAAAACTGAAGAAGCCAGACAATAAGTAAAAATAATTCAAGCCTCTCAAAGAAAATTCCTTTTACTTCATGCGTCTGAACAAATTCAATCGTAGGCCAGACGGTTGTTTTTACCTCCGGAACGGATAACGCGCCGACAACTAATACGTAAGTGATAATATATAAAAGTAAAGGAATGGAAAATCCGATGATAGAAACTTTTCGTAAATGATTTTTNTTTTTCATATGCTTTGGAAGAAATACAATCGTTTCAATCCCTAAAAANGAAACAGAGACGGTTGTAAAAGCAGCAAGAAGCGGGCTGAATCCATCGGCTAACACGGGCTGTAAGTTTTTTAAATCGACCATTCCGATACTAAGAAGATATAAGATAAGAAGAATGATGACCGTTACAGGAAAACATAGGGCCATTACTTTTCCAATAGAATTAATACCGCCAGTGATTAAATAGACGCCTGTCAAAATAAACGAAAGGATAATTAACTCAATGGGCATCGTTTCCAGTAAATAGAAATGGATCATTTCTGCCATAGCTCTTACTTCAAAACTTGCTACAGATGTGAAATAAACGACTATAGCGAAATTGAANATATTTCCAATCAACTTGCCGGTTACTTCTTGCGAGAAATCAAACATACAGCTAATCGTAAAATACTTAACCATCCAGACTAAAAAAAGAACAATTCCAATAAACAAAAGGCCGTCCATAATAAGTACAATCCATCCATCTGCATTATTTGTCTGGTTTGTAATGCTGCTTGGCAGTGTTAATAAACCGACGCCCAGCATGGTTGAAGAGATAATTGAAATGGCATAAAAGTCTGAAAGAAGCTTGCTTGATTGTGACTGTGATTGTTGCATATGGTCCTCCTTTTGTCAGTTTTGTTGAGATTTATTTTTAGACTGTTTTAGACTTTTGTTTGGCAGACGAATATAAGAGTCTTTCCACGCTTTTTTATTTAACGCAAAAAACGGTTTGAAGTAAGCCATACCAAAACTTTCGAGCTTGGTTAGATGAATGACGAGAACAAGAAAAAACATGGTAACTCCGTATAATCCAAAGATTGCTGCAATCATCATAGATACGAAACGCAAAATTCGAAACGAAAGGCCAATTCCGTACTGAGGAACGGTAAAGGAAGCAATTGCCGATACAGATACAACAATAATCATAACGGAGCTAACGATATGGGCTTCCACCGCTGCTTGACCAATCACAACCCCGCCTACAAGTCCAACTGTTTGTCCGACAGGAGTAGGGAGACGCAGCCCGGCTTCGCGTAATAATTCAAGCGTCACTTCCATGACCACTGCTTCGATAAAAGGAGAAAAAGGAACGTTTTCTCGTGTGGCCGCAATAGTAATAGCTAGCTCAGTCGGAAGCAGGCCTTGGTTAAACGAAACGAGTGAAATATAAATAGCTGAAAAGAATAGGGTAATAAAAATAGACAAGTACCTTAGTAATCTTAGCAATGAACCAGCTATCCATCTTTCGTAATAATCATCGGGTGATTTCATAATCATATCGAAAGTTGTAGGCACTAAAAGAGCAAAAGGAGAGCCATCTACTAAAATGGCTACTCGCCCTTCATTCACCGCAGCGAGAACACGATCCGGTCTTTCTGTATTTTGTACTTGAGGGAACGGTGAGTAAGGTGCTTCTTCTAAAAATTCTTCAATCATTCCTGAGTCTTGAATGTTATCTAAAGGAATGTCTAATAATTTCTCTCGGACTTGATTCACGATGTGAGTTTGACAGTGTTTATTATGAAAAACGATACTTGTTCGATGTTCCTTTGTATTTCCAATATAAATGTCTTCAATAACCATTTCTTCTTCGGTAGAACGCTGCCTTAAAAGACCAAGGTTTTCATCTAAGTTTTCGATAAGAGCAATTTTAGGGCCACGCACTACTTTTTCTGTTGTAGGTTCACTTAAAGAGCGCTGTTTGGTCATAGACATATTCAATGAGTATGCCGTGGTGCTCTCGCTAATAAACAGCAGGGGCTGACCTTTAAAAAAACACGAGATCGCTTGCTTGTATGTATAAACTTCTTTGTCTTTAATGACAGAAATAAACGAATCGATGTCATCGANTGTTTGCGTTTCACTTTTTGCTTTNGTCTCAACAANATGCTGAGTAAGATTATCAAGTTTTTCTCCGTCGACTAATCCTTGGAGATAAATAATNCATATATATTTTGTGGGAGACAGCCATAATTTTTTGGAACCAACATCNGTATTTTGACCCACCANATCTAGAAACGTTTGAACGGTGTAGTCTGCATTGGGCTGAAATTTTGAATCGAGCATAAATAAACTCACCGCCTGTTGTGTTAATGAGCTTAGTGTTTACGATGTAAAAACGAGTTATGCGAAAAATGTGGAAGAATAGAAAAGATATGTTATGGTAAAGAAAAGAGGTGATGATATGCTACATTCATTTACGTTAAAAACGAATAAGCGTGACGAAATGNTNGACGTTACNAGTCAGGTGCAGGCAGTACTAAGAACAGAAGGNTTAAAAGAAGGGGCTGTAGTTGTTTACTGTCCTCATACAACCGCTGGTATAACAATTAATGAAAATGCGGATCCGGATGTAAAAACCGATATGATCCGACGCTTCGATGAAGTATATCCTTGGGAACATAAGTTAGATCTTCATATGGAAGGAAATACGGCGGCGCACCTCAAAGCGAGCACGGTCGGCTCCTCTCAGCATATAATCGTTCACGATGGGCAGCTGCTGCTAGGAACGTGGCAAGGAATTTATTTTTGCGAGTTTGATGGACCGAGGACTCGTACGTATTATGTNAAAATTTTATCGGCACAATAACTTTTTTTCATACGTCATTGTCCAACTTTTTTCTGAAAATTGTTATAAAACAAAGTTAATTTAATATAAATGTTATATAACAGTTAAAGGGAGAGATTGAACAATGGAAAAGATAGGTGCAGAACAAGAAACAGTAAAAAAAGAAAATGAAAAAACAAATTTTACATGGGTGGAAGAATACCCAACCATTTTAGACATTGTCAATGAGTATTACAGTACGTGTCGATAAAATGGGGAAGGCCGGAACAAAAGTATTTTAGTTGAAAGAGGATCCGAACGATGAATCGTTCGGATTTTTTCATTGTGATGGTGAACGCAGGTTTACTGTATGTAGCTATGTCTCGATATCTTTTTTATAAAAAAAGATATAATAGTAGCAATTTTCTTAAAAGGTTTAATATAATAAATATTAGGGTACTGAATTGTATGAAATAAAGATAAAACGCATCG
>Ga0058694_1001073_pt1 | contig 11207 bp, 10 predicted proteins | sample AgamicOrSfrz_FD_55041 | JGI IMG/M metagenome (GOLD analysis project Ga0058694, IMG submission 55041) | Agave microbial communities from Guanajuato, Mexico - Or.Sf.rz | ecosystem: Host-associated > Plants > Phyllosphere > Phylloplane/Leaf | place: Guanajuato, Mexico | collected 2012-05-30 | reverse complement strand
CGGTTCCAGACGCGCCTTCAACTGGCCCTCGACGTGACGGCTGTCCGGCTTTCGTCGTCCCGATCCCATGGCGGCGTCCCGCCGAATGCATCGACCAGGAAATCGATCATCACCCGCACCCTGGCGCTCAGGTGTCGACGGCTCGGATACATGGCGAGTATGTCGATCTCAGGCAGGCAATACTCGGGCAACACGCGAACGAGCGTGCCGGCACGTAGGTCGTTGCCGATCAGGAATGTGGGTTGCCAGATCACTCCTTGTCCGGCGAGTGCTGCTGCGCGCGCCGTATCGCCGTTATTCGTATGCATGTGACAGTCGACCTTCACCGTGTGGGTCTTGCGGCCAGCATCGATCAGTTGCCACTCATCGCCGGTGGCNGCATACGTGTACCCGATGCAGCGATGTTCCATCAGGTCCGCTGGCGNCGCCGGCACTCCCGCGCGAGCCAGATAGTCCGGCGACGCGCACAGAATGTTCTGCGATGTCGCCAGTTTGCGNGCTGCATGGTTCGATGAACCGGCACGCGAAATGCGGATNGCNAGATCGTAGCCTTCATCGACGATATCGACGACGCGGTCGATCAGNCCAACGTCGATTTCGATGCCGGGATACTTCCGCATGAACTCCGGCCATAGCGGCGCCANATANTGAATNCCGAAGCTCACAGGCGCGTTGATACGCAGGCGNCCGCGGGGCTGCACCGACGCCGACGACACCAGCCCTTCTGTATCGGCGACATCGTCGAGAATGGATTTGCAGCGGGCGTAAAGCGTCTCGCCGCCCTCGGTTAGAGAGAGCGTTCTGGACGTGCGATTCAACAAACGCGTGCCCAGGTGTGCTTCCAGTTCGTTCACATAGCGGGTCACGTTGGCGGGCGACGTGCCTAGCACTTCCGCCGCGCGCGCAAAGCCGCCGCGGCTCACTACGGTCACGAAAACTTCAAAGGCGCGCAAGCGATCCATCTCGACTCCGATCATTCACAAAAGCTGACTGATACGACCATGTTTTTGGCCTTTCCGCTATCAGGACTGAAGCCTATATTGCTTCCACGGGCCAAGGCATAGGGCACTGGCCGAATGCATCAGGAGAGAGAACATGCAACGCTTGATCGGAAAAGTCGCTATCGTGACAGGTGCCAGTGCAGGTATTGGCCGCGCTACTGCAAAGTTGTTCGCGAAGGAGGGCGCCAAGGTTGTCATTGCCGCCCGGCGCGCGGCGGAACTCGAAGCACTGGCTGCGGAGATCGCAAGCGAAGGTGGCGAAGCCGCATATCTGGCGGGCGACGTGCAATCGGAAGACTTCGCGAAGGCGCTGGTGGAACTTGCAGTTGGGCGCTTTGGCCGTCTGGATATCGCCTACAACAACGCCGGTACGCTGGGCGAGATGGGCCCGAGCACCGGCATTTCCGAAGCCGGCTGGAACGCCGCGCTAGCGACTAATCTAACGAGTGCGTTCCTCGGAGCGAAACACCAGATACCTGAAATGCTCAAGCAAGGTGGCGGATCGATCATCTTCACGTCGACGTTCGTCGGTTACTCGTTCGCGTTTCCGGGTACCGCGGCCTACGCGGCGAGCAAGGCCGGACTGATTGGCCTGACGCAGGCGCTCGCCGCCGAATACGGCGCGCAAGGCGTGCGCGTCAACGCGGTGTTGCCGGGCGCCGTGGATACGGAGATGTATCGCGGCATGAACGACAGCGACGAATCGCAGGCATTCGTGACCGGGCTGCATGCGCTGAAGCGCGTCGCCAAGCCGGAAGAACTGGCGCGGTCGGTGCTCTATCTCGCGTCGGACGATTCGTCCTTCGTGACCGGTACNGCCTCACTGGTCGATGGTGGCGCATCCATTACACGTACGTGAACCCCTTGGCGGCATCCGGCATCAAAGCTTCGANGCCGCCGTNCTNACTTCAACCACGGAAAGGAATTCACTCATGGACTTGAATCTCACAGGCAAACTCGCACTCGTAAGCGGCAGTACAGCCGGCATCGGTTTCGCTATCGCGAGCACGTTGGCGCAGGAAGGCGCACGTGTGATCGTGAACGGCCGCTCGCAGTCATCCGTGGATGACGTGGTCGCACAGCTGAAAGCGGAGACCGGCACCGACGTGCAGGGATTCGCGGGCGACCTCAGTACGGCCGCTTCGGCAGAAGAACTCGCACGACGCTATCCGAACGTGGAAATCTGGTGAACAACCTGGGCATCTTCGAGCCGAAGCCGTTTGAAGAGATCCCCGACGCGGACTGGCAGCGTTTCTTCGACGTCAACGTCCTGAGCGGCGTACGTCTCGCTCGCCTGTTTCTGCCCGCGATGAAAAAGGCCAACTGGGGCCGCATTATTTTCATTTCGAGCGAAAGCGGGGTGCAGATTCCCGCAGAGATGATCCACTACGGGATGACGAAAACCGCGCAACTGGCGGTTGCGCGCGGACTCGCGGAGGCAGTTGCGGGCACGGGCATTACGGTGAACAGCGTGCTGCCCGGACCGACGAAGTCGCGGGGCGTGGGCGATTTTGTGGAGTCTCTTGCCAAGGCCGACGGCAAGTCGTTCGAAGCGTTTGAGAAGGAGTTCTTCGAGAAGGTGCGTCCCACATCGCTCATCAAGCGATTCGGCACGCCGCAGGAAGTCGCCTCGCTCGTGGCCTATGTCGCCAGTCCGCTTGCGTCGGCCACGACGGGAGCTGCGTTGCGGGCCGACGGAGGGGTCATCAAGAGCGCATTTTAAGGGGGCGCTGGGGTTGGCGCCGGGCTCTCTGCGTGTTTGGTGGATCGCTTTTTTGGACGCAGTGGGCCCGGTTGATGCGCTTTCTTTTGATGCGGGACGAAGCGGCATTGTCGAATGCGCATCGCCAGATTCACCTCGTCGCTCGTGCTTCGCACTTCGCTCAAGCAAGCCGATACACTGTGGATGCCGTCCCGCCGAAGAGCGCAGCACGTTCACCAACGCTGGCTTGCGCAGTCAGCCGCTTGAAGGCGTTCCAGCCGTTGCTGTACGGGTACGAGCCTTTGTCGACAGGAAAATTGCTCTCAAACATACAACGGCTCGCACCAAATGCCTCGATGCATGTATGCATCCACGGCTTCCAGGTTTCGGCCAGTTCAACAGAGGACGGCGGCCGCTCACCCTTTTCAAAGTCAAAGCCGTTGATCCGCATCCCCATGCCGCCAACCTTGACATAGACATTCGGCAACTGTGCCAGTTGACGCATGGACCGCGACCAGGTTTCGAACACCTCGTTTCGCTTGTCCGCGTAGCTGGCGATGCGCACGATCCCGCCACAATGGTTAATGATGATCGGCAGGTCAGGGAAAGTCTTTGCGAGGTCGTATAGTTCCGGAAGTTGTGGAAAGAACAGCCACGCGTCGTATGACAGGCCGCGTGGCGCCAGCTGCGCGACACCTTCACGATATTTTGGGTCAAGCAACAGACCGCGCGGAACCGCAGACAGCGGATTGACCAGCGTTTGATCCGCGTCCCAGGTGACCAGGTGCCGAACGCCCCGGAAGCGCCCTTTGCCTGCCTCAATATGGGCGTCCAGAACGCTTTGCACGGCAGCGCCGCGACGAAGGTCCGCGTAACCCACGATGCCCTTTGCGACCTGTGGCGAACCGGCGGGCAGCGCCCCAACGGCGTTCGCGACATACTCCGTTTCTCCCACGGGTCTTAGCTCCTCCGGCCCCGTCTGACGGTAGCGAGTGAGCCCCTGCATGAATACGGACGCCGTAATGTTGTGCCCGGAGCGAACGTCTACCAGATAGTCGTCGAGCAGGTAGATCCAGCCGGGACGCTCGTAGAAATGATGGTGTGCGTCGATAATCGGCATCTCCGGCTCAATCGCGGCTTCAGTTCCTGACGCGAGCCATTCCGGGCGTACCGGGAGATAGTTGCTGGTCGTCTTCATGTTGCGCGTGTCCTCTGCGGCGAACGCATACCTGGTGTCGATGGCGGAGGCCGCAACCGATGCAGCGGCAACCGCGAGGAACCTGCGCCTGCCTCGTGAATGGATCATGTCCATAGTCATTTCTCGCGGTTGAACGCATACAGCGATAGGGTCAACAGAGTCGTGATGCCGAGCACGATCGCAAGCCCCATCATTCCGGCCGTGAAAGTGCCGTAACTGTCTTTGAGGTAGCCGACCAGGTATGGACCGGCAAAGCCTCCCAATGCGCCAATCGAATTGATCAGGGCGAAGCCACCAGCGGCTGCCTGTCCCGATAGAAAACGAGCGGGCAATGTGTAGAAGATTGTTCGTCCGGCAATCGTGCCAATGAGTGCCAGGGTTACGCCGACCATTGCAGGCCCGAGTTGGTGGAAATGGGTCGATACACCAAGTGCCACGCCACCAATAAGCAGGCCAGCAGCAAGGTTCGCAATGGCGCCTCCGCGGCGATCCACACGTTTGGCCCACCACAGCAGTGCGATCGTGGCAAAGAAGTAAGGCACCGCAGAGAGCCATCCGGTCTGAGCGACGGTCATCCCGTGCGCCTTGAGCATCTGGGGCAGCCAGATGCCGATCCCATACGATCCCATCGTAAAACCGAAGGAGATCAGCGCGAGAATGTAGACACGCACATCCCTGAGTGCGGCACCGAAGTGCTTCTCCTTCCGGCTAGAAGACCCTTCCCTGTCAAACGCGCCCTGAAGAGCGTCGCGCTCCGCGGGTGACAGCCATTTGGCATCGGCAGGTCGGTCTGCGAGCATCTTGAGCACGAGAAAGCCGACTACGCACGCGGGCAATCCTTCGATGATGAACATCCACCTCCAGCCTGCCAGCCCCAACACGCCATCCAAATGGAGCAGCCACGTCGAAAGCGGTGCGCCGATCAGAGAAGAAAGCGGCGTGGAGACGGTGAACCACGCCAGCACGCGGGTGCGATATTGAGCGGGAAACCACAGGGCCAGGAAGAAGATCACGCCGGGAAAAAAGCCCGCTTCACCAATTCCCAACAGCAGCCGAATCACATAGAAGCTGTTCGGTCCCACAGCAAAGGAGGTCGCGGCAGCCATGAGGCCCCACGTGATCATGATGCGGGCAAGCCAGCGTCGCGCGCCGAAGCGATAGAGGGCGAGGTTGCTCGGGACTTCACAGATGCAATATCCCGCGAACATGATGCCGGCGCCCCAGCCGAATTGGGTCGCCGTGAGCCCCAGATCCTTGTTCATGGTCAGAGCGGCGAAGCCAACGCTGGTACGGTCGAGATAGTTGAAAAAGTATGCGAGCGCGAGCAGTGGAATAAAGCGCCACGCTGCTTTGCGCACCGCCTGCTGTTCGATCGAACTGGCGTTGAGGCTGTCGGAAACCATGCCGGGGGAAATTGATGTCATTGTCGTCTCCATAACTTCGCCGGTCCGCTGCAAGAATTGGCGCGGCCGGGTGATTTCTTGCGTACAGCGGCTCAGGCGCTGGCAAGCTCGTTTGCGGATGGGCTCGCCTGATCGCCCGGCTGCCATTCCTGACATCGGACAACGCCGGCCTCAGCCAACTGCCTCAGATCGTCGGCCGTGTATCCGAGCTCCTCGAGAAGCGCCTGCGTGTTCTGCCCGAGCGCCGGCGGCGCAGCGCGCAAACGCAGCCGTTCGCCGGCAAGGGTCAAGGGCAACAGTGCGGTTCTCGTATTAACAGGCTCTCCGGCTCCGCTTGCATCCGGCGGCAACGTGACGTCCGCGAGTCCGCCGGTGGCGAGCAGGTGCGGATCGTCAAACAAATCCTGGGGTTTGGTGATCGGGGCGTAAGGCAGCCCAATCCGCTCAAAAATCTGGCTGATCTGCGCCGCGCTGAACCCTTCCATGTGCTTGCGCAACCGGGGCAGCAACCACTCCCGCGCCTGAACTCGCTGGTTGTTGGTGGCGATCCGCTCGTCCGCTTTGAGGTCATCCAGCCCGAGCGCATCGCAGAAGAGCGCCCACTGGGTGTCAGACACCACTGCAAGAAATATCTGCTCTCCATTCTTGACGGAGAACACGTCATAGACGGCCCATGCCGAGATGCGGCTTGGCATCGGCGCAGCGGCTTTGCCAGTGACTGCAAATTGCATCATGTGCTGCGCGACGAGAAACACGTTGTTTTCGAACAGCGCGCTCTGCACTTCCTGACCATGGCCCGTGCGTTCACGCTGAGCGAGTGCGGCCATCGCACCGATGGCGCCGAACATGCCGCCCATGATGTCGTTGACACTCGTCCCAGCGCGCAGCGGACGTCCTTCGGGGCCCGTCATATATGCGAGGCCGCCCATCATTTGCACGACCTCGTCCAGTGCCGTGCGATGGTCGTAAGGCCCCGGGAGAAATCCTTTGTGCGAGACGTAGATGAGGCGTGGATTGAGCTTCGACAGCGCGGCGTAACCAAGCCCCAGCTTGTTCATCGTTCCGGACTTGAAGTTTTCGCTGAAGATGTCGGCGCTGCCCAGCAGCTTGTGCACGATTTCCAGCCCACGTGGATCTTTTACGTCGACGGCGATGCTTTTCTTGTTGCGGTTGAAAGTGCTGAAGAAGCCTGCGCCGGAACCTCGGAGGGCACGCGTGCTGTCGCCAGCAATAGGCTCCACCTTGATCACCTCTGCTCCCAGATCTGCGAGCACCATCCCGCACGTAGGACCCATCACCATGTGGGTCATCTCGATCACACGGACGCCGCTATACGGCAGCGATTGATTTTGCTGCAGATCATTCATTGCGCAACTCCCTTCAGACAACCGTCGGGCTGCACAGCGCTCGGGCTACGGCCGTCGGCATACTTGAATCCCTTAGGAAGGCCGGCGTCCTGAACGTGTCCGTATAAAGCTTCTTCGGGCAGGGCTTCGCTCAGGATCGAGCGCGCTGCTACGAGAGCATCAATGTCAATCCCGGTGTCGTGTCCCATGGATTCGAGGAGAAACGCGAGGTCTTCGGTCACGATGTTGCCGGTCGCCCCAGGAGCATATGGACATCCGCCAAGACCGGCCTGGCTGGAGTCGATCGTCTTCACCCCCGCCTCGAGTGCCGCCACTACATTGGCCAAGCCTTGCCCGCGTGTGTTGTGAAAGTGGGCACCACCCGCCTTGCTGCCGAACTCACTTTGCAGACGGCGGAACAGACGACGCACCTGCGTAGGGTTCGCGTAGCCGCTGGTATCCGACAGGCCGATTTCATCGACACCGCACTCCGCCATCGCCGCACACATGCGGATCGTCTCATCGTCGCTAACCGCGCCCGCGATCGTGCAGCCGAAGGCCACTGAAACGCCGGCTTCGATTGCAATGCCCGGAAACTCACCATCTCGCAACGCGACGATCTGCCGGACCTCTTCGATCATCTGGCCGGTCGTCTTGCGGATGTTGGCCATCGAATGCTCGTTGGTTACCGATACCGGCAAGGTCACTTTGTGGACACTGGATTCGAACGCCGCCCGGCAACCGCGAAGATTCGGTGCAAGGACGGCAACGTGCAGACCGGGAATAGTCAGGGCGTGTGCCACGACGTCCCGTATGTCAGCCATCTGGGGCAGCAGTCTTGCTGGCACGAACGAACCCACTTCTATTTCTTTCAGCCCCGCTGCGGCGAGTGCCGAGATCCACCGCAACTTCGCCTGCGTTGGCATGACGCTTTTGATGCTCTGAAGGCCGTCGCGCGGACCAACCTCGCTGATCATCACTGGAAAAGAGGGAGAGACATCCACGATATGCTCCTTTTCGTTCTGTCTAAGAGAACGCCGTTCTGTTGTTGAAAACTATACGGTTGNAGCGTAGGCTGATCAAGCGGGTAAACCCGCCGGACTGATCTGTTTAACGGAATATTGTTCTGTTAGACAGAACGATGGCGAGGTATTTAGCGCGTTTTCTGGATCCATCGATCCGTCGGTGCCAATCGAGCCTGCAGGTATGAAGACGGCCCAGCGCCGCTGTTGGCCGTGACTTGCTGCCTGATGGCTTGCAAGGTTTCACCCGTGACGCCTCCGTAATTGACGCGCGGCAAGCGAGTGTCTAGGATGGTTCTGTCTAACAGAACGGTATTCGGAATGCNCTCGAACGATGACGAAAAAGGCGGCGTGGCGGCACTCGACCGGGCGTTTGCCATTCTCGGAGTNTTCCAACCCGGCGAACGTGCGCTTTCCCTTGCGGAAATCGCTCGACGCACTGGCTTCTACAAAAGCACTATCTTGCGATTAATAGGTTCACTGGAACGTGGCGGTTTTATCCGCAGACTTGAGGACGGCAACTACTCGATTGGTCCTGAACCGCTCAGACTCGCGCAGATATTCCAGGAGTCGTTTCACATCCGCGAGGTCATTGAGCCGGTACTCCGGCAACTTTCTGCGGACTCCGGAGAGACGTCATCGTTCTATGTACGTCAAGGTGACTATCGCGTCGTTTTACATCGGGTCGAGCCGTCGCGGTCGGTACGTGTGTCGATCCGCGAAGGCGAGCGTTTTCCAATCGATCGCGGTGCGTCAGGAAAGATTCTCATCGCGTTTTCGAAACCCTCCCGGGCAAGTCANGATGCCGTGCGCGAAAGGTTGTGGGCTTTGTCTTATGGAGAACGGGATCCAGACACNGCGGCCGTGTCNGCNCCTGTGCTTGGTCCAAATAACGAACTTGCGGGCGCCTTGACATTGTCCGGCCCGAAGGATCGNCTCGGAGCCACTGAGACAATGCGAGCTGCCTGCAACCTGTTGCTGACCGCTGCAGCAAGGGCGACCGCTGCCTTGGGAGGAGATCATCGAATCTTCGCTTATGGAATGGCACTCGCCGCGCAGTTCGACTTTCCGCCGCCCACCGAAGTCCAGAAAGCCTGAGTGTGCGGTGACGGCTTATCGCGCGAAAACGGGTACCGGGGTGGCGATACCACGTTTATCGTGACTGGCCGTACATGGCCGACCACTGCCTCGCGCGATCGCGCGGCCCATGCCAACTGCCACGTTGGCAATGCTTGCTTATCGTGATCGTCGTGGGCACATTGAAGCGCAACTATCCGATACCGGACCTGATGAGCGAACCGGTTTGAGGCGGCTCAACTCACGATTGATTGGCGCTGCCGGTCGCCGGCATCGGCAAGAAACGGTGCGATGTTCGCCATCGCGCGCTCGACGTAGATCTCCTTTTCACCCACGGGCGCCACGTAGTGAATCGCGTTGCGCGCAGCCTCAACGCCCTCCAGACGCGCAATCACCCACGCCGCCAGGTATTGCGACGACAAACATCCTCCCGCCGTTGCCACGTTCCGGTTTGCCACGAACGGCCGATCGAGCACTGCGACGCCGGCCTCCTCGACCCACGGCTTCGTGGTTGAGTCCGTACAGGCAGGCACGCCGTCGAGCAGCCCGAGCTTCGCGAGAATCAGCGTCCCCGAGCATTGCGCGCCCAACAGTTGGTGTTGCGGATCGAACGCGAGCCGCGACATCAGCCCAGTATTGGCCGCCACATCCCGCGTCCGGACGCCGCTGCCCACCAGCACGGCCTGCGCGTCCCGGGCATCCTCCAGCGACGCTTGCGCCTCGACAACCACACCGTTCATCGACCGGACATGCGACGACGGGCTCGCTATCGACACCCGCCAGCCAGGTCTTTTGACCCGATTCAGAATATTGAGCGCAATCAGCGAGTCGAGCTCGTTGAACCCGTCGAAGGTCAGAATGGCGATATGCATGGCTTGCTCGCTGAATAGGGGTGAATTTGCATCGTAGATCCGGGCATCAATACAATCAAATAATTGTCATGGATACATTTCGATGCCCGAGCTCCGCTACAAACATCTCGTCGATCGATTGGCGGCCGAGATCCGCGCAGGCCGCTTGCAGCCCGGAACAAGATTGCCCACCCACCGCGAACTCGCCGCGCGCGAAGGCATCGCGTTGGTGACGGCCACGCGCGTCTACGCCGAGCTTCAGTCGATCGGCCTCGTGAGCGGCGAAACGGGGCGCGGTACGTTCGTGAAAGAGCCGCTGCCCCGTGGCGAAGGGATCGACTTGCATGCGTGGGACGCCGACACCGTCGATCTGAGCTTCAACTATCCGGCGAGTGCCGGTCAGGTTGCCTCGTTCAGGACGGCGCTGCGCGACCTCGCAGGCGCCGGCGACCTGGCGGCGCTGCTGCGCTACCAGCCCCACGGCGGCCGCGAGCACCAACGCGCGACCGTCGCACGCCACCTCGCCGGAGCGGGATTGAGCGCCACGCCCGACACCGTCCTGCTCGTGAGCGGCGCACAGCATGGACTGGCGACGACCACGCTGGCGTTGCTGGAGCCCGGCGACGTGGTGGCCGTGGACTCGCTGACCTATCCGGGATTCAAACTGGCCGCCGAGATCAACCGGCTGGAGCTCGTCGCGGTCCCGGCGGCGGGAAACGGTCCGGACCTCGACGCGCTGGCGGCGCTTTGCAAGCGTCGGCGTGTACGCGCTGTCTACACGATGCCGACGCTGCACAACCCGCTCGGCTGGGTGATGAGCGCGACGCGCCGGCGTGAGCTGGTCGCGATTGCGCGGCGGCACGGACTACTGATCATCGAGGACGCCGCTTACGCGTTCCTCGTCGAAAACGCGCCACCGCCGCTGGCATCGCTCGCGCCTGAGTTGACCGTGTACGTGTCGAGCCTGTCGAAAAGCGTCGCGACCGGGCTTCGTGTCGGCTTCATTCATGCACCGGCCAGCTTCGTTCCAAAGCTCGAACGAACCATCCGGGCAACCACCTGGAACACGCCGGCGACCCTCACGGCGATCGCATGCGGCTGGCTCGAAGACGGCACGGTCGACCTGTTCGCGGCCGACAAACGCCGCGACGCCGCGGTGCGCCAGGCGATGGCCACTCGTTTGCTGAGCGGCGTGAAGCGGATCGGTCATCCGGTCTCATACTTTCTATGGCTTCCGCTTGCCCAGGAAGTGCGCGCGGACGCGATTGCCATGGCCTTGAGGCGCGAGAAGATCGCCGTTTCGACTGCGCACCCGTTCGCCACGTCGCCGCATGTGCCGCACGCGATCCGGCTCGCGCTCGGCTCGGTGGGCTTGACGACGCTCGAGCAGTCGCTGCAGACGGTTGCACGGGTCATCGCCGATCAGACCTACTGACCGACGACAGTGCGACGCCGCGCTCGTCATCCCAGCGCGGCCGACCGCGCGTTGCGGCGTTTTGCCTGTGGCGGTTGCCAGAACGCCCGGGTAAACGCACCCGCACATTTGCTTGACACCTAAACTATCTAGGCCTAAATTAACTCCACGAGCAAGTTCACAGTGGGGAGCA
>Ga0058694_1001072_pt1 | contig 11209 bp, 10 predicted proteins | sample AgamicOrSfrz_FD_55041 | JGI IMG/M metagenome (GOLD analysis project Ga0058694, IMG submission 55041) | Agave microbial communities from Guanajuato, Mexico - Or.Sf.rz | ecosystem: Host-associated > Plants > Phyllosphere > Phylloplane/Leaf | place: Guanajuato, Mexico | collected 2012-05-30 | reverse complement strand
TTGCTGCGTTTATATTATCGTCATGCTATGGTACATACATTCACAAATGTATGTAAATCTGACTCCTGTAAATTCACCCACCTATGGCACGAAAAACTAAACAACAAGCGCTGGAAACCCGACAACACATACTGGATGTGGCAATACGTTTGTTCTCTCAGCGGGGTGTTTCATCCACCTCGCTGGCACAAATTGCTCAGGCTGCCGGTGTGACGCGAGGAGCGATTTACTGGCATTTTAAAGACAAGTCAGATCTGTTCGGTGAAATCTGGGAGCTTTCAGAGTCCAGCATTAGCGATCTCGAGAGTGAGTATCGGGCAAAATTCCCTGACGATCCACTCTCAGTATTGAGAGAAATATTAGTATATATCCTTGAAGCAACGGTAGTTGAAGAACGTCGCAGATTAATGATGGAAATAATTTATCATAAATGCGAGTTTGTCGGCGAAATGGCGGTGGTGCAGCAGGCGCAACGCAGCCTCAGCCTCGAGAGCTATGACCGTATTGAGCAGAACCTGAACCTGTGTATGCAGGCAAAGCTGTTACCGGCGAACCTCTTGACCCGCCGGGCGGCTATCCTGATGCGCGGCTACATCTCAGGTCTGATGGAAAACTGGCTTTTTGCGCCGCAATCCTTTGACCTCAAAGAGGAAGCCCGCAGCTACGTGGCGATTTTACTGGAAATGCTACAGCTCTGCCCAACGCTGCGCAGCGACGCGCCTTCTCTAACGGCCTGATCCCTTCCAGGATTTATCTCAGAGGATAACGTTCGCGCTATTCTGCTTCCGGCGAGCGTGATATTCTTCACGCCGGACTATTTTCGGTCATCTTCTGACATCATTCACAACTATGCTGCCCATCAATCGCTCGCAACATCCTGTTTTTGCATTGCTCTTTGCGATGCTGTTTTTCTTCGCCACGGCGCCGCTGACCTGGGCCCGTGCCGATAACAGCAACGATATTCCCTCGCGCGGCGATGTTCAGTCGCAGCTCGACACGCTGAACAAACAAAAAGAGCTCTCTCCTCAGGATAAGCTCATCCAGCAGGATCTGACGGAAACGCTGGAAACGCTGGATAAAATTGAACGCGTCAAAGCAGAAACCGCCCAGCTTCGTCAGAAGGTGGCGCAGGCTCCTGAAAATATGCGCAAGGCGACGGAATCGCTGAACGCCCTGAGCGACGTCGATAACGATACCGAAACGCGCAAGACGCTCGCGACGCTCTCTTTACGCCAGCTGGAGTCGCGCGTCGCGCAACTGCTCGACGACCTGCAAACCGCGCAGTCCGACCTCGCGACCTATAACAGCCAGCTTGTCTCCCTGCAAACCCAGCCGGAACGCGTGCAAAACGCGATGTACTCCGCGTCTCAGCAGCTGCAGCAGATCCGCAACCGCCTGAACGGCACAACGGTGGGTGAGGGCACGCTGCGCCCGACGCAGCAAACCCTGCTGCTGGTTCAGCAGACCTTGCTCAACGCACAGATTGAACAGCAGCGTAAAAGCCTGGAAGGGAATACGGTGCTGCAGGACACGCTTCAGAAACAGCGTGATTACGTCACCGCGAATATTAATCGCCTGGAACACCAGCTTCAGCTGTTGCAGGAGGCGGTAAACAGCAAGCGCCTGACCCTGACGGAAAAAACCGCCCAGGAAGCCGTATCCCCTGACGAAACCGCCCGCATTCAGGCGAATCCGTTGGTGAAACAGGAGCTCGAGGCCAACCACCAGCTTAGCCAGCGCCTGATACTGGCGACGGAAAACGGTAACTCGCTGGTTCAGCAAAATATCAAAGTGAAGAACTGGCTGGATCGCGCGCTGCAGGCCGAGCGCAACATCAAAGAGCAGATTGCGGTCCTGAAGGGCAGCCTCCTGCTGTCGCGTATTCTCTACCAGCAGCAGCAGACGCTCCCGTCCGCCGATGAGCTGGAGGACATGACCAACCGCATTGCGGATTTACGTCTGGAACAGTTTGACGTCAACCAGCAGCGCGATGCCCTTTTCCAGAGCGATACCTTTGTCGCCAAAATTGAAGAGGGGCATTCCAGCGACGTGAACCCGGAAGTGCACGACGCGCTGCTCCAGGTCGTGGATATGCGTCGCGAGCTGCTGGACCAGCTCAACAAACAGCTGGGTAACCAGCTGATGATGGCCATTAACCTGCAAATCAACCAGCAGCAGCTGGTGAGCGTCTCGAAAAGCCTGCAGGAGATCCTGACCCAGCAGATTTTCTGGGTGAACAGCAACAAGCCGATGGACTGGGACTGGATTAAATCTTTCCCGGAGACGCTGAAAACGCAGATCAAGAGCATGAAAATCACCGTGAACTGGGAGAAAGCCTGGCCTGCGGTGACGATTGCCTTGCTGGCGGGATTACCGCTGCTGCTGATTGCCGGCCTGATCCGCTGGCGTCTGGGCTGGCTAAAAAAATATCAGGCGAAGCTGGCGTCCGAAGTGGGGCAGTTGCGCAACGACAGCCAGCTCCATACGCCAAAAGCGATTCTGATCGATCTCATCCGCGCCCTGCCGGTGTGCCTGATTATTCTGGCCGTGGGCCTGATTCTGCTCACCATGCAGCTCAACGTCAGCGATCTGCTATGGGCGTTCAGTAAAAAACTGGCGCTGTTCTGGCTGGTATTTGGCGTGTGCTGGAAGGTGCTGGAAAAAGACGGCGTGGCGGTGCGTCATTTCAACATGCCTGCGCAGCTGACCAGCCACTGGCGTCGTCAGATTGTGCGCATCAGCCTGGCGCTCCTTCCGCTCCACTTCTGGTCGGTTGTCTCTGAGCTTTCTCCGCTGCATCTGATGGATGACGTGCTGGGCCAGCTGGTCATCCTGCTGAACCTGCTGCTGATTGCGATCCTGATGTGGCCGATGTGCCGCGACAGCTGGCGTGATAAAGAGTCCCACAATATTCGCCTGGCCACCGTGACGGTGCTGGCGATCATTCCGCTGGCGCTGATGGTGCTGACGGCAACGGGCTACTTCTACACCACGCTGCGCCTGTCCGGGCGCTGGATTGAAACGGTCTATCTGGTGATCGTCTGGAACCTGCTCTATCAGACCGTGCTGCGCGGCCTGAGCGTGGCGGCTCGCCGCATCGCCTATCGTCGTGCTATCGCGCGTCGTCAGCATCAGGTGAAAGAGGGGGCCGAAGGCGCGGAGCCGCAGGAAGAGCCGACCATCGCCCTGGAGCAGGTTAACCAGCAGACGCTGCGCATCACCATGCTGGTGATGATCGCCCTGTTTGCGGTGATGTTCTGGGCTATCTGGTCCGATCTTATTACCGTTTTCGCCTATCTCGACAGTATTACCCTCTGGCAATACAACGGTACCGAAGCGGGCGCTGCGGTCATGAAAAGCGTGACCATGGGCAGCCTGCTGTTTGCGCTGGTGTCGTCGGTGGTGGCCTGGGCGTTGATTCGCAACCTGCCAGGCCTGCTCGAAGTGCTGCTCCTGTCACGTCTGAATCTTCGTCAGGGGGCTTCCTACGCCATTACAACGATCCTCAACTACGTGATCATTATTGTTGGGGCGATGACGGTCTTTGGCTCGCTTGGCGTTTCGTGGGATAAACTGCAGTGGCTGGCTGCCGCCCTCTCGGTCGGTCTTGGTTTTGGCCTGCAGGAGATCTTCGGTAACTTTGTGTCCGGCCTGATTATCCTGTTCGAACGCCCGGTACGAATCGGCGATACCGTCACCATCGGCACCTTCTCTGGGACGGTCAGCAAGATCCGTATTCGCGCCACCACCATCACCGATTTCGATCGCAAAGAGGTGATCATCCCGAACAAAGCGTTCGTGACCGAGCGCCTGATCAACTGGTCGCTTTCCGATACGGTGACGCGCGTGGTGATCCGCCTGGGCGTAGCCTATGGATCGGATCTGGAGAAGGTGAAAGAGGTGCTGCTCAAGGCGGCGTCAGAACATCCGAAAGTGATGCACGATCCGGCTCCGGCGGTCTTCTTCACCACCTTTGGGCCGAGCACGCTGGATCACGAGCTGCGTTTATACGTGCGCGAGCTGCGCGACCGAAGCTACACGGTGGATGAACTCAACCGCTCTATCGATCGTCTGTGCCGTGAAAACGATATTAATATCGCCTTCAACCAGCTTGAGGTTCACCTGCGTAACGAGAAAGGTGATGAGCATACGGAAGTGAAGCGCGAGATTAAGGGTGACGATCCGACTCCGGCGTAATCTATAATTTTCCCTCTCCCTGTGGGAGAGGGTTAGGGTGAGGGCAACAGGCCTTCACCTTTGCCTCAAAATCCCGCCGCACAATCTCCAGTGCCTTAAGCACCGTTTCGGCGGGGATCTCATGATTCTCCAGCAGCATAATCAAATCGACGGCCAGCTTGACCTCATCGGGTGCATTTTCCAGTGACATGGGTGTGGCTCCTGTTAACGGGTCAAACGTTCAATGACGCGCTCAATCTCATCCCGCGCCTGACGGCAGCGGACGATGCGTCCTTCCAGCGCGCTAATCTCGCGCATCAATAGCTGCTGCTCTTCCAGCGTTTCGCTGTTGTTGAGCCGCACTTCGCGTTCGCGCTTCATCTCAAACAGCCGGCGCTCAAACTCCTGGTTCTCCAGCCGCTTGCGCTGCCATTTACCGAGCCCCGGCGAGGCGCTGTCCCAGGCGCGCAGCGGCCAGGCGGCGATTTCGCGATGCAGAGCGGTGATCTGTTCAGTGAGATGCTCCGCCAGCCACGCCACCTGTTCCTGCTGTTCACTCTCAACCGCATGGCGAAGCTCGTCGAGGTTCGTCTGCGCTTCCGCCAGGTAATCCTGAATGACGGTGCTGCGGGTACGAAAAAGCTGTCGGTCAAAGCGCGGCTTCAGCGTGGCGTGCCCCATTAGCGGTCTAGCCTGCTCCCGCAGAGCAATCAGCTGATTTTGCAGCCTCTCAAGAAGCAGTGCTGTTTTCAAGGCGCTCTCCAGTGGTAAAGTAGCCGTTCAGTTTGATAACGATTCGCATTATGAAGCGTACTATTTTAATCATCATTGGCTGGCTCGCGGTAGTGCTTGGCACGCTGGGTGTGTTTTTACCCTTACTGCCGACCACGCCATTTATCCTGCTGGCGGCCTGGTGCTTCGCCCGCTCGTCGCCGCGTTTTCACCACTGGCTGCTCTACCGCTCCTGGTTTGGCGGCTATCTGCGGCACTGGCAAAAACACCGGGCCATGCCGCCCGGCGCGAAGCCCCGCGCGATCGTGATGATCCTCATCACCTTCGCTATTTCATTATGGCTGGTGAAAATGATGTGGGTACGCATTCTGCTGCTGGCGATCCTGACCTGCCTGCTTTTCTTTATGTGGCGGATCCCCGTGGTTGATGAAAAGCAACAAAAGCACTGAAGCCTTATCATGGCTGTTGCAATTATCACGCGCAGCCAGTAAATTCGACCGTTTTCGAGCACAGGTGCGCCTGGTCAAAGGTTAAACAATTGTTGCCTTGGCCGACTCGTTGCGCGCTGTGAGTAACACTGTTTCATTTAGGCAAAACCGATGACCGCAACTGCACAGCAGCTTGAATATCTGAAAAACAGCATCAAAAGCATCCAGGACTATCCAAAGCCTGGCATTCTTTTCCGTGATGTCACCAGCTTGCTGGAAGACCCGAAAGCGTACGCGCTCAGCATTGAACTGCTGGTCGAGCGTTATAAAAACGCCGGGATCACCAAAGTAGTAGGTACCGAAGCCCGTGGCTTCCTGTTCGGCGCACCGGTTGCGCTGGCAATGGGCGTGGGTTTTGTGCCGGTGCGTAAGCCGCGCAAACTGCCGCGTGAAACCATAGCTGAGAGCTACGAACTGGAGTACGGCACCGATCAGCTGGAGATCCACGTTGATGCGATCAAGCCTGGCGACAAAGTGCTGGTGGTCGACGACCTGCTGGCAACCGGCGGTACCATTGAAGCGACCGTGAAGCTGATCCGTCGTCTGGGTGGTGAAGTGACCGACGCGGCATTCATCATCAACCTGTTCGATCTCGGCGGTGAACAGCGCCTGGAAAAACAGGGCATCACCAGCTACAGCCTGGTGCCTTTCCCGGGTCATTAATCCCGGTTTTCACAACCTCGCTCAATGGGTGAGGTTGTGATAGCATTCCCCTCCATAAATTCACCTTCCAGCGTTGCAGAGCCTGCCCATGAGTTATCAGGTGTTAGCCCGTAAATGGCGACCACAAACCTTTGCTGACGTTGTCGGTCAGGAACATGTGCTGACGGCCCTGGCGAACGGCTTGTCGCTAGGTCGCATCCATCACGCCTATCTTTTCTCCGGCACCCGCGGCGTCGGTAAGACCTCTATTGCCCGTTTGCTGGCAAAAGGTCTTAACTGCGAAACCGGGATCACCGCCACACCGTGCGGCGTGTGTGATAACTGTCGGGAGATCGAGCAGGGGCGTTTTGTCGATCTGATCGAGATCGACGCCGCCTCGCGCACCAAAGTGGAAGATACCCGCGATCTGCTCGATAACGTGCAGTACGCCCCGGCACGCGGCCGATTCAAGGTCTACCTGATCGATGAAGTGCACATGCTGTCGCGCCACAGCTTCAACGCCCTGCTGAAAACGCTGGAAGAGCCGCCCGCGCACGTGAAGTTCCTGCTGGCGACCACCGATCCGCAAAAGCTGCCGGTCACGATCCTGTCGCGCTGCCTGCAGTTCCATCTGAAGGCGCTGGACGTTGAGCAGATCCGCGCGCAGCTTGAGCACATTCTTGATGAAGAGAAGATCGTTCACGAGCCGCGCGCCCTGCAGCTGCTGGCCCGCGCGGCGGACGGCAGCCTGCGTGATGCGCTAAGCCTGACCGACCAGGCGATTGCCAGCGGTGACGGCAAGCTCTCCACCGAGGCGGTCAGCACCATGCTCGGCACGCTGGATGACGATCAGGCGCTGTCGCTTATCGAAGCGATGATTGCCGCCAACGGCGAACGCGTGATGTCGCAGGTGAATGCCGCCGCTGCCCGAGGTATTGAATGGGAAGGGCTGCTGGTTGAAATGCTCAGCCTGCTGCACCGCGTGGCGATGCTGCAGCTTTCTCCGTCCGCCATCGGTGCGGATATGGCGGCCATTGAACAGCGGATGCGTGAACTTGCCCGCACCGTGCCGCCTGCCGACGTGCAGCTGTATTACCAGACGCTGCTGATTGGCCGCAAAGAGCTACCGTTCGCGCCGGACCCCAGGATGGGCGTTGAAATGACGCTGCTGCGCGCGCTGGCGTTCCACCCGCGCATGCCATTGCCGGATCCGGAAGTGCCGCGGCAGTCTTTCGCGCCGGTCGCCCCTACGGCGGTGATGTCGCCGCAGCAGGTGCCACCGCAGCCAACACCGCCGCCGCAGCAAAACGTGCCGCTGTCGGATGCCACCAGTTCGGTGCTTGCCGCACGCAGCCAGCTGCAGCGTGCACAGGGAGTAACCAAACCAAAAAAGAGTGAACCGGCAGCGCCAGGAAGAGCGCGGCCGGTGAACAACGCCGCGCTTGAACGACTGGCCTCGGTAACGGAGCGCGTACAGTCGCGTCCNGCACCGTCCGCGCTCGAGCAGAAAGCCCCGGTGAAAGAAGAGGCTTACCGCTGGAAGGCAACCACCATCACCGAAGAGGTGAAGGAAGAGGTCGCCACGCCGAAAGCGCTGAAAAAGGCGCTGGAGCATGAGAAAACGCCGGAGCTTTCCGCGAAGCTTGCCGAAGAGTCCATTGCGCGCGACGCCTGGGCCGCCGAGGTCAGCAAACTCCAGCTGCCGAAGCTGGTCGAGCAGGTCGCGCTGAATGCCTGGAAAGAGCAGGATGGCAATCAGGTGCGTCTGCACCTGCGTCCGGGTCAGCGGCACCTCAATTCCCCTGGCGCGCAAAAGGCGCTGGCCGAGGCGCTCGCCGCATTACAGGGTGCGCCGGTTGAATTGACTATCATTGAAGATGATAATCCGGCAGTGAAAACGCCGCTCGAGTGGCGCCAGGCCATTTATGAAGAAAAGCTCGCGCATGCGCGCGAGGCGATTATTGCGGATAACAACATTCAGACCCTGCGCCGGTTCTTCGACGCGGATCTGGATGAAGAGAGTATTCGCCCCATTTGATCGTGAGTCTGACTTACGGTTGTAATCCTTAAACGTGAAAAAGAGAGAAGCCTATGTTTGGTGGAAAAGGCGGTCTGGGTGGCCTGATGAAGCAGGCTCAGCAGATGCAGGAAAAAATGCAGAAGATGCAGGAAGAGATCGCTCAGCTGGAAGTCACGGGTGAGTCCGGTGCCGGTCTGGTCAAAGTGACCATCAACGGTGCGCACAACTGCCGTCGCGTGGAAATCGACCCGAGCCTGCTCGAAGACGACAAAGAGATGCTGGAAGATCTGGTTGCAGCCGCGTTTAACGATGCCGCTCGCCGTATCGACGAAACTCAGAAAGAGAAAATGGCCTCTGTATCCAGCGGTATGCAGCTGCCGCCTGGCTTCAAGATGCCATTCTGATGCAAACCAGTCCGCTGCTCACGCAGTTAATGGAAGCACTGCGCTGCCTGCCGGGCGTTGGCCCGAAGTCGGCGCAGCGCATGGCGTTTACGCTATTGCAGCGCGACCGCAGCGGCGGGATGCGCCTGGCGCAGGCTTTAACCCGCGCCATGTCAGAAATTGGTCACTGTGCGGATTGCCGTACCTTTACCGAGCAGGACGTGTGTAACATCTGTACGAACCCGCGTCGTCAGGAAAACGGTCAGATTTGCGTGGTGGAGAGTCCTGCGGACATCTACGCCATCGAACAGACCGGGCAGTTTTCCGGCCGCTACTTCGTGCTGATGGGGCATCTCTCCCCGCTCGACGGCATTGGCCCGGATGATATCGGTCTTGACCGCCTTGAACAGCGTCTTGAGTCCGAAACCATCAAAGAGGTGATCCTCGCCACCAACCCGACGGTGGAAGGGGAGGCAACCGCCAACTATATCGCTGAACTGTGCTCGCAGTACGGCGTTGACGCCAGCCGCATCGCCCACGGCGTGCCGGTGGGCGGCGAGCTGGAAATGGTGGACGGCACCACGCTGTCACACTCTCTGGCCGGGCGTCACAAGATTATTTTCTGACCAAACGGAGGCTGCGTGCGCGGCCTCCGCTTGAAAATTTCCCCCCTTATCCCCATCTCTCACTCAACGTTTTACAACCCCATTAAATGGCATTGTTGAGGTCGACTTAGATGAAAGGACAAGAAACCCGTGGTTTCCAGTCAGAAGTAAAACAGCTTCTGCACCTGATGATCCATTCCCTGTATTCCAACAAAGAAATTTTCCTGCGTGAGCTGATTTCCAACGCCTCAGACGCGGCGGACAAGCTGCGCTTCCGCGCGCTGTCCAACCCGGACCTGTACGAAGGCGACGGCGAGCTGCGCGTGCGCGTCTCGTTCAACAAAGAGAACCGCACCCTGACCATCGCCGATAACGGCATCGGGATGAACCGCGACGAGGTGATCGACCACCTCGGCACCATCGCCAAATCCGGCACCAAAGCGTTCCTCGAGTCCATGGGCTCTGACCAGGCGAAAGACAGCCAGCTGATCGGCCAGTTCGGCGTCGGTTTCTACTCGGCGTTTATCGTGGCCGACAAAGTTACCGTCCGTACCCGCGCGGCGGGCGACAGCGCCGAGAACGGCGTGCTGTGGGAATCCAAAGGCGAAGGCGAATACACCGTTGGTGACATCACCAAGGCGGATCGCGGGACCGAAATCACCCTTCACCTGCGCGAAGGTGAAGACGATTTCCTGAACGACTGGCGCGTGCGCTCCATCATCAGTAAATATTCCGATCACATCGCTCTGCCGGTAGAGATTGAAAAACAGGAAGAGAAAGACGGCGAAACCGTGGTTTCCTGGGAGAAGATCAACAAGGCGCAGGCGCTGTGGACGCGCAACAAGTCTGAAATTAAAGACGACGAATACAACGAGTTCTACAAGCATATCGCCCACGACTTTACCGACCCGCTGACCTGGAGCCACAACCGCGTGGAAGGTAAGCAGGAGTACACCAGCCTGCTGTACATCCCGGCACAGGCGCCGTGGGACATGTGGAACCGCGATCACAAGCACGGCCTGAAGCTGTACGTGCAGCGCGTGTTCATCATGGACGACGCCGAGCAGTTCATGCCGAACTACCTGCGCTTTGTGCGCGGTCTGATAGATTCCAACGATCTGCCGCTCAACGTCTCGCGTGAAATTCTGCAGGACAGCACCGTCACCCGTAACCTGCGCAACGCCCTGACCAAACGTGCGCTGCAGATGCTGGAAAAACTGGCGAAAGACGATGCGGAAAAATATCAGACCTTCTGGAAACAGTTCGGCCTGGTGCTGAAAGAAGGCCCGGCGGAAGACACCGCGAACGTTGAAACGATCGCCAAACTGCTGCGCTTCGCCTCTACGCATACCGACTCCTCCGCGCAGACCGTGTCGCTGGAAGAGTACGTCTCCCGCATGAAAGAAGGGCAGGAGAAGATCTACTACATCACCGCCGACAGCTACGCGGCGGCGAAGAGCAGCCCGCACCTGGAGCTGCTGCGTAAGAAAGGCATCGAAGTGCTGCTGCTTTCTGACCGCATCGACGAGTGGATGATGAACTACCTGACCGAGTTCGACGGTAAATCCTTCCAGTCTGTTGCCAAAGCCGACGAATCCATCGACAAACTGGCGGATGAAGTGGACGAAAGCGCGAAAGAAGCCGAGAAGGCGCTGGAGCCGTTCGTTGAGCGCGTGAAAACCCTGCTGGGCGATCGCGTGAAAGAGGTGCGCTTCACGCACCGTCTGACCGACACCCCGGCGATTGTCACCACCGATGCCGACGAAATGGGCACCCAGATGGCGAAACTGTTCGCGGCGGCGGGCCAGGCGATGCCGGAAGTGAAATATATCTTTGAGCTTAATCCGGATCATCCGCTGGTGAAACGCGCGGCGGATACCCAGGACGACGCCCGCTTTGCCGAGTGGGTTGAACTGCTGCTGGATCAGTCCCTGCTGGCCGAGCGCGGTACGCTGGAAGATCCTAACTTGTTCATTAAACGTGTGAATGCGCTGCTGCTGGCGTAACTAAACACCTGCCCCTCACCCTGCCCTCTCCCCAAAGGGGAGAGGGTGTTCAAATTCCCTCTCCCCTTTGGGGTGTACGGTCCGGGGACATAGTGAACACTTGTTCGGGGACATGGTAGACACTTACAACTAAGGCATAAGAACCCGTTTATGGAGT
>Ga0058694_1001069_pt1 | contig 11217 bp, 11 predicted proteins | sample AgamicOrSfrz_FD_55041 | JGI IMG/M metagenome (GOLD analysis project Ga0058694, IMG submission 55041) | Agave microbial communities from Guanajuato, Mexico - Or.Sf.rz | ecosystem: Host-associated > Plants > Phyllosphere > Phylloplane/Leaf | place: Guanajuato, Mexico | collected 2012-05-30 | reverse complement strand
AACGACGAATTCAGACCACGGTTACGCTTGGCGATCACGACGCCTTCGTAAGCCTGAACACGCTTACGCGTACCTTCAACCACGTTCACGCTGACAATCACCGTATCGCCAGGAGCGAATTCGGGAATGGTCTTTTCGCCGAGGGCGCGCGCAATTTCTTCCTGCTCGAGTTTTGCAATCAGATTCATCACTGACTCCTAAGTCCATCTTGTCGGCGTTCGTACCTGCCTCGCATGAAAATGCCCGGCTACGGCCCCGATAGAGGATGGGTTCACATCAGGCGCCGTACACGCATGTGCGGCGCCGCCTGGTGTCCGCTCGAAAGACCGAAGCTTTACGCCTTCGGCTCTTCCTTCGCGAGACTTGCAAGCCATGCCTCGTCGGCACGACTCAACATCTTGTTTTTTCTAGCCTTGACGATCAGGTCAGGCCGCTTGTGCAACGTGTTTCGCAAGGCCTCGCGCCGACGCCACGCTTCGATCTCCGCGTGATGGCCGCCAAGCAGCACATCAGGCACGCGCACGCCTTGGTATTCCTCGGGCCGCGTGTAGTGCGGACAATCGAGCAGCACGTCGACAAAACTGTCCTGCACCGCCGACTGCGAATCATTGAGCACGCCCGGCAACTGACGCACGACCGCATCCATCAAGGCCATGGCGGGCAACTCTCCGCCCGACAGCACGAAGTCGCCAAGACTGACTTCTTCGTCCACAACGCGGTCAAGCAAACGCTGATCGATCGCTTCGTAGCGTCCGCACAGCAGAATCAGCCCTGGCTGCGCGGCGAACTTCATGACACGCTCGTGATTCAACGTGGCGCCTTGCGGCGACATCATCACCACGCGCGGCGCGCCGATGCCCTGCTCCGCCTGCGCCGCCCTGGCTGCGCCAATCGCATCTTCCAGCGGCTTGGCCAGCATGACCATGCCGGGGCCGCCGCCGTATGGGCGATCATCGATTGTGCGGTAGTTGTCGGTTGTGAAATCACGCGGATTCCACGTGCGCAACCCATAGCGCTCCTGCTTTGCTGCCCGGCTGGTTATACCCCAGTCGGTCAGCGCACGAAACATTTCGGGAAAGAGCGTGACGACATCGAACTGCATCGCTCTCTCCGTTTTAGCGAACTCGATTTGCTGAACTGTCAATAATCAGCTTCCCAGTCGACGATGATCTGCTTTGCCGCCTGGTCCACCGTTTTGACGAACACACCGACGAACGGGATCAAACGCTCGGCGGTGACCGGCTTGCCGACTTTGTCGGCTGCCGCATATTCGACGCGCAACACTGAATGCGCGCCGTTGTCGATCATGTCTGCCACCTTGCCCAGGTTGACGCCGGCAAGGTTCACCACATCCAGGCCGAGCAGGTCGACCCAGTAGAATTCGTCGGCTTCCAGCGCCGGAAATTCGCTGCGGCTGATATAGACGCGAGAGCCGCGCAGTGACAACGCCGCATCACGGTCAGTGACGCCGCCCAGATGGGCCACCACACTGTCGCTATGCGTTTTCGCCTGCAATGACGGCGCCGACTTACGCTCGCGGCCTTTCATCAGCCACCAGCGCTTTGCACTGAGCAAAGCGTCGCCGCCATGGCCGGCATCCGCATGAGCGGCTACCTTGACCCAGCCTTTGAGACCGTATGCGTCGACGATTGCGCCGACCTCGACCGCGTCGGCCGGCCAACTCTCCGCCGTTTCCGCGCGCATTGCTGCTGCCTCGGAACCGGCGTTTGCAACATTGGCTTTCGCCTTGCCTTCGGTCCGCTCGACCGGCTTGCGGACGAATGCACCGAATGGCGCCTGACCAGACGTCTTCGCACGTGAGCTCGCACCTTTCGGCGGCTCTTGTGTCGGCTCTTTGGCCTTTACGCGACCTGAACTGCCGGAATCACGCTCGGACATGATTGAGCCTCACAACGAACTTCGACGCCTGCTTCGGCAAAAAATCTTGCGTATCGGACTGCTCATGCGAGTTGCACGAGCCGCCGGGCAAACCGACGACGATCCGCATGCGAGCTACCATTAAGCAGCCGGCTGCGCCTTTTGCGCTTCTTTCACGAGACGCTGGACGGTCGGCGACAGTTGTGCGCCAACGCCTTGCCAGTACGTGAGGCGGTCTTGAGCGATACGCAGGGCTTCGCCCTTCGTAGCGACCGGGTTGTAAAAACCAACGCGCTCGATGAAGCGGCCGTCACGACGGTTACGCGAGTCGGTTGCGACGATGTTGTAGAACGGGCGCTTCTTGGAGCCGCCACGAGCCAAGCGGATGATGACCATACTAGAATCCTTGAAAACCGGGGTTCGGAACGACTGAAACACGCGATTATAGCGGGAAACTGACGCCATAACAAACACTTACCGATAAACTGAGCAGCGCGGTTGCGCCGCCCATACAGCGCGGGTGGTCGGCGGCGCCCAGAAGCCCAAACAACCTGACGGAACGCCTTGTGAAACCACTGTCCCGAGCCGCTCTCGTACTCGTCTACTTCGCCCGTCGGACCGCTAACGCCCCGCTCTGTCGCCGTTTTCGCACGGTCGCGGCGGCACTCCTGGCCTCCTTTGCGTGCAATGTGTTTGCCGCGCTACCTATTGAACGCATCAAGCTGCCGGCCGGTTTTCGCATTGAGGTCTTGTCGGACGCTGTACCGAGTGCTCGCGCCATGACGTTGTCGCCGAAGGGCGTTCTATATATAGGCAGTCTCGACGGCCATGTGTACGCGCTCCAGCTGCAGGACGGACGCGCAACCGCGCGCCATGTGGTGGCCTCGGGGCTGGAGACTCCGGTCGGCGTGGCCTGGCACAACGGCGCGCTGTACGTCTCCGCGGTGTCGAAGATTTTACGCTTCGACTCGATTGATACGCGCCTTAATGCGCCGCCCAAGCCAGTCGTAGTGACGGACAAACTGCCGACGGAGACTCATCATGGCGCGAAATTCATTGCTTTCGGGCCGGACGGCAAGCTTTACGTGCCGCAAGGCGCGCCCTGCAACGTCTGCGAGAAAGACCGCGACCGCTACGCGATGATCGGCCGCATGGACCCTGACGGCAACCATTACGAAGTCGTGGCGCGCGGTGTACGCAATACGGTCGGGTTTGCCTGGCATCCGGCGACGCACGAACTATGGTTCACCGATAACGGTCGCGACCTGCTGGGCGACGACGCACCCGACGACGAACTCAACCGCGCCCCGCGCGTCGGCATGGACTTCGGCTTTCCGTACTGCCACGCCGGCGTCATTCCCGACCCGGAATTCGGCGAGGGTCACCCATGCAGCGCGTATACGCCGCCCGTCGCCAAGCTAGGTGCGCACGTGGCCGCGCTCGGCATGCGCTTCTATAGCGGCTCCATGTTTCCGCCCGACTACCGCGCAAACATTTTCATTGCCGAGCACGGTTCCTGGAACCGAAGCAAGAAGTCCGGTTACCGCGTGATGCGCGTCGTCACGGAGCCGGACGGCAGTCATGCGCGTCAGGAAGTGTTCGCCGAAGGATGGCTCCAGCCGGGAGAAACCGTCTGGGGCCGCCCGGCCGATGTCCTGCCGCTGCCCGACGGGTCCCTGCTTATCAGCGACGACTACGCCGGCGCTATCTATCGCGTCACTTACTCTGCGCCTTGAACGCCCGTCGGGCCGCTCCACATTTCAGTGGGCCAGCAGTTAATCTCGTCCCGCGGTGCGCGACACAGGAACCAGCAAGCCAGACGGCAACATGCCCGCGTCCCCTGAGGCCGTACGCCGCGTGACCGGCCGCACGCGAGCGGCGTAGAATGCGCGACGGTCCGCGGCAACGGTGTGCCCGCTCCATTGACCGCTCCTTCGGCCCGCGTTACTGACCGCCCGTTACTCTGCCCTCGCCTACATGTCCAAGCCAGTTTCGACTACGACTTACTTTCGATCCAAAACTATCACCGCCGCACTGGCATTTTTTCTGGGCACCCTCGGCGCACATCGCTTTTACCTGTACGGACCGCGCGACCTTTTCGGCTGGGCTCACCTGATCGGCACGCTGATCGGCATTCCAGGCGCGATGTTGCTCGTGGCGAGCGAACGCACTTCAATGCTCGGCTGGGTCCTGGCGTTTCCTGGCGCCGTCTCTCTCTTGGCTGCATTCCTCGCCGCGATCGTCTACGGTCTGCGCCCTGACGAAAAATGGGACAGGCAGTTCAACGCGCACACGCAGCGCACCAGCCGATCGGGCTGGACCGTAATCTTCGTGGTGATCTTTTCGCTGCTGATCGGGGCCTTCCTGTTGATGACCGGCCTCGCCATTTCCTTCCAGACCTACTTCGAAGGGCAAGTTCAGGCGGCCAAAGCGCTGTCGCAATAATCCGGCACGCCGCGCAATACGCTAGAACAGATCGAGTTGCGGATTGTCCGGAATTGCCGCCGGCACGCGCTGCGCCTCGTTTCGCCGGAAGTGGGACATATCCAGAATGCCCCGGTCGCGCTGGTTCAGGCCTAAACGGCGCACCGCTTTGTGGAAACGCTGCTTGAGCAGATCGGCCCACAAACCTTCGCCCTTCATGCGGGCAGAAAAAGACGAGTCGTAGTCTTTACCACCGCGCATATCGCGCACGCGCGCCATGACCCGTTCAGCGCGATCGGGAAAATGCGCAGCGAGCCAGTCTTTGAAAAGCGGTGCGACCTCCCACGGTAAGCGGAGCACGATATAACTCGCATTGCTGGCGCCGGCTTCCGCGCACGCCTCGAGCACGCGCTCCATGTCGGGCTCGGTGACAAACGGAATGACGGGCGCAATGCTCACGCCGACCGGAATGCCGGCCTCGCTCAATGTGCGGATGGTTCGAAGCCGACGCGAGGGCGTAGCCGCGCGCGGTTCCAGCGTACGAGCGATATCCGCGTCTAGCGTAGTGATCGTAATGGCTGCCATAAACTGACCCCGAGCCGCCATAGGCGCAAGCAGATCCAGATCGCGCTCGATCAGCGACGACTTCGTGATCGCTGCAAATGGGTGATTCCGCTCGCTGAGCACCTCGACCACGCGGCGCGTGAGCCGCCAATCGCGCTCTGCGGGCTGCCAGGCGTCGGTATTCACGCCCAGCGCGATGGGCTCGGGCTCATACGATTTCTTCGAAAGTTCGCGCTCCAGCAATTCAGGCGCATTGACCTTCGCATAGATCCGGCTTTCGAAGTCGAGTCCCGGCGAAAGCCCGAGATAACTGTGCGTGGGCCGCGCGAAACAATAGATACAGCCGTGTTCGCAGCCACGATACGGATTGAGCGACACGCTGAACGGGATATCCGGCGAGCTATTGCGCGTGAGGATGCTCTTCGCCCTTTCCTCGAAAACCTGCGTACGCAGAACCTTCGGTGCTTCCTCTTCGTCCGGGACCGCGAGCCAGCCGTCGTCTACGGCTTCGCGGTGGTCGACTTCGTAGCGTCCCTGCAAGTTCGTTACCGCACCGCGCCCCTTGCGAGGCGCTGGCGGTGCGATTGGAAACTCGCGGACGGAAGAGACGTGGGATTTGGTCACGGCTAGCAGGAGACTAATGAAAAACGGCGCAAAACACCTGTATAAATATACAGTGTTTACGCCGTTTGTCGAGCCCTGCGGAAAACTAGCGCGTGGCTTCGTCGCCGACGGGAATGGTCAGCGTTTCCTTGATTTCTTCCATCACGACATAGCTTTTCGACTGCACCGCGCCGGGGAGCTGCAGCAGGATGTCGCCCAGCAGCTTGCGGTAGTCGGCCATTTCGCCGATCCGCGCCTTGATCAGATAGTCGAAGTCGCCCGACACGAGGTGGCATTCGAGCACTTCGGGGATTTTCTGAACTTCACGCCGAAACTGGTCGAACATGTTGCCGCTTTTGTGATCCAGCGTGATTTCTACAAATACGAGCAGCGCCGCGCCCAGTTCCGCCGGATTCACGCGCGCGTAGTAGCCGGTAATGACGCCGTCGCGCTCCATGCGCTTCACGCGCTCGATACACGGCGTGACCGACAGTCCGACCTGCTCCGCGAGGTCTTTCATGGCCATGCGACCGTCCTGTTGCAGCAGACGAAGAATCTTGTGATCGAGCTTGTCGAGAGCTCGGACCGGCTGGCGCTGCGTACGCATAGTGTTTCTTCTGAAAATCGCAAAAATACAATAACAAAACCTGCAGGCTCGACCATAGTATAGCGGTTAACACTGGGCGAACCGCGTTACACCTCGTTAATCGCACGAATCCACGAACTAACGAGCGCACCGCCCCCGAATTTTTGCGAATTTTCCGGAGCAGCTATGCGAGTCGTCGTTTTGGGCAGTGGCGTCGTCGGCGTGACAAGCGCGTATTACCTGGCACGGGCGGGTCATGAAGTGACCGTTATCGATCGGGAAGCCGGCCCGGCGCTCGAAACCAGTTTCGCCAACGCCGGGCAGATCTCGCCCGGTTATGCGTCGCCGTGGGCTGCACCAGGCGTGCCGCTGAAAGCCGTCAAGTGGATGTTCCAGAAACATGCACCGCTCGCAATCCGCCTCGACGGCACGCAGTTCCAGCTGCAATGGATGTGGCAAATGCTGCAGAACTGCACCGAGTCGCGCTATGCGGTCAACAAAGGCCGCATGGTCCGTCTTGCCGAATACAGCCGCGATTGCCTGCAGGCGCTGCGCGCCGAGACCGGCATCCAGTACGAAGGCCGCACTGGCGGCACGCTGCAGGTGTTCCGCACGCAGCAGCAATTCGACGGCGCGGCGAAAGACATCGCGGTGCTGCGCGAAGCCAATGTGCCGTACGAACTGCTCTCGGCCGCCGAACTGGCGCAGGCGGAACCGGCGCTTGCCGCCGTCTCCCACAAGCTGACCGGCGGTCTGCGCCTGCCGGGCGACGAAACCGGCGACTGTCAGATGTTCACCACGCGCCTTGCCGCGCTGGCCGAGCAACTGGGTGTCAAATTCCGCTACAACACGCCGATCGACGCACTCGCCATGGCCGGAGACCGCATTGCCGGCGTGCAATGCGGCAACGAACTGGTGCGCGCCGATTCGTTCGTGGTCGCGCTGGGTTCGTACTCGACGAAATTCCTGTCCGGTCTCGTGAAGATTCCGGTGTATCCGCTGAAGGGCTACTCGATCACGGCGCCCATCGTCAATGAAGCGGCCGCGCCCATTTCCACGGTGCTGGACGAAACCTACAAGATCGCGATCACCCGTTTCGACAACCGGATTCGCGTGGGCGGCATGGCTGAGATCGTCGGCTTCGACAAATCGTTGCGCCAGGCGCGCCGTGAAACGCTGGAACTGTGCGTGAACGACCTGTTCCCGGGTGGCGGCGATACGTCGAAGGCGAGCTTCTGGACCGGGCTGCGGCCTATGACGCCGGACGGCACACCGATCGTCGGCCGCACGCCGGTGGCGAATCTGTTCCTGAACACCGGCCACGGCACACTCGGCTGGACCATGTCGTGCGGTTCCGGCCAATTGCTCGCCGACGTTATCTCGGGCAAGCAGCCTGCCATCAAGGCAGACGATCTGTCGGTACATCGCTATCTCGGCGACACCGGCAGCGCGCATCGTCCGGCTTATGCGCGAAGCGTAACTTCGCGAGCTCGCGAGATTTGACGCATACCGCATCGCCAGCCGCTTCGTGACTGCGCGAAGCGACTCGTAAAAAGAGAAACGGCGCCTTGCTACAAGGCGCCGTTTGCATTTAAAGGGCAATGTCGAGCGACAGACCGCGTCAGAACTGGTCCGCCGACAACGCGAGCACGCCCTCGCTGCCCTTCGCGTTGACAATCGACGCTTCGAGCGCGGACGCAAGCGGCAACACATGCTCCGCATAGAATTGCGCGGTCGCGATTTTCGCGCTGTAGAACGCCGGGTCTTCGTCGCGCTTCTGAGCGGCGACGAGCAGTGCGCGCGCCATCTGCCAGCCGCCGAGCACAATCCCGGCGAGCTTCAGATAAGGCACGCTGCCGGCAAACACGGCGTTCGGATCCTCTTTCGTGTTCGCGACGACGAAGTCGATTGCGGCGCTCAACGAGCGCTGCCCTTGCCCCAGATACTTTTTCATCGACTCGAATGCAGGCCCTTGCTGCGCGCCGAGCGATTCGACGGTCTCAGCGACGCCCGCGAGCAGCGACTTTGCAACCTTGCCGCCATCACGCACCGTCTTGCGGCCGATCAGATCGTTTGCCTGAATCGCAGTCGTACCTTCGTAAATCGGCAGGATGCGGGCATCGCGGTAATACTGCGCGGCACCCGTTTCCTCGATGAAACCCATGCCGCCGTGCACCTGCACGCCGAGCTCGTCACGTCGATCGACAGCTCGGTACTCCAGCCCTTCACGATCGGCACGAGGAATTCGTAGATCGCCTGGTGGCTCGCACGCGTCGCTTCGTCCGGATGACGATGCGCGATATCGCAATGCCCTGCCGCGACGTAAGCGAGCGCACGCGATGCTTCCGTGAGCGCACGCATTGTCGACAGCATACGACGCACGTCAGGGTGCTGAATGATCGCGACCGGCTGTTTTGCAGAGCCGTCGACGGGACGGCTCTGTACGCGGTCCTTCGCATACGCGACCGCCTTCTGATACGCGCGATCCGACACGCCGACGCCCTGCATGCCCACGGCAAAACGAGCCGCGTTCATCATGATGAACATGTACTCGAGGCCGCGATTTTCCTCGCCGATCAGGTGCCCGATCGCGCCGCCGTGGTCGCCGAATTGCAGTACCGCTGTCGGGCTCGCCTTGATGCCGAGCTTGTGTTCGATCGACACGCAGTGCACGTCGTTACGCTCGCCGAGCGAACCGTCTTCATTGACCAGAAACTTTGGAACGATGAAGAGCGATATGCCCTTCACGCCTTCAGGCGCATTCGGCGTGCGCGCCAGCACGAGATGCGCGATGTTCTTCGCCATGTCGTGCTCGCCCCACGTGATGAAAATCTTCGTGCCGAAGAGCTTGAACGAACCGTCGCCTTGCGGCTCGGCGCGCGTGCGCACGAGCGCGAGGTCGGAGCCCGCTTGCGGCTCGGTGAGGTTCATCGTGCCGGTCCATTCGCCGGAAACCAGCTTGGGCACATAGGTCTGTTTCTGCGCGTCGGTGCCGGCGGTCAGCAGCGCCTCGATCGCGCCGTCGGTCAGCAACGGACACAACGCGAACGACAGATTCGACGCGTTCAGCATTTCGATGCACGCGGTCGCGATCAGCTTGGGCAGCCCCTGACCTTCATAGTCGACGGGATGCTGCACGCCCTGCCAGCCGCCTTCGCCAAACTGGCGGAACGCTTCCTTGAAGCCCGGCGTCGCGGTGACCACGCCGTCTTTCCAACTGCTCGGGTTGCGATCGCCTTCCACATTCAGCGGAGCGAGCACTTCGCCGCATAGTTTCGCCGACTCTTCCAGCACGGCCTGGGCGGTGTCCAGATTCGCGTCCTCGAAGCCTGGCAGCGTCGCGATCTGCTCGAGATCCGCCAGTTCTTTCATCACGAACAGCATGTCCTTGATAGGCGCCGTATAGCTCATTGTGTTCTCCTCCTGCCTTGATGGAAAAAGGGCGCCGGACTTGTTGGTCCCGCGCCCTTTATATGTCGCCTAACGCCTTTGAATGGCTTTTATACGGCGCCCGGACGCTTAGCCGAGTTCGCTGACGAGTTCCGGCACCAGCGTGAACAGATCGCCAACAAGGCCATAATCNGCAACGCTGAAAATCGGCGCTTCNGGGTCCTTGTTGATGGCGACGATCACCTTGCTNTCCTTCATGCCCGCCAGATGCTGGATCGCCCCGGAGATGCCGACCGCTACATACAGTTGCGGCGCCACGATCTTGCCAGTCTGGCCGACCTGATAGTCGTTCGGCACGAAGCCCGCGTCCACTGCTGCACGCGATGCACCCAGCGCCGCGTTCAGCTTGTCGGCCAGCGGCTCGAGAACCTTGGTGTAGTTCTCGCCGTTGCCCAGGCCGCGCCCGCCCGAAACGATGATCTTCGCCGACGTCAGTTCCGGACGATCCAGCTTCGTCACTTCACGGCTGACGAACTGCGAGATGCCCGCGTCCGCGGCTGCTTCGATCTTCTCCACCGTCGCGCTGCCGCCTTCGGCCGCAACTGCGTCGAAGCCCGTCGTGCGTACGGTAATGACCTTGATCGGATCGGCCGACTGCACCGTCGCGATCGCGTTGCCCGCATAGATCGGGCGCTCGAACGTGTCCGGGGAATCGACCGCGGTGATATCGCTGATCTGCGCGACGTCGAGCTTCGCTGCATACGCGGCGCGATGTTCTTGCCGTAGGCGGTGGCCGGCGCGAAGATGTGCGAGTAGTCCTTCGCGATGTTCAGCACCGTGGCTTCGACGTTTTCCGCGAGCCCTTCGGCCAGTTGCGGCGCGTCGGCCAGCAACACTTTGGAAACACCGGCGATCTTCGCCGCCGCATCCGCTGCAGCCTGCGCATTCTGACCTGCGACCAGCACATGAATATCGCCGCCGACTTTCTGCGCGGCTGCGATCGTATTCAGCGTTGCGCCCTTGATCGACGTGTTGTCGTGTTCTGCTATTACAAGATTCACCAGATTCGTCATTTCATTCGTCTCCGTGCGCTGCTCACAGCACCTTGGCTTCGGTCTTCAGCTTCTCGACCAGCGTCTTCACATCCGGCACCTTCACACCGGCGGAGCGTTTCGGCGGCTCGACAACCTTCAGCGTTTTCAGACGCGGCGTGACATCCACACCGAGGTCTTCCGGCCTGATCGTTTCGAGCGGCTTTTTCTTCGCCTTCATGATGTTCGGCAGCGTCACATAGCGCGGCTCGTTCAGGCGCAGGTCGGTGGTGACCACTGCGGGCAGCGTGAGCGACAGCGTCTCGGCACCGCCGTCCACTTCGCGCGAAACCGTTGCCTTGCCGTCGGCCACGACCACTTTCGACGCGAACGTTGCCTGCGGCAGGTTAGCCAGCGCGGCAAGCATCTGACCGGTCTGATTCGAATCGTCGTCGATGGCCTGCTTGCCGAGAATCACCAGTTGCGGCTGTTCCTTGTCGACGAGCGCCTTGAGCAGCTTGGCGACCGCCAGCGGCTGCAACTCTTCCGACGACTCGATCAGGATCGCGCGGTCCGCGCCGATGGCGAGCGCCGTGCGCAGCGTTTCCTGCGATTGCGTGACACCGGCCGACACGGCGATCACCTCGGTCGCCACACCGGCTTCTTTCAGACGCACGGCTTCTTCAACTGCGATTTCGTCGAACGGATTCATCGACATCTTCACGTTCGCAATGTCGACGC
>Ga0058694_1001064_pt1 | contig 11253 bp, 7 predicted proteins | sample AgamicOrSfrz_FD_55041 | JGI IMG/M metagenome (GOLD analysis project Ga0058694, IMG submission 55041) | Agave microbial communities from Guanajuato, Mexico - Or.Sf.rz | ecosystem: Host-associated > Plants > Phyllosphere > Phylloplane/Leaf | place: Guanajuato, Mexico | collected 2012-05-30 | reverse complement strand
GGAACAGATCGCAAAGTCGCTCAAGGCATCCCTGCGCGCTCGGCCCGCGGCATCCCTGCCGCGGGACGCTTTGCTCTTCTGTTCCTGCTACCCGCTCTCTGCTCATCAGTGCGGCTTTAATATAAAAAAAACCGGACGGCGTCCGGTTTTTCCTCTTCATTTATCTCTCAAAGCGCGTTGCCGCGCGTCGGACAGCGATCCAGCAGCTCGACGCTGCCGTCTTCGTTCTGCTGCTCAAGGATCACATCGAATCCCCACAGGCGATGAACGTGCTTCATCACCTCGCGACGGCTCTTGTCGAGCGGCGTGCGGCTTTGCGGCACGTAGCGCAGCGTCAGCGAACGATCGCCGCGCAGGTCGACGTTGTAGACCTGAATATTGGGTTCCAGATTGCTCAGGTTGTACTGTGCGGAAAGCTGCTGACGAATGGCGCGGTAGCCCGCTTCATCATGGATGGCGGCGATCTCGAGATAGTTATTACGGTCGTCGTCCAGCACGGTAAACAGGCGGAAATCACGCATCACCTTCGGCGACAGGAACTGGCTGATAAAGCTCTCGTCCTTGAATTCACGCATGGCGAAGTGCAGGGTCTCCAGCCAGTCGGAACCGGCGATATCCGGGAACCAGTAGCGATCCTCCTCCGTCGGCGACTGACAGATGCGCTTAATATCCTGGAACATCGCGAAGCCCAGCGCATAAGGGTTAATGCCGTTATACCAGGGGCTGTTGTAAGGCGGCTGGAACACCACGTTGGTATGGCTATGCAAAAACTCAATCATAAAGCGATCGGAGACTTTGCCCTCATCATACAGATGATTGAGGATGGTGTAGTGCCAGAAGGTCGCCCAGCCTTCGTTCATCACCTGCGTCTGCTTCTGCGGATAGAAATACTGGCTCACCTTACGCACGATGCGCAGGATCTCGCGCTGCCACGGCTCCAGCAGCGGCGCGTTCTTCTCCATAAAATAGAGCAGGTTCTCCTGCGGCTCAGAGGGATAGCGCGCCGCCTCGACATGCACCGCCTCTTTCTCGCGACGCGGCAGGGTGCGCCACAGCGTATTCACCTGGCTTTGCAGATACTCTTCGCGGCTCTTCTGCCGCGCTTTCTCTTCCTGCAGGGAGATTTTTTGCGGGCGCTTATAGCGATCCACGCCGTAGTTCATCAGCGCGTGGCAGGAGTCGAGCAGTCGTTCGACCTCTTCCACGCCGTAGCGCTCTTCGCAGTCGGAGATATATTTCTTCGCAAACAACAGATAGTCGACGATAGAGCTGGCGTCGGTCCAGCTGCGGAACAGATAGTTATTTTTGAAAAAGGAGTTGTGGCCGTAGCAGGCGTGCGCCATCACCAGCGCCTGCATGGTCATGGTGTTCTCTTCCATCAGATAGGCGATACAGGGATTGGAGTTGATCACAATCTCATACGCCAGTCCTTGCTGCCCGTGCTTATAACGCTGCTCGGTTTCGATGAACTTTTTGCCGAACGACCAGTGAGCGTAGTTGATTGGCATACCGACGCTGGAGTAGGCGTCCATCATCTGCTCGGAGGTGATGACTTCAATCTGATGGGGATAGGTGTCGAGTCGGTAGAGTTTGGCTACGCGGTCAATTTCCGCAAGGTAGACATCGAGCAAATCAAATGTCCAGTCCGGTCCATCGCTGAGTCGTTTGCTGTCCTTAATCGGATCGTCAAAGATTGTCGTCATAGCGCACCTCTGTTTTGCAAACAGGCCTGCCCGCTGCGAGCAGCCGGTTTCGGTAATTTCAAGGCTCATCCCTAAGAAAGAGAACCCCAAAAACGGAGCGAACACTTCAATGATAGCCCACTGTCACCTATCTGATCGCGGAACTCAACTGAATTATTCGGCACAAAATCATCCTAAAAAGGGCGCAAAAGCATTTGATGAACGCTTGTCAGTCTAAAGGGCGAAAAGTCGGGATAAAATGCTGTTTATAAGTGGATTGTATGGCCTCGGCTTATTCTCCTGAAATAAGTGGATATTGCCGCATACGCTATTATTAACTGCTAAGAAGCGGTAAAAAGGCGCATAAGTNACTGATTTTGTCTCTGACCAACGATTTTAGTGTTCGAAAAAGTGAAAAACATGTGAAATAAGTTAATGAGGTAAGGGCTGTTACCGGCAGGTGCGAATGCGCTGGTATTGCCCTGTAGTCTAGTGGATTATGCTTTTGAATATGCCGGTGGGGGCGATATGCACGTAGTGATTCTCGGTAGTGGTGTGGTTGGCGTGGCGAGCGCCTGGTATCTGGCGCGCGCGGGCCATCAGGTAACGGTGCTGGATCGCCAGCCCGACGCCGCGCTGGAGACCAGCGCAGGCAACGCGGGGCAGATCTCGCCCGGCTACGCGGCGCCCTGGGCCGCGCCGGGCGTGCCGTTGAAGGCAGTTAAGTGGATGTTCCAGCGTCACGCGCCGCTGGCTATCCGCCTNGACGGCAGCAGCTTTCAGCTGGAGTGGATGTGGAACATGCTGCGCAACTGCGACATGCAGCACTANCAGCAGAATAAAAGCCGTATGGTGCGCATCGCCGAATACAGNCGCGACTGCCTGAAGGCGCTGCGCGAAGAGACCGGCATNGCCTATGAAGGNCGGCAGGGCGGCACGCTGCAGCTGTTCCGCACCCAGCAGCAGTTNGACAGCGCCAGCAAAGATATCGAGGTGNTGCGCGAGGCGGGCGTGCCTTACGAACTGCTGCACGCCCATGAACTGGCGCGCGTCGAGCCGGCGCTGGCGACCACNCAGCACAAACTGACCGGCGGNCTGCGCCTGCCGAACGATGAAACCGGCGACTGCCAGCTCTTTACGCAAAAGCTGGCGAAAATGGCGCAGGAGGCGGGCGTGGTCTTTCGCTTTAATACGCCGGTCGATCATCTGCTGCGCGAAGGCAACCGCATTTACGGCGTGAAGTGCGGCGACGAAGTGATCAAAGGCGACTGCTATGTGGTGGCCTTCGGTTCCTACTCCACCGCGCTGCTGAAGCATATTCTCGATATCCCGGTTTATCCGCTGAAGGGCTACTCCCTGACTATCCCGGTAAAAAATCCAGAGGCGGCGCCGGTCTCTACGATTCTCGACGAGACTTATAAAGTGGCGGTTACCCGCTTCGACAACCGTATTCGCGTCGGCGGCATGGCGGAAATCGTTGGTTTTAACAACAAACTCTTGCCTGCGCGGCGGGAAACGCTGGAGATGGTGGTGCGGGATCTTTATCCTGAAGGCGGTCATATCGAACAGGCCAGCTTCTGGAGCGGTCTGCGCCCTATGACGCCAGACGGAACGCCGATTGTCGGACCGACGCCGCTCAGCAATCTCTATCTGAATACCGGACACGGCACGCTCGGCTGGACGATGGCCTGCGGCTCCGGTCAGCTGCTGGCCGACCTTATCAGCGGCAAAACCCCGGCGATCGCCGCCGACGATCTGTCGGTGTTCCGCTATTTGCCGGGTTTTACCCCGTCATCGTCACCATTACGCAACGCGAACGCCACGCGTTAACAGTCAGGGAGAGGGAGTATGTCACGTCCAGTTTTCGCCACCATCGATCAGCAGGCGCTGCGGCATAATCTGGCGATAGTGCGCCGGGCGGCGCCCGATGCGCGCGTCTGGTCGGTGGTTAAAGCCAATGCTTACGGCCACGGTCTGGCCCGCGTCTGGGAGAGCCTGGCGCAGACCGACGGCTTCGCTCTGCTGAATATGGAAGAGGCGATCCTGCTGCGCGACAGCGGCTGGCGTAAACCGATCCTGCTGCTGGAAGGCTTTTTCCATGCCGACGATCTGCAGCTGATCGATCGCTATCGGCTGACCACCAGCGTGCACAGCAACTGGCAGATCAAAGCGCTGGCGGAGGCGCGGCTCTCCGCGCCGGTGGATATCTATCTGAAGGTCAACAGCGGCATGAACCGCCTCGGCTTCCGGCCTGAGCAGGCGCACGGCGCGTATCAAAAGCTGCGCGCGCTGGAAAACGTCGGCGACATTACGCTGATGGCGCACTTTGCCGATGCGGAAAACCCGGAAGGGCTGATCGCGCCGCTGCAGCGCATTGAACGCGCCGCCGAAGGGCTCGCGATTCCCCGTTCGCTCTCCAATTCCGCCTGCACGCTCTGGCATCCTGAAGCGCACTACGACTGGGTGCGGCCCGGCATCATTCTGTACGGCGCGTCGCCGAGCGGCGACTGGCAGGATATCGCCAGCACCGGCCTGAAGCCGGTGATGACGCTCAACAGCGAGATCATCGGCATCCAGCAGCTGAGCCGCGGCGACGGCGTCGGCTACGGCTATCGCTACCATGCGCAGCAGGAGCAGCGGATCGGCGTGGTGGCGTGCGGCTATGCCGACGGCTATCCGCGTCACGCGCCCAACGGCACGCCGGTGTGCGTCGACGGCGTGATGACCCAGGTGGTTGGCGCGGTCTCGATGGATATGATCACCGTCGACCTGACGCCATGTCCGCAGGCGGGCATCGGCTCGACGGTTGAGCTGTGGGGCGAGCAGGTGAAAATCGATCAGGTGGCGAAAGCGGCCGGCACGGTCGGCTATGAGCTGATGTGCGCGCTGGCGCCGCGCGTGCCGGTCAGGGTTATTTAAGCGCGGTCAGCGAGCCGCGCATCTTCTTACTGCAGCGCCAGGCGATCAGCGCCAGCGCTGCACCCGCCAGCATCATCAGCGCCAGCGCGCTCTTTTCCGCCACGGGCAGCATGACAATCAGCAGGCTGCCCGCCGCGCCGCCCGCCATCTGAATAAATCCCTGCAGCGCCGCCGCTACGCCAGCCTGCTGCTGGTATGGCTCCAGCGCATAGCTGGTGGCGGGGCCGACGGTAAAGGCCAGGCCCGCGACCGAAACGGCGACCGGCAGCATATAGAGCGCCCAGTGGCTTTGCGCGCCCTGCGGCAGCAGATGCATGCCGGCGAACAGCAGCAGCGCGCCCGCCAGCATGGTAACGAAGCCCATCGCCAGACAGAACGGCCGTCCCGCCTTGCGGATCGCTTTATTGACGAAGGCGCTCACCAGCATGATCCAGAAACCGTTGGCGCCAAAGGCGAACGAGAACTGCAGCGGCGTCAGGCCGCCTTCCGTCATCAGCACATGCGGCGCCAGCGAAACATAGGTCAGCACCATGCCGAGCGCGCCCGCATTGGCGAAGGCGAAGGCGAGAAAGCGCGGCTGACGCAGGATCGCGCCATACTGCGCCAGCGGCAGTCCCTTTACCCGCAGCGTATTGGCGGGGCGCGTCTCCGGCAGCCCGATCAGGACGATAACCGCAATCAGCAGGCCGTAGGCGCACAAGAACCAGAAGGGCGCGCGCCAGTCGAAGGCGCTGGCGAGCAGGCCGCCCAGCAGGGGCGCCAGCGCGGGGACGATATTCAGCGCGCCGTTCAGAAAGCCGTAGGCGCGCGCCGCGTCGTCGCCGCTCAGGCGATCGCGCACGCCGCTAAAGGCGACGACCGCGCTACAGCAGACCGCGCAGCCCTGAATCAGACGCGCCGACAGAAACATCGGCCAGCTGGTCGCGGTCGCCGCCACCACGCTGCCCGCCACGTAGAGCGCCAGGCCGAGCAGGGCGATCGGCTTGCGGCCGTAGTTATCCACCAGCGGGCCGGTCACCAGCTGCCCTAAGCCCATCACCAGCAGAAAGATCGGAATGGTGGTCTGGATCAGGCTAACCGGCGTATTCAGGCCGAGGGCGATTTCAGGCAGGGTTGGCAGATAGAGATCGATGCCCAGCGGCGCCAGCAGCACCAGGCTTAACAGCATCAGGGTAAATTTTTGCATAAAAACCAGAAGGTGAACGTCTTGTTAAAACAAGCGGGAAGGGTAATGAGTTGAGGGCGAAAAGAAAAGGAGAAAATAGGATGCCCGCGTAAAGCGGGCATCCTGAACGCGTTTAGTAGGCGCCGTCGCGGCGCAGCACCACGCCGGCGGTTTTAAACAGAATGGCGATATCGGTCCACAGCGCCCAGTTTTTCACATACCAGGAGTCGAAGTAGACGCGCGTATCGTAGTCGATATCGTTGCGGCCGCTGACCTGCCACAGGCCGGTCATGCCCGGTTTCGCCATCAGGTAGTAGTCGACGTCGCCCGCATAGCGCTCCAGCTCCGCTTCGATAACCGGACGCGGACCGACCAGGCTCATCTCGCCGCGGATAACGTTCCACAGCTGCGGCAGCTCATCGAGACTGGTTTTGCGCAGGAAGCCGCCAATGCTGGTGATGCGCGGATCCTTTTTCAGCTTAAAGTCTTTATCCCATTCGGCGCGCGCCTCTGCGCTGGTGGCCAGCAGCTGCTCCAGCACCTCTTTCGAGTTGGTCACCATCGAGCGGAACTTCAGGCATTTAAACTTCTCGCCGTTCTGACCAATACGCTCGTGACCGTAGATAGCGTTGCCGCCGTCGCGTTTCACCATATAGCAGAGCAGACCGAAAACCGGCGCGAGGAACAGCAGCAGCAGCGAGGCGACCACGATGTCGAAACAGCGCTTCAGGAAGCGTGAAGAGCGCTTGGCGAGGCTGTTGCTGACGCGCAGGATCATCACTTCATGGCTGAAGATAAACGACATATCGGTGCCGTAGAGCGGCACGCCGCGCAGGGTAGGGATCACGGAGATTGAGCGACAGTTCATTTTCGACAGGAATTTCAGCCAGGTGTCGCGCACCACCTGCTGCTCAAATTCGGTGGCGACGATAAACTGCACGTTATCGCGGTCAATGGTCTGCCAGTTAATGTCCTGCTGTTTGATAACTGGCACGCCGTTAACAGACGGCGGATTATTTTCGTCGTCGGTGCTGATAAACGCCTGCACGTTATAGCCGAGGATCTCTTCGCTCTGCAGTGCCGCGTAAGCTTCCATAGCGTTTTTGCCCGACCCGATAATAATGGTCTCTTTTTGCCACTGGCCGGCGCGATTAATGGCGCGCTTGACGGCGGCGCGCATCAGCGGCAGCAGCAGTAGCGCGTAGCTCCAGCTAAACAGCCAGACCATGCGCGAAAAGTCCCACTTGGAAAAGGCGATCAGCGCCAGATCCAGCAGCGAAAACACGAACAGCGTTTTAACGACTTCTTTAAGTTCAAACCAAAAGGGTTTGCGGTAGGTGTAGTGACGCATGCGCATCCAGAAATAAGCGGTGCACAAAACGGAAAGCGCAAATTGCGCAATAAAACGGTATTCAATTTGATGAGGCGGAATAAACCCATCCAGGTCACCCCAGATTCCCTGAATTGTGGCGGCGGATAAAAACAGCGCCAGATTAAGGGCAACCAGATCGGAAAAGCTTAACGCCAGCTTTGCGATGATATTTTTTCGCGTTCCGCTCCATGAGCGGCTCGCATCATTCATTACCAGTGTACTTGCCATAACACCTGCTCTCTTTTTTCTTAAGTAAAAGATGGCCTGACCAGAATCAAGTACGCGCTCAGGAGTGGACAACCGAAAAACCAAAACAATTGTTTTCAGTTCATTACAGTCGTTAGAGCCATACAGGCTGCAGTGAAGAGATAAAACAATTACGTGATTTTTGTCACGGAAATCTGCAGCAGCGATTAAGAGTATGCAGGAGTTATTTGACAGAGTTAATACGGAACAAATCCTAAAAACCTTTTTTTGCCTAAAGTTTTTTATAACTAACCTGTTGAAATGGATGCTTAAAATGGCGTGAGCGGGAAATAACCAAATATTTCAGACAACTTTTTCGGAATTACCGCCAGGAGTCATCGCTGGCGGCGAAAAGCGCGGTCAGGCAGGTTTTTTTAATACCCACTGGTCTTGCTGTTTATCGTAATGCCCAATTTGTAAATCCACCGGTTCGCCATCAATCCAGGCGGGCACGCTGGTGTCCTGGTCCCAGCCGTCGAGTTGATAACTCAGGTCGGGATTGGTTTGACAGGGAATACTGACGGTCTGCAGATTATCGCTGTCGAGTTCGGCATCAATAATCTCATAACGACCAATTTTAACGACGTGTCCCATAACTCTCTCCCGTTTGCTGGACCAAATAATGAGCATAGCTGTTTCCGCTGGAATATCGAGCCGCAGCGCCTCGGATTATTCTCGCTCTTCAGCGACGCGCACCCCAATTTTAACGATGCGGTTATCTTCTTTTTCCGCCACCGTCCAGGTAATGTGATTCCACTCAACGTGATCGCCGACCACCGGCGTACCGCCAAGCATGCTCATTACCAGCTGGCCAAGCGACTGCAGGTCGTTGGTCTCTTCGCCCAGCTCCAGCCCGTAAATCTGCGCCACGTCGCGCAGGCGCGCCTCGGCGTCGAGTATGAAGTCGCCGAAAAAGCGCTGATCCAGCGAGACGGGCGGCGACTGGCTGAACATTTTGCCCAGCGCGGGCAGATCGCGTTCGCGACCGATAACGCAGATTACGTCACCTTCCTTCAGCCGGGTATTGGCGTTCGGGTGCATCAGCGCGTTGTCGCGGAACAGCGCGGCGATGCGGGTTTCGCGCGGCATCTGCAGATCGCGCAGCGCCGCGCCGACGCACCATTTGTCCGCGCTAAGCTGATAGACGAACTGCTCCCAGGGATTTTCCGGGTGAATATCCAGACCGACGCGGCTGATAGGCGACGCCGTGGGCGGCACCACGACGCGCGCTTTCTTTGCCGCAAAGCCGAGCGACGTGCCCTGCAGCATCAGCGACACCAGCACCACGAAGAAGGCGATATTAAAGTAGAGCGAGGCATTCTCCAGTCCCGCCATCATCGGAAAGACCGCAAGAATGATCGGCACCGCGCCGCGCAGGCCGACCCAGCTGATAAAGATGCGCTCGCGGCCGGTAAAGCCGCGGAACGGCAGCAGCCCCACCAGAATCGACAGCGGACGCGCCACCAGAATCAGCCACAGCGACAGGATCATCGCCGGCACCGCGATATGCCACAGATCGGACGGCGTCACCAGCAGGCCAAGCACGATAAACATGCCGATCTGGCTGAGCCAGGCCATGCCGTCAAAGGTCTGCAGAATGCCGTGACGGTTGCGGATCGGCCTGTTGCCGAGCAGAAAGCCGCAGAGATAGACCGCGAGAATGCCGCTGCCCTCCAGCATCGTGGTGAGCGCGAACACCAGTATGCCGCCGCTCAGCGCCAGCAGCGGGTAGAGGCCGGTGGCCAGGCTGATGCGGTTGATCAGCTGCTGCAGCGCCCAGCCGCCGCCCAGTCCCAGCACGATACCCAGACCGAACTGCTGCACCAGATGCACCAGGAACATCCAGTCGAGCCCGGTTTCGCCTTTCTGGATCATCTCAATCAGGGTGATGGTTAAAAACACCGCCATAGGATCATTGCTGCCCGACTCAATCTCCAGCGTAGAGCTGACGCGCTCGTTCAGGCCTTTGTCCCCCAGCAGCGAGAAGACCGCCGCGGCATCGGTAGAGCCGATGATGGCGCCGATAAGAAAGCCCTGCATCAAATCGAGCCGGAACAGCCAGGCGGCCGCCAGACCGGTCAGCCCGGCGGTAATCATTACCCCGACCGTCGCCAGCGAGAGCGCCGGTCCCAGCGCCACCTTGAAAGAGCTGGCTTTGGTGCGCATGCCGCCGTCGAGCAGGATCACCGCCAGCGCCAGGTTGGAGATCAGATAGGCGGCGGGGTAGTTGTCAAAGGCGATGCCGCCAATGCCGTCGACGCCGGTCAGCATGCCTAAAGCCAGAAAGATCACCAGGATAGGGATGCCGAGCCGTGAAGAGAAAGAACTGAGTAAGATGCTTGACGCAACCAGCACAGAACCGATGATAAAAAGGCTATAGACAATGTTGTGGTTCAATGTGCTCTCCTGCGGTTACGACAATCATAAGAAGGCTGGCGCGGGGAATGGCCGGGCATCTGAAAAAGAATATGCGTAATCAGTAAGTTGTCAGCGCGTAAACTCTAATTATACGAATTGATTTTTCTGTTTAAGCTGAGGCTTAATGTGCAAAAAAAAGCCCTTGTTCGTCAAGAGGATTAATGGCGGGTATTTTAGCAGGTATTCGCGGGATTAAATAAAAAAGCCGGTCAGCGACCGGCTCAGAGCATCAGGCTTCCGCTGCCTGTTTGTGAAACAGCTCGCGAAACACCGGATAAATATCTTCCGGCTCGCGGATATGCTGGATGGCGAAATTATCGAACATCGCCTGCAGATGTTCATATTCGCGCCACAGCGTCTGGTGCGCACGTCGGGTTATCTCGATGTAGCTGTAGTAACGCACCACCGGCAGAATGTTCTTCGCCAGAATCTCGTGGCAGAGCGGCGAATCGTCCGCCCAGTTATCGCCGTCCGACGCCTGGGCCGCATAGATGTTCCACTGCGACGGGTCGTAGCGCTCTTTGACCACCTCATCCATCAGCTTCAGGGCGCTGGAGACGATGGTGCCGCCGGTTTCCTGCGAATAGAAAAACTCCTGCTCATCGACCTCTTTCGCCTGCGTATGGTGGCGGATATAGACCACGTCCACGTTTTTATAGGTCCGGCTCAGGAACAGGTAGAGCAGAATATAGAAACGCTTCGCCATATCCTTCGTCGCCTGATCCATTGAGCCGGAGACATCCATCAGGCAGAACATCACCGCCTGGCTGGAGGGCTCAGGCCGTTTTTCGAAGTTCTTATAGCGCAGGTCAAAGGTATCGATAAAGGGCACGCGCTCGATGCGCGCGCGCAGTTCAGCAATCTCTTTGCGCAGGCGCTCCTCTTCCAGCAGTTGCGCCGGCTCCGCTTTCTCAATCGCCGTCAGCGCCTCCTCCAGCTCATGCATCATGCGGCGCTTACCGGCGGTCATCGCGGTGCGTCTTGCCAGCGAATTTTGCAGCGACCGTACCACGCTAATATTGGCGGGCACGCCGTTAGAGGTAAAACCGGCGCGGTGAGTTTTATATTCATTCAGCTGGCGATGCTGGTTTTTACGCAGATTCGGCAGTGCCAGATCTTCGAACAAGAGGTCGAGATACTCATCTTTAGAGATCTGGAAAACGAACTCATCCTGGCCTTCACCATCCTGACTGGCGTTGCCCTGGCCGCTGCCTCCGCCGCCTCCGCCGCCCTGAGGCCGCTCAATACGGTCGTTCTGCACGAAGTGGTCGTTGCCGGGATGGACGCGATGGCGGCTGCCGCCGCGGCCCTGATGGAAAATCGGTTCGTTAATATCGTCGACTGGAATGGAAACGGACTCGCCACTTTCAACGTCGGTTACCGAACGCTTATTGATGGCCTCCGAGATAGACTGTTTGATTTGCGACTTATAACGGCGCAAAAAGCGCTGT
>Ga0058694_1001063_pt1:10000-11254 | contig 11254 bp, 6 predicted proteins | sample AgamicOrSfrz_FD_55041 | JGI IMG/M metagenome (GOLD analysis project Ga0058694, IMG submission 55041) | Agave microbial communities from Guanajuato, Mexico - Or.Sf.rz | ecosystem: Host-associated > Plants > Phyllosphere > Phylloplane/Leaf | place: Guanajuato, Mexico | collected 2012-05-30 | reverse complement strand
CTTCTCGAGGACTGAGTTTAGGTTTTCTATAGAAGGCCGAATCCGTCTTCATATGGATAGAATAGCTATATTAGGATCTCATATCAGCTAATGGATTTGATTCTCTGCTTACAGCTCTTCCTCCCTTTTCTTCAGAAGTAGGACCAGGAAGAAGACTAATCCCAGGATAAGAATTAAGAATTTATTCTACCGTTTCCGGGCTATTCACCATCAGGATTGAGACTAAGTCAAGTTGATCATCTTAAACGGCATTTCCTGCGATGGATGGAGTTTACTTTAATCTTTCCTGAATCTAAGGCATTCTCTCCTCAAAGACTCAAACACTAAGTCGTATATTTATGCAGTTATTTCTGCAGTTGAATCCGACTTCAGACTGAAATCAATCCGTTAATTGATTCTAAGGAAAAGAGGCAGAGCAGATCAGACTATTTGAATTGAATTCCCTGGGACTAGAAATCGAATTCCTGACTTGAATAGCTTTAGACTTCCAAGCCTACCTTTAAAAAAAAAGAGAGAAAATCAAAATATCGGGCCTTATATTCTAAATAGAAAGATTAACTCAGTCACAGGACTGGCTTCTAACTAAATCTAATGCCTTTTTCCTCCTCCTGTCGGGCTAGTCACTACGTCATAAAAATAGGATTCCTCCATCTCTGCCTTCAAAAGGTAATTATCCATTCTTTAGGGCAGGAATGGCAACAAGACTTTCCTAGCTTTCAACTCTGTCTCTGGTCGTTAGGCTCCTGCTTTCCGAGAATGTAGTGACCCGAGGGACGAAGGATGGATGACTTCTTGCTTTTTTGTATCAGTTTGTATCAGTAAGTGCCTTGTATTCAAATATCAATAGTTGCTTTTCCAGCTTATCTCAATCCCTGTAAGGGCTTGCACTAGAATAAGGCATAGTCATCTCCGAATCAGGTAAAATTAGGCATTTCTTATATCTTTTTGTATTACTCGGACCATATATTCTAAATATCAAGGTAACTAAGAACAGGTAAAGACTTCACTACTACTATTGAAGACTAGTAAGATCAGAGCTTGAAGAGAGTTTGCTTTCTCCTTCCTGCTTTAGGCCTTTGACCAGCTAGCAAATTATAAGGCTTGGTATGTGTTGTGTAAGAAATCATAACTTCTAACTCAGTCCTCAAGCTTCTCAGTCCGCTGACACTAGTTCAGTGAACTTCCCTACTATACTTTCACTTCTCTAGTCTATCCGTCTTGCTAGCATTTATCCCGGGCATTAGACTTGATAGT
>Ga0058694_1001063_pt1:0-2500 | contig 11254 bp, 6 predicted proteins | sample AgamicOrSfrz_FD_55041 | JGI IMG/M metagenome (GOLD analysis project Ga0058694, IMG submission 55041) | Agave microbial communities from Guanajuato, Mexico - Or.Sf.rz | ecosystem: Host-associated > Plants > Phyllosphere > Phylloplane/Leaf | place: Guanajuato, Mexico | collected 2012-05-30 | reverse complement strand
CTGACGTGCAGAAGCCGAGTACAGGGCTGAAGCTGATACTACATCAAAGATTATTTTGTTGTGATGCTTACTTAAAGATATGGGAGTCACTTTTTAAAGTAAGACGGGGCCCTTTATCTCCTCCCTCCCGGTGTCCCCATTAGTTAATATACGAAATTGGAATCAAATTCCAGGTCATTCAGATTTCAGGTTCGGGATATAGATGGAATCGAGAGGGAAGAAAGAGTCCGGTTTCAGAGGCTTGATCAACTGTGTAATCATGGATCAAATACAAATGCCTAAATGCTTCTTTATACTGTCGCCACTAACAGATTTCAGGCTGTCATTTTCAAGTTTTTAATAGTCCTTATAAAAATCCATCTCCACCTATGTAGTGTCCTTTCTCCCCAAGCATTCCGGCATCTCTTATTCTTGGTCTCGCCCTGTGAAGCAAAGTCGGACAAGGAAGAAAGACATAGAATTGATAGGGAACCGTAGCCAAGTGGCTAAGGCATGAGTCTGCAAAACTTCTATTCGTCGGTTCGAATCCGACCGGTTCCTACAGCGCCATTCTATCAATCATTTTTTTACATGGTTAGTGGATAGAACGGGGACCCCCGGATCAAAGGTTCAAAGCCGAGAATTCTTGGAGTGAGACTTTCTTTTTTAAAATTCCAGTTTCATTCATTTATACTTTTTTTTATATCTACGCTGGAAGGTCCCCACCCCTTTCAGTGCACACCTTTCACCTCTCTCCCCCAATTTGGAAGGTTTAGTTTTCATTCATCAGTATATATGTATACGGATCAACTGCTCCCGGCTCGGAGAGGTTCATGCTTTATCTCAACGTACGAGGTAGTGAGGCAATGAAATTCAAAGCAGAGGTGGAAGAAAGGCCACGCGAACAAACTTGGATCCCGCTGAAAAACAGAATGTTTTACTCGTTCATGCTTCAGCTACCGCTGCCTTGCCCCTTTCTAAAACCTTTCTATAATAGTTGGTTCTGAAAGAGCTTTCTTCGCTTAGTAAGGTTGCTTGAGCACATTTTGATTCTATTAATATCATATCGATCAAGGCTTTCCTTTAGTTTGATTGCTGTTAGTGATTTCAGAATATTCTTTGCGCGTCGTCTTATTTTCCTTGGCTCTTCTCTCCTCTATAGCTTTTGTTTGTTTGAAATGAGCTGGAGGCTCTGCTCAAAGCCGGAAGCAGATACAGGATCAGAGAAAGACCTCAAAGCTTTCCGAATAGCCGGAAAAAGTTTGGCGATTGCACTTTCTTTCCATCTTTTACAACATAGGGCTTGCGGAAAGAGTAGTTGAAGAAGCCGAGAGGCTAAAGAAAAAGTCAAGTCCATCAACCTCGTTAAGAGTCGTTCCACCCCGGTGGGTGAAGAGGCTGATGTCGGGCGAGCAATCGATATTATTACAGTTGGACGAGGGCTATTTCCAATCCCTGACAAGGGGGAAAGAGTGATTTCTCGTCCCAATAGCCACTTATTAAAAGTTTCATCTGGGAGCTCAAACAATTAAACCAAAATGCTCCCTGGGACGACTTCGATTTGCCTTTTGTCTTTTGTTTGTGTATCCTTCTTTTTCTTCCATGCTTTCCGTTGGTCAACAACCAACCACAACTCACTAACATTCTTCACTACTAGTACAGGAAGGAGTCTCCTTCTTTCCTGTCTGGAGGGAAGAATTTTTTCTCAATCAATCATGCCTCAACCTCGTAGACTATATATTAATCAATATGGGTCGAACCTTGACCCGCGAACTATGGAACAAGGTGATTTTATGGACATCGAACTTTCGTCTTCTATCTCTGATCTCGTCTATGAAACTAGTCATTCGGCTAGCCGTGCTCATTCCAATAGTTCCGCTTCTGAGGCATCCACCGGGGTCCGAAATGAGCTTTCTTCTTCTTCTCCACTTCTTTGAAGTGAATTTGATGATATTTCTCGTTTCTTTCAAGGGAAGATAGAGGAAATAGGAGCGGACTTGCCTTCCAACTGGTCTCCCGAAGAATTTACCCGGATGGTGATTGGGGAAGAGGAGGTGCGTCACCCATCTTATCTATCTGATGTCTACTCTAACCTTGACGAGTGTGGATTTCATAGTTGCTATTGGGAGCAGGCTTAAATATATATAAAACGAATTTTTTGTTTTATATAATAAGTTCCAAGTCAGCCATGTACTACTATCGGTCATACAATTGTTTTTAAATTGTCTTTCTTTTTTTCTATGCCCGCGGGCCACCACATATCGTATCAAGCTATTGCATTGTTTTCCCTAATGATATGCCGCATTAGTACGCTCTCTAAGTTAGGAGACAGGAGCTCCAGCTTAGATACGCTACGCCGGACAGAGGTCTGGGGGAAGTCCAGAGAAGAGGGCTTTAGTAAATTCTTTTTGGTCGATTCCTGCATAAAGTCCGGGCTAGGCAGTAGCTTTACCCGTAGTCAGAATCGTCTGTAGCCAACACAACAAAGGCGAGGCCCCCAAGGCAAGGGGGGGGGGGGAAA
>Ga0058694_1001061_pt1 | contig 11272 bp, 10 predicted proteins | sample AgamicOrSfrz_FD_55041 | JGI IMG/M metagenome (GOLD analysis project Ga0058694, IMG submission 55041) | Agave microbial communities from Guanajuato, Mexico - Or.Sf.rz | ecosystem: Host-associated > Plants > Phyllosphere > Phylloplane/Leaf | place: Guanajuato, Mexico | collected 2012-05-30 | reverse complement strand
CTGCTCGATCAGGTCGGCATTCCGGACGCGAAGAATCGCATCACGTCGTTTCCGCATCAGATGTCGGGCGGCATGAACCAGCGCGTGATGATCGCGATGGCGATTGCCTGCAACCCGAAGCTGCTGATCGCCGACGAGCCGACCACCGCGCTCGACGTCACGATCCAGGCGCAGATCATGGAACTGCTGATGCGCTTGCAGAAGGAGCGCGGCATGGCGCTCGTGCTGATCTCGCACGATCTCGCGGTGGTGTCCGAGGTCGCGCAGCGCGTCGCGGTCATGTACGCTGGCGAAGTGATCGAAACCAACAAGGTGCCGGACATTTTCGCCGCGCCTCATCATCCGTATACGGAAGCATTGCTGGCCGCGATTCCCGAGCACAACGTGGGCGCAGTGCGGCTCGCTGCTTTGCCGGGCATGGTGCCGGGCCGCGACGATCGTCCGAAAGGATGTCTCTTCGCGCCGCGCTGCAAGTACATGGTGGACGACTGCAACAAGGCGCGACCACCGCTGGAGGCCATGCAAGGTCACGCGGCAGTGGCGCGCGTGCGCTGCATCAAGCCGCTGAATCTGGTCGGCGACGCGAACGTTCACACACATGGAGGCGCACGATGAATGCAGTACCCGAAACGCGGCGCCAGTCGGACCATGCGGGCGATCACGTGCTCGTCGCCGACAAGCTCGCGCGTTACTACACGGTCAAGCGCGGCATGTTCGCGACGGGCACGGTGAAGGCGCTCAACGGCGTGTCGTTTGCGCTCGAGCGCGGCAAGACGCTCGCCGTGGTCGGCGAATCCGGCTGCGGCAAGTCGACGCTTGCGCGCCAGCTCACCATGATCGAATCGCCTAGCGCGGGCCGCTTGCTGATCGACGGCGAAGATGTGGCCGGCGCCGACCACGCGAAAATCGCCGCNCTGCGGCGGCGCGTGCAGATGGTGTTCCANAATCCGTTTGCGTCGCTGAATCCGCGCAAGACCGTCGAGCAGACGCTCGGTGAACCGCTCGCCATCAACACGCAACTGAGCGCGACGGAACGCGCCGAACGCATCGCGCAAATGATGCGCACNGTCGGCCTGCGCCCCGAACACGCGAAGCGTTATCCGCATATGTTCTCGGGCGGTCAGCGTCAGCGTGTGGCGATTGCGCGCGCGATGATTCTCGATCCGCAAATCGTGGTCGCCGATGAACCGGTGTCGGCTCTTGACGTGTCGATCCAGGCTCAGATTCTGAATCTGTTCATGGATCTGCAGCAGCAGTTCAAGACCAGCTACGTGTTCATCTCGCACAATCTGTCAGTGGTCGAGCATATCGCCGACGATGTGATGGTGATGTACTTCGGCGGCATCGCGGAACTCGGCGACAAGAAGCGCATTTTCTCGAAGCCGCGGCATCCGTACACGCGGGCGTTGATGTCGGCCACGCCGTCGATCTTCGAGGCGGATCGCACGATCAAGATCAAGCTGCAAGGCGAAATGCCTTCGCCGCTGAATCCGCCGTCGGGTTGCACGTTCCATTTGCGCTGCCCGTATGTGATCGACCGCTGCCGCAGCGAGGAGCCGAAGCTGCGTGAAGTGGATGGCCGTCTGGTGTCGTGTCACCGCGCCGAGGAGGTGGGGGACGTGGATGCCTGATGCGCTGGCGGCGCGTCGTCTTGCGCGCCGCTCGCGTGATGGCGGCCGCCGCGCTGCCTTCACGCGACGCTTGCGGGCGCGTGCACTGACCGGTGCCGCGCTCGTCGGCGTTTTCTGTCTCGGCGTGGGCCTGTCCCGCATGGCGTATGCCGCGGGCGCCGCGGCCAATACCCCAACGGTTTCCGCCGACGCCAACGCCAAGGCTGCGCGCCCCACGGTGCCGCTGCCGCATTCGCCGGCTCCGCATTCGCCGGCGCCGCCACGCGCCGCGCTGCCGGGCTTCAATCCGCCGCCGGCGACGCCGGGCACGAGCACGAGCGGTCCGGTACGTTTGCAACCGGCGCGCATGCCGTTCTACGTCGCGACGCGCGGCACGACCACGGTCTACGTGCTCGGCACGCTGCATGTCGGCGATCCCGCCGATTACCCCGCGGCTCAGCCGTTTCGTCCGCCGATCATGGGCGCACTGGCGGCCTCGCCNACGCTCGCGCTNGANCTCTCGCCNGACGAGTTGCTGGTCTCGCAAGACGACGTGTCGAAATACGGCGTATGCCGCCGCGACTGNCTGCCGGGTCTCTTGCCCGAGCCGCTGTGGCGCAAGCTCGCGTTTCGTCTGCGCGGCAATCCCGCCGCGCTCGATGAGATCAAGAAGATGCGGCCGTGGCTCGCGTCGCTCCTGGTGGAAACCTACGACTCGCTCAGCGCCGGTTTGCAGACCGAATACGGCACCGAGGCGCAACTGCAAAATGTTTATCTGCGCACACGCGGCAAGATTGTTGGGCTTGAAACCTTGCCGCAGCAGATGCGCGCGTTCACCGGACTCTCGCTCGCGCAACAACGCGANATGCTCGCGCAGGATCTGGTGCAAACACCCGCGCAAAACGTCGAGGACGTGCGCACGTTGCACCGCCTGTGGCGCGTCGGCGATGCCGATGCAATCGCCGCGTGGGAGGCCGCGAAAACGGAAAAGCTCGCGCGCGACAAACGCGTGTCGAATTCGATCGACGAAAGAATCGTCTACGCGCGCAACCGGCGCTTCGTCTCGCGGATGCTGCTGATCGCCGCGCCCAACAAGCCTGTATTCGTGGCGATCGGCGCGTTGCATCTTGGCGGACGCAAAGGCGTGCTGCAATTGCTGCGGCAGCATGGCTTCGCGGTCGAGGCAGGATAAGAACAGCGGCGCCGTTATCTACCCGTCTTTAATGCGCTGACCACTTCTCTCACCACGCCCGCCCAATCGCCCAAGACCTGCTGCCTGAAGAGTCGCATGCGCGGATACCACGGCGAGTCGCTGCGCGCTTCGAGCCAGCGCCAATCCGAATTGGCCGGCAGCAGCAGCCACACCGGCTTGCCGAGCGCGCCGGCCAGATGCGCGACGCCAGTATCGACGGCGATCACCAGATCCAGGTTCATGATGAGCGCTGCCGTGTCTTCGAAGTCATTCAGTTCGCCGCTGAAATCGTGCGCGCGGAATGCCTCGGGTGCCTCGGCCAGTTGTGCGTGCGCCGGACCTTTTTGCAGCGGATACCAGCTCACCTTCGCGACGTCGGCCAGCGTATGCAAGTCGGCAAGCGCCATCGAGCGGTAGCGGTCGTTGCCGAACACGGGACTGCCCGCCCACACGAGGCCGACCTTGCGCTTCGTCTTGCCGCTTGTCTGCAGTTTCTTGCGCCAGGCGTCCACCTTTGCGTTGTCGGCGAATAGATACGGTATTTGCGCCGGGATGCTGGAAAGCTCGGTGCCGACGCACGACGGCACGCTCATCATCGGCACCCAGAAGTCGTATTCGGCATCCGGCTTGCCGGCGAACGCGCGATGCACGCCCGGCACGCGTTGAACGAGCCGCAGCAACGGCTCGCGCACGCACACGTCCACGGTCGCGCCGCGTTCGTGCAGCACGCGCGCGTAGCGCAGGAACTGGAAGTGATCGCCAAAACCCTGTTCGCCGACGATCAGCAAACGCCGNCCCTCNAGNGGTTCGCCGCGCCATTCNGCCACGCCCGGCAATGCCAGCGCGTCGTAATCGCTCNTGCGCCAGCGCAGCGCGAACTCAGCCCAGCCTTGCTTGTAATCGCCGCGCTTGAGCAGCAGCCACGCCAGGTTCTGATGCGCGTCGGCGTAGTCCGGATCGCGCGCGAGCGCGTCGCGATAGAACGTCTCTTCTTCGTCGAGCCGTCCTTGTGCGCCGAGCGAGCCGCCCAGGCACACGAGGTTGGTCGGATTCGGGTTCAGCGCAACCGCGCGCCGATAGTGCGACTCCGCGCCCGCATAGTCGCCGCGCTTGCCGATCGCGCTGCCCAGATTGATGTGCGCTTCGGCGTAATCCGGCCGCAGCGCGAGCGCGCGTTCGAAACTGGCAACCGCCGCCTCGTGCTCGCCGAGCGCGTTATACGCATTGCCCGCGTTGAAGTGCGCTTCCGCCGAGTTCGCATCGAGCTGCAAGGCGTCGCGATAACACGCGAGTGCTTCCGTGAAATTGCCGAGCTTGCCGAGCGCCGTGCCGAGGTTCAGATGCGCGTCGACAAACGCAGGGTTCGATGCGATTGCCAGCCGGTATTGCTCGACCGCTTCGCTCAACGCGCCTTGCGCCTGCAACGCGACGCCGAAGTTATTGCGCGCGTCGGCGAAATCGGGCTGGAGTTGCAGCGCCTGGTCGTAGCAGATGGTGGCTTCGTCAAGATAGCCGAGCGCGGCGGCGGCAAGACCGCGGTTGCTCCAGCAGGCGGCGTCATGACGATCGTGCTTGAGCGCGTGGCTCATCAGCGTGGCGGCGTCTGCGTGCTGTCCGCGCTGATAGTGCAGTACGCCGAAGTAATGCAAGGCGCGGGCATTCGCTGGATCGATTGCGAGGACTTCGCGGTAGATCGAATCGGCCGTGTCGAGCCGGCCGGCCTGATGCGCGTCGAGCGCGGCATTCACGAGCGAGTCGACGCCCGACGCCGGTGAAGACGATGGCGACGCGGTGCGCCCGCCGGGGCGCTTGGATTGAGGTTCCATGAACACCTGCGGGAAAAGCCACGGCGGCGCGCACTCTACGCGCCCGCGCGTGTGGATAGGAGATCGTCCAGCATCTTAGGGGCGCGCTGATGGCGCCGACGTTCGGACGCATCCCATTTCCGTTGCAGGCTTTTCCTCTTTTTAGGTGCTTCGCCGATGTGCCACCGAAACCTCGCGTGGCACATCGGAACCGGCTGCATTCCTGCTGCAATCTTCTACATGAACATCAGGAAATTGAGCAGGAAGATGTTCACGACCAGCAGGGTCAGCGCAGTCGGAATCTGCACTTTGATCACCGCGTTCTTGTCCGGCAGTTCGAGCAGCGCGGCCGGCACCATGTTGAAGTTCGCGGCCATCGGCGTCATCAGCGTGCCGCAGTAGCCCGAGAACATGCCGATCGCCACCATCACGGCCGGATTGCCGTGGAACACGCCGACCAGAATCGGCACGCCGACGCCGCCCGTCATCACCGGGAACGCGGCGAAGCCGTTGCCCATGACCATCGTGAAGAGTGCCATGCCGATGCAGTACACGGCCACCGCGATGAAGCGGTAATCGAGGCTGATGTACGCAGTCGTCACATGCGCGACGGCCTTGCCGACACCCGCATCGGAGAACACGAGGCCGAGCATGCCGAGCATTTGCGGCAGCACCGCGGCCCACGAGAGCGCGTCGACGAGGCGGCGCGCTTCCTTCATCGACTGGCCGACCGTGTCGCGCGTCAGCACGCAGGCAATGGCGAGCGCGATCACGCAGCCGATGCCGAAGCCGATCAACGTGACGTTGGCCTTTTCGATCAGCGGCAGGCCGCCGAACACGAGGTGGCTCGCCGACAACGTGACGATCACGGTGATCACGGGAATCGTCAGCGCGGGCACGAACAGCTTGTTGCGAAGACGCGCGGCGCTCGCCTTGCGCGCTTCGAGCGACAGCACGCGCGCTTTGCCGGCGGTGACGCCGCCAAAGCCGGCAATCAGCGCCATCGCGATCACCGCGACGCCGACCACGGCGGGCGGCAGCTTGTCGCCGATCAGAAAGATCAGCGCGTAGAGAATCCAGAAACCGCCGGCCGTCAGGCGGCGCGGGTGTTCCTTGTCGGTGACGATCATGCCGCCGATGATCAGCAGCACCACGCCCAGCAGCCAGAACAGATAGGTAATCGTGAGCGTCATGCTTTATCTCCTGCAGCCGGTTGAGCACGTTGAGCCGGCGCTGCGGCATTGCCCGCATTCGCGTTGCCGCGCAATTCGCGGTCGAGCTTGCGGTCGAGCAGATACAGGCGGAAGCCGTGAATGAGGAACGCGCAGATCGCGGTCGGAATGCCCCACACCGCGACGTGAATCGGCTCGACGATGATGCCCGCCTCTTTCAGGAAGGTGGTCATCAGCACGATCGCGCCGAACGCGACGAAAATGTCCTCGCCGAAGAACAGGCCGACGTTGTCCGTTGCCGCCGAGAACGCGCGCAGCTTGAAGCGCACCGCGTCGCTGATCTTGCCGAAGCGCGTTTCGGTCGCGCCTTCGGCCATCGGCGCGATGAGCGGACGCACCATCTGCGGATGTCCGCCGAGACCCGTCAGGCCGACCGCCGCGGTGAGCTCGCGCACGAGCAGATAGACGATCAGAAGACGCCCGGCCGTGGCGGCCTTGATGCCGCTGATCCACGTCTGCGCGCGCTCGCGCAGGCCGTGCCGTTCGAGCAGCCCGATCACCGCGAGCGGCAGCAGAATGATCAACGGAATGTTGCGCGTCTTGATGAATCCCGTGCCGATTTCGGCGAGGATTTTCTCAGGCGGGAAGTGCGCGGCGAGGCCGGTGATGATCGCGGCGACCGCCACGATCAACATCGGATTGAACCGCAATAAAAAGCCAACGATGATGACGGCCACGCCGATCAGCGGCCATAAACTGACTGTTGTCTGCATCTGGATCTCCAAACAGGTTTTCGACCTTGCCGCTTGTGGCGGCTAACATGAGCCGGCGCGGGCGATCCCCGCGCCGTGTTTTGCGCGGCTCTTGGCGGCCGCGTTGCTGCGTACTGCGACTTCAACTGCAACTGCGCTTGCAACTGCAACTGCAACTTCATCTGCTGCGAGAATCCGCCGCCGATACGGGCAACGTTCATCGAATCGTCCCGTATCTGGCGAACGCCCCGCTTAAAGCGGGGCGTCGGAGAAAGTCTTCAATGCGTCATAAAAAAGCGTTCGCGCCGGCTTCAGACGCTTGCCGCGCCGGCCGCGTGCACTTCGATGCCGGCCTGCTCGAGCGCAGTGCGAATGCGCCGCGCAAACGCGAGCGCATGCGGACCGTCGCCGTGCAGACAAATCGTCTGCGCGTTGAGCGGCACCCATTGGCCGTCGACGGCGCGCACCCGCTGCTCGCGCACCATCGCGAGCGTGCGTTCGAGCACTTCGTCTTCGTCGTCGAGCAGCGCGCCCGGCTCCTTGCGCGGCACCAGCGAGCCGTCGGCGCGATAGCCGCGATCGGCGAAGACTTCTTCGATGGCGGTCAGCCCCGCGTTGCGCGCGGCCGTCACGAGCCCGCTGTTGGCGAGCGCGAACACCGCGACCGACGGATCGAAGTCATGCACTGCCGAGACGATCGCGTCCGCGATCTTCGGATCGCGCGCGGCCTGGTTATACAGCGCGCCGTGCGGCTTGACGTGCGCGATGCGCCCGCCCTCGGCCTGCGCGATCGCCGACAGCGCGCCGAGCTGATACAGCACGCCCGCGTAGATCTCGCTTGCCGGCAAATCCATTTCCTTGCGGCCGAAATTTTCCGGATCGTTGAAGCTCGGATGCGCGCCGATCGACACGCCTTTTTGCACCGCCCAGCGCACGCAGTCGCGCATCGCGTTCGCGCCGCCCGCGTGCCAGCCGCATGCGATATTCGCGGAGCTGACGAGGTCGAGCAGCGCCTCGTCGGAGCCGCAGCCTTCGCCGAGATCGGCGTTCAGATCGATTTCCATGGTGTTCCCCTGCCTGGTTACAGCGCCGCGACGGCCATCTGCCGCGCACAGCGTTCTTCATGCATTGCGATAGCGGCGTCGATCTGCCGCAAATACGTGCGCTCGTCGAGCAGAGCCTGGCGCGCCTCGTCGGGTGTGGTCGGAATGAAGCGCACCGCCGCGTTCAGGCGCACCTGCGCGAGCTTCCACAAGTCGGCCTGGATCACCGCGCCGATCTTCGGATAGCCGCCGGTCGTCTGCGCATCGCTCATCAGCACGATCGGCTGGCCGTTCGGCGGCACCTGAATCGTGCCGGGCAGCACCGCGTGCGACAGCAGATCGGCCTTCTCTTTGCGCTTTAGCTCGCTGCCGGCGAGCCGGTAGCCCATGCGGTTGCTGTTCGGCGTGACGAGCCACTCGTCGGACCAGAACGACTCGTGCGCTTCGTCGGCGAAGCTGTCGTATTCCGGGCCGCGCAGCACGCGAATCGGCACGGCCCAGGGCACGCCCGTCGGATGACGGCCGCGCCGCAGCGGTTCGTCGACGAGCACGAACTTGCACCACGCGGGCGCCTTCACGCCGAATTCCGGCGCTTCCGGCGAGAAGCCGACCTGGCCGCGCTGCGGCGGCGCGCCGAGCGGCACGCGGTCGCCGTCGCGCAGTGCCCGGCCGCCGAGGCCGCCGAAGCGGCCGGTGAGGTCCGTGCTGCGCGAACCGAGCATCGGCAAGACGTCGATGCCGCCCGCGATGCACACGTAGCCGCGCATGCCGCGCTTCGCCGCGTTCAGCACGAGTTCCTGCCCGGCTTTGACCGGCAGACTCCACCACGAGTAGACCGGCTTGCCGTCGAGCGTCGCGCCGAATTCCGTCCCGGTGATGGCGACGCGCGTCGCGCGAAGAAAACGCAGCACGGTCGGGCCGAAGGTGATTTCGAGGCCGGCCGCGTCGGGCCGGTTGCCGACCAGCCGGTTGCCGACTTCCAGCGACAAGCGGTCGAGCGCCCCGCCCATCGCGACGCCGAGATGCCGGTAGCCGTGACGGCCGAGGTCCTGAATGGTGGTCAAAAGACCTGCGCGGATCACGTCGATCATGCGTGTATCCCCGCGATGGTGAAGCGCACCCGGTCGCCCGGCTGCAACAGCGTGGGCGGGCGGCGTGCGGGATCGAAAAGCGGCAGTTCGGTGCGGCCGATCAACTGCCAGCCGCCAGGCGACGTCGCCGGATAAATGCCCGTCTGCTCTCCGCCGATGCCGACCGAACCCGCCGGCACCTCGAGCCGCGGCGACGCGCGGCGCGGCGTATGCAGCGCCGCTTCGAGCCCGCCCATGTACGCGAAGCCCGGCTGGAAGCCGAGGAAAAACACCACGTATTGACCGCCCGAATGCCGCTCGATCACTTCCCGCGTGCTCAGGCCGGTGTGGTTCGCCACGGCGGCCAGGTCGGGGCCGAACTCGCCGCCGTACTGAACCGGAATGTCGACGTCGCGGCCCGCAGCCGGCGCCTGGCCGGCTGCGTCCCAGGCTTGCTGCAAGCGCTCCGCGAGCGCCTCGCGATCGGCTTCCAGCGGATCGAACACCAACGTCAGGTTGTTCATGCCCGGCACGACTTCCAGCACATGCGGCCAGTCGCGCGCGAGTTCGGCCGCCGCCCACACGCGACGCTGGCAGTCGAGCGTCGCGGGCGGGGGCGCCTCGCAGACCAGCGCGGCGTCGCCGAGCGGAAAGATTTTCGGTTGGCTCATGGCTTGAAGACCCGGAGAAGTCGAAGAGTTCTGCATTGCGCACCGTCGGGAAAAACGCGGCAGCACCGTTGCGCGATGTCTGGAGCGTACATTGTCAATAAAATATCAACAATTTATCAATAAGAGTTTTCGCCAGGCTCGCCGCCGCGCGCTCGTCGTCGTACACTCCCGACAACTCTTGACCCTTCTTCACACCGATTCCCGAGAAACACACATGTCGCGGCATCCCACCAAGATCGTCTCGTCGGAACATCTCGTGTCCGACACGAGCGCGGAGCTGTCCGAGCTCGAGTACGCGCTCATCATGGCCGGCAACGCATTCAACCGATGGATGGTGCGCTGCATGTCGGCGGCCGGAGAAAAGGACATGACGGCCATCGAGGTCTCGCTGCTGCATCACGTGAGTCATCGCGAGCGACGCAAGAAGCTGGCCGACATCTGCTTCGTGCTGAACATCGAGGACACGCACGTTGCGACCTACGCGCTGAAGAAGCTCGTAGCTAGAGGGTATGTAAAAAGCGAAAAGACCGGCAAGGAAGTGTTTTTTTCCGCGACCGACGCGGGCCGCGCGCTCTGCCTGAAGTACCGCGAAGTGCGCGAGAGCTGCCTGATTTCGACGCTGAAGGAAAGCGGCCTCACCAACGAACAGATCGGCGAGGCGGCGCAGTTGATGCGCAATGCGTCCGGCATGTACGACACGGCCGCGCGCGCGGCGGCGTCGTTATAAAGACGAGGCGGCGGCGCGTCGTCGTTGAAGGTAAGCGAAGCTCGAACGGGTGCGTGCTGTCTGCGCCTCGAGCCATTTCTCGCTGTGCCTAACGCCTAACCCGCGGCCCGCGCGTGCAGTCCGCTTTCGGTGACGATCATATCGAGCGGAATGTCGTGAGCCTCGCGCTCGAGCGCCACCGTTCGGCACGCCTCGTATCCGACGCCCACCGTGATCGGCTTCGTCGCGCCGGGCCAGCCGGCGAGCGTGCGGTCGTAATAGCCGCCGCCGTAACCGAGCCGGTAGCCGTCGGCATCGAAACCCACGCAGGGCACGAGCAATAGCTCGGGAATCACCAGTCGTTCGGTCGCGGGTTCAGCGATCTTGTGATGGCCGATCTTCATCGGCGTATCCGGCGACCATGCGTGAAACTCGAGCGGCACGCGTTCCCTGATGATCGGCAGACTGGCCTCGCGCGCCGAGCCGCCCGCGAGCCAGATCGAGATCGCTGCGCGCGCATCGAATTCGCCCGCGAGCGGCCAGTAAAAGCCGACGCTTCGCACGTCGAAATGCTTCAGCGCGTCGAGCACGCGGCGCGCGAGCGCGGCATTGTTAGCCGGCTCGGAAGCCGCTTGCAGCCTTGTTTCCAATAGCGTCCGGCGCAGTGTCTTTTTCGATTCCGCCGAAGGGTTGCATGCTATGCTTGGGTTCAATTCGCGCTCCAGAAACAACGATGTCAAAAAGTCTTTATCGAGTATATCGCGCGGCCGGTATGGCGCTTGCCGCAGCCGCTCTCGTCGCATGCAGCACCGCGTCAGCCGTCAAGCCTCTTCCCATTTCGCAGCTCACCAACGACGACCAGATTTTCGTCCAGTTGCGCGAGGCTGCCCGCAATAACGACGCGGCGCGCGCGGCGCAGCTCGCGAGCATGATTCCGGGCTATCCGGCGCCTTCTTATCTGGAGTACTTCCAGATCAAGCCGCAGCTCTTCGATTCGGGCGGCCACGCGCGCGTCGACGCACCCGACGCGCCGGTGCTCGCGTTCCTGCAGAAGTACGACGGCCAGGCCATTGCCGACCGCATGCGCAACGACTACCTCACGGTGCTCGGCTCGCGCCACGACTGGCGCAACTTCGACCAGCAATACGCGCGCTTCGTGCTGAACGACGACACGCAGGTGAAGTGCTACGCGCTCGAATCGCGTGCGTCGCGCGGCGAGAATGTCGCGGACGCGGCGCGCGCGCTGCTCGT
>Ga0058694_1001053_pt1 | contig 11319 bp, 7 predicted proteins | sample AgamicOrSfrz_FD_55041 | JGI IMG/M metagenome (GOLD analysis project Ga0058694, IMG submission 55041) | Agave microbial communities from Guanajuato, Mexico - Or.Sf.rz | ecosystem: Host-associated > Plants > Phyllosphere > Phylloplane/Leaf | place: Guanajuato, Mexico | collected 2012-05-30 | reverse complement strand
TATACCCTGCGCAGCGAAACGGCGCCCGTTGAAAAAGCCTCCTCACTGAAAGAAAACCTGCCGCTCATTACCCTCATCATCATGATGGCCCTGAGCTGGGGNCTGGANCAGATTAACCATCCGTTCGGCAATCTGGCGTTTATCGCCACCACGCTGGTCGGNCTGTTCCCGATTGCCCGTCAGGCGCTGCGCCTGATGAAAAGCGGCAGCTGGTTTGCCATCGAAACGCTGATGAGCGTGGCGGCAATCGGCGCNCTGTTCATTGGCGCGACGGCAGAAGCGGCGATGGTGCTGCTGCTGTTCTTAATNGGCGAACGNCTTGAGGGCTGGGCGGCGAGCCGGGCGCGTAAAGGGGTCAGCGCGCTNATGGCGCTGAAGCCGGAAACCGCCACTCGCGTGATAAACGGCACGCGTGAAACGGTCGCCATCAGTACGCTGCGCCCGGGCGACGTGATTGAGGTGGCTGCAGGGGGGCGTCTGCCCGCAGACGGCGCGCTGCTTACCGCCACCGCGAGCTTTGATGAAAGCGCCCTGACCGGGGAATCCATTCCGGTAGAGCGTGCCGCAGGTGAAAAAGTGCCTGCTGGTGCCACCAGCGTCGACCGTCTGGTACAGCTCACCGTGCTTTCCGAGCCGGGCGACAGCGCCATCGACCGTATCCTGAAGCTGATTGAAGAGGCAGAGGAGCGCCGCGCGCCGGTCGAACGCTTTATCGATCGCTTCAGCCGGATTTATACCCCTGCCATCATGCTGGTTGCCCTGCTGGTCACCGTCGTCCCGCCGCTGTTCTTTGGCGCGCCGTGGGAGGGCTGGATTTATAAAGGGCTGACGCTGCTGCTGATCGGCTGCCCGTGCGCACTGGTGATCTCCACCCCGGCGGCGATTACCTCAGGTCTGGCGGCAGCGGCACGTCGCGGCGCGCTGATTAAGGGCGGCGCGGCGCTGGAACAGCTGAGCCAGGTTCAGCATATCGCCTTCGATAAAACCGGTACGTTAACCGTCGGCAAGCCGCAGGTGACCGGCGTATATCCGCAGGAAATCAGTGAAGATGAGCTGCTTACGCTGGCCGCCGCCGTTGAGCAGGGGTCCACTCACCCGCTGGCGCAGGCGATTGTGCGTGAAGCGCAGTCGCGCGGGCTGAACATCCCTCCGGCAACCGCCCAGCGGGCGCTGGTCGGGTCAGGGATTGAGGCCACCGTTGACGGTAAAAAGATACTGATTGTCGCGGCGGGCAACTCTTCCCATCCAGAGGTTGAGGCGTTAGAACAGACCGGACAAACCGTCGTGACCGTCCTGCAGGACGGCGTCGCGAAAGGGATGCTGGCGCTGCGCGATACCCTGCGCGATGACGCAAAAGAGGCCGTGACGGCGCTGCATCAGCTTGGCGTGCAGGGCGTTATTCTCACCGGTGATAACCCTCGCGCGGCGGCAGCGATTGCGGGTGAGCTGGGGCTGGAGTTTAAAGCTGGACTATTGCCTGCGGATAAGGTCAGCGCGGTAACGGAGCTGAACGCTCGCGCGCCGCTGGCGATGGTCGGTGACGGGATTAACGATGCCCCGGCGATGAAAGCGTCCACCATTGGTATTGCGATGGGCAGCGGCACCGACGTGGCGCTGGAAACGGCCGACGCCGCATTGACGCACAACCGCCTGACCGGGCTGGCGCAGATGATTAGCCTGGCGCGGGCGACGCGGGCCAATATCCGTCAGAACATCGGCATCGCGCTGGGGCTGAAGGGGATTTTCCTGGTGACCACGCTGCTGGGCATGACCGGGCTGTGGCTGGCGGTGCTGGCGGATACAGGGGCAACGGTGCTGGTGACGGCGAACGCGCTTCGGCTACTGCGTCGCCGGTAAAAAAGCCGGGTGGCGGCTACGCCTTACCCGGCCTACAATTCGGCACGACACGTAGGCCCGGTAAGCGTCAGCGCCACCGGGCTATTTTTCAGGAGAAATAGCTCATCGCCAGGCCTAAAAACAGCACCAGACCGACGTAGTTGTTGTTCATAAACGCTTTAAAGCAGGCGTCGCGCTCACGCTTCGCAATCAGCTTTTGCTGGTACGCAAACAGCAGTCCCGCCACCAGCACGGACCAGTAAAACTCCCAGTTCAGCCCGTTCAGGCGACCGATCGCGACCATCAGCGCCAGTACCGCGACCTGCAGGATACCGATAATCAGCTTGTCCTGACGACCAAAGAGGATGGCGGTAGATTTGATGCCAATTTTCAGGTCATCGTCGCGGTCTACCATCGCGTATTGCGTATCATACGCCACGGCCCAGAGAATGTTCGCCAGGAACATCAGCCAGCAGCTGAGCGGTAAGGACTCACTAACCGCGGCAAACGCCATCGGAATCGACCAGCCAAACGCCGCGCCCAGCACCACCTGAGGCAGGTGGGTATAGCGCTTCATAAACGGATAAACCCAGGCCAACGCCAGCGCTGCAACGGAAAGCAGAATGGTCATGGTGTTGAGGGTTAACACCAGCAGGAAAGAGAGCAGCACCAGAACAATGAACAGCACGCGGGCTTCTTTCCCGGTGACCTGTCCGCTGGGTAACGGACGACCGGCAGTACGCTTAACATGGCCGTCGAATTTACGATCGGCATAGTCATTCACCACGCAGCCCGCCGCGCGCATCAGCCAGACGCCGGCAACGAACACGGCCAGGATCCACAGCGGCGGCACACCCGGAGTGGCGAGCCATAGCGCCCACAGGGTCGGCCACAATAGCAGTAACGCGCCAATCGGTTTATCGGTACGCATTAAGCGGTGATACGCCAACAGCTTATTCTGCGTCAGGCTCCACTCCATTTTTTCTTCCTCTTAGTACAACGGTGATGCCGGTAAAAAAAGCTCCGTCAGAATTAACGGCTTACCGCTCAGGCGAAGGCGGGAACGACGCCCCCAGAGTTCGGCATCACGACCAATCTCAATAAAATCTCGGGTAAGCTCAGACGAGGTGAAAAGGTAACGCCCCAGCGGCGTTTTCCCCAGACGCTGCAGCGCCAGTTCTGGCCCGGAAAGGGTGGACTCGGGCACCACCGTCCGCCCGGCAAGCCATGGCTCACCGTCAGCACAGAGTAAAATTTCGCGCAGCCAGTAACGTGGCTCCTGCGGCAGCAGCGGCAGCTCGCTGGCGATCTCATCGCCAGAGACAAACCCTTCCTGAATCAGGGTCACCGTGACCGTTTTACCCTGTTGCTCAAAACGTTTCGTCATGGAATCTTCCAGCAACAGCCAGTCAAGCTGCTGCGGATCAAGCGCAGGTATTTGGTCGAAATAGCGCAGCGCACGCAGTTGCGTTAGCGCAGGGTGTGACATGCCAGACTCTCCGATACATAACGTAATGGCATTGTATCGCAGAAACACGGATTGAGGGGGGCCAAACGTTATTTAACGATCACGATCGCAACATGGGCGCAACAGCCTGGCGGATACGAAAAAAAGTGCGCCCACTCAGGCGCACCAAACTACTAACAAATCAGCACTGTGGGGAAACGGTTACCCCTTGCCTTTTACACTGCTGATAAAGGTGGAACGGGCAGTGGTTGAACCTAAACGTTCGGCTTCATCAAGCAGTTTCAGCGCTTTATCGACATCGCCGCGCTTCACCGCCTGCTTAATGGCGTTGTTGAAGTACTCTTCGGTGTCGTTCAGTACCGGTTTGGATGGCTTCGCTGGAGCCGGGGCAGCGGCTGGTGCGGCTACTGGCGCAGCGGCGACAGGCGCGGCATAGGCTGGTGCAGCCGTGTTACCGACGGTTACCGGCCCCGGACCAGACGAACCAAACAGTGGGCCAACCAGTACGCTGGATGCGCTATTGGTGGAAACTTTTAACTTCACCAGACCATCCGTTGCGTGGCGGGCAATAGGATCGGGAATATCCGGTACCGCGTTGCCGGTACCTTTCGCATACGCTTTTGCAGGGTCAACTAAGGTGGTTTTTTGTTGTAAATCTTTCTCAGTAGTAAATACCAGCACGTAGATTTTTTGCTGACCCAGAGCCGGGGTCAGACGCATCACGCCTTGCAGGCGGTCAGCACTCATTACGCCGGGCTCCTGGTAGGTAAAATACTCGCTCGGGAAGAACGCTGATGGCGTCATGTTTTGATCGAGGATCAGCACATTCGGCGCAAATACGCTGGTCTGTTTATTCACTTCGCTGGTTAGCGTTAACGTAAGCTCACCGATATTGGCTGGGACACTATAAGCCGCAACGGGCCCCGTAATACCGGGTACATTCAGCTGCTGCCCACCAGTAGAAAGCTGTGTAGATTGCGTTTTGGATTGATCAACCGGTGTCCAGGTCAGTTGCTGCAGCGCCGCCGTCGGAACTGAAGGCGCCGTGGTCGTATTCTGGGGAACAAAATTTACTTCTGCGAATGTTAGCGCCGGCACACTGGCCAGCAGCCCCGCAGAGAGGCACATCGCGACGAGACTTTTCTTCATTTTCATTGTTATTACCTCTGATAGCGTGAGGACTGCGGTGGCCAGGCAATAGCGCGCAGTACCCTAAGGAGAGAGGGGCTTGCGCCCCTCTTTTCAGGTCATTACGTCAGGTCTTGCGAATTACCACCAGATTTCCATCTGGGCACCGAAGCTCCACTCATCAGTGTCACCGCGGCCAAGGCCTGCAGTCTGCATCCCGAAGTTGGAGTTATAGTTGGAGCTTGTGGAGATCGGGCTACCGGAGGTGTCGTAACCCCACTTCTCATCCCACTTGGCGTAGGTTGCGAAGACACGGATTGCCGGACGAGACCAGATGCTGTCGCCAGCCTGCCACTGTTGAGCCAGAGTGATTTTGTACTGGTTGTTGGTTTCGTCAGTTTTCTGAGATTTGACGTTGTCGTAGCCCACTTCCAGCAGGGTACTCATGATTGGCGTCCATTTGTACATAGGACGCACGCCGACGGTCCACCATTTGGTGCCGTTGTTGTTATCCCAGTCGATATCCTGATACATACCGACGTACATCAGATCCCAGTTGTCGGCCAGGGAAATTGCACCGTGGTCGAGGATACGCAGCAGGCTACCGTTGTTATTGATGCCATAACCGTAGAGTTTGCCGTCGGTATCGTCCTTACCAAGACCAATGCTCGCACCCTGGTTCAGACCTTTACCCTGAGAGGTCATGGAGTCCGTTGCATACTGAACAACAAATTTGTTATAGCCTTTCAGCATGCTCTGGGTATGTTCTGCGGTGAACATCCAACCATCTTTCGATGCTTTTGGCTGCAGGTAGTAGTTATCGTTAACGTTGGTGTGACCGTAGTCAACACCCAGTTCCAGCGTACCGCCTGGGTTGACTTCCATCTGAGCTAAACGCACGTCAAACACGTCGTTCGCGGTGTCGGTGGTGTAGTCACGGACGCTGTTGCTGGCGAAGGTTGAAGAACCGCCAGCTTCAGTGGAACGGCTGGCTGCCAGAGAGAGCTTACCGAAGCCCAGATCGATGTTTTCGATACCGGCACCAGGACCTGAAATATCCCAGTAGTAGAAGTCGATCATGTGAACGTCATGACGCTGATAGAAGCGCTTACCGGCCCAGATGGTGGAGCCTGGCAGCCATTCAATCAGGTTTTTACCCTGCACGTTAGCTTCACGGAACGCCGGGTCAGTTGCTTCCCAGTCATTCTGCTGCGCAACGGAATACGCGACGTTGGTGTCGAAATAGAAGCTCTTATCGCCTTCTTTCCACACTTCCTGACCCAGTTTCAATTCCGCATAGGTTTCACATTCGTTACCAAGACGGTATTTACTTTGAGCACCCGTTGCCTGGAAGCACTGCTGAGCACCGCCACTCCCGGTCCAGCCAATGCCGGAACGAGCATAACCTTTAAAGTCCACGGCGCCTGCCTGGGCAGACAGGATGCCTGCCGCAACGGCGATTGCCAGCGGGACTTGTTTGCGCAGAGTAATCATCATTCTATCTCCTGAGATCATTGCTTTTCTTTGAACACTTCACCTGTCGGTTTCGTGTCTTCTTTTGGGATTGCTTAAACGCCTGGCTCTTTGTGCAGCCGACGACATGCAGTGCCATCCTCACGGAACAGATGGCAACGCTCTGGCGGCAAGCCGATAGCGAATGTGGCACCCTCTTCTACCAACACCACGTCGTTCTGGCGGTAGACCAGGTTCTGACGGATGGCGGGGATCTGGATATGAATCTGTGTTTCGTGACCAAGCTGTTCGACGACCTGAACGTCACCTTCCAGGGTCACATCAGCGATGTGGCTCGGCAGCAGGTGCTCAGGACGAATACCCAGGGACATGTTTGCCCCGACCTGTACGTTGGCGCTGTCGACCGGCAGCCAGACCTGCTGGCGGTTTGGCAGCTCCACCTGTACCTGTTCAATGGCTGTCGCGGTCACTTTGACGGGCAGGAAGTTCATCTTTGGCGAGCCAATAAAGCCCGCAACAAAGCGGTCTGCCGGGTAGTGGTACAGCTCCAGCGGTTTACCCACCTGCGCCACGCGGCCAGCATCCAGCACCACGATTTTGTCGGCGAGGGTCATCGCCTCCACCTGATCGTGGGTGACGTAAATCATCGTGCGGCCAAGACGCTTGTGCAGACGGGAGATTTCAATACGCATCTGGACGCGCAGGGCGGCATCCAGGTTAGAGAGAGGTTCATCAAGCAGGAATACGCGCGGTTCGGCCACCAGCGTACGGCCAATCGCCACACGCTGACGCTGACCACCGGAAAGCGCTTTTGGTTTACGCTCCAGCAGGTGCGCCAGCTGTAACACTTCCGCCACCTGCGTCACGCGCTGGTTAATGACCTCTTTCTTCGCGCCGGCCAGCTTCAGGCCGAAGGACATGTTTTCGGCAACGGAAAGGTGGGGATAGAGTGCATAAGACTGGAACACCATACCGACGCCACGTTCGGCAGGCGGGATGTCGTTCATTCGGGTATCACCAATCAGCAGGTCACCGCTGGTGATGGTTTCAAGACCGGCAATCATACGCAGCAGAGTAGATTTACCACAGCCTGATGGGCCAACAAACACCACGAATTCGCCTTCGTTGATGTCCAGATTGATGTCTTTCGACACCACAACGTCACCCCAGGCTTTCGTTACATTACGCAGCTGTACGCTCGCCATGCCCTTCTCCCTTCGTTACAACCTGTCACCGACAGAAACATTCAAGATAAGTTCACTATGGGGTATCCATTACTTTCCCGAATCCTCCACCCCCCGCCTTTTTTATGGGGGAGGAGGCGGGAGGATGAGAGAGCAGGCTCTGCGACCGCCGTGGGAGGGCTGAGGCAAAATTCGTGAAGCCGCCTGCAAAATTCGGTGGGGTTTTATGTGCGCCAGCACTCATAACTTAAATTTATGCAACGGAGATCACACAAACGGGGGGTGGGGCGTAGGGGTTGGGAGGATGGAAAGAGGATGTCAAATAAGGAGACTGAGACACGTTGAACCACTGAAGTCATACCACGAGACATCACCAAAAAGGATGGCAGCTATGAATATCAAGACTGGCGCACGCGTTTTCGCATTGTCCGCCCTCGCAGCAATGATGATTTCCGCACCGGCGCTCGCCAAAATTGAAGAAGGCAAACTGGTTATCTGGATTAACGGCGACAAGGGCTATAACGGCCTGGCCGAAGTGGGCAAAAAATTCGAGAAAGACACCGGTATCAAAGTTACCGTAGAACACCCGGACAAGCTGGAAGAGAAATTCCCGCAGGTTGCAGCAACTGGCGACGGCCCGGACATCATCTTCTGGGCGCATGACCGTTTCGGGGGTTACGCGCAGTCTGGCCTGCTGGCTGAAGTGACCCCAGATAAAGCCTTCCAGGACAAGCTGTTCCCGTTCACCTGGGACGCCGTTCGCTATAACGGCAAGCTCATCGCTTACCCTATCGCGGTTGAAGCCCTGTCTCTGATTTACAATAAAGACCTGGTACCAAACCCACCGAAAACCTGGGAAGAGATCCCGAAACTGGATAAAGAGCTGAAGGCGAAAGGTAAATCCGCCCTGATGTTCAACCTGCAAGAGCCGTACTTCACCTGGCCNCTGATNGCTGCCGACGGCGGTTACGCGTTCAAGTTTGAAAACGGCAAATATGACGTGAAAGACGTGGGCGTGGACAACGCNGGNGCGAAAGCGGGTCTGACCTTCCTNGTGGATCTGATCAAGAACAAACACATGAACGCGGATACCGACTACTCCATCGCGGAAGCGGCGTTCAACAAAGGCGAAACCGCGATGACCATCAACGGTCCGTGGGCCTGGACCAACATCGACAAGAGCAAAATCAACTACGGCGTGACCCTGCTGCCAACCTTCAAAGGCAAGCCGTCTAAACCGTTCGTTGGCGTGCTGAGCGCGGGCATCAACGCCGCCAGCCCGAACAAAGAGCTGGCGAAAGAGTTCCTGGAAAACTACCTGCTGACCGATCAGGGTCTGGATGAAGTGAACAAGGACAAACCGCTGGGCGCCGTTGCGCTGAAATCCTTCCAGGATCAGCTGGCGAAGGACCCACGTATCGCGGCCACCATGGATAACGCCCAGAAAGGCGAAATCATGCCGAACATCCCACAGATGGCCGCGTTCTGGTACGCCACGCGTACCGCGGTCATCAACGCTGCAAGCGGTCGTCAGACTGTCGATACCGCGCTGAAAGATGCTCAGGGTCGTATTACTAAGTAAGTCTGAAAAACGGCGGGTGGCGCGTGCGCTTACCCGCCCTACGACTACGGCACGATCCGTAGGTCAGGTAAGCGCAGCGCCACCTGACGATAAGTTTCCACCGTTGTAGAGGAAGAACCCCATGGATGTCATTAAAAAGAAACGCTGGTGGCAAAGCGACGCGCTGAAGTGGTCAGCGATAGGTCTGCTGTGCCTGCTGGTGGGTTACCTTGTTGTTTTAATGTACGTACAAGGGGAATATCTGTTTGCCATCATGACGCTGATTTTAAGCTCTGCTGGCCTGTATATTTTCGCCAACCGTAAAGCCTACGCCTGGCGCTATGTCTACCCGGGCGTGGCAGGGATGGGGCTGTTTGTCCTGTTCCCGCTGATTTGTACCATCGCCATCGCGTTCACCAACTACAGCAGCACCAACCAGCTTGCGCAGGAACGTGCGCAGCAGGTCCTGCTGGATCGCTCATATCAGGCAGGCAAGACCTTTAACTTCGGCCTGTATCCTGCCGGTAACGAGTGGAAGTTAGCGCTTACTGACGAAGCAAGCAGCAAATACTATGTCTCCGACGCGTTCAAATTTGGTGGCGAGCAGAAGCTGGCCTTAAAAGAGGCACAGGCCCTGCCGGAAGGTGAACGTGCCAACCTGCGCGTTATTACCCAGAACCGTCAGGCGCTGACCCAGCTCACCGCCGTGCTGCCAGATGAAAGCAAAGTGACCATGAGCTCGCTGCGCCAGTTCTCCGGCACGCAGCCGCTGTACACTCTGGCGAACGACGGCACGCTGACCAACAACCAGAGCGGCGTGAAATATCGTCCGAATAACGACATTGGTTTCTATCAGTCCATTACTGCCGACGGCAAATGGGGTGATGACAAACTCAGCCCGGGCTATACCGTCACCATCGGCTGGGACAACTTTACCCGCGTGTTTACCGACGAAGGCATTCAGAAACCGTTCTTCGCCATCTTCGTCTGGACGGTGGTCTTCTCGGTGCTGACGGTGATCCTGACCGTGGCCGTGGGCATGGTGCTGGCCTGTCTGGTCCAGTGGGAATCCCTGAAAGGCAAAGCGATTTACCGCGTGCTGTTGATTCTGCCGTATGCCGTACCGTCGTTTATCTCGATTCTGATTTTCAAAGGGCTGTTTAACCAGAGCTTCGGTGAAATCAACATGATGCTGAGCGCCCTGTTCGGCATCAAACCGGCCTGGTTCAGCGACCCAACCACCGCCCGCTCGATGATTATCATCGTGAATACCTGGCTCGGTTATCCGTACATGATGATCCTGTGCATGGGCCTGCTGAAGGCTATCCCGGACGATCTGTACGAAGCCTCGGCGATGGACGGCGCGGGCCCGTTCCAGAACTTCTTCAAGATTACGCTGCCGCTGCTCATTAAGCCGCTGACGCCGCTGATGATTGCCAGCTTCGCCTTTAACTTTAACAACTTCGTGCTGATTCAGCTGTTGACCAACGGCGGCCCGGACCGCCTTGGCACCACGACGCCAGCAGGCTATACCGACCTGCTCGTGAGCTACACCTATCGTATCGCCTTCGAGGGCGGCGGCGGTCAGGACTTCGGTCTGGCGGCGGCGATTGCCACCCTGATCTTCCTGCTGGTAGGCGCCCTGGCGATTGTGAACCTGAAAGCCACACGTATGAAATTCGACTAAGGAGGGCATCGATCATGGCAATGGTACAACCCAAATCTCAGAAACTGCGCCTCCTGGCGACGCACTTAGGCCTGCTGATTTTCATCGCGGCGATCATGTTCCCGCTGCTGATGGTTATCGCCATCTCCCTGCGTTCGGGTAACTTCGCCACCGGGAGCCTGATCCCGGACGAAATTTCCTGGGAGCACTGGAAGCTCGCGCTGGGCTTCAGCGTGGAACACGCGGATGGCCGCGTCACGCCGCCGCCGTTCCCGGTGCTGCTGTGGCTGTGGAACTCGGTGAAAATTGCAGGCATTACCGCCATTGGTATCGTGGCACTTTCCACCACCTGTGCCTACGCCTTCGCCCGTATGCGTTTCCCGGGCAAAGCGACGCTCCTGAAAGGGATGCTGATTTTCCAGATGTTCCCGGCCGTGCTGTCGCTGGTGGCGTTATATGCCTTGTTTGACCGTCTGGGCCAGTACGTACCCTTTATCGGTCTGAACACCCACGGCGGCGTGATCTTCGCCTATCTTGGCGGTATCGCACTGCATGTATGGACCATTAAAGGCTATTTCGAAACCATCGACGGCTCGCTGGAAGAAGCGGCTGCGCTGGATGGCGCAACCCCGTGGCAGGCGTTCCGCCTGGTGCTGCTGCCGCTGTCGGTGCCTATCCTGGCGGTGGTGTTTATTCTGTCGTTTATCGCTGCGATCACCGAAGTACCGGTTGCCTCACTGTTACTGCGTGATGTGAACAGCTACACCCTGGCCGTGGGTATGCAGCAATACCTCAACCCGCAAAACTACCTGTGGGGCGACTTTGCCGCGGCGGCCGTACTTTCTGCCATCCCGATTACCGTGGTGTTCCTGCTGGCTCAGCGCTGGCTGGTCAACGGCCTGACGGCGGGCGGTGTGAAAGGTTAAGTTTCATTTTGTTATGCCACTGCAACCCTCAACTTTAGACGTATTGTATTGACCCAACTTGTGACTGTTGTTAGGCG
>Ga0058694_1001052_pt1 | contig 11322 bp, 13 predicted proteins | sample AgamicOrSfrz_FD_55041 | JGI IMG/M metagenome (GOLD analysis project Ga0058694, IMG submission 55041) | Agave microbial communities from Guanajuato, Mexico - Or.Sf.rz | ecosystem: Host-associated > Plants > Phyllosphere > Phylloplane/Leaf | place: Guanajuato, Mexico | collected 2012-05-30 | reverse complement strand
AGGCGGTTGAATTACGCGCACAAGGCAACCGCGTGGCGGCAGCGGTGCGTTGGATTCGGGAGAACTATGCGCGCCCCCTTCGCATCAAGCACCTCGCGGATNAGGTCGGAATGGGCGAGTCCACGTTGCATCAGCATTTCCGCACGCTGACCAATATGAGCCCGCTGCAATATCAGAAACGCTTNCGGCTTCACGAGGCTCGTCGCCTGATGATAAATCAGCGCATTGATGCGGGCACAGCCGCGCACCGAGTCGGCTACGAAAGTGCGACCCAATTCAACCGNGAATACAGCCGCCTATTTGGTANGTCCCCGAAGCGGGACGTCAGGACAATACTCAATGCCNATTTTAGTCAAGCGCTCTTTNGCACNANTTGAGAAAGGCGGTGCGCGCGGTCACACAGAGCGCAATGGATCATGCAAGCAGATATGGACATAAGTAGGGAGAGTCTGCCTGCCCGCAGAAACCGATGTTCCGTACGTTAGGCTGAGGGTGGTGAACAACTGATCTTTTAGCGATCTGTCAGGGATAAACAATACGCATCGGTTCCGATCTGAGGTTACGGGGCGGGCTTTCAACGCCGACGTAAGTCACTTGATGGAGGCACTTGGTGAGGTCATCGATGGTCGCTACGTGGAACAGCAATCGTTATTCGATAATCGACATCGCGGCGCAGAGGATCGCTGCCCCGAAAGGCGCCTGCCGTTATTGATCGCGTGGTGCGCGACGCCGACGCTCGGACACGCCGGGAGCGCAACACAACCGACGCCTCCTGGCAGGCAGGCGAGTCTGAGAGAGAGCGATGTGCAGGATACCGGGCGGCCTCGCTGCACGGCGAAGCCGGCGTTGTTGCGATGACACCGTGTGGCGCCGCGCACAGGAGGAATATGAGAACGCGTGCGCCGCCTGAATGCGCGTTACGAGGATAGCTGTCTCTGCTCCCGGTACTCAACGTTGCCCGTATTTCCGCGGACTGGGCGGGCGCGCACGCGTTTGGCGCGGTTCACCCTAAAGCGTTACTTCCTGTCCAGTGTTCGGCGGGGTCATTCCCGTTCTTCAACGACGCGCCTCATGCTTCGTGCCGCAGCAGGGGATGAAGACTCCCTTAAAACTTCAGCGTTACCTTCTGTCCGGTTGTCGCAGGGACCGTTCCAGAACGATGCTTGGGCCCTCGCCGCGGTCGGGAGCTTAGACAGTTCGCGTGCAGCCGCGCATTTTGTCCGCGATCTTTGTCACAGCCAGTCTTTCTATGGAATAAAAGTTTTTCTTGAGCGTTCTACGAAGGTAACGCTAACGCTGTCTCGCAGCTCAACCCTCGACATTGGCAATGTCGCGGAAGCCCCCGTCTGCAAAAAGTGCTACTACTGCGTGCCGCAAGTTGATCTACCAAATGACAAGTCATCACCACAATCATGGAGAGAAGAAATGCGTTCGGATATTGACCNACACGGAGACGTTCATNCTGCTCGTGCAGCGCAATTAGAGCGAGCATGCATTGCGAGTGGTTTCCCCCACGTTATCAACGGGAAACGATCGTTAAGAGGCGAGCATCTGGAGGTATTCGATCCGTCGACGGGAAAAGCACTGTGCACGGTCCCCAGTGCAGATCGCGAAGTGCTTGACAGTGCCGTTAATGCCGCTCGGGGGGCTTTGGACCCATGGTGCGCAACATCGTTTGATAAGCGTAGGACAATTTTAAACGCTGTGTTCGAAAGGATTGACGAGCATATTGTCGAACTAAGTGCCTTGCTCACGGCCGAGCAAGGTCGTCCGATGACTGGCAGTAAGTGGGAGATTGAATATCTAACTCNCCTGTATGGCAAAGCATTTCNAAAATTCGAAATGATGGACCAAGAGGGCACGTTAGACGGATTTGGCCCTTACGTCAAACGTTTTACCCCNCTAGGCGTTGTTTGTGTCATCAGCCCTTGGAATCTGCCCGTGGCTCTGTCTTACATGGCGGCATTGCCCGCATTGCTTACTGGGAACACGGTCGTCTTAAAGGTTTCGCCGTTCTCACCTCTTACGTCACTTCGCATTGCAGATTACATAAACGATTTGCTACCGCCCGGCGTGTTGAATGTCATAACTGGCAACGATGAACTTGGTCCTATGATGACCGCGCATCCAGGCGTAAACCAAATTACTTTTACCGGGTCTACCGTCACAGGGAGAAGAGTACTTGAATCTTCTGCGGCAAGTTTGAAACGCGTGTCTTTAGAGCTTGGGGGCAACGATGCAGGAATAGTCCTCCCCGATGCTGACCCCGCAGATATTGCTGAATCATTGTTTTGGCATATGTTCATGCTAAACGGTCAGGCATGTATCGGTTTAAAACGACTTTTCGTTCATGAGGACTTGTATTTACCGCTGACCTCTGCGCTAGTCACTTACGCCCAGCGCGTCAAAACAGGTGATGGCTTTGATCTAGGCACAAACCTTGGCCCTGTTCAGAACCAAACGCANTACAAGCGACTTATGTCTACCCTTCGNGACATCGAAAATAGCGGTGCGACAATTCTGTATAAGGGGCATATACCAGAANATAGCGGNGGTTACTTTGTNCCAATCACAATGATTGACAACCCACCCGATGAGGCGACCTTTGTGAAGGAAGAACTGTTCGGACCCATTCGTTCTATATTTAAGTACACGAATTTGGACGACGCCATTGATCGAGCAAATAGTACGGAATATGGTCTAGGGGCGTCGGTTTGGGGGAAAGATTTTAAAGTTCTTGATAAAGTAGCACGTAGATTACAAGCTGGCACGGTTTGGATTAATCAACATGCGACTCTTCATCCGTTACTTCCTTTTAGCGGACACAAGGGATCGGGTATAGGCGCGCAACTCGGCATAGAAGGCTTACACGAATTTTGCAATGTTCAAGTTGTTGCTCGTAGCGAGGCAAACCAATGAAATCGATAAAAAATTACAACCGCACTGTAAGCGCTGCTTCTCAGGCGCAAGCCCGCTTGGACTCTCAGACCGACGCATTTGCGGCAAGCGTCAATTCGAATCAACAAGCGTTGGTTGCTGACCTTAAATCCAGCTTTGACTTTATTGTTTGTGGATCCGGCTCTTCCGGGTCAGTAGTTGCAAGAAGACTAGCGGAGAATGAGAACGCTAGCGTTCTGCTCATTGAGATCGGGGGTAGTGACGATCTAGCAGAAATTGCAGATGCGGCGAAATGGCCCCTCAATTTGGGCACAGATCGAAGCTGGAACTATCGTACTTTGCCAAACCCATATCTTAATGGACGAACTATGCCAGTAGATGCTGGCAAAGTGCTCGGTGGCGGTTCAAGCATAAACGTAATGTGCTGGGCGCGAGGTCACAAAAGTGACTGGGACTTCTTTGCTTCCGAGGCAGCTGACAATGCATGGGACTACGCGTCTGTATTAGAGATCTATCGACGCATCGAGGACTGGCATGGCATTGAAGACAAAAGTTTCCGCGGGATCGGCGGCCCGGTCCATGTGGAACCTGCAGCTGATCCTAATCCGATAGCGCCTGCAATGCTTGAGGCAGCGGGCGCATTTGGCATTCCAACTTTTGCTAACCAAAACGGCAAAATGATGGAGGGGGATGGGGGGGCTGCCATCTGCGATTTGTTAGTGGAAGACGGCAAGCGCCGTTCGATTTTTCGGTCTTATGTCTACCCGTACATGGATCGATCGAATTTAACTGTTCTAACGCATGCGCTAGTTACTCGCCTCACTTTTTCCGGAAAAACAGCAACCGGCGTCGAGGTTGTCCACAAGGGCAATACCATACATATTTCCGCAAACGAGGAAATTATCCTGTCGTTGGGTGCAATACAGACACCGAAACTACTTATGCAATCTGGCATTGGGGATCAAATTGAGTTGCAGCGCTTTGGCATCCCGGTTATAAAACACCTTCCTGGAGTAGGAAGGAACTACCAGGACCACGTTGCCTGTGACGTTGTCTGGGAATATCGGCATGCTCTCCCGCCACGCAATACGATGTGCGAGTCAACTTTTTTCACGAGGAGCAGTATTGAACTTGAATTTCCGGATATTCAAGCGATTCAGGTGGAAGTACCGTTGGCAAGCATTGAAAACGCTCAAAAATATGATTTGCCCGCAGCCGGCTGGGGATTTTTCGGTGGTGTAGTTAGGCCCCAGAGCAGAGGCAGCTTACATTTGAGCGGACCGAGCTATTCGGATCCCGTACATATCGACGCAAATTCGCTTTCGCATCCTGATGACATGAGAGCCGCCATCGCATGCGTCGAGCTTTGCCGAGCTATCGGCAACTCGGCGGCGCTTCGACCTTTCACTAAACGCGAAATTATGCCGACTAGTCTGAAGGGTGGAGATTTAGAGGATTTCGTCCGGAATGCCTCGCGCACGTACTACCATCAATCTTCGACAGCCAAGATGGGGACCGACAGCATGTCCGTTGTCGATCATCAACTATGCGTTTACGGTATTAAAAATCTGCGCATCGCGGATAGTTCAATCATGCCAAGAGTGACTACCGGGAATACTATGGCTCCATGCGTCATCATCGGCGAGCGCGCAGGTGAAATATTAAAATCCAAGTATAAGTTATGAAATTAACGCGTTGATTTTTGGGATGCCGCAAGGAATCAATGTATTTTAAGATCCGCACGACGTTATGCATATAATTGACGGAAGCGACTATATCAAAAATAATTTATGTTACTTTGCCGGAGCGAACATGAAAAAATTATCTATGCCTTCTTTCGGATGCTACTCTTATTCGAAAAAATATGTCGCTTTTTTATCATTATTTTTTTTTACTTCTTTCTGTTTTGCGAACTCAATCGCAGAACATGAGATGGAGCCGATAAGATTGGATAATTACACCCAAATAAAGGATGCCTTAGATGCAGGACTACGCGTAAGCTTGCTGATTCGGTTAGCTCGATGTACCGTTGCAGGCGACACCAGAAAAGGGCCTGCCATAATCGGCGGCGCAAAAATAAAAAGCTTTATAATTCCAGATGATAAGTTCATCGCTTTTACCGATTCACATGAAACGCTAGATGCAAAGAGCAATCCTATAGAGGAACTGATTCTTTATAAAATTAATCCGGATGGAGGTGTCATGGTTCGCAGCGCATTCGCATTGCCGGGGTCTAATCAGGCGCAAACACGAGGGGAATACAATTGCGCGATAAATGATAGTATAGAATTTACCACGTATTAGTTAATACTACGGTTGCATTATATGCACCCTCAATTAACTATCGAGGCTGGGTTCAATGACCCGTGTCTGGCCAGATAGAAATGTCCGATTTTGCCGCAGTCTTGGTTCTGTTTCTTTATGTTTGTGGGACGGGGGCGGCGCAGCCGCCCCCGTCCCCGCCTTGTTTTTGCACTGACCGGACAGACAGTTTCATTGATGTCGGCAAGCTCAATGGCCCGCTGTTTTTCCAGCCGGATGAGCGCTGCTTCGCGCGCACGCTTCGCGCACATGGGTCCGCGAAGGCGAACCTGCTGCGCGCCGATCGTCACGGGTCGCGTCTCGCGCCACGTCATCAGCAGGTCGAGACTCTCATCGCCCCACAGCGTCCGGTGCTCGTCGAAATCGCTCTGCTCGTGGGGCAAGCAAGGAACATGTAATGGGGCTCGCCGTATCGTGGATGACGGGAACAATCGCCGCAGCGATTCCCGTTGCACTGGCGGCCGGCGCTTTTGCGAACGTGATGAACCAAGTGATTGGAATTGCGTACGTTGCGACCTGAGATGTGGCTGCAAAGTACGTCCGGCGCGGCAAGCACACTTGTTCTGCGTTGACCTGGCCTAGGCAGAAGAGGACCAAACTGCGATTGGCGATGTGATGACGGTCAGCGGGCGGCGCTACGCGGACTGGCTTAAATCGTCGACAGTTCCTAAACTCGCATTCGTTCCTAATCCGGGAGGGTTGCTGTCGGGTGAGCGACTTGCCTGGTGCCGCACGCTCTCGCATCAGCAGGAAGTTGAAATTCCTGGCATCCACTGGTTGCCTGAGGAGTCCGCCCTCCAGATCACAAGTGCTCTCCAGCGCTGGGTTGCCGAGTTGCTCTGAGTGCCTGCACTAAGGCCGGTAGTAACGTCGCGTGGGTCGTCCAGAAATCTCCGGATACCCGCGCGGATGCATGATTTTCTTTCTCACTGGATCCAGTGCGTAAACACGGGTTCGGCGTCAGACTGCGGCGCCGAGCGACCGAACATGGTGAACCAAGATCTGCACCACTTCGGGATGCAGGAAGCCGAGAAAAAATTGGGTGGGCGGTCAGCTATGCGAAGCCTCGGGTACTTGAACCACCCCGCGTTTCCTGGCGGCTGTTTTGCCTGAGTCACGCCGCGATGGCGGACCCAGCGAGCTTTGAATAATAAGCGGCTTCTGCCTCGGCAGGTTGAATGTTGCCGATGCAGCCGAAGAGCCGACGATTGTTGGACCAGTCGATCCATTCGAACGTCGCCATTTCAACGGCCTGCGGATGGCGAATTCAACCGGTCCTCGGAACACTGCATTGTTGAACAGATTTTGGGTAGTCGTCCGGGGCTTCCGCAGACGTCTTCCACCCAAGAGTCGTTCTTGCTCCATGCACGAGCGTCCGTTCGCACGGTAGAAAAGACGCTTGCACTGCTAGATCAAAGCATCAGTCAACGACGGATTGCGGCCGGGTCGACGGAGCGCCAACCGCAATTCGCTCGCCGCGGAACCGGATATCGAGCGAGGGCGCATGGGGCTCCGGACATAGAAACTATGCGATGGTTCGACGGGGCGTTCGTGGCCGGGCACAAGCAATCTGCGAGGCGAGCACCGGCGGACGGGCTCTTCGTTGGCCAAACCGAGCGTACGCCGTCGCTCCGGCTCGTGTAGACCATTTGGAGAAAGAACGTGCGTCCCGAGCTACGAGGTTGGAATGACGAACCGCCTGGTTGACGACGGCTTGCGGGTACAGACGCAAGCTTTCTCGATCTTTCGACCGGACTCGACGGCAGGCAGGAGGCTAAGGAGCCGCCAGAATCAACCGCGCCTTGACTCCAACGGCTTTCATGGCCAAATGGTGCATCAGCTATCTACCGGAAGTCACCATGAAACGTAACCTCCCCGGCGGGCACCTAGGCAAAGGCAAGTACTGCCATACCTGCGCCCCGATCACAAACGCCAAGCAAGAAGAGACGCTTGCTCGACAGAACAAGCGCCTCGCCAAGCTAGGATTGGCCGCAACCGATCCGATCGATATGTCAACCTGTCTGCGGGCGCGACGAAAAATCGTAAGCCTATGCAGAACGATTCAGCGCTAGCGCTGAGTTTTTTCGCATGCGGTTTTAACGGCGTTTTATTAAGTCGACATAGGATGGCCCCGGCCGTCGGATAGCAGTGCATACATCGCTCTTCCAGGTCCCACGTGAGAAAGCGCATGCGCATGCCAGGCGATGTGCGCCTCCCGTCTTTCACTGAGCCCTGCACCATGAAGAAATCACTCCTTGCCGCTGCGCTGTTCGGCGCTTTCACCGTGGCGGCCCACGCACAAAGCAGCGTCACACTCTACCGCCTGCTCGATACGGGGCTCGTCTACACCACCAACCAGCTGGCAACTGTCGAGCAGTTCCACGCAGAACACCGTGTTCGGTCTGAGGGGCTTCGAAGATCTCGGCGACGGTCTGCACGCAGTCTTCAAGCTCAAGCAAGGCTTTCTGCTGAACAACGGCGCTCAGGCGTTCGCTGGCGGCGGGTTCGGCTGGCAGGCTTGGTTGGGCCTCGCCAGCGACGTTTACGGCACGCTCACGTTCGGCCGCCAGTTCGACGTGACGAACGACATGGTCGACCCGCTCATGGCCGAGTTCAACACGTGGGGCGGCGGCCTCGCCGCGCATCCGTTCCAAAACGACAACCTCGCGGCCAATTCCGTGGTCATCAACAACACTGTCAAGTACGCGAGCCCGACGATCAGCGGCGTGACGTTCGAGACGATGTACTCGTTCAGCAACCAGACCGCGTTCGCCAACAATCGCTCGTACGGCTTCGGCATGTCGTATGCGATGGGCCCGGTCAATCTCGCGGCCGGTTATCTACAGTTGAACAGCGCGGGCAACAGTTCGGGCGCGGTCACGTCCGGCGACGCGAGTGCGAATTGCCTCGCCCAGCGCCAGCACATCTGGTAGCTTGGCGGCAACTACACGTTGGCCCAGCCACGGTCGGCATCGTGCGGAGCCATACGCAGCTCGACGACGCGTCGGGCGTGCTGTCGCTCGGCACCGGCACCTACCTCGGCTCGGGTGACACGTCGGCGGGAACGCTCGCCGGCTCGCTGCGTATGGACAATTTCGAGGCGAACGCGAAATACGCGATCACGCCAGCATGGAGCGTATCAGGCGCCTACGCGTACACGCACGGCGCGTACAACGGCGCAGCGCCAAGCTGGAATACCGCGATGTTGAAACCGACTATGCAATCAGCAAGCGCATCGATTTCTATCTCGAAGGCCTGTATCAGAACGTGCATGGCGCGCCGGCCGGTTCGGTGCTGTCGCACGCGATGATCAACACGGTATCGCCCTCGTCGTCGGATACGCAGGCAGTCGTGGTGGTCGGGATGCGGCACGCGTTTTAGTCGCGCGCGACATGTGCAACAAGGGCGTCGTATGTAAGCGGATCTGCCGCGACGCGCCTTGACAGCCGATAATGCGCATGCCGGTGATGAATGTCCGGGAAATGCGCGTGCGAATGCCTGATCGGCACATGCGTATGCGGATGGATATGCGGCTCGTCGCCGTCGTAGGGAAAGTCGTGCGTACGCTGATGATGCGCGTACTTTCAGTCGATGGATCGAGTCTGCGTCGGGCAGGGCGCTGCGAGGTCCCTGCGCGACCTTGCCGGAGCAGCGATGGCGGCCGTTGACTGACTCGTGGGAGCCCGATCGTACGCGCGTCAAAGCCGATCTCGCCAGCAGCACTGGTCGCGGCGTCCAGCGTCTTGAACCTGCGGACCTGGCGCGGATCAAGCTCGCGAGCGGTGTGTAACTGGATCTGCATCTGACGACTAACGACAATCAGCGAAAGCACCCACTGACCGTCACCTACGTTGGTCGCAAAGAAATGATCGACTATGCCAGCTCGAAAAAATTTCTTTGCCTGAGCTGGCGTCCATGTCTCGAATTCCTACTAACAGGTCGCCTGACATTCACATCATCTGCCCCCGCTCTGTCGGCCGCAGTGTACCAAGAGGATTTCGGAAGTGTCGTGCTGGAAGCAGAAACTGGGCTGCGACAAACGCAGCTACTTTCTACCGGCGAATATGCCGCAGTTGCTGCCAATGGCAGCCACCCTCGATCCGGACGTCGGGGCGACTTGCTCTCCGGCACCATAACAATTTGCGACGCCGGTGGACCGCATCGTGTGAGACAGCACCGCGCGCCCACTAAAGTCGCGATGGGGAGTGCTGATATACAGGTGCGAATGCCGAATTTGGTCGGTAGGCGTACACACGCGTAGCGTGAGGACCTCAAACCAGCGCTGCGGCACGGGTCAGGTTCGCGGCATACAGATACGAATCCGCAAAGCTCCATTGTTCGTCCGATACCTCCTTAGAATGTGGGATAAGGCGCACGATGCGACCGCGTTACCACGTCTGATGAATGGCGCAGCGCACTCTCTGCCGCGGTGCGATTGGAGCGTGAGATAAATGCTGNGTCGNCGTGGTTCGCAGATGCCCNCGCCTCGTAACTCGTCGCGCCGTACTTATTNGCCGTTGAAACGCACCTGTCGGCAAACACAACGCTGGCTCAACGCGGACCGCTTCGAAGTAATGGCAGAGCGCTCCGCTCTATATCATTGTTCGCGCGTAGCAGTGCCATGCATTGTCCAGCGTGGTGAACCTTGATGGGCGCGCACAGCAGCCCGCACGAGAGGTGGTCNGCNCGCAGGCTGCGGCAAGCGCAAGCGGAGGAGAGGAGTCCACATGGAGTTCGACNTGAACGGTCGGCGTCTCTGCTGCATGTCACGCCGGCAGGTTAGCGGGACCATGCACATGTCGCCGGGGTCGCACGCCAGGTTAAGGATGCGTCAGGCCAGAGACGGTCAAGCTGACGGTCGATGACCTTGGCTTCACGGTAGACGCGGCTGCGGGGTCCATCCGCCCTCAAAGAGGGCATTCGACCGGGAATTGCCTGACTGCCCGCGTTGAGAAGATGTTTTGCGTACTTGCCGCGCCACCGGCTGGGCGAGCGCTGCTTCTCCCGGCTGAACGGCTGTGGGCAATCGGCTGCTAACGCCTGCCCTGATGGTACGGACGTTCGCATATCGTGGTAGCTTTTCGCGTGCTTGCAAATACCACGCCAATCCACGGAGTTCGCTAGCGCGCTTCAGGCGGAGACGTCACCCTTGTCAAAGTCCGGCGCCGACATCCGTCGAAGATGCAAGCGCCTTCTGGTCCATGACGTCTGAAAGCCGAGCGGTCAGCGCCTTTTCGAGCATCGTGTACGCGTCGCTGCCCAGTACGAGCCGCTTTGGCGCGGGATACCGGTCCACACTGTCGATCATGGCTTTCACCATCTTCGAGGGGTCGCCGTTCGGAACGCGCGCGGGATCTTCGAGCACCGCGCGGATCATGCCCACGGGCGTACCTTTATAGGCATCCAGCTCGGCGCCCATCTCCGCAAGGGCGGTGCTCCTGAAGCTGGTCCTTGCGCCGCCGGGTTCAACGATTGTGATGCCAATATTGAATGGTGATAGTTCACCATAGATCGAATCAAAAAAACCTTCCACTCCCCATTTGGTCGCGTGATAGAGCGAAGCGCCCGGATAAGTGGCTTGTCCGCCGTACGTAGATAAAGCCAGAATGCGGCCGCCGCCTTGTGCTCGCATGTACGGGATCGCAGCCCGAGTGACCTGTATCGGACCGAGAAGATTGGTATGGATCTGACGATCTATCTGATCGTCGGTCAACCCCTCTGCTGCGCCGAACAGGGCGTATCCCGCGTTGTTGACTACGACGTCGATTCTTCCAAGATCCGCAAATGCCTTGCACACAATCCGTTGGATCGAGGGCGTGTCGACGAGGTCGAGCTGTTCGGTCCAGAACCGACTGCCGTATTTAGAGGACAGGTCAACTACCGAATCAAGCCTGCGCACGGTGCCGGCAACCCGGTCACCACGTTCAAGAAGTTGTTCGGTCATCTGACGGCCAAATCCNCTACTTGCGCCAGTGATAAACCACGTACGTTGCGTCATGTTCAATGTCCTTGACCAAATTACTGCGTCCCGCGTCGAGTGCGACGCCGTCAATGCCTGCCTAAGATAGCGTGTTGGTCTAGGACTCTGAATGCGACAATGTC
>Ga0058694_1001049_pt1 | contig 11334 bp, 15 predicted proteins | sample AgamicOrSfrz_FD_55041 | JGI IMG/M metagenome (GOLD analysis project Ga0058694, IMG submission 55041) | Agave microbial communities from Guanajuato, Mexico - Or.Sf.rz | ecosystem: Host-associated > Plants > Phyllosphere > Phylloplane/Leaf | place: Guanajuato, Mexico | collected 2012-05-30 | reverse complement strand
ATTTCCATTTGAATGTTGTTGACAGTGAAGCGCTTTTTCATGTATTATATGTCCTTGAACGGATACTCTCTTATCCCGAGCTGGTGGAGGGACAGGCCCTATGAAACCCAGCAACCATCGTCATTTTTTTGTGTAGACGATAAGGTGCTAACCTGATGCAAGGGCACAACCTTGATCGATAAGAGTGAAAGGCTTATGTAGAATTTGATACCTTTCCTCGATACAAGGAAAGGTTTTTTTATATTTTTTAACGTGTANTGAAAATAAGGGAATGAGTACCGTATCACAATGTATCGTATTTATAAGGAGGAAAACTGATGTCAACACAACGTCGTCTGTTCACGTCAGAATCTGTTACAGAGGGACATCCCGATAAAATTTGTGACCAAATTTCTGACTCAATTCTTGATGCTATCCTAGCAAAGGATCCAAATGCTCGTGTTGCTTGTGAAACAAGCGTAACAACTGGTTTAGTTTTAGTAAGTGGTGAAATTACAACTTCTACTTACGTGGATATTCCTAAAACAGTTCGTGAAACAATTAAAGGAATTGGCTATACTCGTGCAAAATACGGATTTGATGCTGAAACTTGTGCAGTATTAACATCTATCGACGAGCAGTCAGCTGATATCGCTGCTGGTGTAGACCAAGCGTTAGAAGCACGTGAAGGTCAAATGTCAGATGAAGAAATCGAAGCAATCGGAGCTGGAGACCAAGGNTTAATGTTTGGTTATGCATGTAACGAAACAAAAGAATTAATGCCTCTTCCAATTTCATTAGCTCATAAACTTGCTCGCCGTCTAACAGAAGTACGTAAAGAAGAAATTCTTCCTTACCTTCGCCCGGATGGTAAAACACAAGTAACAGTTGAATATGATGAAAACAACAAACCTGTTCGCATCGATACAATTGTTATTTCAACTCAGCATCACCCAGAAGTAACGTTAGAGCAAATTCAACGTAACTTAAAAGAATATGTTATTAATCCAGTTGTTCCAAACGAGTTAATTGATGAAAATACAAAGTATTTCATTAACCCAACAGGACGTTTCGTAATCGGCGGTCCTCAAGGAGATGCTGGTTTAACTGGTCGTAAAATTATCGTTGATACTTACGGCGGATATGCTCGTCACGGCGGCGGTGCATTCTCTGGTAAGGACGCAACAAAAGTAGACCGTTCAGCAGCTTATGCAGCTCGTTATGTTGCGAAAAACATTGTAGCAGCTGATCTTGCTGATAAATGTGAAGTACAACTAGCATATGCAATTGGTGTTGCACAACCAGTATCTATTTCAATTGATACATTCGGTACAGGAAAAGTTTCTGAAGAAGTACTAGTAGACGTAGTACGCAAAAACTTTGACCTACGTCCAGCAGGCATCATTAAAATGCTTGATTTACGTCGCCCAATTTATAAGCAAACAGCAGCTTACGGCCACTTTGGTCGTACGGATGTGGAGCTTCCTTGGGAGTTCACAGACAAAGCGGAAGTATTAAAAACTCAAGCTTTAGCTAAATAATAAAAAAATCTCCGTGAAAACGGAGATTTTTTTATGCCCATTGAATACCTTGCAGCAGATTTTTCTACGACACCTTCATATTCTGAAAGCAAATGCTGAAAAATGGCGTCCCATGATTGAGTAAGAGCATAGTGTCTCGCTGCATGGCCAAAGTGAAGCCGCTGGTGCAAATCATCGAGTAAACCTGTAATAGCCGAACTGAATTCTTCTAAGGAGTGAGGTTTGCAAAGGTAGCCGTTTCGCCCGTGCTGAACCATCTGTTTAACTCCTCCTGCATTTGCTGCCACTACAGGAGTTCCAGAAGCAAGAGACTCCAGTACAACATTTCCGAAGGTTTCTGTTTCTGAAGGAAAAACAAACAAATCAGATGATGAATAGATATGAGCAAGTTGCTTACCTTCAAGGAAGCCTGTAAATGTCATATGCTCAGATGCTTGCTGCTGCATTTGTTCTTTTAAAGGGCCGTCTCCCACAATAACCCAGTGAATTTGATGGCGGATATGATCAGGTAGAGATCGTGCGATTTTTATTAAAAAATCAGCGTTCTTTTCTTTAGCTAATCTTCCTACATACGTTAAAATGTAGGGCTTTTTAATATTATATTTAATACGAATATCAAAGCGGTCATAGTGGGGATGAAATAATTTATGATTTACTCCTCGCGACCAAATAGATACGTTGTGAAACCCTTGTTCTTCTAGCTGCTGTTTGGTCACTTCAGAGGGAGCGAATATTTTTTGTACAGGTTTATAAAACCATTTCATATATTTTTGCAGTGGTACACGCATTTTTTCAAGTTCATAGTGAGATAAATAATCATCAAAATTGGTATGATAAGAGCCGACAAGAGGAACACCTAATCTTTTCCCGTAATAGGAGCCGCAAAGCCCCATTGTAAAAGGAGTGGCCAAATGAATAATAGAAGGATTGAATTCCTGCAGCTGCTTTTTAATTTTTAGAACGTTTGGCAATGAAAAGCGGCTGTTTGGATAAAGGAAAAACGGCATGCTGGGCGAACGGTGAACATACGTTGAAAATGACTGATCATGAGCAAATTCAGGAGCAAATACCTGGATGGGAATTTGCTTTGATTTGACATACTGAGTAAATTGATAAAGTGTTTTAGCAGCTCCGTTAACTTCTGGAGCAAATGTATCCGTAAATAAAGCAATTCTCATTAGTACTCCTCCTATCAATTAAGTTAAAAATATGTTCAGTGACACAGCACCTGAAAAGATGCCCAGTATCAGGCCTACCATGACATCCGTCGGATAGTGCAGACCGAGATAAATTCTTGAAATTCCTACCGTTACTGCAAGAGGCAAAAGAACGGCAGTGAAGGCTGGATAAACAATCATAAGAGGGGTAACCAACGAAAAAATAGCTGTTGTATGCCCAGATGGAAATGAATGATCTTTTAATGGATTTTCTAATACTTTTGTATATTTTAATTGAATATAAGGTCGTTTTCTCGGATATAGTTTTTTAGCAATGGCGACTGGAATATGACTAACGGCTAGAGAAAACGCACAAGCGTAAGCGACGGATGAAGGATGCAGAAATAGCAGCAAGCACGCTATCACAATGGTAAAAGTGGCTCCTCCGGCGTGAGTTAGTAAACGTAAAAATCTATTTAAGTGCTTTCGATCAAAATGTTGGTTTACGCTTTTGAATAATCGGCATTCGGCATCGTATACATACTGAATTAACTTGGCTTTCATAGAGTCGCTCCCTTTTCAATAAATACGTCTTTATTATTCAGTTTAATCTTTAATTGTGGAGGCAGTACTAAAACGATGTAAATTAATATGGAAATTTCTTTACAATTGTGGAGAGAATAGAACATGATTGGAGAGTTTGTGGAGATACTAAAAAAATTCCCTCAGTATGACTTTCTGAGGGAACGTTTCCTTTATAATGAAGAATCAGATTTCTTAATAGACTTATAATACTGCCCTTTTTCTACATATTCTGTACGAATGCGCTGCATATCTTTTAAATCCTCTTCTGTCAGAGTGCGGATCACTTTAGCAGGTCGGCCGAGTGCGAGAGTATTAGGGGGTATTTTTTTACCGGGAGGCACTAAGCTTCCAGCACCGATAAAAGCACCTTCACCAATTTCCGCACCGTCTAAAATAATAGAACCCATGCCAATGAGCGCGCGTTTGCGGATGATGGAGCTATGTAAAATAACTTGATGTCCTACTGTTACATCATCCTCAATAAGCAAAGGAGCATTTGGGCTTTGATGGAGTGTTGATTGATCTTGTATATTTACTCGTTTACCAATAATCGTAGGTGAAACATCTCCTCTAATAACAGTGTTAAACCAAATGCTGCTTTCTTCACCAATGGTGACATCTCCAGTAATCGTGACATAGTCTGCGATGAAGCAGCTGGGTGCAATGTTAGGCATTTTTTCTTTATACGGATAAATCATCAAATCATCTCCCTTTATTAGTTGAAAAAAAGTAGTAAATCTTCTAATGTAAGTGTACAAAGGTTTTTTAAGCAGGTAAACAAAAAAAGGAAGAAGGAGTAACTCAAATGCATAAATGGGAAGCAGTAAATCCAAAAGGCGTTATTGTCATGGTCCATGGAGCAGCGGAGCATCACGGACGCTATCGCTGGCTGATTGAGATGTGGCGTTCGGTTGGAATGCACGTAATTATGGGAGACCTTCCTGGCCAAGGCTTAACAACAAGAAGAAGAGGACATATCCTATCCTTTGATGAATATGTGTATGAAGTGGAAGAATGGGTACGTGAAGCGCAAAAATATGATTTGCCTATTTTCCTGTTAGGCCACAGTATGGGAGGACTGGCGGTTATTCGTACGCTCCAGACAAAAAACCTTCCTATATGGGGTGCGATTCTTTCCTCTCCTTGTCTAGGATTAAAAGAGCAAGTACCGGCTTATTTAGATATGCTATCTAAAGGGTTAAATAAAGTCATGCCGAACAAACTTTTCGATTTAGGTCTCACTGTTGAAAAAGCAACAAGAAACCAAGAAGTTCGAGATGAAGATGAAAATGACTCACTGTATGTTACAAAAGTTTCTGTAAGATGGTACCGGGAATTGATCCAAGCTGTCAACTTAGCTTTTAAAGATATCGATCGTTTGCCTGATGTCCCGCTTCTTGTGATGCAGGCAGGAGAAGATAAAATTATTGAAAAGCTGATTGTTAGGCAGTGGTTTGATGAAATAGAGCTAAGTGAAAAAATCTACAAAGAATGGTCTCAGCTGTATCACGAAATCTTTAATGAGCCTGAAAGAGAATACGTTTTTACATATGCGAAAAGTTTTGTCGATCTTCACATTTAATAAGTGCGGTAAGAAATTGAGGTGAAAATAAATGAAGATTCCGTCTCATCCTATTTCATTAATGAGAAAAATTTATCGAGAAGTGTTTCCTGTCGTTCATCATGAGCTTAATCATTGGCGCGAACGAGCAAAAGAGATTCCTAATAAAGAATTGCGTACTCAAGCATTGGCAAGTATCGATACAAAAACTTTTCATTGTGAAGGAGGCGGTATCCTATCGATTTTAGCGAAAGAAAACATGATTGAATGCGTGAAATTTATTGTTGCCTACCAAACAATCAGCGATTACTTAGATAACTTATGTGACCGCAGCAATTCGCTAGACCCTAAAGATTTTGCCGCCTTACATGAATCGATGCCAGATGCGTTGACCCCTCATGCACCTCTTGGGGATTACTATCGTTTTCGAGCGGATAAAGACGACGGAGGATACTTAGCCGGACTTGTCCAGACTTGTCAGCAGTCCTTGCGAAAAGCTTGTAATTACCATATAGTCTCTTCACATTTATTAGAACTAGCTAATTATTATTGTGATTTGCAAATACATAAGCATGTTGAAATCAAGGAAAGAGTTCCACGATTAGAGAATTGGTTCGATGCTCACCGGCACAGTGTTCCTGAAATGGAGTGGTATGAATTTTCAGCGTGCTCTGGTTCAACGTTAGGAATTTTTTGTTTAGTTGCTTATAGCTTTCAAGAAGAGATGACCGAAGAAATGACGCAGAAAATAAAAGCAGGATATTTTCCTTATATTCAAGGCTTACATATTTTACTCGATTATTTAATTGACCAAGAAGAAGATAAAGCAGGAGGAGATTTGAACTTTTGTTTTTATTATCCTCATTATCAGCAAATGATGGATCGCTTTTTGCATTTTGTCGTAAAAGCGGACGAATATGCTAAAAAACTGCCGGATTATCACTTTCACTGCTTTATCTATAAAGGACTCTTGGGCGTTTATTTGTCGGATCAAAAAGTGCGGGCACAAAAACATGTTCATGTGAATGCACGTAGGTTAATAAAAGCGGGGGGAGCCCTCAGCTACTTTTTCTATATCAACGGACGATTGTACCGAATGTTAAAAAGATAAGCCATATGCGGCTTATCTTTTTTCAATAGCAATGATGAAGGGAGGGTTGTTTTGCTGATTCATGAAACGATATTGTAAAACGTGAACGTCTTTTTGATCAAGATTTTGGACATACGTTAGTAAATCGTCTCTTTCTTGTTTCCCTTGTTCGTGTCCATGATAAATAACGAGCACAATCACTCCTTCAGGTGCTAGCAAATCAAGTAACTGCTCAATTGCAGAGATTGTTGTTTCAGAAGTGGTGACAATGTCTTTATCTCCACCTGGTAAATAACCTAAATTAAAGACAGCGCCCGTGACTCGTCCTTTAATAGAACGAGGAAGCATGTTTATATTGCTGTGGCTTTCTTGGATAAGTGTTACTCTGTTTTCTACATGGTGTTCTGTCAATCGCTGCTGAGTTGCTTGAATGGCTTGAGGTTGAATATCAAATCCATATACATGACCTGTATCTCCGACTAAGTTAGCTAAGAACAATGTATCATGTCCATTTCCTGCTGTAGCATCAATCGCCACATCTCCTTGGCCACAGCATTAGTGAGCAATGTGCGGGCAAAAGGCAGGATACGTTCTATTTTCATCTTTCCATCAACTCTTTTTCGTAATATTTTCCTTGATAGCTTTGACGACGTTGGAGCTCTTGATCAATGGCATTTAATACGCTCCACTTATTTACGCTCCACATCGGTCCAACCATGAGGTCTATCGGTCCATCGCCTGTAATACGATGAACAATCATCTCAGGAGGGATTACTTCGAGCTGATCGCATACAAGCTTTACGTATTCTTCAAATGAAAGAAATTCAACAAGGCCCTTTTCATACTGTTTGACCATAGGAGTTCCTTTTAGTAAATGAAGCAGATGAATCTTAATTCCTTGAACGTCTAATTTTGCTACTTCACGTACGGTTTCCATCATCATATCAGGTGTTTCTAAAGGCAAACCATTAATGATGTGAGAACAAACGCGAATACCGTGTTTTCGAAGCTTTGCTACCCCATCTACATAGCATTGATGATCGTGTGCCCGGTTAATAAGCAGTGAAGTTCGTTCATGAACAGTTTGCAGTCCAAGTTCTACCCATAGATAAGTTCGTTCATTTAATTCAGCCAAGTATTCCACCACATCGTCGGGGAGACAGTCAGGGCGCGTGGCGATAGAAAGCCCAACAACTCCGGGAAGCTTTAAGACGGCTTCATATTTTTCACGAAGCTCCTCGACAGGAGCATGAGTATTAGTAAATGCTTGAAAGTAAGCAACGTATTTTCCGTCTTTCCATTTATGATGCATTTTTTCACGGATTTCATTAAATTGTGTCACGAGGTCATCCGCTCTGTTTCCGGCAAAATCCCCTGAGCCGGCAGCACTGCAAAACGTACAGCCGCCGTGAGCTACCGTGCCGTCTCTGTTTGGACAATCAAATCCTCCATCTAAGGCTACTTTAAATACCTTATGGCCAAAGTGGTTACGTAAGTGGTAATTCCAGGTATGATAACGTTTGTTTTCAGATTTATACGGAAATGGGTTTGTCTGATTCAAATCAGCAACCTCCTTTTTACATGCAATATACATCAACAAATTGTATCAAAAACGTGAAAAAGTGCCAAACAAATTTAAGGATGCTTATATTTAACAGGTTCTTCTTGTCGTAAAGGGAAGTAAAGTTGCGCAAAATAAGACAGAAATGAACGAATAGGAGGAATAGAGAATGACAACTCGTCAAGCAGTGGATCAACTTATGCAACAGTGTGAAGATGCTATTCGCTTTGGACAAGGTCAGTTGCAGGAAGGCATGAAGCAAGAACATTATAACGACACTGAATATACAAAAGCACAGGAAAAATTAGAAAATGCTTATAAAGAAATTGAAGAGTTTTCTCACAGTGCAAATGCACAGCAAAGAGAGCAGCTATATCGCATGCGCCTGCAAGTTCAGCAGCTGCAAAATAAATTGATCACAACTCAGCATTAAGGAGAGGATTTTATGGCAACGCGTTCAAATCAAAATAATCCGGAACAAAAAACAAAAAACGGGATCAACAGCAATGACATTGAGCTAGGAAAAGATTTTGATCCGGTAAAAGAATTAAAAGCACGAAACAGCAAGCGTGCACAGCCGGTTCGTTCGAAGCAAAAATAAGCGATAAAAAGGTGATTTTGCATGATATTGTCATGTGAAATCACCTTTTTAAATAGTCAGCGAATTTCAAATAAATTGTCTATATGTAAAAGCATTGCGAACCCTTTAAGAAAAGACTAGAATGTACGTTGGCATTCGAATAGATAGGGGGGAGATCAATGCCCAAATCACTTTGGTTTTTGATTATTGGTATGCTTGTAAACGTAACGGGAGCTTCATTTTTATGGCCTCTCAATACAATTTATATAAATGAACATTTAGGAAAGTCGTTATCCGTCGCAGGAGTGGTTCTTATGCTGAATTCTGCTGCAAGCGTAGTAGGAAATTTGCTTGGAGGAACGCTTTTTGACAAAATCGGAGGATATAAATCCATTTTATCAGGAATTATTATTACTCTTATTGCATTAGTGGGACTCGTGTTTTTCCATGGTTGGCCTACATACGTTGTTCTCTTGGTTGTTGTAGGGTTTGGATCTGGTATTGTGTTTCCATCTATGTATGCAATGGCAGGGTCCGTTTGGCCACAAGGCGGAAGAAAAGCATTTAATGCGATGTACGTTGCTCAAAATGCAGGAGTAGCTATTGGCGCCGCGGTAGGGGGCATTGTAGCGTCTTATTCATTTACGTATATTTTCTTAGCTAATACAATTTTATACGTTATTTTTCTGCTTATTGCTATTTTTTCATATCGTCATATTTCGATTACCGTTGGACAAACGAATGTCCTTAATGAAGCAGGGAGCATTGGGCATAAAACGAAGCTGACTGCTCTTCTTATTTTATGTACGGGGTATGTCTTATGCTGGGTGGCGTATGTTCAGTGGCAAACAACGATTGCTACGCATACGCGTGAGCTGAATATACCTCTTTCTAGCTACAGTTTGCTTTGGACGATTAACGGGATTTTAATTGTAGTCGGTCAGCCTTTGATTGTACCCATCATTCAAAAAGTAGCAAAAACATTAAAAGTACAGGTCCTAATTGGAACGGTTATTTTTGTGGCTTCTTTTATTATCGTGGTGAATGCTACAACATTTCCGCAGTTCTTAACAGCAATGGTTGTGTTAACAATTGGAGAAATGTTCGTTTGGCCAGCCATTCCGGCTGTTGCAAGTCAGTTAGCTCCATCTGGAAAAGAAGGATTTTATCAAGGTGTAGTTAACAGCATGGCTACTGCAGGTAAAATGATTGGTCCTCTTTTTGGAGGCGTTATTTTCGATGCGTTTAATATGTCTACGCTGTGCTATTTATTAATTGCGCTATTGTTATTCAGCATGTGTACAACATGGATATACGATTATAAATTAAAAGAAAAACGTCAGCGTTCATTAACCATCTCTAAATAAATAGAGATGGTTTTATTTTTGACTGCTTAATAAACGTAGGAATGTCTTCAGTATTCCTTTAATAATATAGTAAGGGTTGTGACAAGCAAAGAAAGGAGTATATACCTGTAAATATGTAAGCGTTTTCTAATTATATGACTTCATGGGGGGCTAAACATGCTTAGTATGATTGGATTAATTGGAGGATTATTGCTGCTCATTGTATTAACGATGAGAGGCATGAATTTATTTATAGCAGGTCCGCTCAGTGCTTTAGTTGTTGCGTTAACAAGCGGAATGCCTTTATTTCCACAGCTGGTGAAAGAAGGAGAAGCAAATTTTGTTGGAAATTACATGTCTGGTTTCACAGGATTTATTGCTTCTTGGTATTTAATGTTTCTATTGGGCGCCGTCTTTGGAAAAGTGATGGAAGACAGCGGGGCTGCTGATAGTGTTTCTCGCTGGATTGTCAGTAAACTAGGAATGAAAAGAGCAGTGTTGGCGATTGTACTTGCCTGTGCGGTCTTAACATACGGAGGAGTCAGTCTGTTTGTAGTAGCATTCTCTGTCTATCCAATGGCTTTAAGCTTATTCAAACAGGCCGATTTGCCGAGGCGGTTTATCCCTGCTGCTTTAGCATTCGGTTCCGTTACGTTTACGATGACCTCGGCTGGGTCGCCTGAAATCCAAAACTGGATTCCAATTGAATATTTGAAGACTAGTCCGTATGCAGGATGGGAAGTTAGTTTAGTTGTAGCAGTAGTGATGGCTGTATTCGGCTACTGGTGGTTAAAGCGCTTGATTTCAAAAGCAGTTAAAAATGGAGAGCGTTTTATATCACGCGAGAAAGATCCAGTAGTAACGGAAAATCAGTCTCTTCCTAATCCTTTATTAAGTTTGCTTCCGCTTGTGGTCGTGCTCATTATTTCTTTTGCACTTCATAAGCCACTTCAGCAATCTGCGCTGATTGTCGCACTTTTAAGCGGGATCATTGTCACTTATATTGTGAACCGAAAGCATTTTAAAGGATTTTGGAATGCAGCTTCAGAAGGAACGCTGGGTGCGTTAATTGCTATTGGGAATACAGCCGCTGTCGTAGGTTTTGGAGGAGTTGCTAAGGCTGTTCCCGCGTTTGGAGTGGCTGTAGATGCCATGACGCATATTCCAGGAAGTCCGTTGATTGGGGAGCTATTGCCGTGAGTGTTATCGCGGGGATGACAGGTTCGGCTTCAGGAGGTCAGGCGATTGCTTTGCCAATTTTAGCACCTCACTATCTAGATGCTGGTGTAAATCCAGAAGCTCTCCATCGCGTAGTAGCTATTTCCTCTGGAGTATTAGATTCCTTGCCTCATAATGGTTATGTCGTAACAACAATTAATTCTATTTGCGGAGAAACTCATAAAGATGCGTATGGATCAGTTGCAGCTATGACGGTAATTGTTCCGCTTGTTGGTCTTATACTTGCGATTATCCTGTTTTCTTTTGGATTTGGCATTTAATAATAGCAGCTAATGAAAGTAGGGACGGGGATAAAAGTATTTTAGGTGAAGGAAGATCCGAACGATGAATCGTTCGGATTTTTTCATGTTTATGGTGAACGCAGGTTTCATTTGTTTAGGTGCTTCGAGCTGCGGAGTGGAGGGCAAGACAAAGACTCCTGAAATAGGTGGGACCCCGCATGAGTGTAAGCAACGAGGAGGCTCATCGGGTGCCGGCGGAAAGAGAAGTCTTGCAAGGAAATCAACAGCGGTGTAACCAAGAGATTCATACTAGCGCATTTACCCCATATGTTCGTCTTTAAATTGGATTGATTTAGTTATGTCTCACTGTCTTTTTTGTTTGGCCGTGGATGTATGTTTTTGGGAGAAGTTGTTCATATATAAGAATGAAAGAGAAGATTTAGCAACAAAGCAGTGCTGCAGTGCAGAAACTTA
>Ga0058694_1001036_pt1 | contig 11491 bp, 10 predicted proteins | sample AgamicOrSfrz_FD_55041 | JGI IMG/M metagenome (GOLD analysis project Ga0058694, IMG submission 55041) | Agave microbial communities from Guanajuato, Mexico - Or.Sf.rz | ecosystem: Host-associated > Plants > Phyllosphere > Phylloplane/Leaf | place: Guanajuato, Mexico | collected 2012-05-30 | reverse complement strand
CGCAAACGCAAACGCAAACGCAAACGCCTCGCGCAGGCGTTCGCAAATACGCCGACGCCAAACAAAAACGGGCTCCCTTCTTCAGGCAGCCCGTTTCTGCTTCAGCGCTACTGCTTTACATCACAACACGTATCGCGACAGATCTTCGTCTTCCGCTACTTCGTTTAGCGCACGGTCCACATACGCCGCGTCGATCTGCACCGTTTTGCCCGAATGATTGCCGGCTGCGAACGAGACTTCCTCGAGCAGCTTTTCGATGACCGTGTACAGACGGCGCGCGCCGATGTTCTCAGTCTTTTCGTTCACCGAATAAGCAATCTCGGCGAGGCGGCGAATGCCGTCGTCGGCGAATTCCAGATGCACGTCTTCCGTTGCGAGCAATGCCTGGTATTGCTTGACGAGGCTCGCGTCCGTTGACACCAGAATCGACTCGAAGTCGTTCACCGAGAGCGAGTCAAGTTCGACCCGAATCGGAAAGCGCCCTTGCAGCTCGGGAATCAGATCGCTCGGCTTGGCAAGATGAAACGCGCCGCTCGCGATAAACAGGATGTGATCCGTCTTCACCATGCCGTACTTGGTGTTGATCGTGGTGCCTTCCACGAGCGGCAGCAGATCGCGCTGCACGCCCTGGCGCGACACCTCACCGCCGCCGGCTTCGCTGCGCGACGCAATCTTGTCGATTTCGTCGAGGAAAACAATGCCGTTCTGCTCGACGTTCTGCACGGCTTTCGTTTTCACCTCTTCGTCGTTGAGCATCTTGCCCGCTTCTTCGTCGGTGAGAACCTTGAGCGCTTCCTTCACCTTCATCTTGCGCCGCGTTTTCTTGCCGCCGCCGATGTTGGCAAACATGGAGCGGATCTGCTCGGTCATGTCTTCCATTCCCGGCGGCCCCATGATGTCCATGCCGACTTGCGGCTGCTCGACGTCTAGCTCGATTTCCTTGTCATCCAGCAGGCCTTCACGCAGACGCTTTCGGAATGTCTGGCGGGTGGTGCTGCCTTCGTCGGCGGTGTCCGCGGCGCTCGAGCTCGAGCCGAAGCCAACCGGACGCGCGCTTGGCAACAGGATGTCGAGAATGCGGTCTTCGGCCTGATCTTCGGCTTTGGTTCGCACTTTGCGCATTTCCGACTCGCGCGTCTGCTTGACCGAAATCTCGATCAGATCGCGCACGATGCTGTCCACGTCGCGGCCCACGTAGCCCACTTCGGTGAATTTGGTGGCTTCGATCTTGATGAACGGCGCGTCTGCGAGCTTGGCAAGGCGCCGGGCAATTTCCGTTTTGCCGACGCCGGTCGGTCCGATCATCAGAATGTTTTTCGGCGTGATTTCCTGGCGCAGCGGCTCTTCTACCTGCTGACGGCGCCAGCGGTTGCGCAGTGCCACGGCAACCGCTTTTTTCGCGCGGCCTTGGCCGATGATGTGTTTGTCGAGTTCCGAGACAATCTCGGCAGGGGTCATGGTGCTCATCGCGGGTCCTTACTCGATCGTCTCGATGACGCGGTTATGGTTTGTGTAGATGCACATGTCGCCGGCAATTTCCAGCGACTTCTCCACGATTTCGCGCGGCGACAACGCGGTGTTGTCCGCGAGGGCTTTGGCCGCAGCCTGCGCGTAAGCGCCGCCCGAGCCGATTGCGCAAATGCCGCCTTCGGGATCCAGCACGTCGCCGTTACCGGTGATGACGAGCGTGGTGGTCGCGTCGGCCGTGATCAGCATGGCTTCGAGCCGGCGCAGCATGCGGTCAGTGCGCCAGTCTTTCGCGAGTTCCACGGCGGCTCGCGTGAGGTTGCCCTGATGCTTCTCCAGTTTTGCCTCGAAGCGGTCGAGCAGCGAAAACGCGTCCGCCGTGCCGCCCGCGAAGCCGACCAGAACCTTGCCGTTATAGATGCGCCTGACCTTCTTGGCACCGCCTTTCATGACGATGTTGCCGAGCGTCACCTGACCGTCGCCGCCGAGCGCGACCTGGTCGCCGCGGCGCACGGAGACGATCGTCGTGCCGTGAAATTGCTCCATATGCGTTCCTCTTTGCAAAGCGGGTAGGACGCGGCAGCGCAATGCGCCACCGCATGAATGCCTGGAAGCGGACGGCGCGCGACGTGAAAAGTGACCCGGCTCGCGCGCTCGTGCAGCGCATGTCGGAATTATTTTAGGGCGCGCGCGGGCATATCAAGAGCCGGCAAATGGCATAGGACAAAAGAAAAAAGGCGCACGGATCACCGTGCGCCTCTCGACGAAGCAGCGTTGGGGGGCGCGGGGCCTTGGCCGCGCCGCCGGCGTTCAGTCGCCGAACAGCTTCTGGCGCAGTTCGCGGCGCTCCTGCGCCTCCAGCGACAGGGTCGCCGTGGGCCGGGCGAGCAGACGCGGGATGCCGATGGGCTCACCGGTTTCTTCGCACCAGCCGTAGTCGCCAGAGTCGATGCGCGCGAGCGACTGCTGCACCTTCTTCAGCAGCTTGCGCTCGCGGTCGCGCGTGCGCAGCTCGAGTGCATGCTCTTCCTCGATCGTTGCGCGGTCGGCCGGGTCCGGCACGATTACCGTTTCGCGCAGGTTCTCGGTCGTCTGGCCGGCATTGCGGAGAATTTCCGCCTGCAGCTGTTCGAGCTTGTTCTTGAAGAAAGCGAGCTGATCCTCATTCATGTAATCCTTGTCGCTCATCTTCAGGATTTCGGCTTCGGTCAAGAGTCGTTTCGTCGTCATCTGGCTTACTTCTTCAATGTGAGGCAAAACTCTGCATAGTGCCCGCACTTTCGTATTGCCCGCAAGGCGCCTGGNACGCGGAGCGCAGGGCGGACACGGACGATGGGCTGTCGTGACGCCGGAGCGTCTCTCGCCCAACTCGGGCGTCGTAACGCCAATGCGGGGCCGAACTCCTCTGGAAACCGATTCTCAAATGCTCCTGAGGTATTGCTCCCGGGCACCAACCTTGTCAGGCGGCGGCGGGCACTGTCGGCGTGTTCCCCGGATTAGATTTTCCGGCGCCGCTTCAGGCCCGGCGCGCACTATTCACTGACCGCGCACTGACCGGGCAAATCGTTCTCATTCTCCAGTGGGCACGTATTGTAACTGAATCACAATCCGGCACCGCAACTGGTGGAAATCCCTCTGCGGCGCACCGGTATCCCGAAAATATAACGCGCGAACGGTCAAAAAGCGATGGTCGTGCACGCATTAATACAGCAGGGTTTTCACGCGCTTTTCACACGTGTGCGCCAGCGCACATTTCACGGCGGCAATTGCGCCGCCGCGTCATGCTTTTTCTGCTGACTATTGCCTGAATGCCGACAACGTCGTTCAGGCGAGACAGGCGTCCAAACCGTCTGTAATCAGGTCTTGCGGCAATTCGATACCGATAAACACCATCTTGTTGGTCTTCTTCTCGACCGGCTGCCATTTCGCCGCGAGATCGCTGCCCATCATCTGATGCACGCCCTGGAAGACGACTTTGCGATCGACGCCCTTCATGTACAGCACGCCCTTGTAGCGCAGCAGCCGTTCGCCGTAAATCTGCAGAATGCCGCCGAGGAAGTCTTCCAGCTTGTTCGGATCGAACGGACGGTCGTTGCGGTACACGAACGACTTGATTTTGTCGTCGTGATGCGCGTGATGATGGTGCGCGTGATCATGGCCTTCGTGATCGCAATGGCCATGGTCGTGATCGCAGTTCGCATGATCGTCGCCATGAGCGTGCGTNTGGCCGTGCTCGTCGTGCGCGTGCGCATGGCTATGCGCGTGTTCGTCTTCAACGAGGAAGTCCGGATCGATCTCGAGCTTCGAATTCAGGTTGAAACCGCGCAGGTCGAAGATTTCCTTGATGTCCGCTTCGCCGAAATTGACGACCTTGATCGCGGCCTTCGGATTCATGTGCAGCAGACGGTGGCGCAGATCGGCCAGGTGCTGCTCGTCGACGAGATCGGCCTTGGTGATGAACAGGCGGTCGGCGAAACCGACCTGGCGTTGCACGACTTCATGCTCGTCCAGCTGATGGTTCGCGTGCTTGGCGTCGACCAGCGTGATGATCGCGTCGAGCAGGAATTCGCTGGCGATCTGATCGTCCATGAAAAAAGTCTGCGCAACGGGGCCGGGATTTGCGAGGCCGGTCGTTTCGATGACCACGCGGTCGAAATCCAGCTTACCCGACTGCTTTTGCGCGGCCAGGTCGCTGAGCACCCGAGACAGGTCGCCGCGGATCGTGCAGCAGATGCAGCCGTTGCTCATCTGGATGATCTGCTCGCTCGTGTCCTGCACGAGAATTTCGTTGTCGATGTTTTCTTCGCCGAACTCGTTCTCGATCACGGCGATCTTCATGCCGTGCTTTTCATTCAGGATGCGCTTGAGCAGGGTAGTTTTGCCGCTGCCGAGAAAGCCGGTCAGGATGGTGACTGGGATCATGTTGTTCGCCTATAGAGTCGTGAAACGATGCGTAATCGTATGCTTAGCGTATGCATAGCGGTATGCATGAGCCGGGCGCGGCAACCTCGCGGCGCGCAGCCTGTCTAGCCGGTTATTGAAACATATCTGCCCACGCGGCGCTGGCAGCCGGCACGGCCGGGCCGCCGCCGCTCGCGTCCCGCTGCGAAATAACCGTGAAGTTATAGGCGATCAGGCGATTTGCAACAGCAGGCCCTTCAGGTATTCGCCTTCCGGAAATGCTGTGAGCAACGGATGATCCACCCCGGCGCCAAGACGCTTGAGAATCCGCGCGTCGACGCGCGCGTCCGCGGCCGCGCTCGCCACGATCTTCTGAAACAGCTCGGAATCGATCGCGCCGGAGCACGAGTAGGTGAACAGCAGACCGCCTGGGCGCAGCAGCTTCAGCCCGGTCAGGTTGATGTCCTTGTACGCGCGCGACGCGCGGTCCACATGCTCGCGCGACGGCGCGAATTTCGGCGGATCAAGCACGATCAGATCGAAACGCTCGCCTTCGTCGTAGAGGCGGCGCAGCGTCTTGAAGGCGTCCGCGTCGAGCCAGGTCGCGCGCTCGGCGTTAAAGCCGTTCGCCGCCACGTTCTGCTGCGCGAGCGCGAGCGCCTCGCCGGACGAATCGATTGAAACGACCCGCTTGGCACCGCCTTTGAGCGCCGCCAGCGAGAAACCGCCCGTGTAGCAGAAGCAGTTCAACACGTCGCGGTCCTGCGCGAGCTGCTGCACGAGCAGGCGGTTATCGCGCTGGTCGACGTAGAAGCCGGTCTTGTGGCCGTTGCGCACGTCGACGTGATAACGCACGCCGTTTTCGCTCGCGATCAGCGCTTCCGACGGCGCTTCGCCCGCCAGCACGCCGGTCGTCTGTTCGAGCCCTTCCTTCTGACGAATCGACACGTCCGAGCGTTCGTAGACGTTCGGACAGCCGGTCGCGCCGACGAGCGCGGCGACGATCGCCTCCTTCCACGCTTCGACGCCCGCCGCCATGAACTGGCAGACGAGCTGGCTGCGCTGGCCTTCGTCCTCGGCGACGTAGTGATCGACGATCAGGCCCGGCAGGCCGTCCGCTTCGCCGAAAATCAGCCGCACGGCGCCGGTGTCGCGCACCATCGTTTGACGATGGAGGAGCGCGCGCTGCACGCGGCGCTTGAAGAATGCGTGGTCGATCGGCTCGCTTTCGTCGAAGCTCCAGACGCGCGCGCGGATCTGCGAGTGCGGGCTGTAGGCGGCGCGCGCGAGAAACCGGCCGTCGTGCGCGCGCACGAGCACGGTCGCGCCCGGCGCGGGATTGCCGTCGATCCGGTCAATCGCGTTCGCATAGACCCACGGATGGCGGCGCAGCAGCGATTTTTCTTTCGACGGTTTGAGCGTAACGATATTCATGAGGGTGTCAGCAGAAGCAAGGGCCGCGCAAACTGCGGCGCGCGCGGCGGATGAAGCAAGGGCGGTGACTAGCGAGCCGCAAAGGCGGCGTCAGTCGCGTTTTTTGGCGCGCGGATGCGCCTGATCGTAGACGCGCGCGAGGTGCTGGAAATCGAGCCCCGTGTACACCTGCGTCGCGGTGATGCTCGCGTGGCCGAGCAATTCCTGCACGGCGCGCAGGTCGCCGCTCGACTGCAGCACGTGCGTCGCGAACGAGTGCCGCAGCACGTGCGGATGCACATTGGCCGGAATGCCGGCGAGCAGCGCCGCGCGCTTCACACGCTCGCGCACGACGTTCGGCGACAGGCGATTGCCGCGCGCCGACAGAAAGAGCGGATGCGGATCGTGCTTGACCATCTGATCGCGCACGGCGAGCCACGCGTTCAGCGCGGTGAGCGCCTTGCTGCCGACCGGCACGATGCGGCGCCGCTTGCCCTTGCCGAGCACTTCGACTTCCGCGGAATCGAGCTTCAGCCAGCCGGCCGAGCGATAACCGTCGGCGTCGGCGAAACGGGCGTCCAGACCGACGAGTTCCGACAGACGCAGCCCCGACGAGTAGAACAGTTCGAGCATCGCGTGATCGCGCAAACCTTCCGCCGATGCGGCAGGCGGGCTTTCCATCAGGCGGTTCGCGTCGTCGACGGACAGCGCCTTCGGCAGCGCCTTGGGCTGCTTGGGCGCGCGCACGGTGGCGACGGGATTGGCCGGCAGATCGATGTGGCCCGCGAGCCAGCGGTAAAACGCGCGCCAGGCCGACAGACGGTGACTGATCGAGCGCGCCGTTAGCCCGCCCGCGTGCGCGCGCGACACGGCGCCGCGAATATCGACAGCGGTCAGGCTTTCGAGCGGCCGGCCTTTCGCCAGCAGCCGCAATTGTTCGAGTTCGTGCGTGTAGCCGCGCAAGGTGTGCGCCGACAGCCGCCGCTCGTGCTCGAGATTCGACAGATACGCGGCGATGAAGTCGGTTTCGGTCACGATGGGCGGTTTGGCTTGATCGAGCAGGGTTCGGCTAACTTTTGCTGACGGCGGACGCGTGCGCTCGCGCGTTCAGCGCGGCAGCAGACGGCTCAGCGCGGCGCTTGCGAGCGCGCCGATCTGCGTGAGGAAGTCGGTCGCCATGCCGTCGTGGAAGCGGCGGGCGTCCGCGGAGCCCATCACGAGAAGGCCGAAGGCCGACGCTTCTTCATTGGCTTCCGGGTCGCGCAACGCGAGCAGTGCAATCGATTCGGTGACGTGCGCGGGCTCGGGCGCCGCGCCGCCGGACGGGTTTTCGTCGGGGCTGCCGGCAGCCGGCACGAGCCATTGCGCTGCCTCGAAACCGGTGTTCGCGCCGCAGTAAGGCGCTGCGAGGCTGTTCGCGAAGATCCGCACTTCCTCGCCGACGTGGCGCGCGAAATCGGCCTGAGCATACGGCTCGGCGACGTCCCACACGCGCAGCGCCGCTTGCGGCACGTCGAAAATCTCACGCAGGCCATTGGCGACGGTACGCGGCAGCGCGTACGGATCGCGCTCGGCGATCACGCGGATGGTCCAGCGGTTGAACTTCGAGGCGATGCTGTCGTTTTCGTGGCCGTAACGCAGCAGTTCGGCGAGACGCCGTTCGAGATGCTTGTTCTTGTCGCGCAGCATTTCCATCTGCCGCTCCTGCAGGGACACCGCGGCCTTGCCGTGCGGGTTCGCGAGCCGGATGGTGGCGAGCACTTCCGCGTGTTCGGCGAAGAATTCGGGATTGGCGAGCAGGTATTCGGCGACTTCGCGATCGTTCATGGTTTCGGCTAAAGGACTACAGGACGACGCCTTCATGCGACGCGTCGGTCAGTGAGTTAATGAATCGTTCATGCGCGATCGAAGGCGACACGTTCAGTCGGCCAGTTCGATCTCGCCCTGGAAAACGGTCGTGGCCGGACCCGCCATCAGCAGCGGTTCGCTTTCCTTATTACTGTCCCACGAAATGGTGAGCTTGCCGCCGTGCGTGTGAACGAGCACCGGCGCGTCGAGCAGTCCGCGCCGAATGCCCGCGGCCACCGCCGCGCATGCGCCCGTGCCGCACGCCAGCGTTTCGCCGGCGCCGCGCTCATAGACGCGCAGTTTGATTTCGCTGCGGCCGACGATCTGCATGAAGCCCGCGTTCACCTTTTGCGGAAAGCGCGCGTGCCGCTCGATCACCGGACCTTCGACGAGCACCGGAAACGCCTCGACGTCGTCNACCACTTGCACGGCGTGCGGATTGCCCATCGACACNACCGAGATCCAGCGCGTCGTGCCGTTCANGTCGAGCGGCCAGAGCNTATCNGCGCCTTCNCGACGTCCCTGGAGACCTTTGGTGGCGAAAGGCACGCGTTCCGGTTCGAACACCGGCGAGCCCATNTCGACGAGCACCTCGCCGTTTTCCTGCATGGTCAGCGTGATGGTGCCGTTCTGCACTTGCACGCGCACGCTGCGCTGATCGGTCAGCCCGCTGTCGCGCACGAACTTCACGAAGCAGCGCGCGCCGTTGCCGCAATGCTCGACTTCGCCGCCGTCGCAATTGAAGATGCGATACCTGAAATCGACGCCATCCACGGTAGGCTTTTCGACCAGCAGCAACTGGTCGGCGCCGACGCCGAAATGGCGGTCGGCGAGCGCGCGCACCTGCTCCGGCGTCAGGTTGAGCGCTTGCGTGTAGCCGTCGAGCACGACGAAGTCGTTGCCCGCGCCGTGCATCTTGGTGAATTTCAGTTTCATCACGCTATTGTAAGTGACGCGCCCCTCGAGCGCCCTCAATACACGCTCGGCACACCGGGCGGCCGCGTCTTGAAACGCTTGTGCACCCAGTAGTACTGCTCGGGCATCGATGGAATCTGTTCTTCGAGGAACGCGTTCATGCGCCGCGCGTCCGCGTCGTCGTCGCCGGTCGGGTAGTTGTCCCACGGCTTGAACACCCTCAGCCGATAACCCTTGTAGTTCGGCAGCACTTCGCCGATGAACGGCACGACCTGCGCGTGACCGACTTTCGCGAGGCGGCCGACCGCGGTCAGCGTGCAGGTCGGCACGCCGAAGAACGGCACGAAAGTCGAATTGCGCGCGCCGTAGTCCATGTCGGCGCCGAGCATCACCGGCTTGCGCTCGCGCAGCCAGCGCAGCACGATGCGCGCGCTGTCGGCGCGGCTTGCCATGTCCGCGCCGAAGCGGGCGCGCGCGGCCTTGGCGACCTCCTCGAGCTCTGGGTTCGACATCGGCTGATACAGCGAGCCGCACTGACGCCTGAGCGAGTAATTGAGGAAGATCGAGCCCGCCTCGATGCCGACGAAATGAAAGCCGAGGAACAGCGTGGGCGGCATCGGTCAGATCGATTGCGCTGTCGACCTGAATCAGCTTTTCGAGCTTCTTCGCGGAGCCGAACCATTGGACGCTGCGCTCAAGGTAACTGCGGATCGCGTGACGGAAATGCTTCTGCGCGACTTCTTCGCGGCGCTCCTCGTTCCACTCCGGAAAGCACAGTTTCAGATTGATGTGGACGATGCGCTTGCGGCGGCTCGGAATCTGATAGAGCAGCCAGCCGAGTCCGTCGCCGAGGCGGGCGATGAAACCATACGGCAATAGTGCAAACAGTTTGAGAAGGCCGATCGCGAGCCGGGGACCAAGGCGGCTCAGCATGTGACCTCCTGGAAGGCGCTCGGCGTGATGCATTTAAGGAAAGCGGAGAAGTTGACGTAATACCGCACTCGTAGACACTCTGTGACAATCATCGGAAGTCGCTATAATAAGGGCTTCGCCGAGTTAATAGACAACTTGCGGGGCGAAGCCAGGCGGCGCGATCCATGTGATAAGCGCCTGCCAGTCAGGTAATCCGCTAAAGCGTCGCCGCTTCAGGCTCCCGAAGCTGGCTACGTGAACATTAACCGTAACCACATAACAGGAGTCTGCAACGTGGCAAACGACTATCTCTTCACCTCCGAATCCGTTTCAGAAGGCCATCCCGACAAGGTCGCGGACCAGATTTCGGACGCGATTCTCGACGCCATCCTGGCGCAGGACAAGTACTCGCGTGTTGCAGCGGAAACGCTGTGCAACACCGGTCTCGTCGTGCTCGCGGGTGAAATCACCACCACTGCCAACGTCGACTACATCCAGATCGCGCGCAACACGATCAAGCGCATCGGTTACGACAACACCGACTACGGTATCGACTATCGCGGTTGCGCGGTGCTGGTCGCGTACGACAAGCAGTCGCCGGACATCGCTCAGGGCGTGGATCGCGCGCACGACAACAACCTCGACCAGGGCGCCGGCGACCAGGGCCTGATGTTCGGCTACGCATGCGAAGAAACGCCTGAGCTGATGCCGTTGCCGATCCACCTGTCGCATCGTCTGGTCGAGCGTCAGGCGAATCTGCGCCGTGACGGCCGCCTGCCCTGGCTGCGCCCGGATGCGAAGTCGCAGGTCACCGTGCGGTATGTGGACGGCAAGCCGCATTCCATCGACACCGTCGTGCTCTCCACGCAGCATTCGCCGGACATCGATCTGGATACGCTGCGCGAAGCCGTGATCGAAGAGGTGATCAAGCCGACGCTGCCGGCCGAGCTCATCAAGGGCGACATCAAGTTCCTCGTGAACCCGACGGGCCGGTTCGTGATCGGCGGTCCGCAAGGCGACTGCGGTCTGACGGGCCGCAAGATCATCGTCGATACGTACGGCGGCGCGGCTCCGCACGGCGGCGGCGCGTTCTCGGGCAAAGACCCGTCGAAGGTCGACCGCTCGGCCGCTTATGCCGGCCGCTATGTCGCGAAGAACATCGTGGCCGCGGGCCTCGCGTCGCGCTGCCTGATTCAGGTGTCGTACGCGATCGGCGTCGCGCAGCCCACGTCGGTCATGGTCAACACGTTCGGCACCGGCCGCGTGTCGGACGCGACGATCACGCGCCTCGTGCAGGAGCATTTCGATCTGCGTCCGAAGGGCATCATTCAGATGCTCGACCTGCTGCGTCCGGTCTACGAGAAGAGCGCGGCGTATGGTCACTTCGGCCGCGAAGAGCCGGAATTCACGTGGGAAGCCACGGACAAGGCGCTGGCCCTCGCGGAGGCCGCCGGCACTGAGCCGGTCGCTGCGCTGGCGGACTAACGCTAGATTCAGGCGTCTGAATGCGAAAAACCCTGCCGGCTTGCGCCGCGCAGGGTTTTTTATTTGGCGCTCGTGGTGGCTCCTAGCGGCTCGCGAAAGCGAACGCGAACCAGCCCGTGCTGCCGTTCGTCGACATACGACGCGGGCGGCGGCTCGTGCTTTGCGACGGCACGGCAACCGGCGCGCGCTGCGCTGCGGTCAGGCGCAGCGGCGTCGGCTTGCGCAGCAGCGTGCGCAGTGAGAAGCGGCGCGAGCCGCCCCGCGTGCGCAAGGCCGAGAAGAATGTGTTGAACCAGGTGCGAATGCCGTCGACGGCCTTCGTGTCGCGCCACTGTTCGCCCAAGGCGCGTGTGCGCGTGGCGTGATGACGCAACGCGCGCACGACATGGCGGCGCGCCGGACGGGCGGCTTTGAGGGCGGCTCGGGTAAAACGTGTGCTCAGAAGAGTATGCATGGCTTCACAAGTAGGCAGCGTGTCGCGCGACGAAATGTGCGCCCAATAGCAGCACCAAGCGTGCCAATGGCGGTCTCGCGATAGATGGTTCGGGAG
>Ga0058694_1001034_pt1 | contig 11525 bp, 6 predicted proteins | sample AgamicOrSfrz_FD_55041 | JGI IMG/M metagenome (GOLD analysis project Ga0058694, IMG submission 55041) | Agave microbial communities from Guanajuato, Mexico - Or.Sf.rz | ecosystem: Host-associated > Plants > Phyllosphere > Phylloplane/Leaf | place: Guanajuato, Mexico | collected 2012-05-30 | reverse complement strand
TTCACTGATATGTTGTACGATAAATCCCTTGAGAAGGATAACTGTGGTTTCGGCCTGATCGCCCACATAGAAGGCGAACCTAGCCACAAGGTAGTGCGTACCGCTATACACGCACTGGCCCGTATGCAGCACCGTGGCGCTATCCTTGCGGATGGTAAAACCGGCGACGGTTGCGGTCTGCTGCTGCAAAAACCGGATCGTTTCTTTCGCATCGTGGCGGAAGAGCGCGGCTGGCGTTTAGCCAAAAACTACGCTGTCGGCATGCTGTTCCTGAATCAGGACGCAGAAAAAGCAGCCGTCTCACGCCGCATCGTCGAAGAAGAACTTCAACGCGAAACCCTGTCTATCGTTGGCTGGCGCGACGTGCCCACTAACGAAGGGGTACTCGGTGAAATCGCCCTCTCCTCGCTGCCTCGTATCGAGCAAATCTTTGTCAACGCGCCTGCGGGCTGGCGTCCACGTGATATGGAACGCCGTCTGTTTATCGCCCGTCGCCGCATTGAAAAACGCCTGCAGGACGATAAAGAGTTCTACGTTTGTAGCCTCTCGAACCTGGTGAACATCTATAAAGGTCTGTGTATGCCGGCTGACCTGCCGCGCTTCTACCTGGACCTAGCGGACCTGCGTCTGGAATCGGCCATTTGCCTGTTCCACCAGCGCTTCTCCACCAACACCGTACCACGCTGGCCGCTGGCTCAGCCGTTCCGCTATCTGGCGCACAACGGCGAAATCAACACCATCACCGGTAACCGCCAGTGGGCTCGCGCACGTACCTATAAATTCCAGACCCCGCTGATCCCGGATCTGCACGACGCTGCGCCGTTCGTCAACGAAACCGGCTCTGACTCCAGCTCAATGGATAACATGCTGGAACTGCTGCTGGCAGGCGGGATGGATATCGTTCGCGCCATGCGCCTGCTGGTTCCGCCAGCCTGGCAGAACAACCCGGATATGGATCCTGAGCTGCGGTCCTTCTTCGACTTTAACTCCATGCACATGGAGCCGTGGGATGGTCCGGCAGGTATCGTGATGTCTGATGGTCGCTTTGCGGCCTGTAACCTCGACCGTAATGGTCTGCGCCCGGCGCGCTACGTCATTACTAAAGACAAGCTGATCACCTGCGCCTCTGAAGTGGGGATCTGGGACTACCAGCCTGACGAAGTGGTCGAAAAAGGCCGTGTAGGGCCGGGCGAGCTAATGGTGATCGACACCCGCGGCGGTCGCATCCTGCACTCCGCGGAAACCGATAACGATCTGAAAAGCCGTCATCCGTACAAAGAGTGGATGGAGAAAAACGTTCGCCGTCTGGTGCCGTTTGAAGATCTGCCGGATCAGGACGTGGGCAGCCGCGAACTGGATGACGATACCCTCGCCAGCTACCAGAAACAGTTTAACTACAGCGCGGAAGAGCTGGACTCCGTTATCCGCGTGTTGGGTGAAAACGGCCAGGAAGCGGTCGGCTCCATGGGTGATGATACCCCGTTTGCCGTGCTCTCCAGTCAGCCGCGAATCATTTACGACTACTTCCGTCAGCAGTTCGCGCAGGTGACCAACCCGCCAATCGATCCGCTGCGTGAAGCGCACGTGATGTCGCTGGCCACCAGCATCGGTCGTGAGATGAACGTCTTCTGTGAAGCCGAAGGCCAGGCCCACCGCCTGACCTTTAAGTCACCGATCCTGCTGTACTCCGATTTCAAACAGCTCACCACCATGCAAGAGGAGCACTACCGCGCTGACACGCTCGACATCACTTTCGACGTGACCGAAACCACTCTCGAAGAGACGGTGAATGCGCTGTGTGACAAAGCGGAACAGATGGTACGTAACGGTACCGTGCTGCTGGTGCTGTCCGACCGCAATATTGCGAAAAACCGTCTGCCGGTTCCGGCGCCTATGGCCGTCGGGGCTATCCAGACGCGTCTGGTCGATAAGAGCCTGCGCTGCGATGCCAACATCATTGTGGAAACCGCCAGTGCGCGCGATCCGCACCACTTCGCAGTGCTGCTGGGCTTTGGTGCAACGGCGATTTACCCGTACCTCGCCTACGAAACCCTGGCAAAACTGGTTGATAGTCAGGCCATCGAGAAAGATTACCGTACCGTGATGCTGAACTACCGTAACGGCATCAACAAAGGTCTGTACAAGATCATGTCCAAGATGGGCATCTCGACCATCGCCTCTTACCGCTGCTCGAAGCTGTTCGAAGCCGTCGGTCTACATGACGATGTTTCCGACCTCTGCTTCCAGGGCGTAATCAGCCGCATCGGCGGCGCGGACTTTAGTGACTTCCAGCAGGATCTGCTGAATCTCTCCAAACGCGCCTGGCTGGCACGTAAGCCGCTGGATCAGGGTGGACAGCTGAAGTATGTGCACGGTGGCGAATACCATGCCTATAACCCGGACGTGGTGCGCACCCTGCAACAGGCCGTTCAGAGCGGTGAGTACAGCGATTATCAGCAATATGCTGAGCTGGTGAACAACCGTCCGGCAGCCACGCTGCGCGATCTGCTGGCGCTGAACCCGGGCGATACCGCGGTCAGCATCAATGAGGTTGAACCGGCGTCTGAACTGTTCAAACGCTTTGATACCGCCGCGATGTCTATCGGCGCACTCAGCCCGGAAGCCCACGAGGCGCTGGCAGAAGCGATGAACAGCATCGGCGGGAACTCCAACTCCGGTGAAGGCGGTGAAGATCCGGCGCGCTATGGCACGAACAAAGTGTCGCGCATCAAGCAGGTTGCTTCCGGTCGCTTCGGTGTGACCCCGGCGTACCTGGTCAATGCTGACGTAATTCAGATTAAAGTCGCTCAGGGTGCAAAACCGGGCGAAGGCGGTCAGTTACCGGGTGACAAAGTGACCCCGTACATCGCCAAACTGCGCTACTCGGTACCGGGCGTGACGCTGATCTCCCCACCGCCGCACCACGATATTTACTCTATCGAGGATCTGGCGCAGCTGATTTTCGACCTGAAACAGGTCAACCCGAAAGCGATGATCTCCGTGAAGCTGGTTTCCGAGCCGGGCGTGGGCACTATCGCCACCGGTGTGGCAAAAGCCTACGCGGACCTGATCACCATCGCCGGTTACGACGGCGGCACCGGGGCCAGCCCGCTCTCCTCAGTGAAATACGCGGGTTGTCCATGGGAGCTTGGCCTGGTGGAAACCCAGCAGGCACTGGTGGCTAACGGTCTGCGTCACAAGATCCGTCTGCAGGTAGATGGCGGCCTGAAAACCGGCCTCGATATCATCAAAGCGGCGATTCTGGGTGCAGAAAGCTTCGGCTTCGGTACTGGCCCGATGGTGGCGCTGGGCTGTAAATACCTGCGTATTTGTCACCTGAACAACTGCGCAACCGGCGTTGCAACTCAGGACGAAAAACTGCGTAAGAACCACTACCACGGCCTGCCGTTCAAAGTGACCAACTACTTTGACTTCATCGCCCGCGAAACACGCGAGCTGATGGCGCAGCTGGGCGTGACGCGTCTGGTGGATCTGATTGGCCGTACCGACCTGCTGACAGAGCTGGAAGGGTTCACGGCTAAGCAGCAGAACCTGAAGCTGTCCCGCCTGCTGGAAACGGCTGAACCACACCCGGGCAAAGCGGTGTACTGCACCGAGAATAACCCGCCGTTCGACAATGGCGTGCTGAACGCTCAGCTGTTGCAACAGGCGAAGCCATTTGTGGATGACAAGCAGAGCAAAACCTTCTGGTTTGATATTCGCAACACCGATCGTTCAGTCGGCGCAACGCTCTCGGGTTACATTGCACAGACGCACGGCGACCAGGGTCTGGCTGCCGATCCGATTACCGCTCACTTCAGCGGTACCGCAGGTCAGAGCTTCGGCGTGTGGAATGCCGGTGGCGTTGAGCTGTACCTGACTGGCGATGCCAACGACTACGTCGGTAAAGGCATGGCGGGCGGTCTGCTGGCGGTGCGTCCTCCGGTCGGCTCTGCCTTCCGCAGCTGCGATGCCAGCATCATCGGCAACACCTGTCTGTACGGTGCTACCGGTGGTCGTCTGTTTGCCGCAGGTCGTGCAGGTGAGCGTTTTGCGGTGCGTAACTCCGGTGCCATCACCGTGGTGGAAGGTATCGGCGATAACGGCTGTGAATACATGACCGGCGGTATTGTCTGCGTGCTGGGCAAAACCGGCGTTAACTTCGGGGCAGGTATGACCGGTGGTTTCGCCTATGTCCTGGACGAAAGCGGTGATTTCCGCAAACGCGTGAACCCGGAGCTGGTGGAAGTGCTGGATGTTGAAACCCTGGCGATCCATGAAGAGCACCTGCGCGGTTTGATCACCGAGCACGTGCATCATACCGGTTCCGTGCGCGGCGAAGAGATTCTGGCGAACTGGCCAGCGTTCTCTGCGAAATTCGCGCTGGTTAAACCGAAGTCCAGCGATGTTAAAGCCCTGTTGGGTCACCGTAGTCGTAGCGCAGCAGAGCTGCGTGTGCAGGCGCAGTAAATCTGGATTTAGCGGGCGTCATTGTCGCAGTGAGTCTGGACACGGACAGCGCGCAAGACCCGCAGCGTACGCGAGGAGTCTGAGCACTGCCCAGGTCCAGAATCACAAGAAAAATAGCCCGATGAATCAGATTTGAGGAATTTAGATGAGCCAGAATGTATACCAGTTTATCGACCTGCAGCGTGTGGATCCGCCGAAGAAGCCGCTGAAGATCCGTAAAATTGAATTTGTTGAAATCTACGAGCCGTTTTCTGAAGGTCAGGCTAAAGCACAGGCAGACCGCTGCCTGTCCTGCGGCAACCCGTACTGCGAGTGGAAGTGTCCGGTGCATAACTACATCCCGAACTGGCTGAAGCTGGCCAACGAAGGGCGTATTTTTGAAGCCGCCGAGTTGTCTCACCAGACGAACACCTTGCCGGAAGTGTGCGGCCGCGTGTGTCCTCAGGATCGTCTGTGTGAAGGCTCCTGTACTCTGAACGACGAGTTCGGTGCGGTAACCATCGGCAACATCGAACGCTACATCAACGATAAAGCGTTTGAGATGGGCTGGCGCCCGGACATGACGGGTGTGCGTCAGACCGACAAACGCGTAGCGATCATCGGTGCCGGTCCGGCAGGCCTGGCCTGCGCTGACGTGCTGACCCGCAACGGGGTGAAAGCAGTGGTGTTCGACCGTCACCCGGAAATCGGCGGTCTGCTGACCTTCGGCATCCCGGCATTCAAGCTGGAAAAAGAGGTCATGACCCGTCGCCGTGAAATCTTCACCGGTATGGGCATTGAGTTCAAACTGAATGTGGAAGTGGGCCGTGACGTGCAGCTCGACGATCTGCTGAAAGATTACGACGCTGTGTTCCTGGGCGTTGGTACCTATCAGTCGATGCGTGGCGGACTGGAAAACGAAGATGCCAACGGCGTATTCGATGCCCTGCCGTTCCTGATTGCCAATACCAAACAGATGATGGGTTACGGCGAAACCGCCGCTGAGCCATACGTCAGCATGGAAGGCAAACGCGTTGTCGTACTTGGCGGCGGTGATACCGCTATGGACTGCGTGCGTACCTCCATTCGTCAGAATGCCGCACACGTTATCTGTGCCTATCGTCGTGACGAAGAGAACATGCCTGGATCTAAACGTGAAGTGAAAAATGCGCGTGAAGAGGGTGTAGAGTTCCAGTTCAACATCCAGCCACTGGGTATTGAAGTGAACGCCAACGGCAAAGTCAGTGGCGTGAAGATGGCGCGCACTGAGATGGGTGCGCCGGATGCGAAAGGCCGTCGTCGCGCAGAAATCGTTGCCGGTTCCGAGCATGTGATCCCGGCAGATGCTGTAGTAATGGCGTTTGGTTTCCGTCCTCACAGCATGGAGTGGCTGGCGAAGCACAGTGTCGAGCTGGATTCACAGGGCCGTATCATCGCCCCGGAAGGCAGCGATAATGCGTTCCAGACCAGCAACCCGAAAATCTTTGCCGGTGGTGATATCGTTCGCGGTTCCGACCTGGTGGTAACGGCGATTGCCGAAGGCCGTAAAGCGGCTGACGGGATTATGAATTACCTGGAAGTGTAATGAATATGGCCCGGCAAATGCCGGGCCATTTTTTTGCTTACTTCGAGAGGATTCGCCAGGTCAAATCGCTTTCCAGCGTGGTTTGATCCGAGATTCGTTTAAACGCGTTATCATTCAGCACCGGGAATAGCGTGACGGTAAAATTCATTTGCTGACCGCTGGGCACCTGGCCGTTTTCGACTGCAATTATCGCCTCGTTATTGCGGATAGAGAGCGATGGCGTGTCGTCTTTATCCGGGGTGAAATTTACCTGATCGGTTGTTTTACCCACGCTGTAGCTTTTACCGTCGAGCGTCAGGTTGCTCACTTTGATGGCCACGCCACCATTCTGCCCAAACAGGAAACGCCCTTTCTCACCTGCAGTCCCTTGCAGCAAGATTGCCATCTGCTTTTTATCCGGGCAAAAGACGCTGACACTGATATCTTTCTCCGGCATTTTATTCCAGCTTTGCTGGGTCAGGACGATGTTGTCACGGCGTATCTGGTGATAATCCACCACCTGCTGGGAGAGCGTTATCTGGCAATCATCAGCATAAGAAAGACACGGTAAAGCAAGCAGTAATAACGCTGCCAGACGTTGAACGTTCATCGACATACTCCGTTAACTTCCTCATAAAACGTGTCTTCGTCATGCTTCTCAGGAAGCGTAAAATTCAACTTACACAGACGATTGTTATTATCGTCCATGGCATAAAGCGCGGTAATTTGATCGGCATCGTTCAGGAACACATGCCCATCATCAACAACCGTGACGATATAGTTATTTTTACCATCCACCACGGATAAGCCTTTTTTAAGCGGCTTACCATCGGCCTGCTTAATACGCAACATCACGCGACGGCTGTTCAATACTTTGAAGCTCACTTCGCTGACAGAAGCATGTGCAGCAGCAATGTATTTCGTGCCGTTTGCCAGGGTCATACTCTGCGGCAATTTGTTCGCATCAACTTCAATACGGGAGTTACGCCACTCTATTAACCCTGGCACCACAGCCTGGCCCCAGTGATCGGTCCAGACGGTGCCCTGAGGTGTAGAGATTTCCACACCCGCTTTCGGTTCGCTGAGTTTGGCAATCGCAAAGGTTTCCCTGATGGAATATGGCGAGAAGGTGACACCATCTTTATGCATGGCAATGCCGCCCGACAGCGTCGCATTATAGTTACGCTGATTATCACCACTGGTACCGCCACCTACGCTCAACTGGGTGTAGTGCAGATTAGTGTTGATGTTGCCGTTAAAGCTGTTTTCGTTTGAATCGTTATCCCGGTCTGCTGAGATATAGTAATTGGTGTTTTCGCCCAGCGAACCGCTGTTTGCCAGACCATAGCTGGTACTGTCACCCTGCTTGCGCATGTAAGAACTGAGGCTCTGAGTGCCCCCCAGCGGAATGCTCAGGTTTACATATAAGAGGTCTTCGTTCTGGTCATCATCGGTATCCCCTATTGCGCTTTGCCAGTTAACGTTAACCGAAGCGTATTTAAATGTTTTACCCCATGAGAGGAGTAAATAACGGGAATCCTGCCCATCGCCTGTCGCCTGGTTATAGTTAAAGCCCGCGCTAAATGTGCCTGCCAAAGATGTAGACCAGTTGAGGTTGGCAGCATAGCTGTTGTCATACCCGACATAATCATCATCCATCGCATCAGTCAGCTCGCGGTAATTGCCGCTATAGTGGGCAACGCTCGCCGACAATCCCATATTTTCTGTTAGCGCGTAATCACTTTGCAGCTCGTTTTTAACGCCGTTATCGCTATCACCAAACTTGGCTTTACTGGCAGCCATACTGGTGGAGACGCCCCACCCTTCAGTGACCATAAATTCCGTTCGCGCACCTGCGGCCTGGTATTTCTCCGCTACGACACCGGATGCAAGGAGGTTCATCCAGGGCAGGATCCGCCAGCCATTGGAAACGTTGAAGACCATGGGATCGCTGTAGTCGCTCTCTATACTGCGCACCTGCCCTGCCGAGATCGTCAGGCCATTCGGGCGCGACAGGCGCTGCGATCTAACAGATGCGGCAGGTACGATGAAATGACTCGTTGACCCGTCTGTTTCAACGACCGTCACGTCAAGATCGACGTTATTGCGCACAATCGGTACATCATCAAGCGTGAAGGGGCCAGCTGGCACCAGGGTGTTAAAAATAAGGCGATTATTTTGCCGGATTTCAACACGCGCCTGTGGCGTACGCGCAATGCCGGACACGCTTACACCGGTGTAATCATGCTGTAAGCCATTGGTTGGCATCAGCTGCACACCCATGATAGGCACGCCGCTCAACACGTCTGACACGGCGTTGATTTCCCCCACCTGCATCGTCAAACGTTGAGGGACAAAGACATGCTCCGCGTAGGTATAAATGCTCTCCGCGTTTCGATCACCATCATTATCTGTCAGGATATAACGGCTGCGCAGCGACCAGTCCATCGCATTAAAACCTGCTTCAAGACTTGCCTGAGAATACCTGCTACTGTCGCTATCGCTTCCTGTGTACTCACTTTTGGTGCTGAATAATGAGTAATTCAGCATGCCGGCTACACCACCATGCTGAAAGTTTTTGATGTCTGATGTCAGGCTATTAATCGCTTCTGGCGGCAGATATAACTCAACTGCTTCCTGATTGGGTAGCGCATTTATTACCGCCTGGGCGTAATCGCTGCGAATATCATGACAGGCTTCACCCGACTTGATGGAAACAGGCATGATTCCGGCAAACTCAAGAAAGTCGTTATCAACACACATAACGCCATCTTCGTTAAAACGAACCGCAGCCGTTCCACGCTCTTTGCCGTTCACTTTTACAGAAACAGAATGCGTCCCGGGTAAAAAACGGGGCGCTTCGGCAAAGTAGCGGTTAAGATCCGCACCCAGGCCACGCGATTTTAATATCCCCGTGTCAAAGGTAACTTCCCTCGCCTGTAACAAAGGTGAGTCGAGAAGTATCAGAGGTAATGCGCCGTAAATAACTGCGCGCACAAAAATTGCGAGGTGGCTTTTTTTACGCACCGCCATATTCCTTTATTTTTTATTTAGTTCCGATATGAAGCTAGGTACTTCTACGCCATAACGGCTGGCGGGGAAAAACTTGACTTGAGTGTTACCACTGACCGATTTGCCCACCGATGTAGTCATGCTTTCACCAGGCAAAATGTAGGTTTTTGGCAGCGTGCCAGAGATACCCGATGGCTGCAGAAGAACATTCGTAGCAAGGCGCACGACATATTTGCTCGGGTTTTTAACCGTAACGGATGAACCGGCTGTAGACCATTCAAGATCCTTCCAGGCATCGGTCACGACAGGGAGTTTTGCCGGTCGAATAAGTACTGGGAGATCCTGACGAATATTAATGCCAATTTTGATTTTTTTATCGTCACTCTTCGGTGGGATACCTTCGAAGGTGACACGTTTATAATGCTCAACCTCTAACGGTTTGCTCGTTTGCAGTAAAAAACGCAGCTGTTGAGTCTGTCCAGGTTCAAGGCGCACCACCGGCTGGGTAACAACCAGTTTTAAACCAATATCATCGGGAAGATCTACAACATTGGTATATAACAGGGAAGGATGACTATCCGTATTTTTTACGTTGATAGTACCGCTATGGGTCGCTTCATCAATGACCAGCAAACTGGTTTCAGGAACCATTCCTGCGGCATAGAGAGGAAACTGCGCAGAAAACAATGATAAAGCCAGTAAGGTTTTTATTGCCGGTTTATTAAAGCATAACATAGTAAAAATTCCTTAATAGCAAAAACATAACTGTCCGTGTTTAACGTGCTATTAAAAAAGAGTCGATAAAGGATAAGAACTCTTTTATTCAGAGCAAGCTCAATAAAAGAGAGTAATTACGGATAACACAGCTGAATATCAATTGATCACGCCGGTGATTATCAGCGGTGATCGCCTGACCGGTGGTATTATGAATAACCAAAGAGGCCGCTGCCGGGAATACTGCACGACTAAAAGGGTGCGGCTCAGGGCTAACTGCCGTTGCAACCGTAAAATCACGCATGTTGTATACCTGAGCAGAACCTTTTTCATTTGTTAATCCTTAACGTATGAATAAGTTAGATGCAAATATAAAACGATATATCTACTACTGCTGTAACAAGATGCTGGATAGCATGTGACTATAATATCCGCTGAATATATAGATTCAACTTAGCAATATTAACTGCCTGTTTTAGATTAACTCAAATGATAGTCAGCAATAATATTTTTAGAGATAATAAGGGATAAGAGCAAAATATATATTCATTTCACAATTATTTATTAGGTCAATTTTCGCAAATTTTTGAGTTGAATAACGCTAATACATTCATATTGCTGATTAAAAAACGCAACTCCCAAGTATACTATGCAAAAAAAATACCCAGCCGATTGATATCAGGCTGGGTATTTATCTCTTTAACTGCAGACTATTTTACGACCCGGAGTGCCGGTCGGCCACCACGCGGCGGTGGTTCATCATCAGGATCGTCATTATGATCGGGTTTATCGCCATCAATGACCGACATAACGGTTTCGCTTTCGCTCTCCGTTGCGCCGTTTTCATCATTCAGGCTGGTAACCTCTTCATCGTAAGCTGCTTCCGGCTCAAACATGGTGCCAGCACCGTTTTCACGGGCATAGATGGCCAATACAGCAGCCAACGGCACGGACACCTGGCGCGGCACGCCGCCAAAACGGGCATTAAAGCGAACTTCATCGTTCGCCAGCTCCAGGCCACCGACTGCGCGCGGTGCAATGTTCAGTACGATTTGCCCGTCACGTGCATATTCCATAGGAACCTGCACGCCCGGTAACGTCACATCCACAACCAGGTGCGGCGTGAGCTGGTTATCCAGCAACCATTCATAGAAGGCACGCAGCAGATATGGACGGCGCGGAGAAAGCTGTGACATTTCCACAATCATTAACCCCGGCCGAGACGCATTTCACGTTCAGCTTCAGTCAGAGAAGCAAGGAAAGAGTCGCGTTCGAAGACACGCGTCATGTAGCCTTTAAGCTCTTTTGCTCCCGGGCCGCTAAACTCCACGCCCAGAATCGGCAGACGCCACAGCAGCGGAGCCAGGTAGCAATCGACCAGGCTGAACTCGTCGCTCAGGAAGAACGGACGTTGACCGAATACTGGCGCAATCGCCAGCAGTTCTTCACGCAACTGTTTACGCGCAGCATCGGCTTCGGATGAAGAACCGTTCACGATGACGTTCATCAGCGTATACCAGTCTTTCTCGATACGCTGCATGTACAGGCGGCTTTCACCACGCGCAACCGGGTAAACCGGCATCAGCGGCGGATGAGGGAAACGCTCATCCAGATATTCCATAATGATACGGGATTCCCACAGGGTCAGCTCACGATCCACCAGCGTTGGTACGCTCTGGCTTGGATTGAGATCGATCAGATCCTGAGGCGGGTTATCCTTTTCCACATGCTCGATCTCAAAACTGACACCCTTCTCGGCCAGCACGATACGAACCTGATGGCTATA
>Ga0058694_1001028_pt1 | contig 11615 bp, 10 predicted proteins | sample AgamicOrSfrz_FD_55041 | JGI IMG/M metagenome (GOLD analysis project Ga0058694, IMG submission 55041) | Agave microbial communities from Guanajuato, Mexico - Or.Sf.rz | ecosystem: Host-associated > Plants > Phyllosphere > Phylloplane/Leaf | place: Guanajuato, Mexico | collected 2012-05-30 | reverse complement strand
GGAAAACGGTCAGCGTATTCCTCAGATAATAGCTTACCCAATTCTTTTACTTTCTGTTGTATTTCTTCTTCTGAAATCAAAATTTCTTGAATATCCTGCTTCATTCCTTACTTGCCTCCTAGAAGTTTTCGCTACTTATAGTATAAAATAACATATCTGGACTTATGTGTATGCAGTTCATAAGCAGATTTTTTCAAACCAGGTAGCCACAAAATAGTTCCTTGGCTATCTTCCACTACCGGCCAATGATCTCTGAANTGTAAAGGGATTTTTTCATCGATAAAAATATCCTTTACTTTTTTATGTCCCTTCATGCCCTTTACTCGCATTTTATCGCCATTTTTTCGTGTCCTTACCTTTAATGATTGTAAATCGTGAGCTTCATCTAAAAGAAAAACATCGTTTCCTTTTATATCTTCGACTTTATTATGTATTTCACAAATAAGCTGGTGACCATTTGGAAGCTCGACGACCCCTGGAATCGGAACAATAAATTCATATGGCTCGATGTTCCCCTCATTAAAGGTGAAAAGACAGTCGTTGTAAGATCGGATAATGCGCAAACCATTTGGAAAGTCAAGCGTACCAGACGGTTTTTCACTTTCACAAAATCCTACTAACATGTCAACATGCGCTGAGGAAAGGGTTGGAGGAATTTCTTTATAGAGATAGTTTAATATTAGTTGAATACCACGCCTTTGTAAAGGCTTGCGTATCCTTAGAAAACAATCTCTATCAATGAGAATTTCATTTTGCAATTTCTTTCTCATTACTTTATTCATCACATCGGTCGTTAATTCCTCTAAGTATGCTTGATCTTCATGCAAGTTCTCGCTAAATTGTTGAAATTTTTCATGTACAGCTGCGTTTTCTTGCTTTAAAAATGGCAAAACGTAATGACGAAACCGATTTCTCGTGTACGAGTCTTTCTCATTACTCGGATCAATCCGAGGGGTAAGCCCATGTAGCTTACAGTAGCGATTGATTTCTTCTTTCGTTACGGCTAGGAACGGCCTAATAATAAATCCATCCGCATATGGCCGCTTGGGCTGCATCCCTGCGTATCCATTCATCGTACTGCCTCGGACCATTCGCATTAACATCGTTTCAATCTGATCATCTCCGTGATGTCCTAATGCAAGAAGATTTGCTTTGTGCTTCTTCATAACATGAGTAAAAAATGTATAGCGGCATTCTCTGGCTGCTACTTGAGAAGATAACTTTCTTTCCTTCTGATAGGCAGTAACATCAATCTGCTTCGCCTCACATTTAATATTCAATTGTTTGCAGTAGTTCTGCACATATTCCATATCTTGCTGTGACTCTTTGCCCCGGAACATATGATCAACATGAGCAGCAATAATCGTGAGAGATTTTTGCTCTTTCAGACTCCATAAGAAATGCAGCAGTGCTAAAGAATCAGGACCACCAGAAATACCTACAACCACCGTAGAGCCTGCGGATAATAACTGATGTTTTGTCATAAAATTGTTCACTTGCTTTTCCATAGGAATGACTCATCCTTATAATGTACACGCAATAATGTATCATTAATTTACTTTATACGAATGACTATAAGGAAAGTTTCACAATTTCTCCAAACTTTATAGCACTTGAATAAATAGATACAAAATATAAATCAACATTACAGACGTACAAAGTAGTAGCGTCTCTAACACGTGAGAACGCTTCTTCTTTACTTTAACACGAGGGGCAGACGGTTGACGAACGTTTTGAGGCTTTGTTCCTTTACTTTTTGCCCCTCTTCTTTTTTCGACCGATAACACCTCTGTTTTCATTTCTTTAGCTGACTTATACTTTCCCGTAACCGCTTGATACAAAACGTCCCCGAAAGGTTCCAACTGCTTTGTTGTTAATATAAATTGTTTTAATTGTTCAGCCGGTTTGTCTGTTTTATTAATTCGCTTGCCATAAGCTGCGTGAATCAAAACCATAGATACAGCAAACAAATCATAGGTTGGTTCTGCTTTTCGGGAGCCAAGCCCCCAGTGCGCTCGATCATAAAAGTCGGTAAATTCTTTTATTGACCGCCCTTGCAGAGTTGTTCCTCCGACGTCAATCCATCGAACTTTTACGGGGTTAGATGTTACGACCAGGTTTTCTGGTTTTAAATCACCAAATACCCACCCTTCTTCATGAAGGTTTTCTAAGTCTGTTAAGAGCTGACTTGCAAATACTTGCAGCCATTCTGTCCCTCTTGTTGAGATAAAGGAAAGGAGAGGCTGCCCTTTCACATACTCCATTACATAGAAAGAAAGAGCGTGAGAACCATAGCTCCAATCATCTACATCAAGTAAGCGCGGTCCTAGCACTTTGTCTTTGACTTGAGAGAGCTTTTTTAATACATTCACTTCTGCTGTAACGGACATGTTGGAAAAGCTTATTTTTAACGCCGCTAGCGTTCCGTTTACTAATTGAACTAAATAGACAACTCCAGTTGCCCCCACGCCTAATTTCTCAAGAATTTTATAATGGACGTGATGCCATTTTCCTTGAATTTCTGTTCCCGGAGATAGGTTACATACCTGATTCTTCAATGTATTGTTCATTATTTTTTAACAACCCTCTCAATGAGCGCTTTTTGGTGAAATAATGAGTAGCCTCTTTGATAGCCGGTCCAGTAGGCGTAATACCTCCTGCTGTTAGTTTCGGAAAAATCGTTGAAAGCGACTCTAACCTTGGATTCCAGTCCATTAGCTTCTCTACATCTTTCTTTTTCCCAGGAAATAAAAAGATTGAAAATTGATTATGCCCCATGCGAGCATTCAAGCTTAACGATAAATCTAACAGCGACTCCTTTACAGTAGGAAGCTTATTTTTCATACTTCCGCTCATGTCAACTAAAATAAGAATCTCTAAGTCAACCGTTTCCCCAAGTTCATCAACAACTTCCATGATTTCTCCTCGCTTCTCAGGAGATAACTCTTCTAATCTTGAATTAGAGGAACCTAGAATTTGCTGAAGTTCTTTATTTACAACGCCTTGAAGTGTTTGCGTCATTGCCTGCCTTGTAACCATTTGAACAGTTTGAGACAGCTGTTTTACGTAAACAATTTGACTCACGCCACCGCCTGACATGGCAATGCCTTCTATTTCATTCGTGCTTTGCTCATCAATTGTATCCTCTTCCATCACACCAATAACGTTTACACTAATCCCTTGTTCTTTAGCTAGTGCTGCCATTGCTACCGGATCTTCACCTGTATTCGAACCACCGTCCGTAATGACCAACATCTGTTTCAATGTACCTTTTTTCATAAAAAAATCCCCTCCTCATTATCAGTATTAACATGATAGACGAGGAGGAGATAAAATATACTTCTATCTAACTATTGTGCTTTTTTACGATAAGCGTAAGAAGGGATCGATGACCATTTCGGGGTATTGTGCTGAAGTTTTGCCACAACTACCGTCATATCATCTTCAATTAAACCTGATTTTGTTCGAATAACTTCTTCCATAATTAAGTCTGCAATTTCTTGTGGATCGTTTGTTTGAAGCTCGCCAATTTTTCGCTTCATCCACATTTCGTAGTTCTCAACGTGTTTCGGTCCTTCAAATACGCCGTCACTCATCATAATTAATAAGTCTTCCGCCTTCATTTGTTCATTCACAACATCCACTTCAAATTCTTCAATAATGCCCATTGGCAAATTGCTTGCCTGTATTTTAATCACCTTATCTCCACGTTTGATGAAGCTTGGCGTAGAACCGATTTTCAAGAAGTTTACATTGGCATCTTGTAAGTCGATCATCGCTAAATCTAACGTAGAAAAGATCTCATCGTTTGTACGCAGCGATAAAATAGAGTTAATCGATTTAATTGCAATTGTCTCTTCTATTCCTGTTTGTAAAATTTGTTTTAACAGCTGAAGCGTTTCGCTGCTTTCATAGTGGGCACGCTCTCCATTCCCCATACCATCGCTAATAGCTAGTGCATACTTACCGGCGTTTAGCTCAATCATGGAGTAGCTGTCACCGGATACAAACCCTCCGCCTTTAGCAGCATGTGCTACGCCTGTATCAACAACGTACGCTTTTGTACAGCCAAACGAAACGTGGCAATAGCCTTGAGGATATTTAGCACATTCTTCGTTCTTTACTACAATACTTTCACCTAAAATATCTGTAAGCATTGGCGCAATAATCTTCTCGCATTCTCCTCTTCCGTGACAATATGGCACCCACATTTCAATATCTACATTTCCAGGTTCTAAGCTATAAATTTCAATTTGATTGATTTCCATCCCAAAGTTACGAAGAGCTTCTAAAATCTGTTCTTCTTGTACATTTAAATTTTCGCGCTCTCGCTTAATTTCTTTTGCAAAATTCCCCATGACTTCAGAAACACCGTGAAGCTGTTCTGCTACAATCCTTCTACTTTCTTGAATTTGGGCTTTTAAGTGCTGATTGGCTTTAAAATACGTAAGTTCATGCTCAATCACATCGATGACTTTTTTCGATTTCACACAATGTTTGTCCATTTCTCGAATTAGTCTTGGATTTTGTTCAAGAGTGCCATTATCAACTTCAAGCATAATTTCCTTCATATATTCATAGGTTGTATCAAACTGCTGTGCCCAACATTGTTCTTTTTTAAAACAAAATTGGCACGTCCTTTCGGTAACGCTGCTTAAGAAATAATCGACTTCTTTATCCGCGCTTGGCTTTTCATCATAAAANCCATTTTGCGTAAAGCTTTTGGAAAGTGCTTGAAAAACATTTGAGAACTGTTCTACGCGATTCGCTGTTACATCTCGGATCTTNCGCACGTACTGCTGTTGTTCAAGCATGTTTTCAGATGTCCCTGGTACTAGTTTACTNAAGTTTTTCAAAACAAAAGATGGGGTTAATAAAAATAGGACAACNGCCGTCAGTGATTCATACAAATTAGTCGTCAATCCTTGATCNGCCTGAGCATATAGGCCAATTAGCAATGAACCAACAACCAGCCCAAGAGCTGCCCCTAGCTTTTTACCGTCTTTTAAAAGTCCTCCAAGNAAGCCGGAAAANGCGAGTAAACTCATTTCGTACAAACTAGAAACATTCGCGAANCTTAAAATTAAACCGGTTACGACCCCTACCGTAGCTCCTATCGTGGGGCCAGATACAAACGCAAAAACTAATACTAAGTAACGAGATAATATATGTTCAGCCGAAAGCCCGTAAATCATCCACCCTATTGTCCCCGTCATAACAGATGCCAACAAAATAATTAGAGAAATCACTTCTTCTGTTTTTAATGATTGTTTTCGCTTTCGGTATGAAATTAAAGGCACGCTTTGTAAGAAAATCATTGTTAAGATAAAGCTCAACCCTGCTTCTACTGCCACAAATGTAAAATCATACATGGTGAATTCCTTGGTAAACACATAAAAAATAGTTAGTTTTGTAAGTAACATCGCGCTAAATACAGTGAACGGCAGCTTCTTTAACGGATCCATTGTCAGTATGCCGCTAAATCGATGAATTAGTAAGAAAACAAATAGTGTAGCAAATACGGTACCTCCATTTTGAATGGAAACACTAAATGCCCCTGCCAATACGGCTAAACTTGCTAACGGTGCTTTTTCTTTCTTTATAGCCATTACAGCTGCAAAGAATGGCAAAGCAAATGGCATGATTTTCATTAAAATTAACGCTCGTCCTAATAAAAAACCTACGACTAGCAGCAACAATCCCCATTGAAATAACACCTTTTCCGTTTTCATACCCGCCTTTGTAAACACACGGGACATTTCTAATCTAGTTCGGTTAAATACCGCCTCTGTTGTTGGACTTGCAAAATCTCTTTCCGTCTTTTGCATTCTCCCACCACCCGCTAATTATACTTATTCATTATTATATCGCGACGAAAGGTGAAATTTTGTCAAACGGACTAGCAAAATACCTATAATCGTTCGACTATTTTCTAGTATTATATTGAAAACTATACAAAAAGATGTACAATCTTACATGGCAATTTAAAAAATATCAGAGATACTGTTTGCCTCAGAGAAAGCCTATGCTCATCATTCTTTTTTAAAAGCAAATAATAGTCTATAAAAATAACAAAAAAGTTATTGACAATAACCCTTCTTTTTTATATTATTATAAATGTCTTTTAGAGAACGTATAATGGCGGTGTAGCTCAGCTGGCTAGAGCGTACGGTTCATACCCGTGAGGTCGGGGGTTCGATCCCCTCCGCCGCTACTCGAATAACGGCCCGTTGGTCAAGCGGTTAAGACACCGCCCTTTCACGGCGGTAACACGGGTTCGAATCCCGTACGGGTCATCAAAAAGCATGTACAACAGTACATGCTTTTTTTCTACTCTTTTTTACATATAAAAAAAGCACCTTTTAGATAAAAGGTACTTTCCAAAAACTCGCTATCTATTTGATATAAGCAGCAAGTTAACCGCGTTTTGCACCGCGTCCACCGCGTTTTGATTCGGTATGGCGTTTTAGGGAAGATAAACGTTCTTCACTGTCTTTTAAGAAACGATTCATTTTTTGTTCGAATGTTTCTTTTGTACGGAAATCATTACCGCCACCACGATTGTTATTACGTTGTGGGCGTGAATCACGTGGACGGTCTGAGCGTGGCGCTCTTGCAGGACGCTCTGGTCTTTCTGGACGTTCTGGTTTGTCTACCGCTTTCTTAATTGAAAGACCAATTTTACCATCTTTCTCAACGTTAATTACTTTGACTTCAACTTCGTCGCCCACTTTTAAATGGTCGTTAATGTCCTTTACGTAATTATCAGCTACTTCACTGATATGAACCAAGCCTGTTGAACCTCCTGGTAACTCAACAAAAGCTCCAAAGTTCGTAATACCTGTTACCTTTCCCTGTAACTTGCTGCCTACTTCNATTGACATAAAAAAAATGCTCCTCCTTAAATGATAAAAGAAATCAATTTATTATATTATACAAAAAGCAAAAATACACTGTCAACGAACCATACGTTTAGTCTTTTTTTACATTAAAGATAATTTCCCCGTCTTCTGATAAAAAATAATCTCTGCGGGCAATCTTTTTAATATAATCATCGTCATTTAACTTGACGATTTCACCTTTTAACTGTTTTTGCTTGCTTTGTAATTTTGTCAGCTGCTGTTCTAATTTCACCTTCTCAGCTTTTTTGTTCTCAATAGCTGAGGTTTGCGTAATTAAAGCTGATACCATCAATCCACCAATGATTAAGGCCAACACTCCGAAAACAGTCAAACGCCTAATTAAACCGATACGCTTTCGATCTGTATTTTGTTTAATTTGCTCTTGTTTATGGCTATAATCAGTATTTAACTTCGCGACCTTTTTTTTTCGTACCGCACTCATTGAATTAGTCGTCCCCCTTGTTTTTTAAAGTGTTCACCCATGCAACGATTCTCATTATCATATTCTTTGCACGATTGTAAATTCCTTCTATATACCGAAAACCCATATGTAAAAATCGTTTTACAGGTTTAGGCATCATTCTCCAAAATACGAAAAGAAGCCACCTGGTCGGTACGTAAATAAGCTTTAGACAGAATACGAGCAGCTTATGAACAGCTCGGTAGATCCCTAAAGCGACTACAACTAAAATATGAATAAAGAAGCGGATAGGCTTGACCAAAAAAATATTACTAAGCGTTAAAACACCTCGATATAAACTTAATACGCTCGAGACAGTAAATGTTAATACTTTTAAATACAGTGATTGAAATAAGCTTTGATACGCGGCAAAGCCGCAAAACAAAGCAAGAAACGCATACAAACGCAGTTCTCCTTCATTCACTAAAAACAACACATAAAAAATGAGAAGAGCTTGCACCATCCAAAACAATACGTCATTCACAAATACAAACCATGGGCGTGATTTAGAGCGATTAACAAAGTAACGATAAGTATCGAGAGAAGCACCTAAACCGCTTCCCATCGATACCATCGCAAGCATTGTATAGAGCTGAATGTTTAAACTCATCGAAACAACTTACTAAAGAATCCTTTAGCCTTCTCCGATTGGTTCTCATCTAAGTAAACTATATCAAAGATTTTTCCTTTTATCGATACAATTCCTTGATCAACGTCTAAATTTTTCATTTGCAGNTTTTGCCCTCTAACTGACAAGAAACCCATCACTGTTTCAAGTAAAAATTCCTCATTGTCAAAGCTCTCTACCTGCTTCACACCCGTGATATCTAAGAGACGCCGACCCTTCATCACTAAATCATGATTTGGAGTATGGTCTTTGTTTGAATTGCTTGTTTCGTAAAATTGGCTCATATCTTCATCCCCACCTCATTCATTAAGAGCATTCGCTCTTGTTATCTGTTGTTTAAAACATATGAATGAGAAAGGTGATTTAGAACAAGCCTTCATCAGTTATACTTCAGATGAAATACGCTCTTCTTTGACAATTGAGTACAAATTAGCTGCTTCTTCTTTTTTAGCTGCTTCTTGAAGAGCCTCTATTTTAACGGTAATTTTCTTCGTGCCAAATGTGATCGCTAATTCATCTCCTACTTTCACATTTGTGCTTGCTTTTGCAACGATACCATTAATGGTAATACGGCCCTTGTCTGATACTTCTTTTGCTAATGTACGGCGCTTAATTAAACGTGATACTTTTAAAAATTTATCTAACCTCATAATTCCCTCACCTTTCTGTTTTACAAACCTGTTTTTTTGGCTTCTTCCCAAAATTCATCTAACTCTTCTAACGAAAAAGATTCAAATGGTTTTTCAGAAGCTCTCACTTTTTCTTCAATATATTGAAATCGATTTAAAAATTTTGTATTCGTTTTAGCTAATGCAGCTTCAGAGTCGATTTTATAGAATCTTGCAATATTCACTAAAGCAAATAAAATATCTCCAAATTCATCGCTCATTTTTTCTTTATCAGCATGCTGTACTTCCTCTTGGAATTCAGCAAGTTCTTCCTGTACTTTTTCCCACATAGGTTCAACTTCTGACCAATCGAAACCAACTTTTGCAGCTTGTTTTTGGTATCCATGCGCTTTCATTAAAGAAGGCATAGCCCCAGGTACAGAAGCTAACAGAGAAGAAGGTTCCTCTCCTTTTTCTTCTTTTTTGATTTCATCCCAATTTTTTAAGACCTCGTCTGCATCATTCACGCTTACTTCACCAAATACATGCGGATGGCGCCTTACCATTTTCTCTGCAACACTGCGAATGACATCATCAATTGAAAACATTCCTTCATCTTCACCGATTTGTGCATGAAGCAATACTTGCAGCAATACATCACCAAGCTCTTCAATCATATTATCGTCATCTTGACGGTCAATTGCATCTAATAACTCATAAGACTCTTCTAACAAATAGCGCTTGAGCGATTCATGCGTTTGTTTTTGATCCCAAGGACATCCGTTTGGTCCTCTGAGCGTGGCAATAATCCTTCTGAATGCGTCAAATTGATGGTATAAAATTGTTTCATCTGCTACTGGAGGGACATAAATAGTCGTTAAGTTATTGAGCGACATTTCTCTATCCAATTCATACAGCTTGACCGGCTGGATTTTTTCTTCACTGCTTCCCGCTGCTGTTACAATGTAAACGAGGTAATCATCAGGAACATGTTCCATCAGCGTTAGCTTTACCTCTGAGGCAACGAACTGATCGTACACTTGAGCAATTAGAACATGACCGGTTAACTCTATTTCGCTTCGCTTTAAATCTGTTCCGTCTAGCAGCTGAAACCCTTCGATAGGATCGATCTTTAGCGCACCAAAAATTGGGTCTAAGAAGCTTTGTCCTCCTTTAATTTCAACAGGAATGCCTCGTTCTTTTCCTTTTTGTAAAAGTAATTGAACCGTACGTTCTGCCACTAAAGGGTGCCCCGGAACGGCATACACCACTTCTTCTATTGAAGCTTTATCGATTAAATCATTTGATATATGTTCATATACCTCTTCAAATGCATCATAAGATTCGTATACGTCATCATAGGATACATACGTCAAGCCTTCACTTTCTAATTCTTTGATTACAGGATGTTCTTTTGTGCGCATATAAATATGCTTTTCCTGCTGTAGCAAGCGATAAATGCCTACAGGTAGCTGTTCTAAATCGCCTGCTCCTAAACCAATAACTGTTACTTTACCTGTCATTGCTTCACCTTCTTATTTATTTTTTAATACGTATTTAGCTAAAACACTTCCCATTGGAAGTAAACGTAATTCCTCTTCGGTAAAAATATGTTGTTTCATAATGATAAACAAATAAAACAAACCGCCTATTAAAACACCAGCTCCTGTTTCAACCACTTGTTTGCTTGTATCTAAACCATTAGACCATACAAAGTGATGTAAACAAAATAAATAGCTTTGCAAAAGAACGACCATTGCTATGCCCGTTATAAAAATACCTCCACTCGCCTTTTTCGGAACAAGAGGTACAGCTAGCTTTTTATACAGACAAAATAGATTGATTGCTGCAACGATAGCGAATCCAGCTGAGGAAGCAATGGCTGCTCCTATGGTTTGAAAATCTGGTATTAGCCAAAGATTCAATATCAGTTTGACTGCCATGCCAGCGATGACGGCTATTACAGGCGCGAAAACAGCTCCCATCCCCTGCAGCACAGCTCCAGCAGTTGCTGCTACTGTTGTAAATATAACTAACAAGCTCAAAATTTGTAAAACGTCCGTTCCGTGGGAGTCACCGTATAAAAGCATATTAATGGGTTTCATCAGCGCAATCAAGCCAAAAGCTGCTCCAACTCCGACTACAAGCGATAGACGGAGAGACAGCTGAACTTTTTCAACCACAAATGACAGGTTCTTTTTCGCAATGGCTGAAGAAATAACAGGTACAAGCGAAAGCGAAAAAGCTGTACCTACTACTGTACCTAATTGAATCAACGGAAGACCGCGGTCGTAAATACCTTTTAAAATTTGTGCTGCTTCTTCAGCCATGCCGTGCGCCGTTAGACTAGAATATAAAGTAAAGGAGTCAATAAGCTGGATAAACAGCAGACCCATACCGCTAATACAAATTAATAAGCCTTGAATAACAAGGATTTTAAATATTCTCTTGATGTCTGCTTTTTTTATGCGTTGAAATACTCCCTTAGAATTTGTCTTTGTTCTAAAAACAAATAAAAATAAAATAATAAGGGATGTTATACCGCCTGTTATAGAACCAAAAATAGCTCCCGCCCCTGCAGTATATAAATCATAACCATGTTGGATCAAGAAAATAGACAGATACAAAATAGTCCCTACCCGTACAACTTGTTCTGCAATTTGAGACAACGCTGTAGGAAACATATTATGTAATCCTTGATAATAACCACGAATAACAGCAATAAACGGAATAAGTAAAAAGGAAAATGAAATAATTTGAATGAGAACTGTTAACTTACGATCTCCCATCCATTCGGCAATCGTTTCTGCGAAAATATATTCGAACGCAAATATCGTGCAGCCTACTACAAATAAAAAAGCAAACGAAACTTGAAGTATTCCTCGGATTTCCTTTCTCCGATTTGTTACCGCATACTCAGCTACTAACTTTGAAATAATTACAGGGAAACCATATGTACCTAGCTGTAGCGCAATTCCATATAGCGGATAAACTTGCTGATAGATATAAAACCCTAT
>Ga0058694_1001027_pt1 | contig 11620 bp, 8 predicted proteins | sample AgamicOrSfrz_FD_55041 | JGI IMG/M metagenome (GOLD analysis project Ga0058694, IMG submission 55041) | Agave microbial communities from Guanajuato, Mexico - Or.Sf.rz | ecosystem: Host-associated > Plants > Phyllosphere > Phylloplane/Leaf | place: Guanajuato, Mexico | collected 2012-05-30 | reverse complement strand
ACCTACGGCATCATGGTCTACCAGGAGCAGGTGATGCAGATGGCGCAGATCATCGGCGGCTACTCGCTCGGCGGCGCGGACTTGCTGCGTCGCGCGATGGGTAAGAAGAAGGCCGAGGAAATGGCCCAGCATCGCGAACTGTTCCGCCAGGGCGCCGCGAAAAATGGCCTGACCGGCGAGAAGGCCGACGAGATTTTTGACTTGATGGAGAAGTTCGCAGGTTACGGCTTCAACAAGTCGCACGCGGCCGCGTATGCGTTGCTCGCGTATTACACCGCGTGGCTGAAGGCGCACCATCCGGCGGAATTCATGGCGGCGAATATGTCGCTCGCCATGGACGACACGGACAAGGTCAAGATCCTGTTCGAAGACTGTCTCGCCAACAAGATGGTGGTGCTGCCGCCGGACATCAATCTGTCGGCGTATCGTTTCGAGCCGGTGGCGGAAGCCGACGGCAAGCGCTCAAAGACCATCCGCTATGGTCTCGGCGCGATCAAGGGCAGCGGCCAGAATGCGATCGAGGAAATCCTGCGCGCGCGCGAAGACGGTCCGTTTATCGACATCTTCGATTTCTGCAACCGGATCGACCGCCGCGTCGTGAATCGCCGTACGGTTGAAGCGCTGATTCGCGCAGGCGCGTTCGACACCTTGCATCAGAATCGCGCGCAGCTGATCGCGTCGGTTTCGCTCGCCATGGAAGCCGCCGAGCAGGCGAGCGCGAATGCGCTGCAAGCGGGACTGTTCGACATGGGCGACGCGCCGTCGCAAGGCCACGAACTGGTGGACGAACCGGAGTGGCCCGAAAAGAAGAAGTTGCAGGAAGAGAAGGCCGCGCTCGGCTTCTACCTGTCGGGCCATCTGTTCGATGCGTACAAGACAGAAGTGCGTCGCTTCGTGCGCCAGAAAATCGGCGAGCTGAAGGAAGGGCGCGACAAGCTGGTTGCCGGCATCATCGCGTCGCTGCGCACGCAGATGACCCAGCGCGGCAAGATGCTGATTGCGCTACTCGACGACGGCACCGGTCAATGCGAAGTGACGGTCTTCAACGAGACCTTCGAAGCGAACAAGCAACTGTTCAAGGAAGACGAGTTGCTGGTCGTGCAGGGCCAGGCACGCAACGACGCGTTCACGGGCGGTATCCGCTTCACGGTCGACACGGTCATGGATCTGGGCCGCGCGCGTTGCCGCTATGCCGAGGCCGTGAAAGTGCAGATGAACGGCAACGCTGACGCATTGGCGTTGCGGCGCGTGCTCGAAGCACATAGCGCGGGTAAAGATGAGCCGCAGGCAGTGCCGGCGCCGGCGGCTTCATCGCGCGGCGGCAATGGCGGCGGACGAAACGGCGGCGGCGGATTTGGTGGCGGCTACGGCGGCGACAATGGGCGGCAACGTCAGCCGGTCCAGATCCCGAACGGCCTCGCCGTTCAGGTGGTGTACCGCAGCGAGAACGCGGAGGGCGAAATGCGTCTTGGCGACGCCTGGCGCGTGAAGCCAACCGACGAACTGCTTGCCGACCTGCGCGGCCAGTTCGCCGGCAGCGCGATCGAAATCGTGTATTGATGCGAGCGCCGCGGGCGCCGATGCAGGCGCCGCCGCGCACACCCGGCGGGCGCTACTGCGAGCGCCGCTCTTCTCCAAGCCTCGCGAGTTTGAGGAAGCGGTAGTACACCGTCTCCGCGTTGAACACGGCGATCATGAAGCCGGCGCGGCCGTCCAGAAAACCGCGCCGCAACAGGTAGGTTCGCACGAACGCCCAGGCGCCGCGGCCAAGCGCCTTGCCGAAGCTGCCGCGTTGACCCGCGGCGTGACGCTGCAGCGCGCCGGCGGTCGAATAGGCGTCGAGCTTGCGTAATACGCCCTCGAAGTTTTCGTACGAGTAGTGCATCAGCTTGCCGGCGAGGCGTTGCGCCGGTGTATCGAACACCAGACGTTCGTGAACCAGATCGTCGGAAAAACGCGCGGTGCCGCGTTTGAAGAGACGCGGAATCCAGTCCGGATACCAGCCGCTGTGGTGAATCCAGTGCCCGCAAAAACTCGACAGTCGGTCCACTGCATAAACGTCGGCGGTGGGTGCTGCGAGCGCTGCACGGATAGCGGCCGCGAGTTCCGGCGAAACGATTTCGTCGGCGTCGAGCGACAAAATCCATGTGGTGGTGAGCGCGTCCACCGCGCGGTTCTTTTGCGGGCCGAACCCTGGCCAGTCCGTTTGTTCGATCACCTGCGCGCCGTGTGCCCGCGCGATTTCAGCTGTGCCGTCGGTGCTGCCGCCGTCGATCACGACGATCTGGTCGGCAAAGGCCACGGACTGCAGACATTCGGCCAGCCGCGCCGCCGCGTTTCTGGTGATGATGGCGACGCCGAGGGTGGTTGCTTGCATACCTGAATTGCCTGATCGCGNAATGGACTGGANGCGGAATGACCGGACGGATCGCGCAAAAGCGCGCGATGGAGCGCAACGGGTCGCGGAAGTATACACAGCCTGTCCGATCCTTCGCTAACCGGGATCGTCGCGCCNAAACGTCAGCCGACCGTCAACTCCAACCGTTTACAATGCTTGTTTTCGATCTTCGCGCGGCGGGCGGCCCGTTGCCGGCGCGAATCTCGTACCGCATTCCCAGAGGATTCCTTGAGCGCGAAGCCAACGTTAAGCAAACCCATCGGTGAAGGTGAGGCGTCGTCCCCTGCCGTCGTTTTCCGCCGCCTGTGGCCGTTCATCAAGCCGCTCCTGTGGGTGATCGTCGGGGCGATCGTCGCAATGGCGGTGAGCGCCGGCACCGACGCGGCCATCCCCGCGTTGCTCAAGCCGCTGCTCGACAAAGGCTTTGGCGCGCATGCGAGCGACAACGCGAAATGGTTCGTGCCGGCCGCTGTGATCGGCCTCGCGCTGATCCGCGGTGTATCGCAATATGCGTCNGGCTACCTGCTCGCATACGTATCGAACAAGATCCTGCTCGAACTGCGCCTGAGAATGTTCGACCGCATGATTCACACGAGCGTCGCGTTTTTTCAGCGNGAAACCGCGAGCACGGTGATCAACGCAATCGTCTTCGAGGTCAACCAGATTCTCAACGTGCTGTTGGGTGTGATGGTGACGCTGGTGCGCGACTCGCTCACTGTGATCTTCCTGCTCGGCTATCTGTTCTATCTGAACTGGCGTCTGACGCTGATCGTGGCGGTGCTGCTGCCGGGCATCGGCTGGCTGGTCGGCAAGATCAACCGCCGGCTGCGGCGTCTGAACCGCGAGCATCAACTGCTCACGAACGAGCTGTCTTATATCGTCGAGGAGACCGTGGGCGGCTACAAGGTCGTCAAGGTTCATAACGGCGAAAAGTACGAAATGGACCGCTTTACGTCCATGAGCAAGCGCCTGCGTGGCTATGCAATGCGCATGACCGTGTCGGGCGGCCTTGCTCAACCGCTGACGCAGTTCCTGGCGTCTATCGCGCTCGCCGTCGTGATTACGATCGCGGTGGTGCAGTCGTCGTCGGATCAGACCACGGTCGGCGGCTTTGTCGCATTCGTCACGTCGATGCTGCTGATCATCTCGCCGCTCAAGCATCTTATGGACGTGAACCAGCCGCTGCAGCGCGGCATGACGGCGGCCGAGCTGATCTTCGGTCTGATCGACGAGCCTGCGGAGCCTGCGGGCGGCGGCAAGCCGCTCGAACGCGCGCGCGGCGAAGTTGAGTTCCGCAACGTCTCGTTTATGTACAGCACCAACGCCACGCATAACCGTCACACGCTCGACCATGTGTCGTTCAAGGTTGCGCCAGGCGAGATGGTGGCGCTCGCGGGCCCGTCGGGCAGCGGCAAGACTACCTTGGTGAATCTGCTGCCGCGCTTTTTCGATCCGACCGGCGGCGAGATTCTGGTCGACGGAGTTCCGATTGGCGACTACGACTTGCACGCGCTGCGCAGCCAGATCGCGATGGTTAGCCAGGACGTCGTGCTCTTCAACGACACCGTGGCCAACAACGTCGCCTACGGCCAGACCGCAGATCGGGACAAGGTCAACGCGGCGCTCCGGGCGGCCAATTTGTGGGACACGGTCGAGGCTATGCCCAACGGAATAGACACGCTCGTGGGCGACAACGGCATGATGCTCTCCGGCGGCCAGCGGCAACGTCTCGCAATCGCGCGTGCCATCTACAAGGACGCGCCTATCCTGATTCTCGACGAAGCAACTTCAGCGCTGGATTCCGAGTCTGAGCGCCACGTGCAGGCCGCGCTCGAAACGCTCATGAAAGGCCGCACGACGCTCGTCATTGCGCACCGTCTATCGACCATCGAGCGCGCTAACCGGATTCTCGTGATGGAGGCGGGGCGAATCGCCGAAAGCGGCAGCCACCGCGAGTTGCTCGCGCAAAACGGACTGTATGCACATCTGCATCGCATCCAGTTTCAGCAGAGCGCGGCGTAACGCGCACGACGTCAGCCTTCGGCGGTCTTGTCTCCCACGATTGCCGGACCGCGCCCCTTCTCCGATAACGTTTGACGAGGCGCTCGCGCGCGCTGTCTGAATGATGAAACTTGGACTTTCCAGCAACGCATTGCAGCACAGCGGCGGCCTAGAGCGCTATGCGATGGATCTCGTGCGAGGCTTCGCGGCACGCGGCGTCGAGCTTGCATTTTTTGCGCGCCGTTTCGATACGTCTCTGCCCGAAAGCGGCATGGTCGAACGGCACCGCATCAACGTGTCGTTCCTGCCGGGCAAACTGCGCGACCGCTGGTTCTCATGGCGTTTGCGCTCGGCGCGCCGAGCGGCGCACGTCGACTTGCTGATTGGCTGCAACCGCGTTGACTCGTCGGATATCGCCATCTGCGGCGGTACGCATCTTGGTTTTCTTCAGGCGACGGGGCGCGCGCAGAAGCGCTCGGACCATTGGCAGATCGAACTTGAGCGGCGTCAATACGCGCGCTCCAAANTCGTCGTCGCCCATTCGCAACTCATGCACGACGAGTTGCGNNGACTGTACGAGGTCGACGAAGCAAAAATCCGNGTGTTGTATCCGCCCGTCGACGGAACACGTTTCAAGCCGACCGATGCNGCCAGTCGCGCCGCCCTGCGGCGTAAATACGGTTTTGCGGATGACGAGATCGTTCTGCTGTTTCCGTCCAGCAGTCACGAGCGCAAGGGGTTGCCGCTCATCGAAGCGGCGTTGCGGGATACGTCNCTGCCGATCGTGGTGGCGGTGGCGGGGCGCCCGCCCGCGCGCACTTCGGAACGGCTGCGCTACATCGGNTACGTCAAGGAACTCGCGGAGTGTTATCAGGCCGCCGATTTCACTATTCTTGCATCGACGTACGAGCCGTTCGGCCTCGTCGGCATCGAATCGGTGATGTGCGGCACGCCGGTGATTTTCCCGTCGAACATCGGTTGCTGCGACGCTATCGCCTCACATGCAAAGTTTGTCTTCGAGCCGGGCGACGTGGCCGACCTGCGGGCAACGCTGGCGCGAGCGGCCGCGGCACATCGCGACCACGCGCGCCTCGCGCCGCCCGAACTCACCGACGCCGCCGCGGTCCGCTATGACCCGAGCGTGGCCGCTCACGTCGACGCGTTGCTGAGCCTGGCGAAGCAGATCGCACCTGTCTCGTAGGTCTCGCCACTCTCTGCGGGACGGCGCGCGAGGGCCGCCGGGCACGGTCTGGCGTCGTTTTGCGCGAGGGCCACATGTTATAATTTTGCGATATCGACGCTTGAAATTAACGCTTGAATTCGGCTTGATCTCATTCGAGCCGAACACCCCCTTTACTTCACCGGGCTTCAATGCCCGCGAGGACAGGCGGCGGGCCAGCAGCGCCGTCGCCGGGGCGCGCCTACCCGTCACGACGGGGCCGCAGCCGCCGCACTGGATCTGTCGAAAAGAATACGCTGGAGATTGTGCATGGCGAACGCGACCTCGCGCCGGGTATCGGCGTACAGCAAGATCGCGGCGGAAATAAACGCGCCGATGAGCCTATGAGTCGGCTTGCCGGGCGTCTTCTCACCTTCAGGTCGGCTATTCCGCGACTGCTCGCCAAGCCTTTTCGCCGCGAGCCGCAGAGCATTCGCCGCATCCTGATCGCGCATCATCTTTTGCTTGGCGATACGTTGCTGCTCACGCCGCTGCTCGCCAAGTTGCGTGCGCAATATCCGCAAGCGGACATTCTTCTGGCCTGCCCGAAAGCCATCGTNCCGCTATATGCGGGGCGGCCTTTCGGCGTNANCGNGTTGCCGTTCGATCCGCGCGATCCGGCGTCNGTGCGAAACGTTTTGCTTTCCGGACCTTACGACCTTGGCCTCGTGCTCGGCGATAACCGCTATAGCTGGCTCGCGCTCGCGGCCGGCTGCCGGTGGATCGTCGGACACTCCGGCGACAAGCCCGCGTGGAAGAACTGGCCGCTCGACCGGAGCGTGCCATATCCCAATGCGCCCGAGGCGTGGGCCGACCTCGCCGCGCAACTGATAGAAGGGCCGCCTCCGCGCGCTTACCGTCCCGCCGATTGGCCGGCGCCTCCGCATCGCGCGTTGCCCGAGCCGGCGCAGTTCACAAAACGTTATGTGGTGCTTCATCCGGGCGCGAGTGGGAGCGTCAAGCGCTGGCCGAATGCGCGCTGGCTCGAGCTGGCGGGGCGAGTCGAAGCACTGGGTTATCTGCCGGTGTGGACCGGCGGTCCGGGTGAAGCGGATCTGATCCGCGCGATCGACCCGCAAGCGCGTCATCCGAATCTGGCGGCTCAGCTCGGTCTCGGCGAGTTGTGGCATCTGTTTGCCGGTGCTGAGGCCGTGGTTTGTCCCGATACCGGAGTCGCCCATCTTGGGCGCCTGATCGGTGTGCCTACGCTTGCGCTCTTCGGTCCCGGCAACGCGCAGATTCATGGCGCGGGACGCTACTGGCGCGAGGTGCCGTTCGTGCCGATCACCGTCGCCGACATGCCGTGTCGCGATCAGCCTTTTATCTTCCGCCGCGAGGTAGCATGGGTGCGGCGCTGCGATCGCAACGAGACGACCTGCGTCGCGTGGCGCGGCGACCACGCCGAGTGCATGGGCCAACTCACGGTCGAGTCGGTATTCAATGTTTTGCAAAATATCCTGGTGAAAGCGTAATGACTCACACGGCTGCGCGAGTGGAGCGCCTGTTCTGGGTTGCCTGTCCGGTCCTGCTGTTCGTGGTGATGTTCGGCCACATGACGGCGATCGTCTTCAACGCGCTCGCGTTGCTTGCGCTCGGTGTCGCGGCGGCTGCCTTTTCGGCGGACCGTCCGCCGCTCGTGCGCTGGCCGCTGCTGCTGCCCGTCGCCGCGTGGGCGGGGTGGGGGCTTGCTTCGGTGGCGTGGTCGCCGTATCCGATGGTCAGCCTGCACGCGTGGTGCGACGAGGTGCTCTATCCGCTGGTGTCGTTCTGGGGCTTCTGGCTGTTCGGCAGCCAACTGCGGCGACCCGAGCCCGTGGTCGCGGTCAACTGGCTTGCGTGCCTTGTGCTCGCCACGATCAGCGCGCTCAACTGGGGGCATCTGCAGCCGCCTACGGCCAACACCTTCCCGTTGCATTTCTATAATCGCGTCGGTCATACCAGCACGCTCGCGGTGTTCTCGATGGCGCTCTTCGCCGGCTTCCTGTTGCGTCCGCGCTGGCGCGTGGTCGGCGCGAGCGGCATTGTGCTGTGCCTCTTTATCGGCCTCGCGACGCTCAACCGGTTCTTCTGGCCGGCCGCCGCCGTAACGCTTCTCGTCGCGTTATATCCGCTGTATCGGCGCCGCCTCATGCTCGCGGTGCTGGCCATTGCCGTGGTGGGTGCAGCCGGCGTCGGCACGCTCGAACTCAGTTCCCGCTTGCGCACGAGCGGTGCCGCGCCGGAGGTCACGCAGGCGCGCGACGTCGTGATCGACGGTCACCAGGTCTACGTGCCGGGCTCACTGTCGGCTATCGGCGATACGGTATCGGCCGATACGCGCCCGAAGTTGTGGGCGTTCTATGTCGGCCAGGCCGAGCATCACGCCTGGGCCGGCATCGGTTTCGGCAAGCCATTGCCGGGCATCGTCTATCGCAATGCAATGCCGCCTGCGTTGCTGGCGGCAGAACCGCAAGCGCTGACGCATGCGCACAACCTGTTCATCAACACGTGGCTACAGACAGGCTTCATTGGCGTGGTGCTGCAGACGGCGCTGTTGCTAAGCCTGGTTGCGCGATTCTGGCGGTATCAGCGAGCCGAACCGTGGTTATGCGCTGCAGGCGTCGCACTGGTGGCCGGCATGATCGCGAAAAACATGACCGACGATTTCATGTGGCAGACGACCATGCTGGCGTTCTGGTCGTTCGCGGGCCTCCTGCTGGGGTACGCGGAGCACGGCAGAGCTTCGGCTGGATCTTCGCAAAGCGTTGAGCGCACCATGTCCACGGCCGGGCGGGTCGAACCGCTACGCGAATCGCAGACCGTCAAGCTGGATGAAAAAGGGCGGTGATGAGCGAGACATTGAAGGCCGCAGAGACCGACCGCGCCCCGCTGCGCATTCTGTTTCACATCAACGACTTCGGTAAGGGCGGCACNGAGACGGCGTTGCTGTCGTGGCTCAAGACACTGGACCGCCGGCTGTTCGCGCCGAGCCTCTCGGTGGCNTATCCGACCGACGACCTGGCGTTCTGGCGNGCGCATTCCATTCCCGACGACGTCGATGTCCATGTGCTCGCTTCNTCGGAATGGATGGTCGCGCTGCATAAGAAAGCGCGCCAACGCAAACTNGGCCTCGGCGAGAAGCTGTTGCACAAGGCNCTGACCTACGGCGCGATCCGGCCGCTGGCGGCGCGNCGGATGCGACGCCTCGCGAGCCAGCANGACCTGGTTTGCGACTTCGATTTTTCGCTGCGTCATCTGGCAGGCAGTTGCGGCGTGCCGTGGATTGGCGTCAGTCACTTCAGCCTCGCCGCGCGGCTTGGCAACAAGAGCGAGCGTTATGTTGCCCGCCGCGTCCGGCATTTCGCACGTTACTCCGCAGTAGCCGTGCTGACGCCGGCCATGCTGCGCGAAGCGCGCGAGCTTTTCGCGACAAGTCATGTGGACGTTACCGAGTTGCCGAACGTGATCGACATTGATGCGTTGCGGCGTGCGGCGTCCGGGCAGATCGAACGTCCGGCGGATTCGTTCATTGTGTCGGTGGCGCGTCTGGACGAAGGTCAGAAGGACCACAAGACGCTGCTGCGAGCCTACGCCCAATTACGCGAGCGTGGCCGCTGCAGCGCGGCGCTGGTGCTGATCGGCGAGGGCCGGGACCGAGGCGAGCTGGAGCAACTCGCGCACGAACTGGGGATCGCCCCGTCCGTGCATTTCCTGGGCTTTTGCGCGAACCCATCGCCCTATATCAGGCAGGCAGAGCTGCTAGTGCTGAGCAGCCGCTATGAGGGCTTCGGCATGGTGCTTGGCGAGGCCATGGCGCTCGGCACGCCGGTTCTATCGACGGATTGCCCGACCGGCCCGCGCGATCTGCTGGAGGGCGGCAAAGCCGGCCTGCTAGTACCGCCGGGCGATGTCGACGCGATGGCGCTGGCCATGGAACGTCTTCTCACCGAGACCGAACTGCGCCGTAGCCTCGTGCAGGCAGCTTCACAAAAGGTCGCCAGTTTTGCGCCCGCAAGCGCGAACCAGCGGATGCTCGCACTGGCCTCGAGGCTGTTGAAGGAGAAGGCGGCGACGTCTCGGTGAGCCGGGACTTCGATCGCGTGGCGGTTGCGTTAATCTCTAAACGCTGGTCCTCCGGCGTCGCTCGCCGAGATCGTCAGCATGTCGGGCGACCTGCCAGATAGAGATAGAATGGTGCGCTTTGCCCGTACTCGACTCTGCCCATGTGGTTCAAAAACCTTCAGCTTCACCGCCTTCCCGCGCCGTGGTCCGTTACTCCCGAACAGATGCAGAAGTGGCTCGCGCCGCATGCTTTCGCGCCCGGCAATAGTGTCGAGATGCAAAGCCATGGCTGGGCGTCTCCTCGCGACAACGATTCGCTCGTGTATGCGCTCAATGGCCAATTGCTGCTCACGTTTCGCACTGAAAAGAAACTGCTGCCGGCTTCGGTCGTCACGCAGGTTACGAAGGCGCGCGCCGCTGAACTGGAAGAGCAGCAGGGTTTCAAACCAGGCCGCAAACAGATGCGCGAACTCAAGGAGCAGGTCACCGACGAACTGTTGCCGCGCGCTTTCAGCATCCGGCGTGATACGCGCGTGTGGATCGATTGCCGCAACGGCTGGCTGGTCATCGACGCAGCGTCGCAAGCAGTCGCCGACGAAGTGCGCGGGTTGCTGGTGAAGTCGATCGATCAGTTGCCGCTTGGCACCGTGCGCGTTACACAATCGCCGGTTGCGGCCATGACGGGTTGGCTGCTCTCGGGCGAGGGGCCCGCTGGTTTCACGCTCGATCAGGACACCGAGTTGCGCTCACCGGCGGAAGGCAACGCAACCGTGCGTTACGTCGGACATACTTTGGANGCCGAAGATATGCGCCGTCATATCGAGGCCGGCAAGCAATGCATGCGGCTTGCGATGACGTGGAACGATCGGGTNTCGTTCNTNCTGACGCCTTCGCTGACNATCAAGCGCATTGCACCGCTCGACGTGCTGAAGGAAGCCAGCGATCCGACCGCGCAGAACGACGACGAACGCTTCGACTCGGATTTCACGCTGATGACTGCGGAACTCGATCGCATGCTGGGTGACCTGCTCGACGCGTTGGGCGGAGAGCAGGTTGACGCGGTGCTTGCAGGCCGCGGCGGCTTGAGCGGGCGGTGCGTTCGGGGAGACCTGTTTTGCGCTTACACCAGGCTTGGGTCCCTGGAGACGGAAAGTCCGCTCGATCCCGTAGTCGGGGGAGGGCAGCAGTGGCGATACACAGGCTCGCTCAAGGAACCGTGACCCGGTTCAGCGTAACGGCGAAAACAACTACCGTATCAATGAGTTGAGGAAGTTGTGGGGTGGTTATGCACAGACTACTGAACAGAATCTGTGGGTAACTTCACCCCGCCACTCCCCTCCAGGCATTCCGCCTCGACAATTACTTCATCGCCGCCATGGCCTGCTGGATTTCTTCGGTGCTGAGATCGCGCTTATGCGTGGCCAACGACCAGCTATGTCCGAACGGGTCTTTTAGCTGGCCGTAGCGGTCGCCCCAGAACATGTCGGCGACAGCCATCTTGACGGTCGCGCCCGCATCGACGGCTTGCTGGAAACTGGCGTCCACGTCTTCGACGTAGTGGTGGATCGTCACCGGCGTGCCTTGCAGGTGGTTCGGTCCGAACGCCTGGTGTTCGGGCCATTCGTCGGTGAGCATCAGCATCGAATCGCCGATTTTCAGGCACGCGTGCATCACCTTGCCGCCCGGCCCCGGCAGCCGGAACTGTTCGACGGCGTTGAAGGCTTTCGTGTAGAACGCGATGGCTTCGGCTGCGTTTGCGCAGATCAGGTACGGCGTGAGCGAGTGCATCCCTTCCGGGATCGGTTTGACAGCAGGGCTGCTCATGACGGCGACTCCTTGAAGTAACAGGTTCGTGGATTGAAAGTCCGACTGTTTCAGCCAGGCTCCCAACGTTACGACGAGCACGTCACCGCCGGATCGACACTCCGTAAAAAATATTTTCGAGCACGAACGTGCGCGTA
>Ga0058694_1001024_pt1 | contig 11661 bp, 10 predicted proteins | sample AgamicOrSfrz_FD_55041 | JGI IMG/M metagenome (GOLD analysis project Ga0058694, IMG submission 55041) | Agave microbial communities from Guanajuato, Mexico - Or.Sf.rz | ecosystem: Host-associated > Plants > Phyllosphere > Phylloplane/Leaf | place: Guanajuato, Mexico | collected 2012-05-30 | reverse complement strand
ATCTGCTCGACATGCTGGACGGCAAGCGGGCGCAACGCGGTCAGGAAGTGCACGCGCTACTGCAGGTCAGAGAGTCGACGGGGCCGGCGTCACGATAAGACAACGTTGCGCGCCGCTGTGTCGTATGCGCGCCGCAAGCGCTTTGCGCCTTCTTCGATATCGGCAATACCCGGCGCCGCAAACGACAAACGCAACGACGCAGGGTCGATCCTGTCCGCGAAAAATGCCTTGCCCGGCACGAACATGACCTTGTTCTCGATAGCGCGTTGTAGAAGCGCGGACGCGTCGATGCCTTCGATACGCGCCCAGACGAACATGCCACCGTCAGGCCGATGAAACTGGAGCGTATCGCCAAACTGCGAGCGCAGTGCTTCGCATAGCGCCTCGCATTTGCGCCCGTACATTTCGGTGATGCGCGGCAGGTGTCGTTCGAGCGCACCGTCGGCCAGATATTCGGCGGCAATGGCCTGCGTCCACGGAGCACTGCACAGGTCGACGGTCTGCTTTGCAATCACACAACGGCGCGTGATTTCGGCCGGTGCGATTGTCCAACCTACGCGCAGTCCAGGCGCGACGATCTTCGAAAGGCTCGCAAAATGCACGACCCAATCACGTGAGCCCTCTACTTCGGCCGCAAGAGAAATGATCGACGGGACCGCGACTCCGGAAAAGCGCAGATCGCCGTACGGGTCGTCTTCGACAATAAGAAATTTGTATTGCACCGCAAGCTTCAGCAAGGCGATGCGGCGCTCCCGCGTGATGGTTGCGCCGGTCGGATTGGCAAACGTCGGAACCGTATAGAGCAGCTTCGGGCGCGCGACCGTACCCGACGCCAGAAGCTCGGCGAGATGGTCGACGTCGAGGCCGTGCGCATCCACCGGCACGGTAACGATTTTCGCCTGCTGAAGCTTGAGTGCCTGAAGCGTTGCCGGATACGCAGGCTGTTCGGTGAACACGACATCGCCCGGACTCACCAGCACGCGAAGCAGCAGGTCGAGTCCCTGCTGGGAGCCCGTAGTCACCAGCATTTCGTTCAACGCGCATGGCACGCCGCGACGCGCCATCAGGCTTATGAGCTCGTGCTTCAGACGCGGCAACCCGTCGGTCGGCCCGTACTGCAGACAGCTGTTCGGGTCTTGATATGCGCGAGCTTCGGCCTGCTGCAAACCGTCGACATCGAACAGATCGCTAGCCGGGTAGCCGCCCGCGAACGAAATCATGCCTGGCTCACCCAGATACTTGAACAGTTCGCGAATCGGAGAGCCTGAAGGATTCTGGAAAGGAGCGGTGAATTCGTACATGTTTTCGGCGGCTGAGCCCAGGTCGTCAAGCATTATTCGTGGTCGCCTACACCACGTTTTTTTCCACGATGGGGCGGTTTTCGAGCAGACGGTCCCAGTTCAGCGAAGAGAGATCGAGCGACACGTAGCGTCCATTCAGAATCAGTTCGCTTACGCCGCGGCCCGTTGCGGGGCCTTGCTGAAGACCATGTCCGCTGTACCCGTTCGCGAACACGCAGTTTTCGATTTGCGGGTGATAGCCGATGATCGCGTTGTGGTCGAACACGTTGTACTCGTAATAGCCTGACCAGCAGTTCGCGACACGCAGCGCTTCGAACTCGGGCACACGATGCGCAAGCGTCGGCCAGATGACGTCGTCGAAAAGGCGGTGATCTACCTCGTCGAGCGGCAGATCGTCAGGATCGTTATCCGCGCCCGGCGATGTGCCGCAAATGTAGGTCTTCCCTTCCGGCCGGAAATAGACGCCGGTCGGATCGATCAGCAACGGACAATCTGCGAGGCGAGCCGGAGACGACACATTGAAAATGCTGCGACGGCGAGCAAAGACCGGAATGTCGATGTCCATCATGCCGGCAATCTTCCGCGCCCATGCGCCCGCCGCGTTCACGACCGTATCGCAGGCGAAGCGCTCGCCATTGCTGGCGATGACGTGCGTGATCTTGCGGCCCTCGCGAACGACACCGGTTACATCGGCGGCAATGTAGCGCGCGCCGAGCGACTGCGCTTTCTTGCGAAGCGCCTGCACGAGGCCATAGCCGTCGAACCATCCTTCGCCGCTCTCGCCGAAGGCGCCCGACGTGAGGTCGGCCACGTTCAGCCAGGGGAACCTGGCCTTCAGCGCTTGCTGGTCCATCAGATTGATGTCCGCGCCAAGGCTCTTCTGCAACGCGTGATTTTCGCGCAGCGTTGCGTCGCCGGCGGCCGTGGCGAGGAACAGGTAACCGCCTTCATGCAAATCGATCGAGGGCTTGTTGCCGTCCACTTCAAGAAGCTCGCCGATATTGCGCAGAAAGTCGATACCGTACAGCGACATCTGAATCGATAACGGCGTGGAGAACTGCTGCCGGATCGAAGCGGCCGATAATGCCGACGACGACTTCGCGTAGCTCGGATCACGTTCGATCACGGACACGGAAACCGTCGGATCGGAAGCGCGCAAGAAGTAAGCAATAGAACTGCCGATAACGCCGCCACCGACAATAACGACTTGTGAACTCACGACTCGCTCCAGGTTGCACATGACCGGGCTGCCCCGGAAAGGGCACCCCGGCATACAGTGGCCGACTTGTCCGGCAGGGCCGCAACGACAGCTCGCGCAAAAAAACGGCCGTGGTCAAACAGCCGTGTACGTGCAGCGCAAAACGCTCAGCCGATGTTGAAATCGATGCCCTGAGCGAGCGGCAGTGCCGACGAATAGTTGACGGTGTTGGTCGCGCGCCGCATATAAGCTTTCCACGAATCGGAGCCCGATTCGCGACCGCCGCCCGTTTCCTTCTCGCCGCCGAATGCGCCGCCAATTTCCGCGCCGCTCGGTCCGATATTCACGTTCGCGATACCGCAGTCGCTGCCCGACGCCGACAGGAAGCGCTCCGCTTCACGCAGGTCAGTCGTGAAGACACATGACGAAAGACCATGAACCGCTGCGTTGTTTCCGCCGATCGCGTCGTCGAAGTCGCTGTACTTCAGCACGTAGAGAATCGGGGCGAACGTTTCCTTCAGCACGACCGACGTTTGCGAAGGCATTTCGACGATGGCCGGACGAACGTAGAAGCCCTTCTCATTGCCGGCAACCGCATGACGTTCGCCGCCGAACACCTTGCCGCCTTCGCTCTTTGCCTGTTCGAGCGCCGCTTGCATGCGGTTGAACGACTGCTCGTCGATCAGCGGTCCCATCAGCACGCCCTGCTCCAGCGGATTGCCGATCACCACCTTGCTGTATAGCGCCTTCAAACGTTCGACGGCCTTGTCGTACACGCTTTCGTGAACGAACAGGCGGCGCAGCGACGTGCANCGCTGNCCNGCCGTGCCGACTGCAGAAAANACGATGCCGCGCAGCGCCAGTTCCATATCGGCGCTGCCGGAGACGATGCCCGCATTATTGCCGCCGAGTTCGAGAATCGAGCGGCCAAAACGGCGCGCCACTTCGACGCCGACCGCGCGGCCCATTTCCGTGCTCCCCGTCGCGCTCACGATGTTGGAACGCGGGTCGGCAACCAGCTTTGCGCCGACATCGCGGCCACCGTTCACGACGCTCGTCAGGCCTTCGGGAGCGTCGCCGAATTCCTTCAACGCGTCTTGCAGGATCTTGTCGACTGCCAGCGCGGTGAGCGGCGTCTTTTCCGACGGTTTCCAGACGACCGCATTGCCGCATACCAGCGCGAGCGCGGCATTCCACGACCACACGGCTGCGGGAAAGTTGAACGCGGAAATGACGGTGCACACGCCGAGCGGATGCCACGTTTCAGCCATGCGATGGCCCGGACGCTCCGACGCGATCGTCAAGCCGTAAAGCTGACGCGACAGCCCAACCGCAAAGTCGCAGATGTCGATCATTTCCTGCACTTCGCCGAGGCCTTCCTGAAGGATCTTGCCGGTCTCGAGCGTGATGATGCTGCCGAGCGCGTGCTTCTGCTCGCGCAGCTTGTTACCCAGCAGACGCACCAGTTCTCCGCGACGCGGCGCCGGCACGTTGCGCCAGCTTGCGTAAGCCTTCTGGGCGCTGGCCAGCGCGGCGTCGACCTCGGCGACCGTCCGGCTCGCAACGCGGCCGATGAGTTCGCCGTTGATCGGCGAATGGACGGCAATGTCGCCCGCTTCCGCGAGATGGGAAATGCCGAGTTCCGAGAGAATGGCGGATGCTTTCACGATTGAGACCTCTTTGAATTTCCAATACGAAATTTTGGTACGTTCGGAAACTATACACGCGCGGGTTTTTGCCGGCAACATCAACCGCTTCCGCTGCCGCCGCGCGCTCGCAAGCGTTATTTCTGATAGGAAATGCCGCCTGCGTTCGGATCGGAACGCCTTATCAGCATGAGCCACCGGCCTGAATCACCGGCCGGAGACACCCTACTGTGCCGCGTTCGCGGTCATTTTGAAAATGCCTTGCGCATTACCGGCGTCGAAACGCAGGTCCGTGACCCAGCTACGCGATGCCTGATCGAAAGTGCGCTTGCGAGTAATGAATTCATAGAAGGAGCCAGGCACAGTGCGCGTGACGAGCCGGTCGCCAGTGGACCTGAATTGACGCTCGACCGTATCCGCGCGATAGGCGGTCTGGAAGACGCGACCCGAGCGCGAGCGCTCGACTTCGGGCTTCATGGGCCGGCCCTTGCCCTTCTCTTCGTCCGACAGCGTGAACACGTCTTCCACGCGATCCGTCGCGTGATTGAAGGCGTTGCCTTCGGTAGCGATCCACGCCATTTCCGCTGATTCGCGCAACAGGACTTCGTAGTCCGCCTCGCTCGGCAGATCGTGCTGGCGAGCGAACGCGCCGACAATGACCGGCAGCAACTTGTGAGCTGCGTCGATAGCAAGCGAGCCTTCACGCTCCAGTTCCCAGAGTTGCGAAACGGCGAGCGGCGTCAACGGATCTTTCGACGAATGGACCACGTTAGTGACCGCCTGCTGGAACTCGCTGGAGAAGCGTTCGGGATGCAACTCGCTCACGAAGAACTGCGCGATTTCATCGGGCGCGTCCTCATGCGCGTACGCACGGCCGGTCATGCCCAGTTTGTCGAGCGGATAGCGGCCGTTCAGCCTGAAGCCAAGCGGACGCAAGATGCGAGTGAATGCCGCCTCGCCAGGAGGCAGCGCCCCGTTGTTCTCCCACCTCACGGTGCGCAACGCGCCGTGATCGAAATACACAGAGCCGCCGTTCGCGATTGTCTCGGTCGTATAGGCGCGCCCATTCGGCGAACGCTCCAGTAGATCCTCGAATAAGGCCATGTTCATCGCCTGCGCGAGTTCGGCGCGCGTCACCGTGCCGTCTTCCCAATCCGCCAGTGCGCTCGGAAATTTGAGGGTTGTAAAGAGCGACTCCGTTTTGGCCGGGCCAAGCAGTTTCAGTAACAGGCGTTCAACGTTCGAATTGCGCATCTGCGTTTCTCTCGGGGGCGCGCCGCCGCAGCGGGAAGGTATTTATCGACGGCATACCGGAACTGGTAGCCAGAAGGTAGGCGAAGGGGTAGCCAAGCTTACGTGATTCTCATTATTCAAAGTGTTGCACCCGGCGTAAAGCGAGTTTAAATTGCCACTTGATGACTTTTTGGAATTAACATGCGCAAGTTCAAGGTTCCCGGCACGAGCGCGTTGCTGGCCTTCGAGGCCGCGGCGCGGCACGAAAGCTTCACTCATGCTGCGAAAGAGTTGTCTCTGACGGAAAGCGCGTTTCGCGGCAGATCCTGACGCTCGAATCGAATCTTGGCGTGCGCCTTTTCGTTCGTTCGAAGCAGCGGGTGATGCTGACTCGCGCCGGGCGTCTGTATGGCACGCAAGTGCGCCGCGCACTTGAGAATCTCGATCCGACACGCTGTCGATCATTGCGCACGGCAGCGGAGGCGGTTACCTGGAACTCGCGGTGCTTCCCACGTTTGCGTCGCAATGGCTGATTCCGCGAATGAAGGACTTCAACGACCGCAACCCGGACGTTCGAATCAACATGGGTGTTCGCACCGACCCGTTCCCGTTTGAAGAGTCGCATTTCGAGGCCGCCATTCACTATGGCAAGCCGACCTGGCCGGGTACGTCGTCGGACTACCTTTTCGGCGAGGAAGTCGTGCCCGTCTGCGCGCCGTCACTGCTTGCAAAGCCCGTCAGAAGAGCGCACGAATTGCTGAACTACCCGCTTCTCCATTCGACGACGCGCCCCGACGCCTGGTCCCGCTGGTTCGCCAATCTCGGCGTCGAAGATAACGCCACGATGCAAGGCGTCCGGTACGAACTGCATTCCATGCTGATTAGCGCCGCTGCCGCAGGACTCGGCGTGGCCCTCGTTCCAAAATTTTTCGTCGACGAACGGCTGTCGCAACTGGGCCTCGTTATTCCGCTCGCGGCCACCACGGTCGAGGAATCCGCGTATTACCTTGTCTATCCGACAGAGCTAAGTCACGGGAAGCCACTCGAACTCTTCAGAACCTGGCTGATTGAGGAAGCCGGCGCGTATAGCGCGGCAAGGCGCTGACGCGGCGCGTCACGGGCGCCCACGGCATGGCGCTTGCGCAAACCGGAGTGCCGGGCCATGTGCGCGGCACCAGGCGACCTCTTCCCTCTCTGCAGGAGACACCATGAAACTTCTCACGACACAAGACGGCCTGCCGCGGCTGTCATGGGGCCCGATTTTCGCGGGCGTTATTCTCTCGATGATCGTCTATCTGGTCATGAGCGTGCTGGGCACGGCTATCGGCGCGTCGCTGCTCGCGCCGATGTCCAAACCCGACCCGTTGCAAGGCTTCGGCTTCGGCTCCGGCGTGTGGGTAATCATAACGACGGTTCTCGCGGTCTTCGTCGGTTCGTACTACGCAGGACGGTGCGCGCCCGTGCTCGGATGGCTGCATGGCCTGCTAGCATGGGCCGTCATGACGCTGTTCATTCTCTACGGAATGACTTCGCTCATCACGGGAGCGGTCAGCACTGCAGGAAGCGTTGCGGCGACGGGTGCGCAAGTCGGCGCGCAAGTGGGCGCGACTGCGGCCAATCAGGCAGGCGGAGCCAATTCCATCGTTGACACTGCCAAGCAGCAGATGCAGTCGGCCATGGCGTCGGCGGCGTCGATGGCGTCCAGCCCCGAAGCCGGACAACGGGCCCGAGAAACCGCTGACACGGCCGCGCGCGGCGTCGCTCGCGCCAGTTGGTTCTCTTTCGCAGCGCTGATCGTCGGCGCGATTATCGCGATCGTGTCGGGCAGTGCGGGTTTCCGCCATCAGCCGCCGATTGAAGAAAGCGGTGGCTCGGCCGTTGGCCGCAATGCAGTACCGGGCAGCAATCGCGTTGTTTCGCCGCGAAGCAGAGCCTGAACTGCAACTGAAAGAGACGGCATGCGGCCCGCCTCGGGTTGCATGCCGCCGCATGTCGTCGTGCACCGTCGAGTGCGGAGATATGTTTTAAATCGCAAAGGCCGTTGCCACAAATATTTAACATTTGCTGTTGCAAGGAAAAAGACGTTGGATTCCCCTTGCACCTAATGCTATGTGCATTCTCCCCAAAAAAATTGCCGACCGCTTTAGCAGCCGGTCAATAATCGCCCCCATTGGTTATTTGCCGCATTTGGACTAATGTCTAATAACTCTTGGTTAGACAACAAGAACGAACGTTGCGAGGTGGGGGCATGGTCACTTTAATAGACCTGGAGATCGCGCATCTGGGGCGAGTCATGAGCGCGTCAATGACAGGAGATCTCGCGGGGCCGATCCTGCCGGCCGCCTACTGGCGCCTGCGGCTTCATCGACTACTCGATTCGCAGCACCTTACGAATGCACAATTGCGCTCACTCGACCTTCTCCTGCTGCGACTGGACGAACTCGAAGCGCAAGCTTCGAATAGCACCGCAGCCGGAATTGCAATCAGCATGAGCTAGTCGATGCAGTGCCGCGATAAGCCTGCAACGGAGAATTTCGAACGCATTTTTCCGATGTGGGGCATAGCTTTGAATCGCGAATTTGCATAAAAGCGTGAGGGGAACTGCGGCTGTCTGCTATGCGAATGCACGCAAAACATTGCTAGTTGCGCGAGCAACGGTTGGCAAGATTTCCTGTGCGCGCAGGTGACCTGGGTCCGCTAACATACAAACCTGACAGATTCAGATCGGGCTGTCCGGTTTGGTGCCCTGCACCTTCACGCCGCTAATTCCAGGAGATAGTTAATGAATAAATCCCGCATATTTCTCGCGTCGATGATGAGCGCGGGTATGCTGGCATCGTCGCTCGTTCTCGCACAACCGCCGCACGACAACCCCGGCAACGGCGGCGACCACGGTCATGGGGAGAGTCACGGTCACGGGCCCAACCATGGTCATGAATCGAATGGTCATGGCCCCAAGCAGGTGCCACCCGGACACAGCCCAGACGGCCCAGGCAACTCTGCGAACGCACCCGGACATTGGCGCAAGGGCGATCGCCTGCCTCCTGAATACCGCGACCGTCAGTATGTGATCGACGACTGGCGCGCGTACCGGCTGGCTCCGCCGCCGCGCGGCTATTCGTGGGTCGGCATTGGCGGCGACTATCTGATGGTGCAGATTTCAACGGGAACCGTCCTGCGCGTCGGGCCGTAAGCACCGATCGGCCGGCCGTTGCATCGGCCGGTCATGAAGCAATAATTGCCACGCTCCCGTTGCCGGCGACCGTGGCAATTTCTCCATCAAAACCCGCGCAACAAAGCTGCAATCAACTGGCTCTTCAACCATCCCGCATCACATCGCAGGCCCGGCAGCGGCCACATGCACTCCCTCCACACGTTGCACACGATCGACACCAAGCTCGCAGCAGCTAAAGAACCGTTGACGCGGCGCCGTTATATCAACCACGTATCGTGAGTCGGCGCGACGCGCTTGCGCCGTCGCGGACACTCTTCTTTCTGTGCTTTTTGCCATACCCGATGAAATGCGCATAGATACTTGCGCCAAAATTAATTTCGAACGACAACATCGACAACCAACCTTCATACTCTGTCACTTCTTAGGCGGGCTACTCCGACAGCGGAATCGGAAGCTCGTCAGACAGGGAATCGATGCATGACCGCCGTCCTTGCGACGGCCATTTCCGCGTAGCGCCGCACGCGGATCATGTGGAGCTTACTTTGTAATGAGTTATACCCCAGTCGTTCCGTTCGCCACCGACAAGGCCGACTCCGGCTCTTTCGTAGGCGGCGCACCAGCGTTTCGCCAACTGGTCCGGATGATCGATCGGGTTGCTCCCACCGATCATCCGCTGCTTATTTTCGGGCCGACCGGTTCGGGCAAAGAACTCGTTGCGCGCCGTGTTCACGCACACAGCCTGCGCCAGGATCAACCCTTCGTCGACGTCAATTGCGGCGCGATTCCCGAACACCTCGTTGAAGCCGAACTGTTCGGGCACGTCAAGGGCGCATTCACCGGCGCGGGCGAAAACCGCCAGGGGCTTTTCCAGCAAGTTGGCAAGGGCACGCTGCTGCTCGATGAAATCGGCGAATTGCCGCTCGCGCTGCAGCCGAAACTACTGCGCGTACTTGAAACGCGCACATTCCGTCCGCTGGGATCGTCGACCAGNCTGCAGTTTGCCGGACGCGTGGTTGCCGCGACACACCGCGACCTGCGCGAGCTCGCGCGCGCGGGGCTGTTCCGCGAGGATCTGTTCTACCGGCTCGCGGTCTTCGTACTCGCGGTGCCGGGCCTCGAGCAGCGCGTCGAGGATATCCCCGCGCTCGTCAACCACTTCGCGTCACAACACACGCGCCGGCTGGAGTTTGCGCCGGCCGCGCTGCGTCGTCTTGCGCAGCACCCGTGGCCTGGTCATATCCGGCAATTGCGCAACCTGGTCAGCCAGCTGAGCGTGCTCGCGGAAAGCACGGTGATCGACGTGGATACGCTCGAGCCGTTTCTCGCCAACGAGACCAGCGGGCCGGTATCGCGCGCGAGTCTCGCCGATATGCTGATGCAGCTCGAAGGCCGCGACAAGCTCAACGCCGCCGAAGATTTGCTGATCGACCGCGCACTCGAACGGACGAGCGGCAACAAGAGTGCGGCCGCCGCGATGCTCGGCGTGGGTCGCAAAACAATCGAACGGCGTCTGAAGTCGCGAGAGGAACATCACCGTGAAGCGCGCAAGTGCCTGGAGCATGCGAGCGCGCTGATCGAAGAATCGAAATTTGCCGAAGCAATTCCGCCGCTGCGCCGCTGTCTCGACGTGCTGCAAACGCCGAACGAACAGGACCCCGTGCGCCGCCTCCAGTTCGACGCCTACCGCCTTCTGGGCATGAGCTTGCGCAGCGTGCACGGCTGGCTGTACGCGGAAGCCACGGCCTGCTACGCCGCAGCGCTGGCGGTCGGTGAAGGCGTGTGCTCCCCCGCTGAAATCGCCGCAATCCAGTTCGGCATCTGGACCACGCAGTTAACCACGCTGCAACTCAAGCAGGCACGCGCAACCGCGCAGAACATGCTGGAGCGCGCGCAGAACGCCGGCGATCGCGTGTCGCTCGACGAAGCTCACGTCGCCATGACCAACACGCTGTTCTGGCTCGGTGACAGCGAAGAAGCTCTCGCCTGTCTCGCGCGCGGCAATCTGCTCGGCGTGGGGCGCAACGACATCCGCACCGGCTCGCAAGGAATCGACCTGGCGAGTCTCGCGTTGACGTTCGAAGGACTCGCCGCCTACCAGATCGGCGCGTTCGGACAGGCACGCCGCGCGATGGAAATGCTGATTTTGCGCACATCCGAACCCGGCGTGCACGCGCTCGCTCACGTCGTCAATTTGCAGGGCGCCGCCTGGCTCGCCGCGCTGTTCGACGACGTGGAACGGCTGGGTCAGCTTGCAAGCGAACTGGAGTCGGTGTCGATCGCGCACGGCTTCGCGTTCTATCGCGGAGTCGGGCAGGTGTTGCGCGGCTGTCATCTCAGCGCGCTCGGGCAGGCCGACGAAGCGGAAACTGTCATGCTCGACGGCTACGATAACCACGTCGTTTGCAATGGCGGTGCGCTCTTCTATTCATTCAAGACGTGGCAGCACGGGGAATTGCTGCTGCGCGCCGGCCGCGCGAAAACGTGCGAGGCGATTCTGGCTACGGCTATCGACGAGACGCTCGCCCGTCAGGAGCGCGTGTATCTGGGCAAGCTACTGGTCACGCGAGCACGCGCGCAGTGGGCGCTCGGCGACGTGAACGCCGCGGAACTCGGGCTGCGCACGGCGCTGTCGACGGCGCTCGCGTTCGGCTCGGTGCCTGGGCGCGTGGATGCCGCGCACCACCTCGCCGATTTGCTGCGCTCGACTGGCCGCGTAGCCGAAGCCATCGAGACGCTCGAGCGCGGCCTGCGTTCGTTGCCGACGGATGCAACGCCTCGCGTCGCGGGCGCGGCGAATCTGCTTGCCGAACTCCAGCAACATGCTTCGTTCCACAACTACACCAAAGGAATCGTAAATGGCATATGAGCTACGCCGGGAAGATCTCGAACCGCTGCTACTGGGCGCAGCTTTCTTCGGCAGCGGCGGAGGCGGCACCATCGAATCCGCACGGCATCTGGCCGCGCACTTCGTAGCCGGCGACTACTATCCGAGCGACACCGTGAAGGTCGTCTCCGTCGATGAAGCGACCGAGGGCGCGGCCGTCATGGTCGCCTATCTCGGCGCGCCCGAAGCGATCAACTCGGCGACCTACCCGCTCGGCCCCGTGA
>Ga0058694_1001023_pt1 | contig 11664 bp, 8 predicted proteins | sample AgamicOrSfrz_FD_55041 | JGI IMG/M metagenome (GOLD analysis project Ga0058694, IMG submission 55041) | Agave microbial communities from Guanajuato, Mexico - Or.Sf.rz | ecosystem: Host-associated > Plants > Phyllosphere > Phylloplane/Leaf | place: Guanajuato, Mexico | collected 2012-05-30 | reverse complement strand
CCAGATCGCGCGCCGCGCAGGTTTCAATGACGCGACCGGCGTACATCACCACCACGCGATCGCAGAACGACATGACGAGCGGCAAGTCGTGACTGATGAAAATGAGGCCCGTCTGGTGCTTTTCGATGAGTTCATCGAGCACGGCCAGCACCTGCATGGAGACCAGCACGTCGAGCGCGCTCGTCGGTTCATCTGCGATCAGCAGGCGTGGACCTGTCGAGACCATCATCGCGATCATCACGCGTTGCCCCATGCCGCCTGACAACTCATGCGGGTACGAGCGGGCGACGCGCTCAGGATTGCGAATATGCACGGACTCGAGCGCCGCGACGACCTTTGCCCGCATTTCCCGACGGCCAAGTTTTGGATCACGCAGCGCGAATGCTTCGCGCATCTGCTGCTCGACGGTCATGACCGGATTGAGCGAATACTTCGGGTCTTGCAGGATCATCCCCATTTGCGAGCCGCAAAAGCGACGGCGTTTATGGGCCGGCATCGCCAGCATGTCCTGGCCGTCAAAGCGTAGACTTTTGGCCGTGCAATGTGCGGCGGGCGGCAACAAGCCGAGCAGCGCGCGGCCTGTGAGCGATTTGCCCGAGCCCGATTCGCCGACAATGCCGAGTCGCTCGCCCTTTTTCAACGTGAGCGAGAGACCGCGTACCGCTTCGTTCAGCGTGCCGTCATGCGCGCGAAACGCAATGCGCAGGTCGTCGATTTCACACAGCGGATGGGCCGCTTCGCTCGTGTGCATGTCAGTCTCCATGACGCGGATCGAACACGTCGCGCAGCCCGTCACCGAGCAGGTTGAACGCGAGGCTCACGAGCAGAATCGCGAAGCCCGGTATCGTGGCGACCCACCATGAATCGAGCAGCACGTTGCGCCCGGAAGCGACCATGAAGCCCCATTCGGGACTCGGCGGTTGNGCGCCAAGCCCAAGAAAGCCGAGACCCGCGACNGTGAGAATGATGCCGGCCATGTCGAGCGTCGCCCGCACGATCACGGACGACATGCATAGCGGCACCACNTAGCGCAGCAGGATGCGNAGATTCGACGCGCCTTGCAGACGTGCAACCTGAATGAAATCGGCCTGCACCAGNCTCAAGGTTTCGGCGCGAGCGAGACGTGCATATGCGGGCCANGCCGTNATGGAGATTGCGATCACGGCATTGATCACACCGGGTCCCAACGCTGCGGCGAAGGCGAGCGCGAGCACGATTTTCGGAAACGCCAGCGCGATGTCGGTTACNCGCATCAGCACGTTATCGACCCAGCCGCCGAAAAAGCCCGCNGTCGTGCCNATCATGAGGCCAATCGGCACCACCACGACGACCACGAGTATGGCTATCGACAAAGTGAGGCGCGAGCCATAAATGATGCGCGAGAGAATGTCGCGCCCAAGCTGGTCGGTGCCGAGCCAGTGCGATGGAGAGCCCGGCGGCAGCAGGCGGTCCGACAGCACCTGACGCAAAGGATCATGCGGCGCGATCCACGGTCCGATGATCGCGACGATCACGAGCACCATGAGGATCGCAAAACCGAATACCGAAAGCGGATTGCCCGCGAAACGCCGCCAGCGTCGATAGGCGAGGCCCAACGCTGCCTGTTTGCGCGACGCGGGCGTGTCGGTGAGCAGCCATTGCTTCCACGTTAGGCGCGCGGCATTCATCGGCCAGTCCTGCGTCGAATGTTCAAGAGGATGACGCACGTCGAAAGTCTCCGTTGCATCAGCGGGCGCGTGGATCGAACACGCGATAGAGCGCGTCGGTGAGCAGATTCAACGCGATGAAAGTGGCACCTATCACAAGCGTGCTGCCAAGCACGGCGTTCATGTCGGCATTGAGCAACGCACCCGTCAGATACGATCCGATGCCGGGCCACGCGAATACGATCTCGGTCAACACCGAGCCCTCCAGCAGGAAGCTGTACGACAGCGCGATCACCGTGAGCAGCGGCACAGCGATATTGCCGAAGGCGTGCACCCACACGACGCGCCGCTCGGGCACGCCCTTCGCGCGCGCCGTCGTGATGTACTCCTGGTTCAATTGATCGAGCATGAACGAGCGCGTCATCCGGCTCAGGTACGCGACGGAGTAATAGCCGAGTATTGCCGCGGGCAACGCGACGTGCGAGATGGCATTGAAGAACACATCCCATTCGCCGGCCATCAGCGAATCGACTAGCAGGCTGCCTGTGCGCGGCTCGACCATGCCGTCGAACACCGGGTCCAATCTCCCGGGACCCGACACCCAATGCAACTTCGCATAGAACAGCAACAGGCCCATCAGCCCGAGCCAGAAAACAGGCACGGAACTGCCGATGAGGCCCACGAAGCGCGCGACGTGATCGATCCAGCGGTTATGGCGCGTCGCGGCCACTACGCCGAGCGGCACGCCGACCAGCACGCCGGCGATGGTCGCGAGCGTGGCCAGTTCGAGCGTGGCGGGAAACACGCGGCGAATGTCGTCGAGTACCGGACTGGCTGTCAGCAGCGACACGCCAAGGTTGCCGTGCAGGACCGCATTCACGTAGATCAGAAATTGCTCGACGAGAGGCTTGTCCAGACCCAGCTGGATGCGCGCGGCCGCATAGGCGGCGGCCGACGCGCGATCCCCGAGTATCGCGAGCACCGGATCGATTGGCACCTTGCGGCCGATCACGAACGTCACAGCGAGCAGACCCGTGAAGGTGATGGCGAGCGTCAGCGCCCAGCGCAAAACGCGCAGCGTCCAGCGCACGCTCGCGCGGCGCGCGGACGCGGCGCGAATGCGGTCGATAGGAGTCAACGTTGTCGACATGGTTCGGACGCCGCCCGGCGATTACTGTTTCTTCACGTGCAGGTACGACACCAGGTCGTTGATCGGCCCAACTTCGAGCCCCGACACGCCTGGCCGCATCGCTACCTGCGATACCTGCTGGAACATGATGACGAACGGCGACTGCGCGAGCATTTCCTTCTGCATCGCCTGATAAAGCTGCGCGCGTTTTGCAGTGGACGATTCGGCGAGTGCGGCATTGGTTTCTTTCGTCAGACCGGCGATGTCCCACGAATTGCGCCATGCGAGCATTTTGTACGAGGACTTGTCGGAGTTGTCCGGGTTCCACGCGAAGCCCTGCGCATTGCTGTGCGGGTCGATGTAGTCGGCAGACCATTCGCCGATGTAGATGTCGTGCTGGCGCGCACGATACTTGGCGAGCGTCTGCTTGTTATCGCCCGGAATAATGTCGACCTTGATTCCGGCTTGAGCCAGATTGGCTTGCACCGCCTGCGCGATCTCGTTGTACGGATAGGCGCTACGCACGTCCATCGTCACGTTGAAGCCGTTCGGCAAGCCCGCTTTGGCGAGCAGCGCCTTTGCCTTTGCGACGTCCTGGTGATAGGGGTTGCTGTTGAGCGCGCCAAGAAAACCTTCTGGCAAAAACGTTTGATGAACCTTATAGGTCGTCTTCACCACGTTCGTCTGAATGCCGTTGTAATCGATCAGCCACTTCATTGCTTCCTGCACTTCGGGCTTCGCGAGATTCGGGTTCTTCACGTTCAAGCCGAGATACAGCAACGTGGCTTGCGGTACGGCCGTCACGTGAGCCTTGTTCGACTTCGTCAATGCAGCGAGGTCGTCCGGGCTCAGATTGCGCGCAATGTCCGCGTCGCCATTTTCGAGTAGCAGGCGCTGGCTCGATGCTTCAGGAACATGTCGCAGCACGATGCGCTTCATGGCGAGCGGCATGCGGTAATCGTCGTATTTCTGCAGGATGATGCTGTCGTTGGCGGTCCATTTGACCAGCTTGTAGGCGCCCGATCCGGCCTCGTTCGTGCGCAGCCATTCGTTGCCGAAGTCATTGCCTTTCTGATGGGACATCAGCAGTTTTTTATCGAGCACGGAAGCGGGCCACGCGCCCAGAACGTTCAGCACGAAGGTCGGCGCGTACTTCTGATCGGTCGTGATACTGACCGTTGAATCGTCGATCTTTTTGACCTTGTCGAGCGCGTTCTCTTTGGTGAGCCCGATGCCCTGCAGCACGGCGGCAGCGCCTTTGTCGAGAAGCACGCAGCGCTGAATCGACCATGCGACGTCATCGGCCGTCAGAGGGTTGCCGGAGTGGAACTTGAGACCGGAGCGGATCTTGAAGGTGAATGTGAGTCCGTCGGGGCTCACGGTCCAGGATTGCGCGGCGTCCCCGTTGAATTTCGATGGGTCTTTCAGGTCGACCCGTACCAGGCGGTCATAGGTGTTCGCGACATATTCTTCCGGCACCAGTTCGTAGACCTCGCCGGGATCGAGCGTCGAAAATTCGTCGAGCGTCGTGGCCATGACAAGCATGTCTTTCGGCGTCGCCGCGAGCGCGCTGCCTGTCATCGAGGTGGAAAACGTCATCGCGGATGCCACCGCGACCGCTGCCAGCGCATTGCGCAAAACCAGATTCATACTTGCTCCGCATGTAAAGGAAGAGAACCTGCAAACGGACAGCCAGAACCTACAAGGTCACATCAACTTCAACGGGCCGCTTTCGCTGTTGTCTATAACCGGCAGCGCACGCGAGCCAGGCAATTCGTAATGCCACCATTCGCTTGCGATGTGCGCAAAGCCGGCCGCGTGCATGATGCCGAGCAACAGCAGGCGATTGCGCTGCACAGACTGCGGCAGCCCTTGATGGAAATGCTCGGAAGCCTTCACCATCTCGTCGAAACCGGTGCCCATGTCTAGCGGTTGACCGTCGCCGTCTATCAGCGTGAGGTCGATGGCTGTGCCACGGCTATGATTCGAGCCACGGCCCAGTTCGGCGATGTACGTCGGGTCGGGCAGAAAGTCCCACAGCACCTTTTGCGCTTGCGGCGGCCGATAGGCGTCGAAGATACGCAACGTCATGCCTGCGCTGTCCGCGAGTTCGACGGCTTTGCGCAATGCAGCTTCGGCGGGTTCGAGCAGCAGGCAATGCGCTTCGCGGTAGATCGGCTTGCCCGTGAAGTTGCGGGACGTCGCATAAACGAGGTCGATATCCACTCGATGTGTGTCGGGGGTGATAGGTATCAGGCGAGGAGTGTCGGTCATGGCTATCAGAATTCGAATTGATCGAGTTCGCGCTGCAGTTCGCGATTGCGCGCAACGCGCCCGTCGATGGCGGGGCCGAGACATTCAACAATTGAACTCAGCAGAAGATTGAAGAGACACGTGAGCGGCGCAAGCGAGTCCCAGAACTGGCCGACGTCCGTCTTGACTTGCAACAGATCGCAATCGAAATCGCGCGCCCACGGGCAATAGAGATCGGTGACGAGCGCGAAGGCGATGGCGCGTTGCGTCGCGGCTTCGCAATAGCGGCGTGCGATGCGTGAATAGGCGCGCGTGTCCGTCACGATCAGGTAGGGCGATGCAAATTCGGAGTTCAGTGAATCCACATACGAGCCCGACATTCCGTCGGAATAGAACACGCGTGGTCGCAGGTATTCGAGGTAGCTGAAAAACGCATTCGAGATGCCGCGAGTCGATTGAATGCCGACGACATACACGGCGTCAGCCGTGGCAACGCGCTTTGCAACCCGCCCAAATCCTTCGCTTCGTGCGAGCTGATAGACATCGCGTACGGCGTCGACCTCCAGCTCCATTGACCGTGCGAGCGAGTCGCCTTGCGAACTCGTGCCTTGCGTGTCTTCTTGATGGCGCTCGCTGCGATAGGCATCGAGGCGATCGGTAATGAACCAGGGACGCGTTTGCGCGCCGCGTAACTCGCGCTTCAGCTCATCGAGATTGCGATAACCGACGCTGCGCAGAAAGCGTCCAACGGAAATGCCGCTCGTTCCTGTCTGCTGTGCGATCTGATCGGCCGTTTCAAGACCGAGCCGGTCGAGATTCGCGAGCATATAGCTCGCAATGCGCTTGGCCGTCGGCGTGAGCGTCGTAAAGCTCTCTTTGACGGTATGGGCGAACGCAGTGGGCATCGGATCTTGTGCGTTAGTGTGCGTTATTTATCTGTCACAGCGACGTGCGCTGGTAGCTATCTGACAAGGACAATAAAGCGGACGCTACCTTAATTTTTCAATCGAAGCCTTCCGGTCAATAGTCGATTCGAAGTGCGAAGGTGTACGGGCGCAAAGCTATTGCAGCATGCGTTCAGATCGCATTTTGCGGATTGCTGTCTGGTTCGGCGGGTCCGGAAGTGTGACCAACCTGCGTGGTTGACCAGGTTCGGGATCGGCATCCAATGCGAACGCTTGAATTCCGTTGCGGTCGCTTCGCGTCTGCGTGGAGCGCTTCGCGGCTGCGCGCCGTAGCTCGACAACGTCCGCTAGTCTTGACTCGCGCCCTCACGTGTCTGCGCTCGCTCTGCTGAGACTGCAGAACTGGCTGGAGGACTCGTCTCGAACAAGGAGCTAGCTGTGTCCAGTATTAAAACGAAACCCAATTTGACGATCAACACGTCGAGCGTCACGCAACATTCGTCCACGGGCTCGTCTGAGCCGTTGAGTGCATCACCGTCGGCGCGCGCCAGGAATCCGGCGCTGGCCGCCTTGCCGCCTTCACCAACCAGTCCGCGCGCTTCCGCTGGCCGCCTGTTCCGCGTTGCAGAGGCCGCGCAGAAGTTCAAAGGCAGCGGAAACGTGGGTGTCGAAACCAAGCTGCAGCCGAAACTCGAAGCGGGAAAGGCACATAAGGACGTTGCGTTCCAGGAGGGTGGCGGCTTTGTCGTCAAGAGCACATATACGAAGAAGTTCTCCGCTGATGAGATGGCTCAGCGAAACGCAGACCATCAGGCTAAGCTGGCAAAACATGAAGCGGATGTCAGCGCCTTTAAGGAGCAGAATCCGCAACTGGAAGGAAAGAAACTTGAGAAGGCCCTCGGCCAGCAGAAATTGGGCAGTGCGCCCAAGCCACCCAAGCCAACCAGACCGCTTGGATCGAATGAAGTCGAATATCACCCGCCTGGCGGCATACATTCTCTGAATCAGACGGATCTTCCTGGCCAACCCGGCGAGTTCGGCGGCTCCTATGCGCGCGTCAAGCGCAGTGATGGCGGTTCTTCCTCCGAGTTCGAACGGCTGAGCCGCTTTGGTAAGTTCGGGGACAACCAGACTATAGAGGGCAAGCCGCTCGGCGGGCAGAGCAGAGCCGATCCATCCACTATCAGGCGGCAAGCGCCTGAGCGACGCAATTCTGAGCCGCCGTCTCCGGCCACGGCCCAGGCCGTTCTGGACAAGTACTACAACAAGCCCGTCGAGACGATGAAAGAACTCGAGTCGGGCAAGCCATATAAGGACATTGCGCAGGCGTCCTCGTTGGACGAGTAACTTTTCTCACCGCCACACCTGGCTGTTCGCAGACACGGTGAACTGCGAGCAGACCAGTGCGGATCTTTATGGCNCGTCGCGGTTGCGAAGAGCAAGCACATTAGACGCCGCCGATATGTCGTGNAGGTGTGTAATTGCGCATTTCAGGCGCCACTCCCTCCCAGCGTTTTCATGCTCTTCCATTGACCCTGTTGAACCTGGAACAGCGTGTACGGCGGCTTGATCAGATCGCCGTACGGGTCAAACGCGATCTGTCCGGTCACGCCCGTAACGTTGACCTTCGACAGACTGTCGACGATCTTCGAGCGGTCGAGCGAATTCGCCGTGTGAATCGCCTTGAGCATCGCGAGTGCCGCGTCATACGCAAACGGCGCGTACAGTTCCACGTCCTGATTGAAGCGTGCCTTGTAACGCTTGCCGAACTCGAGCGCGGCCGGCTGCTTGTCGAGCGCGGGACCGGGTTCCAGATCCTGCGTGCCGTCGCCCGCGGTGCCGGCGATCTGCAGGAACGCATTGCTCTTCAACGCGCCCGCGCCGAACAGTTGCGCGTTCATGCCCAGAGAGCGCATCTGCTTGATCAGCATTGCGCCCTGTTCATCNAGNCCNCCGAAGAAAATCAGATCGACGTTCCTGCTNTTCAACGTCGTCAGGATGGCGCGGAAATCGACCGCTTTGTCGTTCGTAAATTCGCGAACTACGATGTTGCCGTTTGCTTCTTTGGCGCCTTTCTCGAAGGCGTCCGCGAGACCCTGGCCGAACGCCGTGCGGTCGTCGATGATGCCGATTCGCTTCGCCTTCATCTGCTCCACCACGAAATGTCCTGCGACCACACCGCCGATGCCATCGTGGCCCATCGTGCGAAACACGTTCTTGTAGCCCTGCTTGGTCAATTGCGGATTGGTCGAACCCGGCGTGATCATCGCGACATTTGCCTGGTGATAGACCGTCGACGCCGGAATGCTGCAACCCGAGTTGTAATGGCCTATTACGCCGACCACGCCATCGTCGACCAGCTTCTGCGCGACCTGGATCGCAACGCGCGGATCGGCCTGATCGTCCTGCACGTCGAGCACGAATTTGACGGGCTTCCCGCCGACAGTGGGATGTCGTGCGTTTTCTTCGTCTATCGCCAGTTGCGCGCCGTACTGCAGGTCTTTCCCAACCCGTGCAACAGGGCCCGTTAAAGGTCCGACAAAGCCGATCTTGACGACTTCCGGATCGGCTGCCGACGCAAACGGCGTCTGCGCGCCGAGTAGGCAGACGGCAAAATTCAACAGCCAGTTGCGGCGATTCATGATGAGCTCCTTGCGAGATGTCACGTCGCGCGTTATGTCGAACGAGCGGTTCGATGCGCGACGCGTCGAAACCGTCCCACGTATGGGTAGATGAAACTGAAACCTGTCGCTGCTGTGTCCGGTGAGTTGTCCGCAGTCTGGTCCTTCGCTAAATGCCAAAACGCGTCGCCGCATATGGCGCAAGATCGAGCGGAGGCGCACGACGCGCAACCAGGTCCGCGACGATTCGCCCGCTCACGCCGGCCAGCGTGAGCCCAAGATGCTGGTGACCGAATGCATAGATCACACGCTCGCTTGCACGCGAGCGCGCGAGCACCGGCACACCGTCGGGCAAGGTCGGACGAAAGCCAAGCCAGCTGGAGTCCGGCGTTTCGAGCAGAGGCAACGCGCGTCGTGATGAAAACGTCAACAGGTCGAGCAACGAGCGGTTGCGCGTGTCGCTGAAGCCGCCCAGTTCGACGGTTCCCGCGACGCGGATGCCGTCGCTCATCGGCGTCATGTAAAAGCCCCGCTCGGCCCAGCCGACAGGCCGCGAAATGAGTTGCTGCGCGCCCGGATAACGCACGTGATAGCCGCGCTCCGTGTCGAGCGGCACGACGTCGCCGCATTGCCGCGCGAACTGAGCGGAGCGCGCGCCCGTAGCGATGACCACATGGCCAAAGCGCCGCGTGACTCCGTCGGCCGTCACGCTTGCGCCATCGCCGGAAGGCTGCACCGCGCTGACAGTCGAACGCTGCAGCGTCAGTCCTTGCGCCGCCAGTTGCTCAAAAAGCGCTTGCAGGAAGCCTTGCGGATCCGAGAAATGCCAGCTGTCGCTGAACAGCACGCCGCGCTCGAAAATCGGCGCGAGCGATGGTTCGAGCGCGCGAATGTCGTTGCCGCCCAGCACGTCGAAGATGACACCGAGTTTCTTGCGTAGATCGAGCGCGGGACGCGCCGCGTTGAACGAAGCTGCGCTGGAGTAGAGATACAGGCATTCACGTGACCGCACGAAGCGCGCGAGTTCGGCATTCGCCAGCAACGGCGCATAGCCTTCCTGCGCTTGCGCGAGCAGCGCAGCGAGCGCGCCCGCGCTCGCCTCATAGCGGCGCGGCAGCGAACTCATCATGAAGCGCGCGAGCCACGGCACGAGGTGCGGCAGGTATTGATAGCGCAGCCTGAACGGGCTGTCGCCTGAAAACAGGTAGCGCGGCAGGTCACGGAACACAGACGGGTTGTTCACCGGAATGCACGCGTAATGCGCGAACGTCCCTGCGTTGCCGAACGATGCGCCTTGCCCGACGCCGGACGGATCGAATAGCGTGACCCGATGTCCGTCGCGCATCAACGAAGCAGCGCTGGCAAGGCCGATGAATCCCGCGCCGACGATGGCGATCTCAGACATTACTGGCGTCCATCGCGATCATCGCGACGTGCCGTTGACGTAAAGCCGCGCCGGGTTTGGGCGGTGCGTCGGAGACCGTGGACTGCGTAACACGCACTGGAACACTCCTGCTGACTGATTCCCGAACGATGCCTGGCGGCGTCGCGACACGCTCGCTACCAGACAAACTCTGGCATCTAGAATCACACAATAAATTTTTGTGTGCAATTAAAACGATTGTTGTGTGGTCCTGGCATTTTCCCTGGATGAAGGCGGGCACAATCTTCGCCGCTGTCCACGACCACGTCGGGACCGTCAGGAAGGCATACGCTCGGGCGTGTCTGGTATAGAATCGCCGCACCTCCGCACAATTGCGGACAAAGCCGGTTTGTATGGAGACAGTTGATCTTATGGCTTCTGGCAAAGACGCAGCCCGCGCGGCCAACGGCGCGCCGGAGCAGGCGAAGCGATCGACCTACATCGAAGTGTCTAGCTCGATCGAGAGCGAAATCCGCAGCGGCGTCTATCCGCCCGGCAGCCGTCTGCCGCCGCAGCGGCAACTGGCGACTGAACTGGGCATCAACGTGTCGACGGTGTCGCGTGCCTACAAGGAATTGCAGTTGCGCGGGCTGGTGATCGGCAGCAAGCGACGCGGCTCGCTAGTAACTGGCGGCGCGATGCCGAGCGTTGAACCGGCGCGCGCGACGAACAATGCCGCCATCGACCTGACGGTGAACCGGCCGGCCACGGGCGAATTTCTGGAGTGTCTGGCGCGCACGCTCGCCGAGTTGCCGCGCGATCCACGCTATGCGCAATTGCAGGAATACCAGCCGCCACAAGGCCCCGAATGGGCGCGCGCGGCTGGCGCACGCTGGATGGCGGCGCCCGGATTTACGCCGGATGCCGCGCACGTGGTCGTCACGAGCGGCGCGCAGCACGGCCTGTATGCGGTGCTGAACAGTCTGATCGGCACGGACGGCGTGATCCTCGCCGACCGGCTCACCTACTACGGGCTGAAGGCGCTTGCGCCCGTGTTCCAGTTCGAGATCGTCGGCATTCCGAGCGACGCCGACGGCCTGCTGACAGATGAGCTCGACGCCGCATGCCGGCGCATGCCGGTCAAGGCGATCTTCACGGTGCCCAATCTGCAGAATCCGACTGTCACGACGATGAGTCTCGAGCGCCGGATGGCGCTCGTGGACATCGCGCGCAGGCATGGTGTCGCGATCATCGAAGACGACGTATATGGACCACTGGTGTCTCAGCGTCTGCCGACACTCGCGAGTCTGTGTCCGGAGCTGACCTTTCATATCGCCGCGACGTCGAAGATTCTCGCGCCCGGGCTGCGGCTCGGCTATCTGGCGAGTCCGCCCGACAGTTCCGCGCTGTGCGCGGAGGCCGTGCGCACTACCGCGTGGATGCCCGCGCCGATGTCGATGCTGATCGCGTCGATCTGGATCGAGGACGGTACCGCGCGCCACATCATGGATGCGCAGCTCGCGGAGATTCGCGCGCGTCAGGCGCTCGCGCGGGAGTTGTTGCCGCAGTCGTTGCTACAGACCGATCCCGCCTGCATGTTCGTCTGGCTGAAGCTGCCGCCGCCCTGGCGCGCCGATGATTTTGCCGCCAACGCGAAGGCGCGCGGCGTGGTGGTCATGCCGTCGTCGGCGTTCGCGGTGGATCGCTCGGAAATCGAGCATGGCGTGCGTATCAATCTCGCGTGTGC
>Ga0058694_1001022_pt1 | contig 11674 bp, 10 predicted proteins | sample AgamicOrSfrz_FD_55041 | JGI IMG/M metagenome (GOLD analysis project Ga0058694, IMG submission 55041) | Agave microbial communities from Guanajuato, Mexico - Or.Sf.rz | ecosystem: Host-associated > Plants > Phyllosphere > Phylloplane/Leaf | place: Guanajuato, Mexico | collected 2012-05-30 | reverse complement strand
ACGGGCACCGGAATGCCGCCATAACGATCGAGCGTCGCAACGAAGCCCGCCAGGATCACACCTGCGCCGATCACCTTTGCGACGTCCTGCCAGACCGGCACCACGCTCAACTGGTAGCGCTCGCGATTGCGGCGCTGCCGCAGGGTCAGAAACGCGAGCAGTACGAACAACACCACGGCGAGCGTGTCGCCTGCAAGCGTCGGCAAATAGCCTTGTCCAACGAACACAAAACCGTCGGACACCGGCGCGATGGTCGAGCCGCCCGTCACGCCGAGCAGAATGCCGCGATAGGCGAGCATGCCGCCCAGGCCGACAATGAACGAAGGTACGCGCCGGTATGTGGACCACCATCCGTTGAAAACGCCGACGAGCACGCCGAGCAGCATCACCACCGGCAACGTGACGCCTATCGGCCAATGGCGGTTCACGTCGAGTATGGCTGCCACGCCGCCGAGCAAACCGAGCAACGAACCCACCGACAGATCGATCTCGCCCGCAATGATCACGAAGACCATGCCGCATGCGAGCATGCCGGTAATCGACATTTGCCGCAGCAGGTTCGACAGATTGCGCGGCGTCACGAAGGCGCCATGCGTTAGAACCGAAAAGAAAATCCAGATCGCGGCCACGGCGATCAGCAACGCGAGAATCTTGTAACGCGCGAACAGTTGCTGGATACGCTGTGAGCCGCCGAATGCGCCTCGCGGCGCGGTATCGTCGGCGCGTTGTGAAGTAACGTCGGGCGTCATGCGGCACTCGCTGCGGTTGGGTTCGGGACTCGCTGCACGGGACGGATAGCGGCGCTGAGAATGTCTTCCTGCGTGAGGCCGTCGTTGACGAAGTCGCCACGCAACTCGCCCTCGCCGATCACCAGCACACGATCGCTGATGCCGAGTACTTCCGGCAATTCGGACGACACCATCACGATCGACATGCCGCGCTGCGCCAGTTGAAAGATGAGTTTGTAGATTTCGAATTTAGCGCCGACATCGACCCCGCGCGTGGGTTCGTCGAGGATCAGTACTTTCGGGTCGGTCAGCAGCATTCGCGTGAGTACCGCCTTTTGCTGATTGCCGCCCGAAAGACTCGCGATCGACAACATCGGATGCGCGGCGCGCACGGAGAGCCGCTTCATTTCCGTGTGAATCGTGTCGAGTTCGGCGGCCGAATCGATACGTCCTCCAGAAGAAAAGCGCTGCAGAACCGCGAGCGTAATGTTGTGGCCGACACTTAAACCAGGCACGATGCCATGCCGCTTCCGGTCTTCAGGCACCATGCCGATGCCCGCGCGAATCGCGTCAATCGGCGCGCGGATCTTTACGGTCTTGCCTTCCATTACAACCGTTGCCTCGCTCACGCCAGGATAAGCGCCGAAGATCGCCTGCATCAATTCCGTGCGACCAGCGCCGACCAGACCTGCCACGCCGAGAATCTCGCCGTGCCGCAGTTCGAACGACACATCGCTTACGCGCTTGCGGCGCGGATTCGTTACGTCGAAACAGGTTACGTTGCGCGCTTCGAAAATGACGTCGCCGATCGGATGCGGCTCGCGGGGAAACAGGTTCTTGATCTCGCGGCCGACCATCAACGAAATAATGCGGTCCGTGGTGAGCGCGTGCATTGGTTCGGTGGCGACATGCCGTCCGTCGCGAATCACGCTAATCGTGTCGCAAACTGCAGCGACCTCGTCGAGCTTGTGCGAGATGTAGACGCAGGCCACGCCGCGCCGCTTCAGATCGCGCACGATGTCGAGCAAAATCGCAATCTCGGACGAAGTTAGCGAAGAGGACGGTTCATCGAGAATCAGCAGCTTCGCCTGCTTGTTCAGCGCCTTGGCAATCTCGATCAACTGCTGATGGCCGCCGCCATAATTCATGACGGGTTGCGCCGCGTTGATTCCGCTAATGCCGAGTTCGCGCAGCAATTCGTCAGCGCGCTGGTACATCGCCGCGTAGTTCATGCGGCCGCCCGGCAGGGTGATTTCATTGCCGAGAAAGATGTTCTCCGCTACCGACAACTCGGGCACCAGCATCAACTCCTGGTGAATGATGATGATGCCCGCGCGTTCGGTGTCGCGTATGCTCGTTGCCTTGAGCGGCTTGCCTTCCCAGGTTATTTCGCCATCCCANGTACCGTGCGGATACACGCCGGACAGNACTTTCATCANCGTGGATTTGCCTGCGCCGTTCTCACCGCACAAGCCNACGCACTCGCCCGGCGAGACCGTCAGGTCGATGCCGTCGAGTGCTTTCACACCTGAAAACGCTTTGACGATGCCGCGCATCGTCAGTAACGGTTGCGTCATTCGCTATGCCTCGCTGCAGGGCGCGCGTTCATGCCGATACGTTATGTATCGACGTGAACCGCGCGCACGTTACGCTCATTGGCTCGCGAGCTGGGCCTGGGTGTAGAAGCCGTCCTTGATGACTACATCCACGTTGCTCTTGGTGAGCAACGTAGGCTGCAGCAGCACCGTGTCGACCTTCTTCTTTCCGTTGTCGTATTGCGCATTGAAGGCAGGCTTCTCACCCTTCGCCAGCGCGACCGAGAGCTTTGCCGCTTCGCCAGCAATCAGCTTCAGCGGTTTGTAGACGGTCATGGTCTGCGTGCCCGCAATCAGCCGCTTGACTGCTGCGAGGTCGGCGTCCTGACCCGAGACGGGCACTTTCCCGGCCATGTGCTGAGCGGCCAGTGCCTGGATCGCGCCGCCGGCGGTTCCGTCGTTCGACGCAACGATNGCGTCGATCTTGTTGTTGTTGGCGGTCAGNGCATCTTCCACGATGCGCAGCGCNGTGGACGCGCTCCACTCCGGCACCCATTGCTGCCCNACCAGCTTGATATCGCCCTTGTCGATGGCGGGCTTCAGTACTTTGAGCTGTCCTTCGCGCAGCATCTTCGCGTTGTTGTCGGTCGGCGCGCCGCCAAGCAGGAAGTAGTTGCCCTTCGGTTGCGCTTTATAAACACCTTCCGCCTGCAGTTCTCCCACCTTCTCGTTGTCGAACGAGATGTAGGCGTCAACGTCGGCATCGAGAATCAGGCGGTCATATGAAACGACCTTGATGCCTGCCTTTCTGGCTTCGGCGACCACGTTGCCGAGCGTCTTGGAATTGAACGGCACGATCACGATGACATCGACGCCGCGCGAGATCAGGTTTTCAATCTGCGAGATTTGCCGCGCCTCGCTGGCATCGGCAGATTGCACGGATACTTTCGCGCCGAGTTTTTCCGCAGCTGCGACGAAATAGTCACGGTCGCGTGACCAGCGTTCGACGCGCAGGTCGTCGATACAGAAGCCGATCTCCGGATGATCCTTGCTGGCATGCGCAAGCGGCGCCGCCAGTGACAGGCTGGCCAGCACCGCTCCACATACGAGCGAACCCAGTACAGTACGACGTGTTGCGAATTTCATTTCTGTCTCCTTCTTTTGATAGCCGGAATTCCGGATTGGACGGCCTGCGCTGCGAGCCGCAGGTCCGGACAAGCGACAACCCAAAGCTTTTTTATTCGCGCGGTATATGTCCGCGCGTTTTATTCACGTGCAACAGTGCTCGTCAGCGTCCGCTATAAATCGCCTGGTTGACGATGTTTTCCATGCGCTCCTGCTGGCCGCTCGCGTGGCGCGGGTTCAGATCGCGCGACAGCGCTTCGGTGGCGAGCGCCGACAGCGAGAAGTCGCCCGACAGGATCTTGCGTCCAAGCTCGGCGTCCCAGCCTGCATAACGCTGGCGTTTGAACTGGTCGAGACGGTCGTTTTCGATCAGCACAGCCGCGCGTTCCACGGCGAGCGCGAGGTTGTCGATCGCGCCAATGTGACCGTAAAACAGATCTTCCGGATCGACACTTTGCCGACGCACTTTCGAGTCGAAGTTCATGCCGCCCGTGGTGAACCCGCCGTGCTTGAGGATTTCATAAAACGCGAGCGTCAGTTCTTCCACACTATTTGGGAATTGATCGGTATCCCAGCCGTTTTGCGGGTCGCCGCGGTTCGCATCTACGCTGCCGAAGATATCGAGTGCAAAAGCCGTTGCGATCTCGTGATGAAACGAGTGGCCGGCAAGCGTTGCATGATTCGCCTCGATGTTCACGCGAATGTCTTTCGCAAGCCCGTACTGCAGCAGGAATCCGTGCACGGTCGCGACATCGTAATCGTATTGATGCTTGGTCGGCTCCTGCGGTTTTGGCTCGATCAGCAGTGAGCCTTTGAAGCCGATCTTATGCGCATGGTCCACGACCATATGCAGGAAGCGCGCGAGTTGATCGCGTTCGCGCACGAGATCGGTATTGAGCAACGTGTCGTAGCCTTCGCGTCCGCCCCACAACACATAGTTCTCGCCGCCTAGCCGTTGTGTGGCGTCGAGCGCATGACGTACCTGTGTCGCGGCAAACGCGAATACTTCTGGATCGGGGCTCGTGGCCGCGCCCGCAGCATAACGCGGATGCGAGAACAGGTTGGCCGTGCCCCACAGCAGCTTGATACCGGTGTCCTGCTGTTTGCGCGCGAGGTAGTCCACTATGCGGGAAAAGTTCTCGCTGTACTCTTTCAGGTTACTGCCTTCGGGCGCCACGTCGGTATCGTGAAACGTGTAATACGGCGTGCTCAGCTTCGAGAAAAATTCGAACGCGGCATCCGCTTTCAGATGCGCCATTTCCATTGCGTCGCCGGACTGCTGCCATGGGCGCTTGAATGTGCCCTGACCGAAAATATCGACACCCGGCCAGACGAACGTATGCCAGTAGCACACCGCAATGCGCAGATGTTCTTCGAGCGTTTTACCGAGTACCTTCCTGTTCTTGTCGTAGTGACGGTACGCAAGCGGGTTGTCCGACTGCGGGCCTTCATAACGGATCTCGGGAATGTGTTCGAAGTAGGACATCAGCGTCTCCAGTATTTGTTGCACTGCAACCCGTGCGGACGTGGCCGCGCCGGTCAATAAGGTGACGCCATGCTGCCGCTTGCCGCAAGCATCGGCAATTGCGAAATTGCGCAGCGTGCTTGATGTTTCTCACCGCCCGCCATTTTGTTTTGCACCGGTGCGCGATTCGCGGCCTAGAATAACCGGACGCTTAAAAACATCGAACCGGAGATAGACGCTGCAGCGCCTGCTCTGTCGACATAGGAGACGAAGGCTTTGCGGGTTTGACTATCCGCATGCCGAGCACCGCCATGACCCGTCCGCAAACTCCACAGACGACCCATCGGATCGCACTGCTGTTCAACGCGAACAAGGTCTACGATCGCGAGATCATTACCGGCATTGGTAACTATCTGCTGTCCACACGCGTGGCGTGGGACCTCTTTCTGGAAGAAGATTTTCGCTGTCGCTTGACGGGTATCGAGCGCTTTGACGGCGACGGAATCATTGCGGATTTCGACGATCCTGCCGTGAGTGAAGCATTGCGCGATTGCCCATTGCCGGTCGTCGCGGTGGGCTCGTCGTTTGAAGACCCGTCACAGTATCCCCCGGATTTACCCTATATCGCGACCGATAACAGCAAGCTCGTTTCACTGGCTTATACGCATTTAATTGGCGCCGGCCTCGAACACTTTGCGCTTTACAGCTTGCCGCAAGCGCAAGAGAACCGCTGGGCGCAGCAGCGCGAACTTGCGTTCGCTCATCTGCGCAGCACGGACGGACACAGCGCCGAGCAGATTCAGGGCGAGATTTATCGCGGACTGTCGACCAGCGCGCCTTCATGGAACCAGGCGACCGAACAACTGACTGCGTGGCTGCGCGAGTTGCCTAAGCCCGTCGGCATTATCGCCGTGACCGATGCGCGCGCGCGCCATTTACTGCAAGCGTGCTTGATTGCGGGCATTCCGGTACCGGAAGAAGTCGCGATTATCGGCATCGACAACGACCCGCTAACGCGGACGCTCACGCGCATTCCGCTTTCCTCCGTGATACAGGGCACCGAAGAAATGGGGCGCACCGCCGCTCACCTTTTGCATCAGATGCTGCGCGGTGCGCGCTTTCCTGGGCGGCGCATTCTCGTGCCGCCCGTCGGGATCAATGTGCTCGAGTCGACACGACATGAACCGCTTGCGAGTCCGTATGTGATGCGCGCGCGGCATTTCATCCGTCAGTACGCGTGCCAGGGCATTCGCACTGAACAGGTGGCCGATTACGTGGGCGTATCGCGCTCGTCGCTGGAAGAGTACTTTCGACGCGAACGCAAATGCACCGTGCATCAGGAAATCTTGCGCCATAAACTGGATGTCGCGAAGGCGCTGCTTGCGAAGCGCGATGCATCGAGTGCGGAAGTGGCGATACGTTGCGGCTTCACGTCGCTGCAATACATGTATGCGGTTTTCCGGCGTGAACTCGGTTGCACGCCGCGCGAGTACCAGGATCGCGTGAACTCGACTCAGGCTTCCACGCCAGGCTGAGCATGCCTTTACTTCTCAAATTTTTATCGACGACATGATCAGCATCGCACAACTTTCATCCGAGCCTTGGGGCGCGCTCAATGGCGGCGATCCGGTACGGCTCTTCACGCTGCGCAACGCGCACGGCATGAAGGTCGCCATCAGCGACCTGGGCGCGACGCTCGTTTCGTGGCATGCGCCGGATCGCACCGGACGTCTCGGCGATATTCTGCTCGGGCATGACACGCCGGCCGATTACGTCGCGGCCACGACCTATATGGGCGGGCTGATCGGCCGCTGGGCGAACCGCATTGCCGACGCCCGTTTTACGCTCGATGGCATCGAGTACACGCTCGACCGCAACGAGGGCGCGAACCTGCTGCATGGGGGAAGCGTGGGTTTCCACCGTGCGATGTGGGATGTCAGCGAGGACAACGGATCGCTGCTCATGCGGCTCGAGTCGCCGGAAGGCGACGCGGGCTTTCCAGGCAACGTGACCACGCAAGTGCGCTATACGCTCGACGATGACGGCACGTTGACCATCGAATACGAAGCCGTTACCGACGCCGCCACGCCGCTGAATCTGACGAGCCATGCGTACTTCAATCTGACTGGCCGCGCAGGCGCGGATATTCGCGGACACATGCTGTCGATCGACGCCGATCAATTCTTCGAAGTCGATGCAGCAATGATTCCATGCAGGCTTGCGGATGTAGCGGGCAATGCATTCGACTTCCGGCAGAGCGCGCCGATTGGCGCCCGCCTCGACTGGCCGCACGGACAACTCGTGCAAGCGGGCGGCTTCGATCATTGCTACGTACTGCGCGAGGCGGCTGCTGGCGCCAATCAAGCCGGCCATATGCGCGAAGTCGCGTGTCTTTACGATCCGGGGAGCGGACGGGAATTGACCGTGTCAACCGACCAGCGTGGCTTGCAGTTTTACAGCGGCAACTGGTTGAAAGGAGACGCGGGACGCGGCGGTGTGGTTTATCAGGCACATGCAGGGCTTTGCCTCGAAGCAGGCGGCTTTCCGAACCAGGTGAACATGCCGGCGGAACAGGGCGATGTAATCGTTCGGGCAGGAGACACCTACCGGCAAGTCACCGCGTACAAGGTCGACGTGCGCCACGGCGTTTGACGAAGTGCCTTCATTGTTTACGCCGTCCATTACAGCACGCCGACTTGTCATTTGCTGCAAGAGTGAATTACAGCATTGGGGGTTTTCCCTGGAATAAGGGCTTCCTAAAATCCGCGAATGGTGCCGACGATCCGCTGCGGCATCGGAGTACATCATTCCCGGAGGGAAGCATCATGAAATCGCTTATCAAAACAGTCGCGCTGGTTGTTGTTCTGGCCGCGCCAGTTGTCTCGTTTGCACAGTCGGAGCAGCCGCTCACGCGCGCGGAAGTGAAGGCTCAGCTGAAGCAGATCGAGCAGGCGGGATACAACCCGGCCGTTGCTGTGGATGCGACTTATCCCGCGGACATTCAAGCAGCCGAAGCTCGCATTGCTGCGCAAAATGCGATGGCTCAGAGCGATACCACCGGCTACGGTTCTACGGCGACGGGTTCGTCGCAAGCGGGGGCCGCCGCGCCTGCCAAGTGAGCGTTGGGCATTTTGCGCAATGGCCGGTTGCCGGCCTGGGTTGCTATTGCGCAAGGCCTTGTGGGACTGTGCGTCTCCTTTATGCAGTCTCTTCGCCTTAAGATGATCGCTCGCAAACAGGAGCGGTCATGGGTTCATCCGTTAAGAATTCTTTGCTGTGGATCTTCGAGCCTTTCGAAGACGATCCCGGCTTTCTGAGGAAGCGCTTATTCGGCTTCGAAGCGGCTTATGTAGATGGCTTGCTCTGCCTTGCGGTCGGCGACGGCGACGAGCCCTGGAATGGACTGCTGGTGTGCACGTCGCGTGATCGGCATGCAGATCTCACTGCCGAGTTTGTGCAGCTCGCGCCGCATCCCGTACTCGGCAAATGGCTTTATTTGTCGCAGCGGGAGGAGGAATTCGAGCAGGTCGCTCGCGCTGTTGTCGAGGCGGTTAAGCGGCGAGATCTGCGCGTGGGAGTCGAGCCCGGAGTCAGGAAAAAGAGGGCGAAGAGGGTAATCGGCAGTTGAAGCTCGCCGCGCTTGGCCGGGCGCCGCGAGCTTCAGCTTCTTTTCTATTTCAACAAACCGAATACCGCCACGCCGTTGGTCGTGCCCACGTACACGTGCCCGTGCGCGATCATTGGCGTAATGAACTTGTTTCCCGCGCCGAATGTGTCTCGCGTACCGGACTGGTTACTGTTGTAGAGTTCCTGACTCAGATCGCCGGCGTTAAAGGCATGCAGCGCGCCAACGGCGCCGTTCTCGGCGGCCCAGACAATCCCATTCGACGCGCCATTCGCCGAAACGCTGGGCGTGGCGCCTGGGTAAGGGAAAGTGCCGGGACTGCGCGATGCGGGGCTCGTTGCCAGGAGTGCAGCGGTCACCGGAAACGCCTTGAGATTGTCGCCCACGGAGCCGAAATACACGACATGGTTGTAATAGGCGGGCATGCCGAAAACGCCTCCCGGCAGTTGCCCGTCGATCTCCTGCCAGATCTGGTTGGCGCTCGTGTTGAACTTGCCCATCGAATCGCGATTGACCACGTAGATCTTCGAATCCTTGCCCGCTCCCAAGGCGAGATGCCGGGTCGTGCCGCTTGCGTCTGCCTGGTCCGGCAGTACCAATGCACCGCCCGATCCGAGATCCGCGTCCCTCGCTGATTGAACGACAGTGTCGAAAGTCGCGAAATAGTCGGCCACGCCGAGCCTCGGCGAAGTCGACAGCTTAAGGAAGGCGTTCCCATAGTCGCCTGCAATAGGGAAACCCTGCGCATTCAGCGTTGCGTCGAAAGTGCCGTTCGCGTCGAGGAGGTACAGGAATGCGCCGTCGGATGCCATACCCGCACCGCTCATCCAGACCGAGCCCTCACTTCCGTTTGGAGTGAGGTTCAGCGCGCTTGTCTGCGTAAGCGTATCCGCGCTGTAGGCCATGACCCAACCGCCGTAAGTGCCCTGGTCGCAGTGCGACGTCCATGCAAGATAGACATTGCCGTTGACGAGGGTTAGCGCCTGGCGCTCCGCGTATTGCTGAGGATCGAAAGCGGTGACACCGTTGCTGCTGTTCGCGCCGGTTCCAGGGTAGGTGGCCGTGATCTCGGTGGGACCACCGAGGGCCTCCGATCCTGTCACGAGATCTATTGCGTGCAGGCGTTGATGAATGCCTCCGCTCGCATCTTTACTCATTGCGACCGCGTACAGGACGCCCGCCGTGCCGCGCGTGCGGTCGATAACCGGTGTCGACGTGATGCCGATTTCCGGTGTGATCTGACCGCAGTGACGATCGTCGCTCGTCGTCTCGCCGGAGCCAAGCAGGGAGCGCTGCCACAGTTGTGTGTTGGTGTCGGCGTCGAATGCGTAGACGCTGGCGTGCTCGGTCACGACGTAGACGACGTTGTGCGCCGTGCCGCCAATGGGGAGATTGCTGACGTAGAGCGGTTGAGCGTCGACCTTGCCGTCTGCCGCGAGGAACGCAACCTTGCCAAATCCGGTCGGGTTAACGTTGGCGGGCGTCAGCGTCGTCTCCGCAAGGTACTGTCCGGTACGGGCTAGGTCGTTGTGATACGTCAGAACGTCGCTCGCAGAAGACGTTGCACCCGAGCCCGAACCGCCCGAGCCACCCGAGCCGGTCCCGCCGGTGCCCGTTCCGCCGGACCCGCTTCCGCCGTTCGTACTGCTTGTGCTGGAGTCGCCGCCCGAGCCGCCGCTACAGGCAATACAGAAGATGGCAAGCAGGCCGGTCGACACTACCCGGCGCCAGGACAGCGCACATTTGTGCAGATACATGTTGCGGTTCATAGACGTCTCCCAGGCGATCGGGAAGACTGCCAGTCCCAATGACCGTCGACTTTCCAGTGCGGATCTACCCTTTCGTTGCTTCGCAAAGAGCGAAGCGTTGCGTCGGGCCACTTGTCAGCGTGCCAACTCCTGTTGGCCAGAATCGTTCAGGGTCGTCGTCGGGAATTGAATCGTGTCCGTGCTTCTGTCATTGTTGATCCCCGTTCGAGGTTTCCAGCACCCATTACGTCCGCACACCGCCGTCACGAACCACGCGTTGTACCGCGGCAGTTGCTACAGCTCGACGTCTAACCGTACGGCCGGGCGCTGTCGCCTATCCGGGAGTTGCCCTGCTGCGCGGCAACGCCGCCGACCGTGTTGCTATGCATATCGCCGTCAACGCTCTGCGTGTGCTTTGGCTTATGCCTTGTCTTGCCCGTTGTCCTGCCCCTCGGTTGCTTCGTGGGCGCGATTGCCTCGCGGATTGGTATCTGGCGCAGGATGCACCTCGCCTTCGGCTCTCTGTCCGTTCTCCGGCGCGCCACCAGTGACTGGTGCGCCGCGCTGATTGCCGAACGAGCCGCCTCCTGAAGCTCCGGTAGCCTTCGAAGCGTTGCCCTGGTCGTCCATTTCGTCTGAATCGTTGTTCGCCATTTTCGCGCTCCATGCATTTGGGTCTGCACTGTATGAGCAAGCAGCGCGCCTGGCTACGGCTGGTCCTCTGCCGCTTCGGGCAGTTAGGAGCGCTTCGAGCAGATGGATTGTCGCGATGAACCATGCAATTTACAGGACTGCATCACCACGGCGCCCTTTTCTCGCTTTTTCCAAAACGCACTACGCATGATTCCGCCTCGGCGACAGCGAACACAGGCGCACAAAGCAATTGCCGTTCATGTAGATCGAGAATCTGGATAATAGGCGGACAATCCGCGCTTTCGATAACCCAAACACCCTGGCTTGCACACGAAGCTGCGACATCGAGAATACGTTCAGCATCGAGATAAACCTCGCGCTCCACCGCACCAAAACCTGCCTCCTGAAGGTACCAGGCGAGATAAAGCGCCTTGACGATTTTGGCAAGCAAATCACCATTACCGTTTCCGGTTTTGAAAGCGGCCAACGCCAGATGCCAGCAGAGCGACTGTTCACGCACGTACGCGGCCGTGTGCGGTAATAACTGCGCTTTTCCCAAGGGCCTCCTGCGTGCCTTATTCCCCGATTGGCGTTTCTTCCGATTTTGCGACATGAGGGTTTATCTTCTTGGTGCTATTTTTAGTTTGAGCATCGTAATACATTGCGGCAATAAATCAATCCACTCACGCGTTTTTTAACCTAAGTTAATGCACACGACGACGGACATATCAAATTGCGTTGAGTCAGTTTTATGTCATCGAAAGGTTTTAAACAGCCTTTTGGCAACGACAGCGGCCGAAATGCCGCAGCGCGGA
>Ga0058694_1001017_pt1 | contig 11712 bp, 9 predicted proteins | sample AgamicOrSfrz_FD_55041 | JGI IMG/M metagenome (GOLD analysis project Ga0058694, IMG submission 55041) | Agave microbial communities from Guanajuato, Mexico - Or.Sf.rz | ecosystem: Host-associated > Plants > Phyllosphere > Phylloplane/Leaf | place: Guanajuato, Mexico | collected 2012-05-30 | reverse complement strand
CCGAAAGGCCGATGAGCATGACAAGGCCGATTTGCACGTAGACATCATCGCTGATGCCCCGCATCGCGACCAGGCCCAGGGCGCCAAGTACGGCCATTGGGACGGCAAGCAGAATGATGAACGGCAGGGCGAAGCTCTCGTACTGAGCTGAGAGCGTCAGATACACAACCAGGAGGCCCAGGCCGAAGATCAGCAGAGCCTTACCTGAGGACTCCACTTCCTCCAGCGCCAGCCCTGTCCATGAGAATGTCATGCCCGGCATCTTGTACTTATCGAAGAGCCGAGTCATGTTCTCGAGGCCCTGGCCGGAGCTGAGGCCCGGAGCCGGCGAACCGTCAATCTCCGCGGACCGAAACAGGTTGTAGTGATTGATGACCTGCGGGCCGGAGATCTCGTTGACAGCAACGAGGTTGTCCAGCGGGACCATCTGGCCGCTGTTGGAGCGCACGTAGTACTGGCGCAAGTCGCCGGCGGTACGCCGGAACTGCTGATCGGCCTGCACGTACACCCGATACGAACGGTTGTTAAAGCTGAAGTCGTTGACGTACGCCGATCCCATGAAGGTGGTCATAGCCGACGTGATCTGCGATAGCGGTACGCCCATCGCTTCGGCTTTCTGCCGATCAATCGCGACCGAGAGCTGTGGGTCGTTGGCCGTGAACGTTGTATTCAGGTTGACGAGACCCGCATGCGGATCGCGCGCGGCTCCAACCAAGGTGTGCGCTACGCGATCGATATCACCGAACGTGTTGCGCCCCCCGTCCTGCAGGATGAACTGGAACCCGCCGACCGAGCCGATGCCCTGGATGGCCGGCGGCTCCACCGCAAACAGAATGCCGCCGGGAATGCCGAAGAGTTTCGGTGCAACGCGTGCGACGATGTCGTGCGCCGAGTGGCCTGCGCCTTTACTGGTTCTCTCGTCGACGGGCTTCAGCGGAACGAAGATCAGGCCTGAGTTCGGCGAGCTGCCACCGGCGAGCGAGAAGCCCATGACCGAGAAAGTTCCGAAGACGTCCGGGTCCTGCGTCGCGAGTTGGGCGCCTCTGTCCGCGAAATCCGTCGTGTAAGAAAGCGACGCTCCCGGCGGTGTCTGTACCAGGATCATGAAGTAGCCCTGGTCTTCGACGGGAACAAATGCGGTCGGCACGTGGTTGTACATATACACCGTCGCACCGAGCCCGGCGATGAACAGTACCAGGAACGCGTAGCGCCAGCGAACAACCCAGGCGACGGCACCGGCGTACCAGGAGATCGTCTTCTTGATGACGGCTTCGACCGGGTTGAGGATCGCGCCCATGATGCCCTTCGGCCTCTGCTCCGGACGCAGCAACAGCGCAGATAATGCGGGCGAAAGCGTGAGCGCATTGAATGCCGAGATGGCAATCGAGAATGCGATTGTCAGCGAGAACTGCTTATACAGAATGCCCGTCGTGCCCGGGAAGAAGCTGACCGGCACAAACACGGAGATCAGAACGAGCGAGGTAGCGATTACGGCACTCGTCACCTCCGCCATCGCGCGCGAGGTCGCCTTGTGCGGATCGTGGTAGCAGTCTTCGTGCGTGACCTCACCCTCTGCTCCGGGAACCGCGATGCCCTCCATGTGTCGCTGCACGTTCTCGATGACGACAATCGCGTCGTCAACGACCAGCCCGGTCGCCAGCGTAATACCGAACAGCGTCAGCGAGTTGATGGAAAACCCGAAAAGCTTGATAAAGGCAAACGTACCGATCAGCGAAACGGGGATGGTAATCGCCGGGATGATCGTCGCACGCCAGTCCTGCAGGAACAGGAAGATGACGAGGATGACGATCACGATTGCTTCGGTGAGCGTCTTCTCAACTTCGTGAATGGAGTCCGACACAACGGTTGTTGTATCGACAGCAATGAATCCCTTCAGTCCCGGCGGGAATGACTTCTGCAGTTCAGCAAAGACCTTCTTGCACTCGCGGTCGACGTCCAGAGCATTCGCATTCGAGAGCTGCTGGACACCGATACCGATTGCCTGCCCGATCGGAATATCGGCGGATCCGTATCGCAGGCTGGTGTTGTAGTTCTCTGCGCCGAGCTCTGCCCTGCCCACGTCCTTGAGGAGCACGATGCCTGAACCGTTCACTACGCCAGGACCGCTCGGTGCCGTTGCGGCGTTCGACTTCAGGATAATGTTTTCAAACTGACGCGGATCCGACAGGCGCCCGACTACCCGCACAGCCATCTGGTACTGCTGGCTCGGGTCAGACGGTGGGATACCGAGCTGACCGGCCGGCACTTCGACGTTCTGCTGCTGGAGCGCCGTCGTTACGTCGAGCGGCGTCAGTCCGCGCGCAGCGAGCTTACTTGGGTCGAGCCAAATGCGCATGGCGTACCGACGCTCGCCGAAGATGATGACGTTACCGACTCCGGGAACACGTTTCAGCGCGTCGGCTACATACACGTCGAGGTAGTTGGAAATGAACGCCGGACTGAGCGAGTTGTCAGGCGAGATGAACCCGGCCGCCAGGACGAAGTTCGAATTCGCTTTCGTAATCGAAATACCGGTACTGTTTACAGCGGCCGGCAGACGGCCCTGGGCGGTTGCTACGCGGTTCTGCACGTCGACAGCCGCGATGTCCAGGTTGTACCCCGTCTGGAAGGTAATGGTCACGCTCGACGTGCCGTCATTTGACGAGGTCGACGACATGTACCGCATGCCTTCCACGCCGTTGATGGCCTGCTCCAGAATGGTGGTCACGGCGGACTCGACCACCTGCGAGTTTGCGCCGACGTAGTTGCAGGTCACGACGACCTGCGGAGGTGCAAGCTGCGGGTACAGCGAGATGGGGATGGTAGGCAGGGTTACTGCGCCTGCCAGCACAATCAGCAGCGCGCATACCGTCGCGAATACCGGGCGCCGTATAAAGAACTCAACCACGAGCTAAATCCTTCCTGCTCCGCGTCGAAAGCAGAGCTTCACCAGCGCCACGGACTGAGGGCGGCGCGTAACCATCCCAATCTGCTACTGCGCTGCTGCGTGCTGCGGCGACCCAGCCGGCGCCTGCATCGGCATCACCGGGAAGCCCTCCTGCAGCATCTGGATACCGGAGACNATGACCTTATCTCCTTCACGCAGCCCCGANATGACCGGATACTGATTGCCNATCGGCTCGCCCAGGTTTACCGACGTCTGGTGCGCCATATAGCCGNTGCCCCGCGGTGCCGCAACGTACACGAAGCTCTGACCGCCTATCCGAGTGACCGCCAGCACGGGTACCGTGATTGCGGGCGCCGTAGTCCACGTGATCCGCCCATTAACAATCTGTCCATTGCGAAGCATGACCGCGGATTTGGGGATCGGCGCTTTGGCAAGGATGCCCTGCAGGCTGTTATCGACCTGCGGCGAAACGAAATACANGTTTGAGTGCGCCAGCACGGTCCCGTTCGCGTCGAGAAGATCTACGGGCAACCCGAGCTTCACCTGAGCCGCCTTATCGGTCGGCACGTAGATGTACGCCTCAAGCCCCTTGTTCTCATCGACGGTTGTAAGGGTGGTCTGCGACGACACATAGTCGCCTATGTGCACAGGGATGTCTCCGACGATTCCGGCGAACGGCGCACGAATCTGGTAGTAACCCAGTTGCTCGCGTTGAGTGCGTACCTGCGCGGCTGCAGCGTCGAGAGCTGCCTTCGAGTTTTGGAACGATTGCACCGCCTGGTCATAGGCCTGCTTGGAAATGATGCCTGCTTTGTAGAGCTGCTCTTGCCGCTGCAGGTCGGCCTGGTTGTAGTCAAAGCTCGCCTTTGTCTGCTGCTCAGCGCCCTGCTGCGCCTGCACGGTTGCGACCTGCTTTAGCGGGTCGATCTGCATCAGCACCTGGCCGGCTTTGACCATATCGCCGGATTTCACGAAAATCTTGGTCAAATTACCGTCTACCTGCGGCTGCAGTACGGCCGAACGAAGGCTCTTGATNGTAGCCACGTATGTATCGGCCTTTGGCACAGTATTCATGGTCGCCGTCTGGACAGCGACCGGCATCGCCTGCATGCCTCCGCTGGCGGCCGCTGGGGGATCGTTCTTACAGCCAGCGACACCCAGCAGTGAGATTCCCGCCAGCATTGAGGCGGCTTGCATTGCCCTCCGAGATCTTGCAGAAAAAAGCACAGTGAATCTCCTTGATAACAACATCATCGCGATCGCGCCACACTGCGCGGGTAAGACAAAGCTTGGATCGGTGATTTGATGATAGGCGCTCGCCCGCCGATGCGAAAAGGCTACGGAAAAACGTTCACGCTTCGCCAGGAGCCCTGAAACGGAAGGGGTTGAAGTCCTCGTTGCGGTCAAATGCATCCGAGTGCTCCGCCCTTTTCAGCGCCCCGACCACCACATACGTCAGCGGCGTCGCCAGCACTTCATACGAGACCTTCAAAAAATACCCAGTCAGGATCATGTTCATCAGGGTCGCCGCGGGATACTTCCCGCCAAAGGTTAAGACGATAACCAGCGTCGTATCGACAGCTTGCCCGACGACGGTCGACCCCACTGTTCGAGTCCACAGCATGCGGCCGTTCGTCAGCAGCTTCATCCGTGCCATGGTGTAGGAGTTGGCAAAGTCGCCTGCCCAGAAAGCGATTAGTGATGCAGTCTGGATGCGCGGCAGGAAGCCGAATACGACCTCAAACGCATGCTGATTACCCCACCCCGGCGCACCCGGTAACGAGATGACGACGACGCCCATCGCGTACAGCAACGCGGTGCCGAATGTTCCGAGCCAGATCGCTCGGCGAGAAGCCGCAAAACCATACACCTCGGTGAAGATGTCGCCAAAGATATAGGTAACGGGAAACAGCAGGACCGCCCCGCTAACGGCGAGCGGCCCGATCATGCATATCTTCTGGGCGACAAGGTTCGAGACCAGCAGGACGACCACGAACGTCGTCGTGAGCACGTCGAGATACTTGTACCGGCGCACTTCAGAAGACATTCGTCCGCACCTTTCCAAACCTTCAGATGTCCTCGAATAACTGTGGTGACATTACTTCCGCACCGGTGGCTTGAGCCCCATCTCGGCCATCACCATCTGCAGGTCCTTCCACGCTTCGGCCTTTTGACGGGGGTCCCGCAACAGAAACGCCGGGTGATAGGTCACTGCCAACTTCGCACCACGACAGCTGTGCCAGCGACCGCGCAAACCACTGAGCGACTGCTTAACGCCGAGCAGATAAGTCGCCGCTGTCGAACCGAGGGCGACGATAACCTGTGGCTGGACGATGTCGATCTGGCGCAACAGGAACTGCGAGCAGGTGTTGGCTTCGACCGGCTCGGGAACGCGGTTGCTCGGGGGTCGGCACTTCACAATGTTGGCGATGTAGACCTCGTCGCGCTTCAGCCCCATCGCCGTAATCATATTGTTCAGCAATTGACCTGCCTTGCCGACGAACGGCAGACCCTGAACGTCCTCATCAGCACCTGGGCCTTCGCCGACAAACATCAGCCGCGCCGTGGGGGAGCCGTCCGCAAACACAATCTTCTGCCGCCCTGCATACGCCAGCGGGCAACGCGTACAGTCGCCAATTTCGGTGCGTACAGCCTGCAGCGCAGCAGCACGTTCCGCGGCGGGCACAGCCCCCGCCGGGAGCGGAGCTAATTTGTCAAAGGAAACCAGGCGGCCGGCCATCGATTCATCCAGAGACTGGGTACCCATTACTGCAGCCGGCGCCGAACGCGGCTCAGGGGCAATGGCAGGAGCTGCGATCCCCACTTGAGGTTCCGTCGCTTGCACCCGTGCAGTATCAGCCGGAACAGTTACGGCCGATGCGTCCGGTTCCAATTCTTGAGCAGATGTGACTACCGGGACCGCGTCACCGCTTCGATAGAAGTCATGCACACCCAGGTCGCGGAAATACTCCACCCAGGCTCGCAGTTGCGCGTCTACATCCGCCTGCACTCCGGCTTATACCTCCGGCTCTTGCGGCGCTTCGGTCTTCTCCTCGGGCTTGGCTTCCGNCCTCTGTCCGGCCTGGCTGATACTGAAGCTGACATGCCCTTGCAGGATCTCATCCTGCGCCACTCGGCAGGCCTTAAGGGACTTCGGCGTCACGGTCGGCACTGCGCCGGATTGCAACTGGCGAGCGCGACGTGCAGCGCCCTTTACAAGGCTGTACTTATTCAGGAGTGGATTCTCGGAAGACATGGTTCACACCTCAACGATGCTTCCAATCTACTCCAACCCGGAAGCTTTGTCCTGCCCCGAAAGCGGTGGATAATCGCGTCTGAATTTGGGAATCCGCGCNCTCAGCACGGCACGTTGAACGAGGCAAGCGCCGCGCATAAGCGAGGTGATCGTGCCGATGTCCGGCAGCTCTCGGCGACGGCCGTCACACCGTCCCGCCCCCCGCGCTCTTGCAGCACGACGGCACGCATTTCGGCAACCGCCTGATCCAGAACATCGTTCACCAGCGCGTACCTATAGTCCCACACCTGCTCAATCTCGCTCCTGGCCTGTTGCAGCCTGCGCTCGATCACCTCTTCCGACGTGACATGTTCCGCCTCACTTCTCTGCCGGAGCCTCATCTCGAGCACCTGAGGACTCGGCGGCAGGATGAAGATCGAGACTGCACTCGGCAGCTTCTCCATGATCTGCTTCGCACCCTGCACATCAATATCCAGCAGCAGGTCCTTGCCAGCCTCGCGCGCATGGTCCAACGCCGAAAGCGCCGTCCCGTAGTAGTTNCCGAAGACCTCGGCCCATTCCAGAAACTCGCCCCGGACGGTCATCTGTTCGAANGTGGGGCGGTCCGTGAAGTGATACTCGCGGCCGTCGGTCTCCGATCCTCTCGGTGCCCTCGTGGTGTAAGAAACTGAGAAGTCAAGCCCTTCTACAAGCGTACGGAGCTGGGCAACCAGTGTCGATTTTCCCGACCCAGATGGCGCCGAGATGATAAAGAGAATTCCTGCCATGAGTTACAAGCAGTGTAACCGCTGCGGCGGTAGCGGGGATGCTATTCNAGGTTCTGCACCTGCTCGCGTGCGCGTTCGATCTCTGTCTTCATCTCAAGCCCAAGCGCCGTCAGCTTCAGCCCCAGTGACGGATCGCCACCACTGGTCTTCGAAAGCATCGTGTTGGTCTCGCGATTCAGCTCCTGCAGCAGGAAATCTAAGCGCTTGCCCAGTTCCCCGCCGCCATCAAGAATCTCCACAAAACTTTCAATATGCGCCCGCAGCCGGACAAGTTCCTCTTCTATGTCGGAGCGCTCCACCAGCAGCGCAGCTTCGGCGAGCAGCCGCTGTTCGGAAAGCTGCGCCTCCGGATTGCCGGTCCCCTCAGTAGCNTCTGCCGTCGCTCGCAGCAGCTCCATCACTCGCGACCGCAGCCGCTCGAAGTGGACCTCCCGAGCCCCGGTTCGGATCTCTGCGCATTGCTCCGCCAGAGCCCGAAGCCGCATCATAGACGTCCGCAGTTCACCTAATAGGACACCACCTTCGGTGCCGCGAACCTGGTTCAGCTGCTCCAGCAGTACCGGCGCCAGCGCCGCAACGGCTGGCTCCAGAGATGCCGAACGCGAGACATCCGACGCCGGTACAGCCTCGGTCGACAGCACGCCCGGTAGCTTCAGCAGCTCGTGCAAGTCGGGCTCGGCGTTGAAATGGTGGGCTTTCGCGGCCTCATGGAACGCCTTGACCAGCGAGGCAAGCAGGTCATTGTTCACCTGGACGGAGTGGGCCTGCTCCTTCGCCCTGCGCTCCATGTATAGAGTCACGTCGACGTGGCCACGCTTCACGTTCTCTTTGATCAAGCGCCGCAGCAGGATCTCCACTGCATCGCAATCGCCCGGCAAACGGAGATTGAGGTCGAGAAAACGGTGGTTGACGCTCTTCAGCGTTAACGTGAAGGTGAGTCCATCTTCCGTAGTCGACTGCGCCGTCGCGTACCCCGTCATCGAATACACCGGACGCGCGGCATTGGTTTCGGCTTTGCTCACTGAATCCCTTCCAGAACTTCCGCTTCGGCCGCCTCTGTCGCCGCACGCCGCTCGGACGGCTCCGACTCAAACTGCAGATCATACAGCCGCCGGTATGTCCCCGAGCGCTGCAGCAGCTCCTCGTGGTTTCCGACCTCGGTAATCCGTCCTTGTTCCAGCACCACAATCCGGTCGGCATTGCGGACTGTCGAGAGCCGATGCGCAATGACAAACACCGTGCGCCCTTCCATCAGGTTGGAAAGTGCTGCCTGCACGTACGCCTCGCTCTCCGTATCCAGCGCCGACGTTGCCTCATCGAGTATCAGAATCGGCGCGTTCTTCAGGATTGCCCGCGCAATCGCAAGCCGCTGCCGCTCGCCGCCGGAGAGCCGTACGCCCTTTTCGCCGATTACTGTGTCATATCCTTCCGGCATTCGCAAGATGAAGTCGTGCGCGAGTGCCATTTTCGCCGCCTCCTGCACTCTGGTCAGCGGCACGTCCGGTTGCCCGTACGCAATGTTGTTCCGCACTGTGTCGTTGAACAGGATCGTCTCCTGGGTCACCTTCCCGATCTGCTTGCGGAGCGAAGCGATGCTGACATCCCGCACATCGTGCCCATCAATGAGAATACTTCCCGCGGTCACATCGAAGAACCGGGGAATCAGGTTAACCAGCGTCGACTTCCCCGCCCCGCTCGGCCCCACAAACGCAATCACCTCGCCGTGCTTCACTTCGAGGTTGACGTCGCGTAACACCGGCTTGACCTCGCCGTCCGCTTCGTACGAGAACGCAACATCCTCGAACCGGATTAACTGGTTGAACCCCTTCAGCACGACCGCCCGCTTCTTCTCGACAACGTCATCCTGCGAGTCCATGAAGCGGAAGATCTCCTCGCTCGCACCCAGCGCCTGCTGGAAGCTGTTGTAATACCCCGCGAACTTGCGGACCGGATCATACAAGCTGAACACGGCGACGATGAACAGGATGAAATCACCAAGCGTCATTTCGCCATGCAAGATCTCCTGCCGCCCCAGGAACAGCAACAGCGCGATCGCCACGGCCCCGATCGCATCCATTAGAGGAGAACTGATGGCCTGCACCCGCACCGACCTCAGATTCGCGTGAAAGAGGCGGCTTGCAGCGCGGCGGAATCGTGCCAGTTCCCACAACTCCATCCCAAACGCCTTGACGATGCCATTGCCGGTAATCGTCTCGTGCAGAATGTTCTGGATCTCTGCAAGCTTGTCCTGGCCCGTCCGTGTCGTGATCCGCACTCCCCGCCCGATCCGTCGTGCCGATAACACCACCACAGGAATGAACAGCAGCAGGACCAGCGACAGCCATCCCCCATACGCGATCGTGATGTAGACCAGGCACAGCAGGGTGAAGAACTGCTGCAGGAAATCGGCCATTACCGTCGACATCGCGAACTGAACCTTCTCGATGTCGTTGATGATGGTCGACAGCAGCGTGCCGGTTGAGTGCTTCTGAAAGAATGCGACTGACCGCCGGATCACCGCCTCATAAAGCTCATTCCGCAAATCGGTGATCATTCCGAACCCGGCATAGTTCACCAGGTACGTGCCGGCATAATCACATACTGCCTTCACGAGAGCCGAGACGACCAGGAGGTATGCAACGACGGGCCAGGCATTGTGGAGATGGCTCGGAACCAGGAAATGGAGATCCAGCGTCCGCTCAGTTCCTGGAACCTTCAGCATCAGAAAATCTGCGCTCTGATTCTCCGGCCGCAGAACCTTATTGAAGATCGGCTTAATCAGCGCAATCCGGAGAGCAGCCATAGCGCCGACAATCGCCATCAGCAAAACCGACGCCACAGAGTACAGCACATACGGCCTCGCATACATCAGCAGGCGCCAGATGCGCTTCATGCCCATCCGCTCACCGCCGATCCCTGCCCGTGCTGACTCATCTAGTTCGATTCTATTGATTTCAGCTGAGAAAAGCGCCGGAAATCAGTTATCGAGGCATGTCCCGGTGAACCGTCTTCACCCTGTGTCCGGCCGCCTCAAGCCGCTTCTTCATCTCCTCGGCAATGAACACCGACCTGTGCTGGCCGCCGGTGCACCCAAATGCAACCGTCAGATAGCTCTTCCCCTCGTCCATGTAGTGCGGCAGCAAAAACTTCAGCAGGTCCTCGGTCCTGTCCAGGAACTCCTGCGTCTGCGGAAAATCCCGCACGTACTTCGCGACCTTTGGATGCCGCCCCGTCAGCTTGCGAAACTCCGCTACGAAGTGCGGATTCGGCAGAAACCGGACATCAAACACCAGATCGGCATCCGCCGGAACTCCGTTCTTAAAACCAAAGCTCGTCGACGAGATCGTTAGCTCAGGCTTGCCGGTATCCCGCTGGAACTGTGACTGGATGTGCGCGCGAAGCTCATGGACATTGAACTTGGTCGTGTCCATAACGATGTCAGCCACATTCCGTACAGGATCTAGCCTTTTCTGCTCCGCACGGATCCCATGGACCACCGTATCGCCGCGGCCCATCGGGTGCGGGCGCCTCGTCTCGGAGAACCTGCGTACCAGGGCATCCTCGCTTGCCTCCAGGAACACCACTCGCGTCGGAATTACCTGCCGGACCTTCTTCAAGATTGCGGGAAACCGCTCCAGGCGCATCCCCTCGCGCACATCTACCACGATCGCGGCGCGTTCAATCTCGCTCGACTGTCGCACCAGGTCAGCGAACCGGGGAATGAGTTCGAGCGGCAGATTATCGACCGAGTAGTATCCGAGATCCTCAAACGCCTTCAGGGCTGACAGCTTGCCCGAGCCCGACATACCGGTAACAATGACCAGCTCACTGCCGTGCGCGTGTCCGCGGCCGGTGTTGTTGCGCGTCGCGTCGTATGAACGCTCAGGCACCCGCGGCTTGCGCCGGGCGCCATTCGAGTTCGTCGTCCCTTTCCCACCGCCGGCGGTCTTTGCGCTGTGATTTGTCGCCGCAGCCCTGACATTCCTCTTCGATGCCATGCAGGAATCCTAGCACCGGACAATCAATATGCTGACCCTCCCGCGCGGAAAGTGACAAGGCACACGGAAGCTGGCACCCGCAGCGCTCGGCCACAACTTCGACACAGAACAGCCGAGCTGATCGCCGCAGACGCGTCTGGCAACGGCCTCGATTTACACCGTCATTTGCGCTTGAGTCTCAAACATGGGCTTCGGCCGCCGTTTGATGGTCGCCGCCCGCTTCCTCTGCCGGACCGCCTGCTGTTCGATCTTAGCCAGCGCATCCCGCAAGGCAGTCATCATCTCGGCAGACTCACATGCTGCGACGATGCTCCTGTCACCCTGAATCACCGTCACATCTGCAATTCGTCGGTACTTATCCGCGGTCAAAACCACCTTCGCCGTGGCCGCTCCGCTTACAAGCTTCTCAATTCGGCTCAGTCCAGCTTCCACCAGAGCCCTGTACTTCTGAGTTACCGACGTCTGCCTTCCCGTGTACTCGATGAGCATGCATCACCTCGAACTTCGGCCGGCAAGTCTGGCGAGGGGGTCGCGCAGACTCCCGGTGTCCCACAGCCTAACACCGAACGCGTCGTTGGTGTGTGGATGGAATCTGCATATCCTCGCGATATTTCGCCACAGTCCTGCGTGTGACTTTGATGCCCTGGCGCTGAAGCTCTGCCGCAAGCTGGTCATCTGTGAGCGGCTTGCTCGGGTCCTCATCCTCAATCAGCTTCTTCACCTTCCGCTTCAGCAGCACTAGCGGCAGGTCGGCACCCTCCGGCCCGTTTACTCCTTCGCTGA
>Ga0058694_1001013_pt1 | contig 11739 bp, 11 predicted proteins | sample AgamicOrSfrz_FD_55041 | JGI IMG/M metagenome (GOLD analysis project Ga0058694, IMG submission 55041) | Agave microbial communities from Guanajuato, Mexico - Or.Sf.rz | ecosystem: Host-associated > Plants > Phyllosphere > Phylloplane/Leaf | place: Guanajuato, Mexico | collected 2012-05-30 | reverse complement strand
AAAGAAAGAGAAGAGGCACCTGTTTTATTTAAGAGTTTACAAAGCGCTCTGCAGCTTCTTGAAAGCGGAGAGAAGCAAGTAGAAATCCTTAAAGAAACCATTCGAAAAGAAATTGAGCAACATACGAGCGGTAAAGTGGATTATATCGAGGTTTATACGTATCCAGAGCTAAAAACGATTAAAAAAGCCGCTGGCAAAATCATTATTGCTTTAGCTGTACAATTCTCTAAAGCCCGTTTAATTGATAATGTAATTGTAGACGTACAGGGGGATAACTAAATGTTTCGCACGATGATGAANGCTAAAATACACAGAGCTNATGTAACTGAAGCCAACTTAAATTATGTTGGCAGTATCACCATTGATGAAGATATCATNGACGCAGTAGGAATNGCNGCAAACGAAAAAGTCCAAATTGTAAACAATAATAACGGAGCTCGCTTGGAAACGTACGTGATTCCCGGCGAACGCGGGAGCGGCGTAGTTTGTTTAAATGGAGCTGCTGCAAGACTTGTGCAGCCTGGAGATATTATCATCATTATCTCTTATGCGCTCGTAGCAAATGAAGAAGTAGCTCACCATCATCCAACCGTAGCGATTATGAATGAGCAGAATAAAATCCAACAATTGCTTAAACAAGAACCAGCTGGTACAATTCTATAAGAACAGTCCCCCTTTATGAGGGGGATTTTTATTTGAATACATACGCTAGTAAGTGAACGGTATAAACCTCTATACACACTAAAGTAAAACTTCTATGTATGAAAGCCTCTCTGTTTTTACGAGAAGGAGTTGCGCTTTTAAAGCATATAGAGCAGGCTTTCACTTTATACTATAAAAAGACAGACTTGCGAGGTGTTGACCGTGAATAAACGCTTTGTTGTGGTAGATCTTGAAACGACGGGACATTCTCCAAAACAAGGAGATAAAATGATTCAATTTGCTGCTGTCATAGTAGAAGACGGCAAAATTGTTGAACGTTTTTCTAGTTTTTTAAATCCTGGTATGGATATTCCGCCTTTTATTACACAACTAACTAACATTCAAAATGATATGGTGAAAGATGCGCCTTTATTTGAAGAAATTTCACCTAAAATTATAGAATTGCTAGATGATGCTTATTTTGTTGCACATAATGTGGCATTTGATTTAACTTTTTTACAAGAAGAACTCTATCAGTGCGGAGAGGAGACGCTTTATAATTCAACCGTAGATACCGTCGAACTGGCCCGGATTCTGCTGCCTACAGTTGATGGGTACAAACTTAGCCAATTAGCTGAGTATTTACATATTGAACATGAAAACCCTCATCAAGCAGATAGTGATGCAGAAGTAACGGCACGTATTTTACTGTTACTAATTGAAAAATTAAAGAAGCTACCTCTAACAACCTTAAAGCAGCTGTATGCGCTAAGCTTGCACTTTAAAAGTGAAATTGGAGAACTGATTCAACAAGTTATAGATGATAAAAGCTATGCCGAGGATGATTCTTATGAATTTATACATGGCATTGCGCTAAACAAATATCAGCCGCATTCAGCTAATGAAAAGCAGCACTCTCATACTTACGAAATATTTGAAACTGAAAAGCAAAAGCTGTTCCATCAGGCTCTGCCATTGTTTGAAGAACGAAAAGGGCAGTGGGAGATGATGAACTTTGTACAAGAGTGCTTTGCAGGTAATGAGCATGCTTTAATTGAAGCCGGGACCGGTATTGGTAAAACCTACGCTTATTTAGTTCCTGCCGTGTTTTATGCTTCTGTTCATCATCACCCAGTCATTATCTCAACTAACACGGTAACGCTTCAGCAGCAAATCATCGAAAAAGATGTGCCCATTCTAGAAAAGATTGTTCCGTTTCCTGTTACGGCAGCTGTTTTAAAAGGAAGAGAACACTACATTAGTATAAGAAAATTTATTCAGCTCTTAAAAGAGCGCAATAATAATTACGATGCGATTCTCACAAAAGCGAAGCTGCTTATTTGGCTGACGGAAACGGAAACGGGCGATAGCGATGAAATAAACCTGCCTTCTGGCGGCAAACTTTTTTGGGAACAGCTAAATGAAAGCAATCCGTCTCCAAGTGACTTTAAGCATCCTTGGAAACTTTATTCTTTTTATGAACGAGCGCAGAACAGAGCGCAAAATGCCCATATAGTAGTGACAAATCATCGCTTGCTGTTGATGGATGTGATGAGTAATCATGAGCTGCTGCCTGAGTATGAACAGATTATTATTGACGAGGCTCATCACTTAGAAGACATTGCTGGAGAAGAGCTGGGGGAGCGCTTAGATTATTTTGCGGTTCATGCGCTATTAAACCGAATCGGAACCATTCAAGACAAAGGGCTGTTAAAAAAAGTTCATCATACGTTTGTGAAATATAGCATCGAGCTTAACACTGAACTTCTTCAAAACCTGTTTGTGCAGCTTCATTCTGAGTGCGATGACTTATTTCGTTTGATTCATTCTTTTGTCCAAAAAAGAATCGGCAATCAGCAGGGTGAGATTGGAAGAAGCAGCTATCGATATAAAGTGGAAAAAGAGCATGGGCATTACTGGACGGCTATTCAAGAAGCAGCGTCGCGCATTCGTTTTTTAATTCACGATCTTTTTACATGGAATGATGGGGCAAGACATTCCTTTGACGAACTATATGACAAAGTCACAAAAAATGAACAGTCGTCTCTTCATGAATTTCAAACGGCTGTTAAAGGATTTGAACACATATCTCAGCAAATAGAAAAGCTTTTGTTCAAACAGCAGAGTCATCACGTAACGTGGTTTGAGATTGAACCAAAAGGAGCAGCGAATGCTACGTATATCTATAGTCAGCCTACTTCCATTGCCGATACGCTGGCTGATGAATTTTTCGCTAAGAAACAAAGCGTTATTTTAACATCGGCTACATTGACGGTGAATGGAACATTTGATTATTTAATTCAAGAGCTAGGGTTATATGACTTTCAGCCTGCTCAACTCATTCTCCCTTCCGAGTTTGATTATGAGAAGCAAGCTAGAGTCTATATTCCTCAAGATATGCCTGCTGTTAACGAAGTATCATTATATGAGTATAGCGCTATGATGGCAGAAAGTATTCTTGACGTAGCTAAAGTAACAAATGGTCGTATGCTGGTGCTTTTTACTTCATATGACATGTTGAAAGCTACGTATGGTTATTTAAAAGAGTTAAACGATCTTGAAGAGTTTGTACTGCTCGGTCAAGGAGTCACAACTAGAAATCGTAATAGACTGCTAAAGGACTTCAGCCAGTTTGAGCATTCCATTCTATTAGGTACAAATAGCCTGTGGGAAGGAATTGATCTGCCAGGAGATTTATTATCATGTCTCGTAATTGTCAGACTTCCTTTTTCATCTCCAAATCAACCTCTGCTGACAGCTAAATTTGAGCAGATGAAAAAAGAAGGGAAAAGTCCTTTTATGAATTATTCACTTCCTCAGGCCGTTATCCGTTTTAAACAAGGATTTGGACGGTTGATTCGTTCGAAAAGTGACCGAGGAGCTATATTTATTTTTGATAATCGTATTACGCGAACAGCATATGGGTACCATTTCCTTCACTCACTTCCAAAAGTCCAGGTTGTTCAAAAAACGTTTTCGAATATCTTACTGGACTACAAAGAATGGTGGAATGAAAAGACTTGAGCATACGCTTAAGTCTTTTTTTTATGCATACTGTTTCTTCACTTGAGAGACGATAGTAATATACTATGATAAGCAAATGAGGACAGTGTATGATTAAAATATTAATAAGTGCTGTACTGTTTTTTAGTTTTATGAACTGTTCGGTTTCAGCAGCCGTCATTAAAAACGTAGATTTTGGTTTACAAGCTGATGAAGTAGTGATCACCTTTTTACCTCTTTCAGCTGGAGAAGCGAGTCTGATTCAAGACGGAAGCGGTGAGACTATTTTGATAAATACCGGGAATGCATCTTCCTATCCCGAGCTAAAGAAGTGGTTGAAGCGATATAAAGTGAAAAAAATCAACCAATTAGTGATTACGAAACAGCAAAAGTACTATGATTCAAATGTTCAGCGAGCTGTGAATGATTATCATATAGAGCGTATTATTGTCCCCGCTCAGTACCAGGCGGAATTTCAAACAGAGAAGTGGAAAGAAAGTGATTTATTTCAGTTAACAAATAATATACACGTTGATGTCTTGCATGCATCGAAGCAAAAAACAGCGGCTATGGATCTATTATTTACGATCGGAGAACATCGGATTCTATATGCAATGAGCAGCTCAGATGAAGTAGAAGAAAAGTTTTTACGCATTCCTCTTACCCATGTAGATGTATTGAAAATTCCTAATTTTGGAGAGGGAACGTTTTTTTCGAATGCATTTTTGAAGCAATTAGATACACAGCTTGCGGTTGCGTTTACGAAACCAGGCCGTTCCTATTCCCCTCGACTGCTTTCAAATTTAACAGCTGAATGGATTGAATTATATGACGTAAGAGAGGGGAGCGCTTACTCTATTAAAATGTCGCTAAAATCCTATGATGTGATGAAATTTTCTGCAAAATAAACAAATTTCCTTTTGCAAAAAGAGGTAAATTCCTTATAATATTATATATGTTTACTTATTTATTCGGTTTTTACGCAAAACGTACAGATTGGATTGATGAGTGAAAAAGATGACGATGGTTTTTGATACCTGTTATAATACGGATATCGTCATTTTTGCGTCGTGATAGACGAGCTAGGAGGTTTACAATGGAAAGTAGGATTGAAGTATTATCAACTGTCCGCGTGGAAAATTCCTCGGATTTATATAAAATTGTTGATAGTTTGAATCGCACGTTGAAAAAGCAAGATTTGATGTTCGGATTAGCGTTAGATGAAGAAGATCAAAGCAAAGCTGTATTTACAATTTATCGTACATAAGTAGGGATTTTATGAAAAAGTTAATTATTGTAGCGGTAGCTGCTGTGCTTTTAATTATCGGAGGCATTTCTTTTAGCATTTATCACTCGTCCGTGAAGGATGTTCAGTCTGCTGAGGAAAAAGCAGCATCCCAAGCAAAAAAAGAATTTAATTTGAAATCTGTCACAAGCACCCAGCCATATTTCGGCAATCATGCATTTTATGTAGTAGAAGGTACAAACCGAAGCAATCAAAAGGTAATTGCTTGGATGCCTAAAAGCAAAAAACAAACAGCTGTTTTAAAGAAAGCAAGCAGCGGGATCACAAAAGAGAAAGCCATTTCCATTGTGAAAAATGATAAAAACCCGCAGGAAATTAAGTCGGTGCGCCTAGGCATTGAAAATAAAAAGCCGCTGTGGGAAGTAACATATGTGGATAAAGATAAGAAACATTTAACATACTATTATCTTGATTTCTCTANCGGTGAATTTATAAAACGATACAGCTTATCTCANTCATAAATCGTTTATACCATATGAAATACCATATGTGTCATAATATAAGATTTCAGCGCTTTATGAAAATGAAGCCAATTTTTTATCTATAATCAGCCCGCGGGCTGATTATAGCTTTAGTTCATAGGGGGAGATTTTAGTGAAGTTAGCAAAACGTGTATCAGCATTAACGCCATCATCAACATTAGCGATTACAGCAAAAGCGAAAGAATTGAAAGCGGCTGGTCATGATGTGATTGGACTTGGAGCAGGGGAACCTGATTTTAATACGCCGCAGCACATTTTAGAAGCGGCTGTTACAGCAATGAATGATGGTCAGACAAAATATACGCCAGCAGGCGGCCTTGCACCATTAAAAGAAGCGGTAATTGAAAAATTCAAACGCGACCAAGGCCTGACGTATTCACCTTCTGAAATTATTGTTTGTACAGGTGCTAAGCACGCACTGTATACGTTATTTCAAGTTCTGTTAGACGAAGGTGACGAAGTGATTATCCCAACTCCTTACTGGGTAAGTTATCCTGAGCAAGTAAAGTTAGCAGAAGGTACACCAGTATTCGTTGAAGGTTCTGAAAATAACGAATTTAAAATCACACCTGAACAATTAGAAGCGGCTATTACTGCTAAAACTAAAGCTGTTATTATCAATTCACCAAGCAACCCAACAGGTATGATTTACACAAGAGAAGAGCTTCAAGCTTTAGGAGAAGTTTGCTTGAAGCACGATATTTTTATCGTATCAGATGAAATTTATGAAAAGCTTGTGTATGGTCAAAATGAACATGTATCGATTGCACAGCTTTCACCAGCGTTAAAAGAAAAAACAATTATCATTAACGGTGTTTCTAAGTCACATTCCATGACGGGCTGGCGCATTGGATATGCAGCTGGTGATGCTACAGTTATTAAAGCGATGACAAACCTAGCGAGTCACAGCACGTCAAATCCAACATCTATTGCTCAATATGCAACAATTGCTGCTTATAACGGCACTCAGGAGCCGGTGGAAATGATGCGACAAGCTTTTGAAGAGCGTCTAAACGTAATTCATGAAAAGCTGATTAACATTCCAGGGTTCTCATGCTTAAAACCACAGGGTGCTTTCTACTTATTCCCTAATGCAATTGAAGCTGCAAAGTTAACTGGTTTTGATACAGTTGATGCATGGGTAGAAGCTATTTTAGAAGAAGAGAAGGTAGCGCTAGTGCCTGGTTCAGGATTCGGTTCACCTGAAAATGTACGTCTTTCTTATGCTACATCACTAGATCTGCTAGAAAAAGCAGTGGAACGCATCCATTCATTTATGACTCGTCATATGAAATAAAAAAGATTATATTTAAAAACAAAAGAGCCTTTTAGCACAAATCACACGTGTTAGAAGGCTCTTTTTGTTTGTTACTTGTTATTATGTTTGTCGAAATGTATAATAGGATGGCATACATAATTACGAAATGTAAGTTTTTTGGAGGGATATTAATCGTGAAAATTACGATTTCAGAAGCAAGCAAGCATGTAGGAAAAGAAGTAACAATTGGTGCTTGGTTAGCGAATAAACGTTCAAGTGGTAAAATTGCCTTTTTACAGCTGCGCGATGGATCAGGATTTATGCAAGGGGTAGTTGTAAAAGCTGAAGTAGAAGAAGAAACTTTTAAATTAGCTAAATCTATGACGCAAGAATCATCACTATATGTAACAGGTGTGGTACGTGAAGATGAGCGCTCACCGTTTGGCTATGAGTTAACAGTTACAAGCCTTGAAGTTATTCATGAAGCTGTTGATTATCCAATTACGCCAAAAGAACATGGAACAGAGTTCTTAATGGATAACCGTCATTTATGGCTGCGTTCTAAACGTCAACATGCTGTTATGAAGGTTCGTAACGAAATTATTCGTGCAACGTATGAATTCTTTAACGAAAACGGGTTTACAAAAGTAGATCCTCCAATCCTAACAGGAAGTGCTCCTGAAGGAACAACAGAATTATTCCACACGAAATATTTTGACGAAGATGCATATCTTTCTCAAAGTGGACAGCTTTATATGGAAGCAGCGGCAATGGCGCTTGGAAAAGTATTTTCATTCGGTCCAACGTTCCGTGCTGAAAAATCTAAAACACGCCGTCATTTAATTGAGTTTTGGATGATTGAACCAGAGATGGCTTTCTACCAATTCGAAGATAACTTGAAAGTACAGGAAGAGTATGTGTCTCATGTCGTACAGTCTGTTTTAACAAACTGTAAGTTAGAGTTAAATGTACTAGGCCGTGATACATCTAAGTTAGAACAAATTAAAGCGCCATTCCCTCGTATTTCGTACGATGAGGCTCTTAAATTCTTACATGAAAAAGGATTTACAGACATTCAGTGGGGAGATGACTTTGGAGCACCGCATGAAACGGCTATCGCAGAAAGCTATGACAAGCCGGTATTCATTACACACTATCCAACGTCATTAAAACCATTTTATATGCAGCCAGATCCAACAAATGAAGACGTAGTATTATGTGCAGACTTAATCGCACCAGAAGGCTACGGAGAAATCATTGGAGGCTCTGAACGTATTCATGATCAAGAGCTTTTAGCTCAGCGTGTAGAAGAGCACAAATTAGATACTGAAACGTATAAGTGGTATTTAGAGCTTCGTAAGTATGGCTCAGTTCCACATTCAGGATTTGGTTTAGGCCTTGAGCGTACGGTAGCATGGATTAGCGGCGTAGAACACGTTCGTGAAACGATTCCATTCCCACGCTTATTAAACCGTCTATACCCGTAAGGAAGTGAAAAAAAGTATTCTGACTCTTGTAGTCAGGATACTTTTTTAGCTTTTTTTATGAATCATAAAAAGAAAAGAAAAACGAGGCTTTTACTTATATCATAAGGAAACAAAGGCAAACATAGAAAAGAGTCTAACTTAAAAGGGAGTTGCAATTCTCGAAAAAATAAGTTAGTGTAATATTCTTGGAAGGAAGTCATCGTTCGTATATATTTTATATGTGCAGAGCAATGGTACGGTTTCAGCGGAAAGTTTTACATAGAAGCTTTTTTAGCTTCGAATAATTATTACTTTGACTATAAACTTCATGATATACTAACTACTGAGGTGTTCGGATATGAAAAAAGAAACGTTAATTGAATGGTTTGAACAAGGCACAGTTTCAATTCCGAAGCTGCTGTTTAATCACTATAGCGATTTGGGAATGAACGAAACGGAATTCATGACGTTAATGCATATTTATGTTTCCATTGAAGGCGGTGAAGGTTTCCCGACACCTAACGAATTGGCGGCAAAAATGAGTATTTCAAGTGCTGTCTGTATGGATACGCTGCGAGCATTAATTCAGCGCGGCTTTTTATCTATTGAGCAAGATCAACAGCAAAACGCCCTTATTTGTGAACGTTATTCATTAAAACCGCTTTGGGAAAAGCTTATTCATCATATGATGCAAGAAACAAGAGAAGTAGAAAAAAGCGAAGAAGAACAAGAAGAGCTTAATTTATATACAATGTTTGAAAAAGAGTTCGGCAGAGCATTGTCTCCGTTTGAATGCGAAACGCTAGCGATGTGGATTGATCAAGATCATCATGATCCCATTATTATTAAAGCGGCACTAAGAGAGTCGGTGATGTCTGGAAAATTAAACTTCCGGTATATTGATCGTATTTTATTTGAATGGAAGAAAAATGGTATTCAGACCATTGATCAAGCCCGCAAGCATAGCCAAAAATTTCGTCAAAATCAACAGCCCAAAAAACTATCTTCTGTTAACCCTTCTCAGTCTACATCAGCCATTCCTTTTTTTAACTGGCTAGAGCAATGACAGGATAAAAAGCTGCTTCAAGATCCAAGTAATTGAATCTTGAAGCAGCTTTTTTAAAAGAATATGGACAAAAGTAGCATTTGACAGGAACCCTATTGTAAAATAGGAGGGAACTACCTGTAAGAAGAAGGAGAACTAGTATGTTAACGTTAAAACAAATCAGACAGTGCCTAGATGCTATGGCGGAAATGTTTCCTGACGCCCACTGTGAGTTAAATCATCGGAATCCCTTTGATTTAGTCATTGCTGTGGCGCTATCTGCTCAGTGCACAGATGCTCTAGTCAACCGCGTAACAGCGGATTTATTCAAAAAATATCAAACGCCTGAAGACTATTTAGCCGTTTCGTTAGAAGAGCTGCAGCAAGATATTAGATCAATCGGCTTATATAGAAACAAAGCTAAAAATATTCAAAAGCTCTGCCGTATGCTCATTGATGAATACGGAGGAGAAGTTCCAACAGATCGTGATGAGCTGACCAATCTTCCAGGAGTAGGGCGTAAGACGGCTAATGTTGTTGTATCCGTAGCTTTTGGAGTACCGTCAATAGCAGTAGATACGCATGTAGAACGTGTAAGTAAACGCCTTGGGATTTGCAGGTGGAAAGATTCCGTTTTGGAAGTAGAAAAAACGCTGATGAGAAAAGTTCCGAAAGATGAATGGTCAGTTACGCATCATCGACTTATCTTTTTTGGACGCTATCACTGTAAAGCACAGTCTCCTCAATGTCATGTCTGCCCGCTTCTTGATCTTTGCCGAGAAGGAAAGAAACGAATGAAAGGAAAAGAGAAGAAGACAGATGTTACCGATTGAAGTGCCGTCACATTTCATATGCGAACCATTCTATTCAAAAGAAGATCGGGTTCTTGAAGTGGGTGGAAAAAATTATTTTGCTTATGATATTTTATACGATGTACATAAAGAAACGAAAACACCTTGGAGGGATGTTCAAAAGAACATACGGCCATTTTTTGAAAAGTGGGAAACTCAAAGGGAAGAACTGTATACGCTTTTTTCTCTGCGAAAAGCAAAAGAAGCAGCCCCTTGTATGAAACAAGCTGCTGCTATGTATATTAGTTTACTGTTTTGGATTAACGGACAGCCCGTTCGGCGTTTAAATCGGCTGCAAGAAGATATAGCGGACCTAACCTATAAGCCTATTAACTGTGCTGAGAGACTTATGTTTTTGCTGCAGCGAGTTTCTTCTTATCAAGCGTATATTCAGCTGACAGAATTATTTAATGAGCTGCGTAAGCAGTATGCAAAAATGCTTATTCTTCACAAGAAATAAAGCCCCTACACGTGTAGGGGCTTTTTACTGCTACGTTAATTTTCAGTTGTTGGCTCTTGCTGCGGTGTAGCAGGTGTTGCCGGCGTCGATGGTGTAGCAGGGGTTTGGTGGTGTCTGACTTCCTGAGTCACTTCCACCGTTGTCTGCTGGAGGAGTTGTTGTGCCTCCGTTATTGTTGTTGCCGCTATTACCATCGTTAGCATTGCCGCTATCATTATTGTTATTATCGGTATTGCCGCTATTGTTACCGCCGTTATTGCTGCCATTATTGCTGCCATTATTGCTGTTTTGGTTATCATCCGGCTGAGTAGATGAATCGTCACCTTGATCAGAGCCGTTGTTTTGATCAGTGTTGCTATTGTCTTCATTTTGATTATCGTCCGTTGTTCCGTCATCTTCAGGCTTAGTAGAATCATCTTCGGTAGCTTGATCTGATGAATCAGGGACTTTTACAGAAGAACTAGCGCTTTCGCCCGTATTTGTTGTTACGGTGAAACTATACGTTGCGCCTGGTGCTGGGTTGGAAATTGTTTTTCCACCGGCTCCTGCGCCAGATGCGAGTTGTTCAGAACCGTTAGGAGATGACATTGTGACTGTAAAGGTCGTATCACTGGCTGCGTTTGACGCTGACCAGTTAACTGAAATTGCTCCTCCGCTATACGAAGCAGTAATTTTTGGCTTCACATNTTTATTGTCTTTTTTCTCTTTTTTGTCCTCTTTTTTNTCCTCTTTTTTATCTTCTTTCTTTTCTTCTTTTTCTTTCTTCACAAACGTTTGAGATACTTTTGTCGGTGCAGTACCGCGTACAAAGTATTCTTTAGTAATTAAGCTCGAAGGAGTAGAGCCGCTTGGGCGTTTTAAGTCTTTGCCCGTTGGTTTTTCCACGGAACGTTCAACTACGCTGTCCGGCTGCTTGAAACTTCCTTTAGGTTTGCCTTCAGAAATATGAGTAATAACATGCTTAAAGATATTTTTTGCCATGCCTGTTTCATTAGCACTTAAAATATAGCCGTCTTTAGCAGTTTCATAGCCTGTCCATACGGAAATCGTATAGTTTGGCGTAAACCCATTAAACCAAACGTCTTTTTCACCAGCGTCTGGAATGTTGTATCGTTTTTTTTCGTGCAGCACTAAAGTTCGAAGTTCCCGTTTTACCCGCAATTTCTAATCCTGGTGTACGAACAGCACGAGCTGTACCATATGATTCGTTTACAACAGATTTCATC
>Ga0058694_1001004_pt1 | contig 11829 bp, 12 predicted proteins | sample AgamicOrSfrz_FD_55041 | JGI IMG/M metagenome (GOLD analysis project Ga0058694, IMG submission 55041) | Agave microbial communities from Guanajuato, Mexico - Or.Sf.rz | ecosystem: Host-associated > Plants > Phyllosphere > Phylloplane/Leaf | place: Guanajuato, Mexico | collected 2012-05-30 | reverse complement strand
GTCCTTCAGCTCCCACAGCGAACTGTGGACCTGGCTCTCCGCCAACGTGCCGAGGCTCATCGCGGTGACGAAATGCTCGCCGCCCCTGGTGAGCACAGGCGTGACCGAGTGACCGGCTTTCTTGAGCAGCCGCACGAGCTCGAGGCTTTTATATGCGGCAATTCCGCCGCCAACGATCAGCAGGACGCGTGCCATGCGCCCGCCTTGCCGCGCATCGGCCGCCAAGTCGAGTGTCGGCACCTTCGTTGCGGTCGGCCGTTCGGCTGCGCATGAGTTTGGACAACAGCGTAAAAACGGCTGGCGATGCGCTGCTGCAAATGGACGAAGCGGTGCAGGCGCTGTTTCGGCCTTACGCCGAAACCGCGGCGATCAAGGCGCTTCACCCGATCAGCAAGCTGGCGGACCAGCCGCAGCTGAGGACGCTCTGCGCGGCGCTGATTGCCGGCGGGATGGTCATGCGCAACCGGCGGCTAGTGAACGCCGGATGCCGAATGATCATCGCGCACGAGGCTGCTACCTTCGCCAAGGATGCGCTGAAGACAGAAATCGAGCGAACCCGGCCGCGCAGCGCGGACGACAGGCGGGAGAAGAAGCCGAGGCCGGGCAAAAGGCAGTCGAAGGAAGTCACCAGCTTTCCGTCGGGACATAGTGCGGGCGCGATTGCTGTCGGCCGCGCTTTTTCTCGCGAGTTTCCGGAACATGGTGCCGCGGCCGTCGGCGCGGCGACGGCGCTCGCCCTGCTGCAAATCCCGCGCTGCGCCCATTACGTCACCGACGTCATCGCCGGTCTCGGCCTTGGCGTGGCTGCGGAAAAGGCGACGGACTTGTTGTGGTCCGTGACAGTCGGCGACGGCTCAGCGGATAAGGAGGAGCAAAACCGCGCTCGCTAGAGCGCCGGCGATGCCCGCAAGCGCATAGCCCCACCAGTGGCGCTGCTCGATGACGGCGATCTCGGGCAAAGGCGGCGANGGGGGNGCGGCGCCGCGCGGCGGATAATATTCGTCCATGCGGTTGACGAGCTCGGGGATTTTCTTCGCGGCCCGCACCAGCTCAATGAGGCGGTCCGCGTAATAAGCCTCTGGACCAAGCTCGTCGCGGATCCAATCGCGAATGAACGGCTCGGCCGTCTCCCACATGTTGATGTCGGGATCGAGCGCGGAGGCGACGCCCTCGTTCATCACCATCGTTTTCTGCAGGAGCAGCAGGTGCGGCTGTGTCGGCATGTCGAAATCGCGAGTGATCGAAAACAGGCTTTCGAGCATGCGGCCGACCGAAATATCCTTCACGGGCAGGCCGCGGATTGGCTCGCCTGCTGCACGCAGGGCAGTCGCGAATTCCTCGACGTTGTGGTGGGCGGGCACATATTGCGCCTCGAAGTGGATCTCCGCGACGCGGCGGTAATTGCCGGTGATGAGCCCGTAGAGAATTTCGGCGAGCCACACCCGCGCACGGCGGTCGATCCGCCCCATGATCCCGAAATCGATCGCGGCGATGCGTCCGTCCGGCAGGGCGAACAGGTTCCCGTGGTGGAGGTCGGCGTGGAAGAAGCCGTCGACCACCGCCTGGCGAAGGAAGGCGCGAACCAGGGTCTGCCCGAGCGCAGTGCAGTCGTGGCCGGCCTCGATCAACGCTTCGCGGTCGCTGAGCTTGATGCCGTCGAGCCATTCGAGCGTGAGCACCCGCCGCGCCGTCCGGCGCCAGTCGATCTCGGGCACGTGATAGCCGGGCTCGGCGACCATATTCTCGCGTAGCTCCGAGGCCGAGGCGGCCTCTCGCTGGAGGTCGAGCTCGCGCGCCGTCCACTGGCGGAAGTGCGCGACGACGAGGCGCGGGCGCAGCCGCTGCGCTTCCTCGCCGTAGCGTTCCACATGGGCTGCGGCCCATTCGTAAGTCTCGATGGCCTTGGCGAATTCTTCCTCGACGCCCGGGCGCAGCACCTTCACCGCGACCTCGACGCCATCGGTGGTCACCGCGCGGTGCACCTGCGCGATCGACGCCGCGCCGACGGGCTGCTCGTCGAACTGGGAGAAGAGGCTGTCGAGCGGTGCTCCGAACGAGGATTCGATGATCCGGCGGATGGCCGGGAAGGGGGCCGGGGGCAGATCGTCCTGAAGGAGCGACAGATTGGCTGCGGCCTTTTCGCCGACGAGGTCGGGACGCGTCGACAGCGCCTGGCCCAGCTTAACTGCAGCGGGACCGATCGCCACCAGCGCTTTTGCATATTGCGGGGTGTCCGGGATGCGCGCTCCGAACCGCGCGATGCGGGCGAGCCGGCGCACCTGCGGCGGCGTCATCGGGTCTTCCTCGATGCCGCGCAGCGCGCCGTGGCGAGCGAGAGTCCGGCCCCACTTCAACAAACGCCACAGGTGGGTGACGGAAGTGGTCAAATCTTCCAACCGCTGTGAATGGTCACGAGCCCGCCCAGCATCGGCTCGGCCGAAGCGCGCGTGAAGCCGGCGGTGGCGACCATGGCGCGAAAGGCGTTCGGGCGCGGAAAGCGGCGAATGCTCTCGACCAGGTAGCGATAGCTTTCCTCGTCATTGGCGACAGCCTTGCCGATGCGGGGAATCATCGTCGATGCCCAGCGGTCGTACAGGGTCGAAAAGCCCGGCCAGTCGCTGGATGAAAATTCCATGCAGTAGAAACGCCCGCCGCGCTTCAAGGTGCGATGCGCTTCGCGAAGGGCGGCGGGGATGTCGGTGACGTTCCGGATCCCGAAGACGATCGTGTAGGCGTCGAAAGTCGCATCGCCGAAGCTCAGGCTCTCGGCATTTTCGACCTTCCAGCTGAGACCGGAGAGGCCGCGCTGTCTCGCCCGTTCCTTGCCGACCTCGAGCATGTCGGCGTTGATGTCGGCAACCGTCACGCGGGCGCCGCGACGCGCCATGCGGAAGGCGACGTCGCCAGTGCCGCCTGCCATGTCGAGGATGTCCTCGCCGGCCCTCGGCTTCACGCGATTGACGAAGCGGTCCTTCCACAGCCGGTGCATTCCGCCGGACATGAGATCGTTCATGACGTCGTACCGGCGCGCGACGGAGCTGAAGACCTGGCCGACCCGCCGCGTCTTTTCCTCGGGGCTGACCAGCTGGTCGCCGAAATTCACCTTGTCCGCCATAAGCCTCGCGCCTCTAGCGGCGTTGGCCGCCCTTCGCCATATCGCGCCGCAAATGCCCGAGCTTCCCGAAGTCGAAACAACCGTGCGGGGTCTTGCCCGCGTCCTTGACGGCCGCCGCATCGCGCGCGTCGAGGCGCGCCGCCCGGACCTCCGCAGAGCGTTACCGGACGGGCTCGGCCAGCGTCTCACGGGCGCGCTTGTGACAGGCCTTAGAAGGCGCGCGAAATATGGCGTGATCGACACCGACCGCGGTGACAGCCTGGTCTTCCACCTCGGCATGTCCGGCCATTGGCGCATCGACCCCGAAGAGATCGGCAAGCACGACCATTTGATCCTCGAGACCGACGAGGGGAGGCGGCTTGCGCTCAACGACCCGCGCCGGTTCGGCTCCCTCGATCTCGTCGCCACCGAGGAAATCGACGAATGGCCGCCATTCGCGGCGCTTGGTCCGGAGCCGCTCGACATTGTTCCCGACGAGCTCAAGCGCCGGCTCGCCGGGCGGAAGGCGCCGATCAAGCAGCTGCTGCTCGATCAGAGCATCATCGCCGGCCTTGGCAACATCTACGTCTGCGAAGCGCTGCACCGCGCGCACATCCATCCCAAGCGCGCCGGGGGGAGCATCTCCATGGACCGGCTAAAGCGGCTGGTACCCGCGATCCACGACGTTCTCGAGGAAGCCATCGCCGCGGGCGGATCGACCTTGCGCGATTTCGCCGCGCCTTCGGGCGAGCTCGGCTATTTCCCCAAGAGCTTCGCCGTCTACGATCGCGAAGGCCGCGCCTGCCCGTGCGGCGGCGAGGTGCGCCGGCTGGTGCAAGGCGGCCGTTCGACTTTCTATTGCCCGAAGTGCCAGAAGTGACTGCCAGCGTTGACCTGAGAGGCAGTTGCGGGTAGGGGAGCCGCCACGTCGGTGCGAGCCTGTGGGCCGCGCCGTTTTTCATTGAGCTAGAGGAATAAAATGGCGAACACGCCGCAGGCCAAAAAGCGCATCCGCCGCAACGCCAACCGCGCGACGATCAACCACTCGCGGGTCGGCCGAATCCGGACCTTCATCAAGGCCGTCGAGTCGGCGATCGCGTCGGGGAAGAAGGCGGATGCCGCGAACGCGCTNAAGGCCGTTCAGCCGGAGATCGCTCGCGGCGTCGCCCGCGGAGTTATCCACAAGAACACGGCGGCGCGGAAAATTTCTCGCCTGTCGAAAAGGGTTGCATCGCTCGGCTGAAATCAGCCCTGAGAAATGCCTTCCAGCGGGCCGTCGGGAAACCGGCGGCCCGTCTTGTTTTGGGACTGTTCAAAAAATGCAGCAATTCCGGCGATTCGCGCGCCGGTTAACGCGCAGCTAACCACAATAACCGCGGTTTTCCGCCGTTTCTGCGCACTATTGGCCTCTATCCTATGTCAAGCTCATTTATTTCACATTCGTGAAAAAACGACACTTGCATGCTGCCCGCGACGACCTCACAAAGGCCTTTCCGGGCGCGAATCCGCCCCGGGGGCAAGAGAGAAAAAGGACCTCAGGCGCGCGACTCGGTTCGCTCGCAAGGGTACCCTTTTGCCTTTTGCCGGGGGCCAGATGAGGGAGGCGCGGAGCGGTGCAGGCGGGCGGGGCGAATTCATCTCTTGAGCTAGCCGGAGCGCCGGTTTCGGCGCCGCTGGAAGCGGCCTGGGAATCGATTCGAGGTGGACTTCGCCGCGATCTCGGCGCGCGAACTTTCGACGGCTGGCTGAAGCCTGCCGAACTCGGCGCTTTCGAGCCCGACAGCGGCACTCTCGACCTGGTGATGCCGAGCCAGTTCATGGCCGACTGGGTACGTTCCCATTTCGGCGACCGGCTGACCCTTGCGTGGAAGACGGTGCTTCCGATCGTCCGCGACGTCCGCGTCATTGCCGCAGCGGATGCGCCGCGGCCGGCTCCGCTCCTGATCCTCGAAGAGACGCCGCCGCCGGCCGAGCGCGATCCGAACGCTCCCAATTTCGACCCGCGCTACCGCTTCGAGACTTTTGTGGTCGGCAAGGCGAATGAAGTCGCCGCGACGGCGGCGCGGACGCTCGCGACATCGTCGACCGTCAGCTTCAACCCGCTGTTCATCCATGGCGGGACGGGGCGCGGCAAGACCCACTTGCTGCACGCGATCGGCCACGCCTTCCTCGCCCGCAATCGCGGCTCACGCGTAGTCTCGATGTCGGCCGAGAAGTTCATGGTCGAGTTCATCCGCGCCCTGAAGGAAAACGACACGATCGGGTTCAAGCAGCGGCTGCGCAACGCCGACCTGCTGCTGATCGACGACGTCCAGTTCATCGCGGGCAAGGATTCGACCCAGGAAGAATTCTTCCACACGATGAACGAGATCATCACCGCCGGCCGGCGGCTGGTGATCACATCCGACCGCGCGCCGCAGGACCTCGACGGGATCGCGCCGCGGATTCTCTCGCGCCTGTCGTGGGGCCTGGTCGCCGACATCAACGCAGCGGATTACGAACTCCGCTTCAACATCATCTGCGCCAAGCTGGAAGCCCTTCCGGGTGTCGAGATGCCGAGACCGGTCATCGACTTCCTTGCGCGCCGCGTCACCTCGTCGGTGCGCGAGCTCGANGGCGCNCTCAACCGCATCGGCGCTTATGCCATGATGACGGGGCGCCCGATCGACGTCGCCTTCGTTGAGGAAGTTCTTGCGAACGTTCTTCGCGCCAACCAGCGGCGCATCTCGATCGACGAAATCCAGACCCAAGTCGCCGAGCATTANCGNATCCGCAAGGCGGAGATGACNTCGGCCCGCCGGGCCCGCGAAGTCGCGCGGCCGCGCCAGGTCGCCATGTATCTGTCGAAGCAGCTGACGCCCAAGTCGCTGCCCGACATCGGCCGCCGTTTCGGCGGCCGCGATCACACGACGGTCATCCACGCGGTGCGTCAGATCGAGAAGCTGCGCGCGAGCGATGCCGAGCTCGACGCGGATATCCGGCTGCTTACGAGACAGCTGGAGGGCTGATCAGCCTGTCGCGCCGACGCAGGCGTGGCAAGCGGTCGGTCGGGGGAGCTGGCCTTTCCGGTCGCCCCGAAACGCCGGAAAGGAAAGGGCCCGCCGGAGCGATCCGACGGGCCCGTTTCGTCTGACCTGCCGAGTCCCGNTTAGCGCGGGGTGGCGCGGGCCGGGATCGTGATCTTCACCGTCTCGCCGCTGCGTCCCGGGAAGCCCGTGAACAGCGCATCCACGAGGCTCGGGATGACGACGTCGGCGCGATTGGTCTGCGACCGCGCCTGGGCGCTGCCGTCGAACAGNGGCGCATTCGTCCCAGCCTGGCGAATGTGGAGGTCGATCTCTCCATGATATTCGACATAGCTGTCGACGCCGCCNCCGTACCANAAGGGATCGCCCCAGCCCATGTAATAGGGCGAGGCGCCCCAGCCGAAGCGNGGGTAATAAGGGCGATAGAAGGGGCTGTAGAACGGGTCGTAGAACCCGCCGAAGCCGTAGCCGCGGCTGCGATAGAACGGATCTTCGACGTAGCGGACCTGCCCCGGGTCGATCTGATAGCCGAACTGAACGATCATGTTCGCGCTCTGCGGGTTCGCGGCGGGCGTGTAGCCGCGGGCCTGCAGCTGCTGGGCGACAATCCCGGCGTAGCGCTGGAATTCGAGACCGCCGTTCGCGGCCGCCCCACCGGCGGGAACGACGAAGAAGGTCTGACCCTGCGGCGCAGGCATTGCCTGGTAGCGCGACACGGTCGTGTTGAGGCTTTGAGCGCAGGCCGAGAGGCCAAGCGCGGCGACGCCGAGCGATGCGACTACGGCGAGTTTCGAGATACGCATGATGACACCCTTCGACTCGGGAAAAAGCGGTTTGCCTCAGGGCTATAACGCAGCTTGCCGTGAACCGTCGATGAAGCGTGACGTGCCGGCGACGGGCCGATCACGGGTGGCCAAGCCAGGACGTGACGAACGAAAGGGCGAGCAGACCGGATCGGACCATGAACCAGGCGGTCACGAAGCCCGTTACCGTGGCAATGGACGCAAGGATCACCACCAGACCGTCGCGGTAGAGCAAGGACACGCCGAAGAGCAGGATCACCGCGGCCGGGACGACGTGCACCACCGGCAGCGTCGTGAACAGTGCGAGCACAAGGCACATCAGCGCGATGATCCGCGTTGCCAGCGGGCCCGTCAGCCTCGGCAGGCGAGGCTTGAACAGGCGCTCGGCCCGCCGCTCGATCGGTTGGAACTTCGCAATCAGGCGGCGCAGCTCGTCCCTCGTCACGCCGCGCCGGTCGAACCGGGCTGGAAACCAGGGCGTCGGGCGGCCCAGCGCCATTTGCGCGGACAGGATCGCCAGAGGAATGGCGAAGAAGATATTGAGCCCCGGGGGCAGCGGAATCGCGTTGATGACGGAGAATATGACCAGCAGGCCGCCCCAAGCGCGTGGATGAAGCCGCTCCGCGAGCTCGGAAAAGGTTAGCCGGTCGGGCCCCCCATGTTCGGCGATGTCGTGCAGAAGAGCCGACAAGGCGAGCGGTCGCGCCTCGTGATCATCGGGTGTCGCTGGCATCGACTTCTGCGCTAACCCGCGAGGCCTACCGCCGCCTTGGCCTTGGCCAGCACCGGCGCGGAAAGTTCGATCGCGCGCTCGGCGCCTTGGGCCAGGATCCGGTCCAGCTCGGCGGGATCGCCGCGCAGTTCGTCGAGGCGGGTGCGAATGGGGCCGATCAGCGCGACCAGCGCATCCGCGAGCGCAGGTTTGAAGGCGCCGAAGCCCTGGCCTGCAAAGCGGGCGAGCACCTGCTCAAGCGTCTCGCCGGTGACCGCCGCGTAAATGCCGACCAGGTTCCTGGCTTCGGCCCGACCCTCGAGCGCGTCTGGACTCTCCGGCAAGGGCTCGGGATCCGTCTTGGCCTTGCGGATCTTCTGAACGATGGTTTCGTCGCTGTCGGTGAGGAGGACGCGGCTCATCTCGGACGGGTCGGATTTCGACATCTTCGCCATGCCGTCGCGAAGGCTCATGACGCGGGCGGCGGTGCCGCCGCCGATGAAGGGTTCGGGAACGACGAACAGCTCGACATCGAAATCGTTGTTGAACTTGAGCGCGATGTCGCGCGTCAGCTCGACATGCTGCTTCTGGTCCTCGCCGACGGGCACGTGCGTCGCCTGATAGAGAAGAATGTCGGCTGCCTGCAGAACCGGATAATCGAAAAGCGCGACCGAGGCGCCTTCGCGGTTCTTGCCCGCCTTGTCCTTCCACTGCGTCATGCGGTTGAGCCAGCCCATCCGCGCGGTGCCGTTGAGGATCCAGCAAAGCTCGGCGTGGGCCGGAACGGCGCTCTGGCGGAACAGCACCGACTTGGCCGGGTCGATGCCGCTGGCGATCAGGGCAGCCGCCATCTCGCGGACGTTGGAGCGAAGCTCGGCAGGATCGGTATCGACGGTCAGGGCATGGAGGTCTGCGAGGAAATAGAGGCATTCGGCCTCGTCCTGCATGCGCACCCAGCGAAGAATGGCGCCGAGGAGGTTGCCGAGGTGAAGTCCACCGGTGGGCTGAATTCCCGAAAGTACCCGCATCGTCGTGTCCGTCATGCTTCCCGGCTTCGCCTTAGCAGCAATTTGATGTCGTCGAGCACGAACGCGCCGGTGGCAAAGCAGGCGATCGCGTAAGCGGCGACCCCCGCCGCAACGAGGGCCGTAAGCCCGGCGGCGCGGTGGATCAGCGATCCGGTGAGATAGGGATCGACCGCCGGCGCGACGAAGAACAGGACTGCGCCCATCAGCACCGAGGCGATCGCGAGCCGCGGCACCCGCCTGCGAAGCCGCGCGTCCGCCTCGAAGTGGCCGCGCTTGCGCAGCGTCCGGTACAGCATCCAGATGTTGACGGTCGAAGCGATGGCGGTCGCCAACGGCGGGCCGACATGACCATAGCCGAAGCGGCCGAGGACCGGGATCAGGATCAGGTTGCCAACGAGGTTCACGCCGACTGACTGGATGGCGTAGCGAACGGGCGTCTTGGTGTCGTGGCGGGCATAATAGCCGGGCGTCAGGACCTTCACGAGGACGTAGGACGGAAGCCCGAGCGAGAAAGCGGAAAGCGCCCAGCTGCAGCGGATGCTGTCGACTTCGGTGAAGCGGCCGTGCTGGAAGAGACCGCGGATGATGGGTTCCGACGCGAAGATGAAGGCGATCGTGGCCGGAAGGGTCAGGAACAGCGCGAGCTCGATGCCGCGGTTTTGCGTCTGCATCGCCTCCTCGCCGCGATCCTGGCTCAGCTGGCGGGAGATCGTCGGAAGAAGGATCGTGCCGAGCCCGATGCCGATGAGGCCAAGCGGCAGCTGGTTCAGCCGGTCGGCGTAATAGATGTAGGAGATCGAGCCCGGGTCGAGCAGGCCGCCGGCAAGCGCGGTCGAGATCGCAAGGTTCACCTGCACCGCTCCCGCGCCGACTGCCGCGGGAAGAATCAGCTTCAAGAGCTGCCGCATGTCGTCGTCAATCCGGGGCTTGCGGATCCGCAAGCTGACGCCGACCTGGCGGCAGGCGAGCATCAGCCAGGCGAGCTGGAGGGCCCCGCCGACGGTGACCGAGATCGCCTGCGCGCGCGCCGTCTCGTATGCCCCTTGCGGACCGTGGCCGTGGAAGAACCACAAGGCGGCGATCATGGCGAGGTTGAGAAGGATCGGCGCGGCCGCGTTGACCCAGAAGCGATTGAGCGAGTTGAGGATGCCGCCGAGCAGCGAGGCGAGGCTGATCAGCATCAGATAGGGGATGGTGATCCGCGACAAGGTCACGGCGAAGGCGAACTGCTCGTGGGTCGGATTGTTGAAGCCGCCGGAAAGACCCCAGGTGATCGGCCAGGCGGCGATCAGCATCAGGATCGTGAAGAGTGCCAGCACCGGGAACAGCACGGCGAGAGTCTGTTCCGCAAACCTCAGCCCGGCGCTGACGTCGTCCGCTTCGCCAACCTTGCGGTTGAACATGGGAATGAAGGCGGCGGAGAAGGCGCCCTCGGCGAAGAGGGCGCGGAACATGTTCGGCAGCCGGAAGGCGACGAAGAAGGCGTCGGAAGCAAAGCTGGCGCCGACGAAACTCGCCTGAAGCGTGTCGCGCACGAGCGCGAGCACGCGGCTGACAAGGGTGAGCCCGCCGACAGATCCGAGCGAACGGGCGAGGTTCATCGGCTAATGGTCCCGCTTCGGCGTGCGGAAAGCCTCAGGCGTTGCCGGGCTCGTCCGCCGCCGGCGCTGCAGCTTCGATCCCCTGGGCGGCGTCCTGTTCCTGCTGGGCCTGGAACTGCGACATATAGGCCGACGTGAAGTCGATCGGATCGAGGAGGAGCGGCGGGAAACCCGTGTTGGACACCGCTTCGGCGATGATCTGCCGCGCGAACGGGAAGATCAGGCGCGGCGCCTCGATCAGCAGGAACGGCTGGAGCGCGTCCTGAGGCAGGTTGCGGACGCCGAAGAGGCCGCTGTAGCTGAGGTCGACGACGAAATGGACGCCATTCTCCGACCGGGCCGAAACCTCGATCTTGAGAGTGACTTCGTGAACGTCCTCGGCAGCCGGGTTCACGGCGATGTTGAACTGGACATCCAGGCTCGGCTGCACCTGCCAGGAGAAGACCTGCGGCGCGCTCGGATTTTCGACCGAGAGGTCCTTGATGTACTGTGCGAGGATGTTGACCTGCGGGTCGGTGCCGGTCTCACCCGATCCGTTCGCGCCCGAGGTCGATTCCTGGTCGGCCATTTAATGCTGTCCTTGCAAGCTGTTGCGTGGTGTCGGGAGCAGCCGCACGGGGCGGCGCATTGCGCAGGAGCGCCTAGCAGCCGTGATTATGGGGCGCAATGCCGCCTTCGTGCGTTTCGCGGTGTTGGAATATTCAGGCTTGGCGCACTATGTTGAGGTGCGAAGACGAATGGGAATCCGTACTTGACCGTCATTGTCATCCTTGCCCTGGTCGCCTTGTTCATCGGGCTGCGCCTGTACAGCGTGCTCGGGGAACGTACCGGCCATGAGCAGCAGCCGATCCTGAAGCCGGCCGATCCCGACGCCCGGGTCGAGCCGCGCGTGTCGCAGCCTCCGGTATCCACTCCGGCGGCCGAAAGCGGCGCGGACCTCGCTTATGTCCCGCTCGCCGGACCGGGTGTCCGCGCGATTCTGGCTGCTGATTCGAGCTTCGACGTCGCCCGCTTCCTGGAAGGCGCGAAGGCGGCCTATCGGCTGATCCTTGAAGCGTTCTGGAAGGGCGATCTGGAGACGGTTCGCTCGCACGTCGACGCCCACGTCATGGAGACGTTCGCCGGCGCCGTCGAGCAGCGCAAGAAGGATGGGCTGACCCTCGACAATCGCCTGGTCGCGATCGAGCAGGCGGTGATTTCGGAAGCCAATGTCGAACAGGCGGTGGCAATCCTGACGGTGCGCTTCGAAGCCGACATTGCCGCCGTCACTCGCAACGCCGAAGGCCAGGTGGTCGCCGGTTCGCTGAGCGATGCGGTCCAGACCCGCGACCTGTGGACGTTCCGCCGCGACCTTGCTTCTCGCGATCCCAACTGGCTGCTGATCGAGACCGACGAGGAAGCGTGAAGCTTCTTGGCAGGGCGCTCGCCGCCGCATCTCTCGCGCTCGTATCGGCCTGCGCCACCAGGCCAGTCCCTCCACCCGAAGCGCCGGCTCCGCTACCGCAGCCCGCGCCTGCGCCGACACCCGTTCCCGTNCCGACGCCGCTTCCGCCGTCGCCGCGCGG
>Ga0058694_1001003_pt1 | contig 11846 bp, 13 predicted proteins | sample AgamicOrSfrz_FD_55041 | JGI IMG/M metagenome (GOLD analysis project Ga0058694, IMG submission 55041) | Agave microbial communities from Guanajuato, Mexico - Or.Sf.rz | ecosystem: Host-associated > Plants > Phyllosphere > Phylloplane/Leaf | place: Guanajuato, Mexico | collected 2012-05-30 | reverse complement strand
CACCTTGTGGAGAAAAGTTTTCCACAACACAAGATAGTGTGCATGAGTTGTCGATAAGAAATGGAAAAGTAGAAAAATGTCGAAAAAACTTATCCACAAAGGTTTAAGAGAAGAATTTGAATAAAAAAGAGGCTTTTTATAACCTGTATTGTTGTAGTTTTGTTCAGTAAGGATGCGATCGCAGCTGGTAGAGAAAGAAAAAGAGATGAAAAGGAAAAATTTTTTCTTTAATAAATCAATGAATTTTATTGATTAGGTATAGACAATTGGGTTATAAAGATATTAGAATGAAGAAGATTGAGTAAAACAGATAATGAAACCAAGAGATTGAAAATTTTATTTTTTAAATAACATTGACATCTTCTTAGTCTTTTCATTATAATTGCAAGGACTGTCTTTTTCAGTTATTCCTCGAGGAGGTGTTTATAGATGAAAAGAACTTACCAACCAAACAAACGTAAGCACAGTAAAGTACACGGTTTCCGCGCTCGTATGAGCTCAGCGAATGGACGTAAAGTTTTAGCTCGTCGTCGTCGTAAAGGAAGAAAAGTATTATCAGCATAATAGACCACTGACGCCAGTGGTCTTTTTTCGCTTTATAAGACTAAAATCACCTCTGTTCCTGTAGGGACTACATAAAAGCATGACCTGAAAAAGGGCAGGAGTTGTTAAAAATGAAAAAAAGATATCGTATAAAAAAGAATGATGAATTTCAAACAGTTTTTAAAAAGGGCAAGTCCGTAGCGAATCGCCAATTTGTCTTGTATGTTCTAGACAAACCGGATCAAGAACATTTCCGCGTAGGATTCTCCGTGGGCAAAAAGATTGGAAATGCCGTGACTCGTAATCGAGTTAAGCGCCTTGCTAAACAAATTATGTTTGAATTCACACCGTATTTGAAGCAAGACAAAGATTATATTGTAATTGCAAGGCAGCCTGCTGCAACAATGAGCTATGAAGAAATTAAAAGCAGCTTGCAGCATGTCTTTAAGCGTGGCAAATTACTTACACATAGACAAAACGATTAATAAACAATAGAAGAAAAGCCTTTAATAGCTGTTGTTTTTCTACCGCATCCTTATATAATGGATTTTGACGCACTTTCAGAATTGAAAGGTGAACATGTAGAAGGAGGAAAAACAGGTGAAGAAGAAGTTGTTTTTAGGGATAACGCTTATCTTTCTATTAACTGTTTTAGCGGGTTGTACGGAAATTAACCAACCTATTACAGATGATAGTAAAGGTTTTTGGAATGAGTATGTTGTGTATCCGCTGTCATTAGTCATTACGTATCTGGCGGAGGTATTTAAAAGCTATGGAGTTGCGATCATCGTTGTCACAATCCTGATTCGCTTACTTATTCTACCGCTTATGATTAAACAGATGAGAAACACGAAAGCAATGCAGACNCTTCAGCCCGAAATGCAGAAGTTAAAGGAGAAGTACAGTTCAAAAGATGCCCAGACGCAGCAGCAATTGCAGAAAGAAACGATGGCATTATTNCAAACTTACGGAGTAAATCCTTTAGCTGGGTGCTTNCCAATTCTAATTCAAATGCCCATTCTTATTGGGATTTTCCANGCGATTACACGAACGTCNGAAATCGCAAACAACAGCTTTTTATGGTTTGATTTAGGTGCGCGTGANCCGCTATTTATCTTACCANTTGTCGCAGGAATCACAACGTTTATTCAGCAAAAGATGATGATGGCCGGAAATGCAAATCAAAATCCTCAAATGGCTATGATGCTTTGGGTTATGCCGATCATGATTGTCGTTTTTGCAATCAATTTTCCAGCCGCCTTATCTCTTTATTGGGTAGTGGGAAATCTATTTATGATTATTCAAACCTACTTCATTAAAGGGCCAGACTTAAAACAAGCGAATATTGAAGGGGTTAAAAAATGAACGAAATCACAATTACGGCCCAGACGATTGAAGCTGCTGTTCAAGAAGCATTAGATGCTTTAGAAGTAGAGCGAAATCAAACAAATGTAGAAATAATTGAACCAGGCAAAAAAGGATTTTTAGGAATCTTTAAGGGAAAACCTGCAGTTGTAAAAGTTACAAAAATAGTTGACCCTGTAGAGGAAGCGGTTCATTTTATTACAAATGTTAGCCGTGAAATGGGGATTTCGATTCATACAACGTCAAAAAAACCTCGAGAAACTGCATAATTGAGATTAGTAGCGATTCTGCGGGAATGTTGATTGGAAAACATGGACAAACCCTTAATGCGCTCCAGCTTCTCACACAACTGGTAGCTAATCGATACAGTCAGCAATTTTTAAATGTTGTATTAAACCCAGAAGGCTACCGAGAAAAACGAAAAGAAATGGTCGAAAAACTGGCATTAAAAATAGCGAATCAGGCGATTAAAACGAATCGATCTGTTCAACTAGAACCAATGCCTTCGCATGAAAGAAAAATGATTCACCAAGTGTTAGCTAAAAATTCTTTAGTTGAGACACACTCTGTCGGAAAAGAACCGAAAAGAAGTATTTTGGTTCAGCCCGTCGGAAAAAAGCACTAGCAAAATGCGCTAGTGCTTTTTTATGTTTACTTTTATCAAGCTAGCGTTCAAAAAATCAAGTTACATACGTTGTTATTCACATGTGGATAAGTTAAAATAGTACATACTGCCTGTTTTTCTTACTGTGCATAACAGAAGAACGTTAGAGATGTTCCAAATCGGTGAATTGTGGTATTCTATTTATTTGGTTCATACAAATTACGGGCCTTAAAATAGATGTTTTTGTTCGTGGAAAATTGTTAACGATGATAGTATATAACATCGTTTAAAATAAAAGGTTTATAAAATGAAATGAGGTGAAGTTGGTGCTAGATTTTGATACAATTGCGGCCATTTCTACACCAATGGGAGAAGGAGCTATTGCCATCGTCCGCCTGAGTGGTGAAGAAGCCATTACGATTGCAGATCGTATCTTTAAAAGCGTTTCGAATAAACGATTAACAGACGTAGCTTCTCATACCATTCACTACGGTCATATCGTAGATCCCAAGACAGAGCAAGTCGTCGAAGAAGTGATGCTTTCCATTATGAAAGGTCCCAAGACATTTACTAGAGAAGACATTATTGAAATTAACTGTCACGGAGGAATTGTATCCGTTAATCGTGTGCTGCAGTTAGTTATTGCAAATGGTGCCCGTTTAGCTGAGCCGGGTGAGTTTACAAAACGAGCATTTTTAAATGGTCGAGTAGACTTGTCACAAGCAGAAGCTGTCATGGATTTAATTCGTGCCAAAACAGATAAAGCGATGAATATGGCGATTGGCCAAATGGAAGGGCGTTTGTCCAAGCTAGTACGTCATTTACGGCAGGAAATTCTCGAAACACTTGCCCATGTAGAAGTAAACATTGACTACCCAGAATATGACGATGTAGAGGAAATGACTCACCAAGTATTGATCGAAAAAGCTTCAAATGTACGCCAAGAAATTGATAAGCTTCTTCAAACCTCTCATCAAGGAAAAATTTTAAGAGAAGGATTGGCTACGGTTATTATTGGACGTCCTAATGTAGGGAAATCTTCTCTTTTAAATAGTTTAGTGCAAGATGCAAAGGCCATTGTCACAGACATTCCTGGAACGACGCGAGATGTAATCGAAGAGTACGTCAATGTGCGAGGAGTTCCTCTCCGATTAGTTGATACAGCTGGAATTCGTGAAACAGAAGATATTGTAGAACGAATTGGTGTGGAACGCTCCCGTCAGTATTTGAAAGAAGCAGATTTAATTTTGCTTGTGTTGAATTTTAATGAAGAACTAACGGACGAAGATAAAAAGCTATTTGAAGCTGTAAAAGGCATGGACGTTATCGTGATTGTGAATAAAACAGATCTTGAGCAAAAAATTAATCTAGAGGAAGTGCAGCAATTTGCTGGTGATCATCCAATAGTGACGACTTCGCTTCTTCAAGAACAAGGAGTAGATCAGCTTGAAGAAGCAATCGCAGCTCTTTTCTTTGGAGGAACAATTGAATCTCAAGATTTAACATATTTATCTAATACNAGACATATTGCGCTTTTAACGCAAGCAAGAGGAGCTATCGATGAGGCNATCACAGGCATTGAAAGTGGTGTTCCAATCGATATNGTNCANATTGATTTAACAAGAACGTGGGAACTATTAGGTGAAATTATTGGTGATGCTGTTCANGAAAGCTTAATTGATCAGTTGTTCTCTCAATTCTGTTTAGGAAAATAGATTATTAAAGGAGGCTACTATTATGCAATATGAAGGTGGACAATATGATGTTATTGTCATTGGAGCAGGTCATGCAGGTTGTGAAGCGGCACTTGCTTCTGCGCGTATGGGTGCTAAAACGTTAACGTTGACCATCAACTTAGACATGGTGGCGTTTATGCCCTGCAACCCTTCTGTAGGGGGTCCTGCAAAAGGTATTGTCGTACGTGAAATTGATGCTCTTGGCGGAGAAATGGGTAGAAATATCGATAAAACTCATATTCAAATGAGAATGTTAAACACAGGAAAAGGTCCAGCCGTTCGAGCACTTAGAGCTCAAGCGGATAAATTTGCTTATCAGCATGAAATGAAAAAAACGTTAGAAAATGAAGAAAATCTAACGCTTATGCAAGGTATGGTAGAACAGTTAATCGTAGAAGACGGTGTATGTACGGGCGTTGTCACTCAAACGGGAGCTGTGTATAAAGCTAAAACAGTTGTTATTACGACAGGGACATTCTTACGCGGGGAAATTATTTTAGGTGAACTAAAATATTCAAGCGGTCCTAATAATCAACAACCGGCTATTAAGCTTTCTGAACACTTAGAGGAGTTAGGGCTGGACATGGTCCGTTTTAAAACAGGAACTCCACCTCGTGTTAATAGCTCAACTATTGATTACAGCAAAACAGAGATTCAGCCTGGGGATGATGTGCCTCGTGCTTTCTCATACGAAACAACACAGTACATTACAGATCAACTGCCTTGCTGGTTAACATATACAAGTGAACAAACTCATCAAATTATTGATGACAACCTCCACTTATCTCCTATGTATTCTGGGATGATCAAAGGTACTGGACCACGCTACTGTCCATCTATTGAAGATAAGGTTGTGCGCTTTAATGATAAACCGCGCCACCAAATTTTCTTAGAGCCAGAAGGACGAAATACGCAAGAAGTATATGTTCAAGGACTATCAACAAGTCTTCCTGAGCACGTACAGCGTCAAATGCTTGCGACAATTCCTGGTCTTGAAAAAGTCCAAATGATGCGTGCGGGCTATGCTATTGAATATGATGCAATTGTTCCGACTCAGTTATGGCCAACGCTTGAAACGAAGAAAATTAAAAATCTTTATACGGCTGGACAAATTAACGGAACATCTGGTTATGAAGAAGCTGCAGGCCAAGGTCTTCTTGCTGGAATTAACGCGGGAAGAAGAGCGCTGGAACAAGAAGAAGTCATCTTAGGACGTTCTGATGCTTACATCGGTGTATTGGTGGATGATTTAGTAACAAAAGGAACAAATGAACCGTATCGTCTGCTAACGTCTCGTGCAGAATATCGTTTATTGCTTCGTCATGATAACGCTGATTTACGCCTTACTGAAATTGGTCGTGAACTAGGATTAATCAGCGATGAGCGCTATGCTAAATTTGAACAGAAGAAAGCGGAAATCGAGCAAGAGAAGAAACGTCTTTTCTCCTTTATTATTAAGCCGAACGAAGCTGTTCAACAACTGATTAAAGAAGCTGGCGGCAGCGAATTAAAAGATGGCATTCGTGCGACAGATTTACTTCGCCGCCCTGAAATGACATATACTCATATTCATCAATTAGCACCAGCTGATGAGACGGTAGATCCTGAAGTAGCTGAACAAGTAGAAATTCAGGTGAAATACGAAGGATATATTCAGAAATCACTTCAGCAAGTTGAACGCTTAAAGAAGTTAGAAAACAAAAAGATTCCTGATTATATCGATTATGATGCAATTAACGGTTTAGCTACAGAAGCACGTCAAAAATTAAACCAAGTGCGTCCACTAACGGTAGCGCAAGCTTCACGTATTTCTGGAGTCAACCCAGCTGATATTTCAATCTTGCTTGTTTATATTGAACAAGGGCGCATCGCTAAAGTATCAAATGATTAAAACTCTTAGGCGCGAAGAAAGGGAAACTCAATGAATATTCAACAGTTTCAACAGCTATTAGAAGAAAAGGGAATTTCTCTTTCTTCTAAACAGCTGAATCAATTTGAAAAGTATTATCAAGTTTTAGTGGAATGGAACGAAAAAATGAATTTAACTGCTATCACTGATCACGGTGAAGTGTATGAAAAGCATTTTTACGATTCTATTTCAGCTGCTTTTTTTCAAGACTTTACAGAAATTGAATCCATGTGTGATGTAGGTGCAGGAGCAGGATTTCCAAGTATTCCGATCAAAATTTGCTTCCCGCATTTGCATGTAACAATCGTTGATTCGTTACAAAAGCGTATTACGTTTTTAACGCATCTTGTAAATGAGCTTGAACTAGACAATGTCACACTATGTCATGATCGAGCTGAAACATTTGGTAAAAAAGAAACGATTCGCGAGTCATTCGATCTTGTAACGGCAAGAGCCGTGGCACGTATCTCGGTTCTTAATGAATTTTGCTTACCGCTTGTTAAAGAACAAGGACGCTTTTTAGCAATGAAAGGTGCTTCTGCCCCTGAGGAATTAAAAAATGGAGAAAAATCATTCCAAGTATTAGGTGGAAAAGTGAAGTCGATTGAACATTTCCAATTGCCTTTGGAGCAAAGTGAACGTTACATTATTTTAATAGACAAAATCAAGAAAACGCCTAAAAAATATCCTAGAAAACCTGGTACCCCAGTTAAGCTTCCACTAGAGTAGGCATTAAATAGATAGAGAAGAGAATGTTTCATATGAAACATTTTCTTCTCTATATTTTCTGTTTAGAAAGCAGGATATGATTAAAAAACATCGAATTAGTTTAAGGCGGGATTTTCCTGAAGGTGGTGTGGGACTATGAAATCTGCTTTTTCACGTTTTTTTAATTTAAAAGAAAAAGATGAGGATATTCATGTAGAGATTGAAACTGTCCAAGATGAAAATGTCGAAAAAGTTTTAAGAGATGAAGTAAAACAAATTAGGGTTTCAAGTATTATTCCAAATCGTTACCAGCCGCGTACTGTGTTTAATGAAGCAAAAATTGAAGAGCTAGCTCTGACTATTCATACACACGGTATTATTCAACCTATTGTGGTTCGACCGACTGAGGGCGAAGAATACGAATTAATTGCTGGAGAACGCCGGTGGAGAGCTGTACAAAGCTTAGGATGGGATACGGTTCCTGCAATTGTGAAACATTTTAACGATACAGAAACGGCCTCTGTGGCTTTAATAGAAAACTTACAACGTGAAGAGCTAACGGCTGTCGAAGAAGCACTAGCCTACGCAAAGTTAATTGAGTTACATAATCTTACCCAAGAGGCATTAGCTCAACGTTTAGGAAAAGGCCAATCCACAATTGCAAACAAGCTTCGTTTGTTAAAGCTTCCTGTTGAAATACAAGAAGCAATCAAACAAAAATTGATTACAGAGCGACATGCAAGAGCGCTCATTCCCCTCAAAAATCAAGAAAAACAACTTCAAGTATTAGCTGAGATTATTGAAAAACAATTAAATGTAAAACAAACGGAAGATCGAGTAGTTAAATTGTTAGAAACGCAGGTTAAAAAGCCAAAAGCAAAAAGAAAAGCGTTTAGTAAAGATACGCGCATCGCAATGAATACAATTCGTCAATCCTTGACAATGGTTAGTGACAGCGGTATTTCATTAAACACGGAAGAAGAAGAGTTTGATGAATATTTTCAGTTTACTATTAAGATTCCGAAAAAATAAAGAAATAGCCCTCATCTTTTTTTGATGAGGCTTTTTTATCAAAGTTTTTCGTCAGAAAATTCAATGAACAATTAAACTGTCTGGACAAATGGGATGGAAATGAAAGTAGGTGACAACATGGGGAAAATTGTGGCAGTTGCGAATCAAAAAGGCGGAGTTGGAAAAACAACAACCGCTGTTAATTTAGGAGCTTGTTTAGCTGAACAAGGAAAAAAGGTTCTACTTGTAGACGGAGATCCACAGGGTAACGCTACGAGTGGAGTTGGCATAGATAAAGCAGATGTAGATGAATGTATTTACAATGTAGTAGTGGAAGATATGGAAGCCAAAAACGTGTGCGTTCAACAGCCGTCGGAAATTTATCAATCATTCCCGCGACCATTCAATTAGCTGGTGCAGAAATTGAATTAGTGTCGACTATTTCACGTGAAGTTCGACTTAAGAGAGCTTTAGAAACGGTGAAAGATCACTTTGATTATGTTATTATTGATTGTCCCCCTTCTCTTGGTTTACTGACATTAAATGCGTTAACGGCAGCTGATTCTGTTTTAATACCTGTACAGTGTGAATATTATGCGCTTGAAGGATTAAGTCAATTGCTAAATACCGTTAGATTAGTCCAAAAACATTTGAATAATCAACTGCGTATCGAAGGTGTATTGCTGACTATGCTTGACGCACGCACAAATTTAGGACTGCAGGTAACAGCAGAAGTGAAGAAGTACTTTCAGGATCGCGTTTATCAAACGATTATTCCTCGAAATGTTCGTTTGAGCGAAGCACCTAGTCATGGTGAACCAATTATCTTATATGATGCAAGATCTAGAGGGGCCGCAGTTTATACGGAACTTGCAAAGGAAGTGATTTATAATGGCGAAAGGATTAGGGAAAGGAATTAATGCCTTATTTTCAGGCTTAGATGCACAGGCTGATGATTCAATTCAGGAAGTTGCTATTCACGAACTCAGACCCAACCCCTATCAACCACGTAAAACGTTTAATAAAGAAGCAATTAATGAGTTAAAGCAATCCATTTTACATCATGGCATCTTACAGCCTATTGTAGCTCGCAAAAGCATTAAAGGCTATGAAATCTTAGCGGGTGAAAGACGATTTAGAGCTGCTAAAGAAGCCGACCTTGCTACTGTTCCTGTCATTATAAAAGACTTTTCAGAAAAGCAAATGATGGAACTAGCTTTGTTGGAGAATTTACAGCGTGAAGATTTGACGCCAATTGAAGAAGCAACCGCTTATCAATTGCTTATGGATAAGCTCGATATGACACAGGAGCAACTTGCTACACGACTGGGAAAAAGCCGACCTCATATTGCTAACTATGTTCGCCTCTTGCANNTGCCTGAGGAAATTCAAACCCTCATTTCTACTAATGAATTGTCTATGGGCCANGGGCGTACGCTAGTCGGTTTGAAAAATAAAGCNCTTCTACCTAAAGTCGTTGAAAAAATACGCAAGGAACAATTNAATGTCAGACAGNTAGAGGCTTATATTGCCCACTTAAATAAAGCCGTTCCACGTGAAACATCAAAAACTAAAAAAGATAAAGATTTATTTATAAAACAAAGTGAAACACAGCTTCGTGAGCGTTTTGGTACCTCTGTTCACATTACACAAAGCAAGAAAAAAGGAAAAATTGAAATCGAATTTTTCTCTAAAGAAGATTTAAACCGTCTTCTTGAATTATTTAACGATCTTTCTCAGACCAACAAATCTTCTGTATAAAAAAGGTTGTCCTAGTTTTAGGACAACCTTTTTTATTGTTTATAATGTCTTACAGGTTGGTAAACCGAAGAATTATTAAACTCTTTCTCTCGTTCGTTGTGCACAGTCTCAATACTTTTCGCAATTAAATCGGCAATGCACATAACGAGGTGAAGCCTCGTATTTTGCAAGACGAAAAACTCCATAAACCCGCTCACGTTGACAACCCCTGTTATATGAATATCCCCGACTGGCGGCAATTCTTTATTAACTCCTGCTCCTGGTTTAACGGGTCCTATTCCAAGTGATGCAGAGCCTACGCTTTTCATACGACCTAAACAAGCATCAATTCCAATAATAAAAGGATTCGGGAAAAGCTTTTGAATATGTTTTAACGTTTCTTTCAAATTAACAGCATGAACAGGCTCTTCTAACGTTCCAAAAATGTGAAAAGATGAAACCTTTTTTTCATTCAGTTTCGTTCCGACTAATGGACCCAATGAGTCCCCAGTTGAACGGTCCGTTCCAATACATACAAAAACAATTGGTCTGTCTTTCTGTGCTGGAAGTAAAGATAGTAACTGTGTACTCAGCTTCTTTGTAGCAGATTCTTCATCATGAAATACGCGGGTTGAATGTTGTGTCTTCTCAAAGAAGGGAGATTTTAAATTCATAGGGTCCACTCCTTATACATAATAGTAACAGTATACGAAGATTTTGAAGATTCTATACATATATTTCATGGATTGGGGGAAAATCGATGTGGAAAGCAGGGTGTAAATGGATATTCTTAATTATGGGAACCATGATAGGCGCTGGATATGCTTCAGGAAGAGAACTATGGCAGTTTTTTGGCGAAGAAAGCGGACTTGCTATTTTTCTATTTTCTATTATTTTTGCGATTTCTTGCAATGTGATTATGCAAATCAGCTATCGCTACCGAACCAATCAATTTTACCCAGTACTAATTGAATTAATAGGAAAGAGATGGGCTGCAGCCTACGATGTTTTAATCGTTTTTTATTTGTTTACGACGACGGTGATTATGATCGCGGGCGGCGGGGCGACATTGGAAATGTGGCATGTTCCTTATTGGTGGGGAATTGGCGCTCTTAGTGCTTTTATCGTCTTTGTTTTTTCAAGAGGATTAAATGGGCTTCTTTCTATCAATTCTTTCGTTATGCCAATCTTAATGATTGGACTAGCTGGCGTCCTTCTTACATTTGTTTTACGTCATCCTGGAGTAACTGATTGGCATCTTCAGCATAATTGGCCTGCTGCTTTTACCTTTACGGCTTTAAATATTCTTCCTCTTGTCGCGGTATTATCTACAATTGGAAAGGAAATTAAAAGCAAAAAAGAGATTTATATTGCAAGTGTTGGCAGTGGTTTTTTATTAGGGGGGCTCTCCTTTATTTATAATGAATCGCTTATTCAAGTTTCAGGCCTTCTTTCTTCTTATGAAATTCCATTATTCGCTATTCTTAAAGACTTTCCTTATACGATGCTGTTTTTAATGAGCATTGTTTTGCTCATTGCAATTTATACAACAGCCGTATCGGGAATCTTAGGACTGACCGCGCGTTTTCATACTGAAAAGGTGCAATCTCTTTGGAAACTGGCAGCCTGCTGGCTACTTTTAATGATTCCCTTTACAAAGTTAGGTTTTTCTACTTTGATTGCCGTTTTGTATCCAATGTATGGAATCGTCAATTTATTTTTAGTAACAGCCGTTCTATTATATCCATTTCGAAATCGCTACAAAAGTTCGTAGAAACTTGCTACAATAGATTAAAACTTTCTCGTATGTAGAGTATGTTACGATAGGAGCTACATGTAGTATGAATTCGTTGACGTCAGTTTTTAAGAACGTATTTGAGCCATTTTTTCAAGAAGAAACGTGGGCACATATTGGAGAAGGCTTCATAAAAATTCTGTTGATTCTGCTTATTTCCATGTTTTTAATTCGAATTGGAAAGCAAGCGTTAAATAAATTTGTAGAGGTTCGCACAAATAGCCCTCTGCGTATTTCTGAACGACGAGAAGCTACGATGGTCCGTTTGCTTCAGAACGTTTTTTCTTATGCTATTTATTTCGTTGCTGGAGTTATGATTTTAGAAACATTATCAGTAGATGTTCGAGGATTGCTAGCGGGGGCTGGAATCGTAGGGCTCGCGGTAGGGTTTGGTGCTCAAAACTTAGTGAAAGACATCATCACGGGATTTTTTAT
>Ga0058694_1001002_pt1 | contig 11879 bp, 8 predicted proteins | sample AgamicOrSfrz_FD_55041 | JGI IMG/M metagenome (GOLD analysis project Ga0058694, IMG submission 55041) | Agave microbial communities from Guanajuato, Mexico - Or.Sf.rz | ecosystem: Host-associated > Plants > Phyllosphere > Phylloplane/Leaf | place: Guanajuato, Mexico | collected 2012-05-30 | reverse complement strand
GTGCCACACCAGCACGGAGAGCTGATCCTGCTGCCACGGCCAGACGTCGATGCCCGATGCGGGTGTCCAGCTGGAGAAAATGCCCAGATCGGCGTTGCCTTCCAGCAGCCCCTGCACCACGCCGACGCCGGTCTGCTCTTCAATATCGATATCGGTTTGCGGATAGTGCGTCAGAAACTGGCTGATAGCGCGTGGCAGGCAGTGCATCAGCGCCGCTGAAATGGTGAAGATGCGAATATGCCCGCGGATGCCGGCCGCGTAATCGCTCAGCTCCTCTTCCATCTGTTCCAGATTGCGAAAAATCTGGCGCGCNTGATAGAGCAGCGAATGACCCGCTGGCGTCAGCTCGATGCCGCGCGGCAGNCGCAGCATCAGNTGGGTACCCACCTGCTGCTCCAGTTCGGCGATGCGTTTGCTCACCGCCGATACCGCCGTATGCTTGCGCCGCGCGGCGTGGGTCAGGTTTTGCGTTTCCGCCACGGCGACAAAGAGAGATAANGAGACCAGATCNTAACGCATAGTCAGCCTTTCAGGGTTTGCTGGATAACAAAGGGCAAGATGCCGCCGTGCAGCAGATAAGCAAGCTCCTGCTGTGAGTCAATCACCGCCGTCAGCGCAAACTCGCCGAGCAGCCTGCTATCCCGACTGATGCGCAGTTGCAGCGGCGTGCTGCCNGGCTGTAAATTCTCCAGCCCGATAAAGTCCAGCGTTTCGCTGCCGTCCATTTCTGGCAGACGCGCCGCCTCGCCCGCGCAGAAGTGCAGCGGCAGGATCCCCATGCCAATCAGATTGGTGCGATGGATNCGCTCAAAGCTCTCCGCCACNACCGCCTTAACGCCCATCAGCGCCTGCGCTTTCGCCGCCCAGTCGCGACTGGAGCCNGCACCGTAACGTTCGCCGGCGAACACCACCAGCGGCACGCCGCGCGCCAGCCAGCTCTGCGACGCTTCATAAGCGGGCAGGATCTGCTGGTGATCGGCATCCCAGGCAAAACCACCACCGCCGCGTTTTTCCGGCGGCAGCAGCCGGTTCGCCAGCGCCTTGTTGGTGAAAGCGCCGCGTACCATCACCTCATGATTACTGCGGCGCGTCGAGTAGAGATTGAGATCCTGCGGATCCTCATGGTGTTCCAGCAGCCATTTTCCCGCCAGGCTGGTGGGCGGAATCGCGCCAGCGGGCGAAATATGGTCGGTGGTGACGTCGTCGCCGAACCACAAAAAGGGGCGCGCGTCGAGCAGCGACAGCGGCGCAGCAGGATCGCGCGGCAGACGCTGCAAATAACCGGGACGACGCAAATAGGTCGAGCTCGCTTCCCACGGATAGTGCATGCTGCCCGGCGCCGCGATCTGCTGCCAGTGCGGCGTGCCCTGCCAGATAATCTCGCGACGGTTAACGTAAAACTCTCGCTTCATGGCGCGCTCGACCCACTCTTCCACCTCTTCCCGCGTCGGCATTAAATCCCGCATGCGGATCGGCTGCTGCTGCGCGTCATAGCCCAGCGCGTCGTGGATCATATCATGGGCAATATGGCCTGCCAGCGCCCAGGCGATCACCAGCGCCGGAGAGGTGAGGTAGCCGTGTCCCAGGCTGGGATTGACGCGGCGGGGAAAGTTACGGTTGCCCGACAGCACGCAGACCGCCTGCAACCCCTCGTTCACCAGCGTCTCCATAGCAGGCTGCAGCGCGCCGGAGCTGCCGATGCAGGTCATGCAGCCGTAACCGGTCACGTCAAAACCGATCTTTTCCAGCTCGCTCAGCAGACCGCAGGCGCTGAGATAGTCGGTAACGGCGCGCGATCCCGGCGAGAACGAGGTCTTCACCCAGGGTTTGGGCTTCAGGCCGTGACGCGCGGCGTTGCGCGCGAACAGCGCCGCCTGGATAACCAGCCAGGGATTGGCGGTGGTGGTGCAGCTGGTAATGGCGGCAATGGCGATAGCGCCCTGCTCAATCGTCTGCGGGTATGCGGCGTGCTGCCAGCGGCGGTTACGCGCTTCGGCCTTCAGGCTGTCGCGAAAGCTTTCGGCAGCGAGGCCCAGCGGGATCTGCTGATGCGGATTCACCGGCCCCGCCATGCAGGGTTCGATGCTGCCGAGATCCAGCGCGATAAGCTGGGTAAATTCAGGCGTCGGCGTCTCCGGCGATCGCCACAGATGCTGCTCTCGCATATAAGCGTGAATAATCGCCTGCTTCTCTGCGCTGCGTCCGGTCATCTGCACATAGTCGGCGCTGCGATCGTCCCACGGAAAAAATACCACCGTGGCGCCATATTCCGGCGCCATATTGGCGATGGTGGCGCGCGACTCCAGCGGCAGCAGATGCAGCGACGGGCCGGTAAATTCGACAAACTTGCCGACCACGCCTTTTTCGCGCAACAGGCGGGTGATATGCAGCGCCAGATCGCTGTCGCTGACGTCAGCGGCAAGCGTGCCCGACAGCGAAATGCCGATGACATCCGGAAAGCGCAGCGTGACCGGTTCGCCGACCAGCGTCGCCTGACCCTCCAGTCCGCCTACGCCCCAGCCCAGAATGCCCAGCGCGTTGATCATCGGCGTATGGCTGTCCGTCGCCACCATGCAGTCGGCGTGCAGCAGCGGCACCTCTTCCTGCGCATCCACCGTGACAATCTCTGCGATCGCCTCCAGGTTCATCAGGTGAATAATGCCGGTGCCTGGCGGGATCACGCGGAAGTTATCAAGGCTCTGCTCCGCCCAGCGAATAAAGCGGTAGCGCTCGGCGTTGCGGCGAAAGTCAAACTGCAGATTCTGCTCCAGCGCGTCGGCAGAGGCGTAGCTTTCCACAATAACGGAGTGATCGATGGTCAGCACCGCCGGGATATGCGGATTGATACGCTGCGGATCGCCGCCGAGTTCGGCGGTGAGATCGCGCATCGCGGCAAAGTCCGCCAGCGCAGGCAGGCAGGTGGTGTCGTGAAACATCAGGCGGTCGGGATAAAAGGCGACCTCTCCAGCCGCCTCTTCGCCCTGAAGCATACGCAGAAAACCAGCCAGCGCCTGCGGCGAGCGCAGCGCGACGTTCTCCAGCAAAATGCGCAGGCTGAACGGCAGGCGCTGTAGCCGATCGAGCGGCAGCAGCCGGGTCAGATCGAGAAACTGAAAGGGGCGGCCATCAATGACCAGCGTTGAGCGTTCCAGAGATAAGGGCGATGTCATACAAACCTTCCGCTATCACAGCATTGTTATGTTCTCAGATGGATAACGTGCCACGCCAGAAGGGAGTTGAAAATTGAACCTTGAATAAGAGAGCGTTCTCATAATGAGAACGCTCTGCAAGCGGCTCAGGCATCAGCCAGATAGCGGTCAATGATCGTCTGCAGGCTGCCGTCCTGCTGCCACTGCGTCAGCAGTTCAACGATCTTTTCATAGCGCGCCGGCTGATGGCGCGGCACGCAAATCGCCTGATTGATGGCGCCAAAGTTGTCCGGCAGCACGCGATAGCCCGCCTGTTCACGGGCTGCGCGCTCAAGAGGCTGACGAATGCCGGCCGCCATATCCCCTTCTCCTCTCAGAAACGCATCGATTGCAGCCTGGGAAGAGTCAAGTCGGTTCAGCGTCGCGTGCTGCAGCTGGCGCGTCAGATGCAGATCGTAGGCGGCGCCTTTGCCTACGTTGATGACCACGCCCGGCCGATCCATCTGGTCAACGCTCCTCCAGCTGCTCTCTGCTCTCACCAGCACCGTGCCTTGAATTTGGATATAGGGCTGCGTAAAGCGCAGCACCTCTTCACGTTTGGGATCGACAGCAAGAAACGCGATATCCCAGCGGCTATTTTGCGCATCGTCCACCACTTTTCCTGCCGTGGGGTAAGTGACGAACCGCGGCTGCGTGCCGAGCGCGGTCGCTATTTTACGGGCAATCTCGACGGTAATGCCGCCGGGTGCGCCGTCTGGCAGGGTGTTGGCAAGAACGGCGTTGCCGAGATTAATGGCAAAACGGATTTCTGAATCAGCGGTGACTGACATGCGGTTCCTCCGGGAAGCGGTCGTTTGGATCCTGCTGGCTGGTCTCGAAGTTCAACCGCTGGATTTTACCGGCGACGAAGAGATAGCAGCAGAGGTTCAGGAAGGCGCAGACGCCGACGAAAATCAATGCGCCGTTAAAGGAGCCGGTGTCCTTAATAATGTAGGCGATGATAATCGGCGTGAAGATCCCGGAAATATTGCCAATCATATTAAACAGGCCGCCGCTCAGCCCCACCGCTTCTTTCGGTGAAAAGTCGGAGACCACGCACCAGCCCATCGCGCCGAATCCCTTGCCGAAGAAGGCCAGCGACATGATCGCCACCACAATCCAGGCGGAGTCGACGTAGTTGCAGATCACCATGCTGACGGCCAGCAGCATGCCGATGACGATTGGCGTTTTGCGTGCNGCCGACAGGCTATATCCGCGCTGCAGCATATAGTCGGAGAGCACGCCGCCCAGCAGCGCGCCTGCGCAGCCGCACAGCGCCGGAAGCGAGGCGACAAAGCCCGCTTTTAGAATAGTCATACCGCGGTCATGCACCAGGTAGACCGGGAACCAGGTCAGGAAGAAGTAGGAGAGCACCGTGAAAAAGAACTGCCCCATATAGACGCCCAGCGCCAGTCGGCTGGTCAGCAGTTTTTTGGTGTAGCCTCTGCCGCTGACGTCTCCTTTTTTCGCGGTTTTAAGGTTGGTCAGGCCGCCGCCGGACTGGATGTATTCCAGTTCAGCGTTGTTCACCAGCGGATGGACTTTCGGCGTATCAGCCAGCACACGGCTCATCAGCAGCGATATCAGGATGCCGATGCCGCCCATAAACCAGAATACCGACTCCCAGCCGAAGGTATAGGAGAACCAGCCCATTAGCGGCAGGAACACCACCAGCGCGAAGTATTGTGCGGCGGTNGTAAAGCCCGAGGCTTTACCNCGTTCGCGCGCCGGAAACCAGGCGGCGAGAAAGCGCGAGTTAGCCGGCAGCGTCGGCGCCTCGATCAGCCCCATCATAAAGATAAAGCCAAACATCATGACGCGCGTCACCCAGACGCTGTCGAACGCGGTGCTAAATCCCACCAAAAAAACAAAAAACGACCAGGCGAAAACGCCGGCCACCAGCACCTTTTTCGACCCAAAGCGGTCCAGCAGCCAGCCCCCGGGATATTGTCCCAGCACGTAAGCCCAGGTGAAGGTAGAGATTAGGTAGCCCAGCGCGACAATATCGAGCCCGGCGGCTTTNACCATATCCGTTCCGGCGATAGAAAAAGTAGCGCGATCGCCGTGATTCAGCGCAATACTGAGGAACACCATCAGCAAAATCATATAACGATAGTGCGTCGGTTTATTTTTTCGTGGTGCGGAGTGTAAGGTATCCATTATTTCGGCCTTTTTGCCATTCGATTAATTAAATCGGTAAAGTTCAGCCGGGTTTGCCACAAATAATTTATGACGAACCTGTTCGTTACTTGCCCAGTGGAAGATTTTCGAAAGAATTAATGCGTCGTCTGGCATCTTTTTATTTGCGCTAATCAGGCTGGGGTGCGGCCAGTCGCTGCCCCACAACACGCGTTCTGTCGCTTCACTTAAAAAACTTTTTATAACGGCGGACATATCCGAGACGTCTTCGCGCTGCGACTGGTGATACAGCCCCGAGAGCTTGACCCAGCAGCGTCCCTGATCGATGAGCTCCCACGCCAGCCGCCACGCGGGATGCGCCATCGGTTCCGGTTGCGGCAGACGAAAAACATGGTCGATCACCAGATTGCCTGGCAGTTGCAGCAAACGTTCACGCAGCGACCAGAGCCGATCGGCGCAGGCGTGGATCTGCAAATGCCAGCCGCGCGCCGCCAGCCGATGCGCCAGCGGCAGCATCATCTCCGGCGTGGTGGCGCTGCCGGCGCCGAAGTTAAAGCGCACGCCGGTCACGCCCGCCAGCTCCAACGCGTCCAGTTCAGCCTCGCTGACCCGATCCGTTACCACCGCTTCGCCGCGCGCGCAGTCGCCCGCCTGCGCCAGGGCCGCCAGCAGACAGCGGTTATCGGTGCCGTAGGATGAGGGCTGCACCAGAACATGGCGCTGAAAGCCCAGCCGTTTTTTCAAACGCGAATAGTCGTCAAGCGTCGCGTCCGGTAAATTACGCGTATCGTCCGGCGCGCAGGGAAACCGATGGTCATAAATATGGTGATGACAGTCGCAGCTGTTTTCCGGCAACAGGCTGTCCGGCGAAGATGAAATATCGCTATATTTCACCTCCTCCTTAATAGAGTGGCTATTCACGGCTGGCCTTTATTATTGACGGTTAGAAAAGAGATTACGCCATCAGGCGTTTTAATTTCGCGACGGCGGCTTGCGCACTGCTTAATACCAGACAGGCGGCGGCCGCTTTTATCTCCTCGAAGGCGACTTCCATCGAAAAATGGGCCAAAACGATGGCGTCAACGTGCGGGTTCTGGCGCGCAGCTTCGACCACCAGCCGGTTATGACGCTCAACGTCGCCCGCGCTTAGCGCGTCGCGCGCGCCAGCCACCACCTGCGTTCTCAGCGTCGCCTTCGAGCCCTGCGCGGCGGCGAGCTGGTGAAATTCCGCCTCCATGCTCGGCACGGCGGGCGCAAACGTTGCCAGCATCAGAATGTCGTTGCCCTGCGCCAGCGCCGCTTCAAACATCGCTTCGTTGGGCTTCAGCACGGGCAGCGCGTGTCGCTGCGCGCTGGCGTCGATCGCCTCGCCCAGCGCCGAGCAGGTAAACAGGATCGCGGCGGCATGCATCGAGAGCGCATAGTCGACCAGCGCGTCGATACGCTGGTAAAACTCAGGGGTCAGCGCTGCGACCTTGCCGCGATCGCCGCTTAGCGCGTCATCCAGCAGGTTGGCGACTTCCGCCTCGGGCCACTGCCGCGCGAAGGTATCGTTGACCGGCGCCACCGCCAGCGGCGTCGCGTGGATCAACACAATGCGTTGGCTCATGATGTTCTCCATGAAAACAGGCTGCCGCCCGTGCAGCAGCCTGACGTCAGCCGTTACGCGTGAATAGCCGCAGCCACACGCTCCGCAAAGGCTTTGGTGCCGCAGCTGCCGCCCAGATCCGGCGTGCGCGTTTCGGGATTTTCCAGCACTTCGTCGATGGCGCGGTTAATCTCCTGCGCTGCTTTCAGGAAGGTCGGCTGGTTATGCTTTTCTGCATACCATGCCAGCATCATCGCCGCTGACAGGATCATCGACACCGGGTTGGCCTTGTCCTGATTCTGGATATCCGGCGCAGAGCCGTGCTGAGCCTGCGCGCAGCAGTGGGTATCGCTGGCCATGATAGAGCCTGCCAGACCCAGGCTGCCTGACAGCTCGCTCGCCAGGTCGCTGATGATGTCGCCGTAGAAGTTAGTGGCGACCAGCACGTCGAAACGCTCCGGGTTACGCACCAGATGCGCGGTTGAGGCGTCGACCAGCAGATCGTCCAGCTCCACTTCCGGGAACTCTTTGGCGACGTCGCGCACCGCTTCCAGGAAGAGCCCGTCAGTCATATGGAAGCTGTTGGCTTTATGGATCGCGGTGACTTTTTTACGGCGCTGCATCGCCAGCTCAAATGCCTTGCGCGCGATGCGCTCAGAGCAGTGGCGGGTAATTTTACGCGTTGAAAGCGCCATGTCCGGGCTCGGCATCACTTCGCCCCAGCCGCGCGTCATGTTGCGATCCGGATAAAAGCCTTCGGTCGCCTCACGCATGATCACCAGGTCCATGGTTTTACCCTCTTTCATATTCGAGGTCAGGAACGGGCGGGTACGCGCCGGGCGCACGTTGGCGTAGAGGTCAAGGCCGATGCGGAAACCGGCGGAGACGTTGCGTCCGCCCTTTTCCGGCGCCGGATAGTCGGCGTGCGACTGAGTGCCGAGAATAATGCCGTCGTAGGTTTTCGCTTTTTCCAGCGACTCCTGACGCAGCGTGGTGCCGTGCAGTTCCAGGCTTTTAAAGCCGACATCTTCATAGTCAAACTCAAAACCCAGGCCGTAGGCTTTGTCCAGTGAGTTCAGCACGGTTACCGCAGCTGAGGTGATTTCAGGACCGATGCCGTCACAAGGCAGAACCAGAATACGCATATACACTCCAATAGTGGGTCAGTTTAGATTGCATTTTTATACCAATAAATGCACTAGAGGCAAGGTGATTGAGATCACATTTATCACACAAAAAAATCACATATGTGCAAGACTGTTAGATTTCAGTCAGTTAGCAGCACCAGAATCGCCAGACGACTTGTCTCTTTTCATCTCTATTCATTACCTGACTTAACGCAATCAGTAATCACCCAAGCTCAGGCTTAAATTTGTGATCTTAACCACAAATTAACATTGATGTCTTTTGCATTTATAAATATATAAAAGCAGTATGTGTCCATTCATTGCGCACGAAGGGAAAAAGTATGATCAGGTTAGGCGTTATTGCCGATGACTTTACCGGCGCCACGGATATCGCCAGCTTTATGGTGAGCGCCGGCTGGAAAGTGGTGATGTTTAACGGCGTGCCTGAGGAGGCATTCGCCTCTGAAGGCGTGGACGCGATCGTCATCGCGCTCAAGAGCCGCTCGATTGCGGTAGAGGATGCGGTGAGCCAGTCGCTGGCCGCATCCGACTGGCTTAAGGCGCAAGGCTGCCAGCGTCAGCTGTTTAAATACTGTTCGACGTTTGACTCTACCGCGCAGGGCAACATTGGGCCAGTGACCGACGCGCTGATGAAAAATCTCCACGCTGATATGACGCTGGTGTGCCCGGCGGTGCCGGACAACGGCCGCACCATTGTGCACGGCCATTTATTCGTTAAAGGCGAGCTGCTCAATGAAAGCGGCATGCAACACCATCCGGTAACGCCGATGAAAGCGTCGTCGCTGAAAAAGCTGATGGAGGCGCAGTCAAGCGGCCTGTGCGGCAATATCACCCTCGATACGGTAAAAAACCATCCGGATCAGATTCAGGCTCAGCTGGCTGCGCTGCAGAGGAGTCAGGCTCGCTATGTGATTTTCGACGTGCTTGATAACGCCGATCTGCTGACCGTGGCGCGCGCCACCGCAGCGTTTCCGCTGGTGACGGGAGCCGCCGGGCTGGGCTACGCCATCGCGGCGGTCGATACGCAGCAGCAGCGCGGCACGGGCAGCGGCATGACTATTGAGGCAGCGGGCTACAGCGTGGTGCTGTCGGGCAGTTGCTCTTCCATGACCAATCAGCAGGTCGACTTCTACCAGCAGCGCGCCGCTTCGCTGGCGCTGGACGTCGAAAAAATCCTTCACGATGCGGCCTATTTGCCCGTCGTGGCGGAGTGGGTACGCCAGCACGCTGAGGACGCCCTCGCCCCGCTGGTATGCCACGCAGCCGCCGCAGATCATCGCGCTGATTCAGGAAAAGTACGGCGCCGCGCGGGTGAGCGAAAAGATTGAAGGGTTTTTCGCCGCGCTGGCGCAGACGCTGAGCCAGCAGGGCTTTAACAAGTTTATTGTCGCGGGCGGCGAAACCTCCGGCGCCGTCACACAGGGACTGAATATTCGCGGCATGGTGATCGGCGACGCCGTCGCCCCTGGCGTGCCCTGGACGCAGGTTCTTGATGAGCGGAAATGGGTAATCCTCAAATCCGGCAACTTTGGCAACAGCGATTTCTTCCTGAAAGCACAGGAGCCTTTCCATGAGTGAATCTAAACTGCGCCAGGATCTGGTGCGCTACGCCCGCTCAATGTATCAACGCGGCTACAGCAGCGGCGGCGCGGGTAATATCAGCCTGAAGCTGCCAGACGGCAACGTACTGGCGACGCCGACCAACTCCAGCTTCGGCGATCTGGATCCCGACACGCTGAGCAAAGTGACGATGACAGGCGAGCTACTGGCGGGAGAGAAGGCGTCGAAGGAGATCCTGATGCATCTGGCGATCTACCGTCAGCGTCCACAGTGCGGCGGCATCGTGCATCTGCATTCGCCGTGGCTGACCGCCCTCTCCTGCCTGCCTGAACTGGATAAGGAGAATGCGCTGCCGCCGATTACGCCTTACTACGTGATGCGCNTCGGCAAACTGCCGGTGGTGCGCTACCTTCGTCCCGGATCGCCAGTGATTGCCGAAGAGGTCGAAAAGCTCGCCGTCGAGCACAATGCGATGCTGCTGGCGAATCACGGCCCAATTATTTCCGGGAAAAATATTCGCGAAGCGGTATTCAANGCCGAGGAGTTAGAGGAGACCGCGCGGCTCTATTTTATGCTTAAGCCNTTCGGCATGAATACGCTGACGCCGGATAATGTCGCTGAGTTAGACGCCCTTTTTAATATGAAATAACCTTAATGCGCCCGAGCTATTTATAGCTCGGGCTTTCTGTACCTGTAAAAAATAAAAACAGAGTTAATTCGACCATGNCATTGATGCTGATTACCGGGATCGTCATGTTTATCGTGCTGACCTGGTGTTTACTGAAAAATAGTTTTCCGCCGGGCATTCTGTTTATTATCCTGCCTACCCTCGCTGCGCTGGTGTGCGGATTCGGCTTCCGGGAGCTGGGCGACTATGTCGCGCTGGGGCTGAAGTCNGTGGTCGGCACCGCCACGCTGGTGGCCTTCAGCGCCATGTTTTTTACGCTGATGAAAGAGGCGGGCGTATTTGACGTGATCGTGCGGTTTATCCTGCGCTTCGTTACCCCATCGACCTTTTCCGTGCTGCTGGCGACGCTGGTTATCGCCTCCGTTTGTAGCCTTGACGGCAACGCCTACGCCACGCTGCTGGTCACCGTGCCCGCGCTGCTGCCCATCTATGAGAAGATGAACATCAGCCGAAAAACACTGCTGCTGCTGGTGACGGTGGGCGTCGGCGTCACCGGCATCACGCCCTGGGGCGGATCCCTGAACCGCGCCGTCGCGGTCACCCATCTCGATATTCTCGCCGTTTACTACCAGCTGCTGCCGCTGCAAGGCGTGCTGTTTGTGCTGGGCGTCCTGCTCTGCGCCTGGATGACGCGCGTTGAGAACCGCAAAGGATCGGGCATCGCGCCCGAAGCCTTCTATCAAATGCGTCAGGAGATGCTCAACCCGCAGGCGAATCCGCGTCCCTGGCTGCTGAAACTCAACTTTGCGCTGGTGATTGCCACCATTGTGACGCTGGTGGCGGGCTGGGTGGCAGGCAATTATCTGTTTATGATCGCCTTCGCGCTGGCAGTCATGATTAATTATCCCGACGCCAAAAAAGCGCAGCAAAAAATCAAAGAGTACGCGATCACCATATTTCCGGTTATCGTCATTTTTCTGACCATCGGCGTCTTTGTCGGCATACTGCAGAATACTGGCATTATCAAAGTGCTGGTCAGTGAGCTGGCGGCGATATTTCCCGACAGCCTCGGCCCATATCTCTATCTTATTCTGGCGGCCTTTAGCGTGCCGGTGGTGATTTTAATCGGTTCCGACGCCTTCTATTTCGCCCTACTGCCGCTGGCGGTAGGACTGGGACAGAGTTTTAACGTCTCGCCGCTGCACGTCACCATTGCCATGTTGATCACGGAACAGATTGGTTTGCTGCTGAGCCCGGTTATTCCGGCTACCCATCTCGGCCTGAGTCTGCTCAATCTACGCGTGGACGAGCATATTCGCCACTCCATGATCAAGGTCTGGATCCTGAGCGTTAGCGCGCTGCTGGCGGCGATGCTGCTGGGCATCGTGCCGGTATAACGCCATGATCCCGGCAGAACGACATCAACATATTCTCGACGCGCTGGCCGACGAATCCTGCCTTAGCCTTGCGGCGCTGGCGGATCGGCTGCGCGTCTCGGTGATGACCATTCGCCGGGACGTCGCCGAACTTTCCGCCTCCGGCGCGCTGATCGCCGTGCGCGGCGGGGTCAAGTCACTCGCATCCGTCGCGCGCAGCCGCGAGGGCGTGGCGGAGAGCCGTTCGCTGCT
>Ga0058694_1001000_pt1 | contig 11886 bp, 11 predicted proteins | sample AgamicOrSfrz_FD_55041 | JGI IMG/M metagenome (GOLD analysis project Ga0058694, IMG submission 55041) | Agave microbial communities from Guanajuato, Mexico - Or.Sf.rz | ecosystem: Host-associated > Plants > Phyllosphere > Phylloplane/Leaf | place: Guanajuato, Mexico | collected 2012-05-30 | reverse complement strand
GTCAGCGCCTGGCTGAACTGGGCGCCGGGCGACTGGAACCTGCGCGTGCAGAGCACGCAAACCTTTGACGTTTCCGATGCGGACGGCAAGAAAATCAACGGTTATAACACCGTTGACCTGCTGGGAAGCTACGCGCTGCCGGTCGGTAAACTCAGCTTCAGCGTAGAGAACCTGCTGGATAAGGATTACACCACGGTGTGGGGCCAGCGGGCGCCGGGTCTCTATAGCCCAACCTACGGCGACGCGGGACTTTATACCTATAAAGGCCGCGGCCGGACCTTTGGGCTGAACTACTCGGTGCTGTTCTGATGTTAAACGGGCATCTGCGCTGGCAGGTGCCCGTTTTCAGAGAACGACTCAAGCACAGGGATTCTTCTTTTTCCTGAGGGAAGGCTTTGCTCTATTGAGCGGCGCTTCTCGCTTGCCGGGAGTTGTGCTTAGCGTGGGTGTCCGCTCTGGGGTAGAAGCGAGTGTTCATTTAGATATTTTACCCCTCTCTTTCACAAGACCTGGCCATAATACCAGCGCTCCCCTGTGAACCATTCATCGCGATCCTCGCTTCCATATTCTTCGAGTGTAATACCCAATTCTTGCAAATTGGCTGGAAGAATAAGGCCACACTCAGCAGCGAGGCTGCGATCTTTAATCAAAGCAGAAGCACCCTTTTCAGAACGGCTTTCAGTAACGAAGCTTTGGTAATACTCTTCTTAGCGATAAAGGCAGATCGCGGGGCATCCAGTGCCACCTGCCTTGCCGTTGCAAACGTCTGCTCTTCCGCCTTCTCTTCGCTGTGCATGCGGTACGCGCCGAAAGCCACACCGCCAATAAGAGCAATTATCACTAAACTACTGATCCGCCCCAGGATTCCATATGCTCTTGATTGTCCTTTAAGATGTTAAAGTCAGTTCTACGCGGCTTAACGCGGATCGATGAGATCGACCACCAGTGACAGTATCTCATCCATAACGTGTGGCTCAACCGTTGCGGCATAGCTTGCCCTGCGCGCCGTCAGGTCAAGTGAGCGCAGCTGATAGCACAGCGCCACGCCGGTCACTTTCCCGGTGTCCGTGCTGTTGCCGTCCAGATACACGGTCACCCCCTGCGAGCGGGACGCGCCGCCGCCGCTTGTCACCGGCACGCAAACCGCCGTTCCCAGCGCCGCAACCAGTTCCCGCTGCGAGATAACCAGGTAGTAATGCGGACCCTTAAATTCACGCCCTTCCACCGGATCGCCGTTAACGTGCCAGATTTCGCCCTTCTGCGGCACCCTCCTTGAAACCATCAGATAAGCTCCCTACCCTGCGGCACATCACCCAGGTCGTCGGCGACCTCCTCGTTGTAGCCCTGAATTTCCTGCTGATCGATACCGGCCAGCAGCTGCGCCACAGTCCGACGACCGCGCGGCACGCGCGCAACCGGCACAATGTTCACGGATTCGCCCTCTGCGGTCACGTCCAGTTCGATGCCTACCGTCCAGCCAGCTTTTGCAGCAATGTCGCTCGGGATGGTCAGCACGACAGCCCCGCCCTGCTGACGAAGTCTTGTTGATGCCATATGTCCTCCAGTGTGTGACTTAGTAACACACTACCGTACCATAGAGTGACACTAAGTCACACCTGAAAGCCGTTTTTTAATCATCTCGTTGTTCTTATATGGGACCGCCACAGCGGGCGGTTTGTCGCCCGCGCGCTCCTCATTTAGTCAGCAACCACGCACACCAGGCTGCACTCTTCCAGCGCCGGGGGCCTATCCCCGCACGGCGCTTTCAAGCTGGTTAAGCTTGCCGATAAAGGGATCGTTGCCGTTTTCACTNTCTGTTTGCCAGGCCAGGCATTTCAGCGCGGTCAGCATGGCGCTGATGCCTGCGGCCTCGGCCGATATTTCGGCGCTTATGCCCCTGGACAGGATCTGAAAGTGTTTTTACCCTCGAACCCTGGCATAGCAAAACAGGCGCCGTTGCTGATGTAAAAATACTCCCAGCACCCGCCCGCGTAGTCCCGGCTGTGAGAACGCATCCAGTGGGTCAGTAAAAGCGGAGCTTTCGGTGCCAGATGACTAATAAAGCCCTCAGCGCAGACCTGCAGGCACCAGCTGCGCACTGACGGGATTTTCCCCTGATGATTCTTTAGATTCTCAAGCCGTGATGTTGATGTTCTGCTGTGACATGTTGTTTCTCCCGTGTGGTTTGAGTGAGGTTTCTCTGAGTTTTTCGCCGTGAGGATTGAATAGACGCGCGTGCATCAGGCTGAACGCATGGGAAAACGGCAAAGCCGCAGTCCGTAGGGACCGGATGGCTCGCGACCCTGCGTGAAGACGACGCCCGAGTGCCAGGTTTCAGCACAGCGAAGGGGCTCAGGGGAACAAAACACAGCGCGGGAGGATGAATAGAGCACGGCCCCGGAACGGCACATCACGGTGCCGGGCTGGTCCGCAGCGGCCACGACCTTTTGTGGCCAGTGAGCGCTGGCGCCAGCCGACTCCAGGGGTTGACCTGGCGATTGCCATCAGACCCTGGCCGTCAGGGCTGCAACGCGTTGCGGTCCGGCAGAGCCTGGCGGAGTTGCCCAGCTTGCTGCAGACAATAGCGCTTTATCCGGCTAATTATTGCGCATGCTGATAATCGCAGAAATTATCACAAGAGCATTTCCAGTATAAAATTTTAAACAAATGCGCAAACTAACGATAACAAGACCATTTATTGCACATTTATAGCATATGAGAGCGTAATCACAGTTGTTTCTACTATAAATCGCTACCTTACTGCCAGCAAAATCGACAGGCAAAGACCTGTCGACAGCGGTGATGGTTTTTATGAACTCGTAATGGTGAAAAGTATTTGGTGAATTATCCAGCGCTGTGCCCTGTGGTAATGAACGCAATAAATAACCAAGCGAATGCCAGGCATCCCCGCAAGTAACAACTGATTTTACCGCAAGCGTTGTCTGGACAGGACGTTTGACGGTTCAACCTCATTTTTCCTTTAAATTTTAAAAAACTTGTTCGCTTCGGAGATATTTATGGACACTATACCGACCGTCACAATTGCCTCTTCGGCCTCGGACTCCAGTACCTGGCGTAAAACGGATACCATGTGGATGCTGGGCCTGTACGGTACCGCCATTGGCGCAGGCGTCCTGTTCCTGCCAATCAACGCCGGCATCGGCGGTTTAATTCCTTTGATCATCATGGCCATCATCGCTTTCCCGATGACCTTCTTTGCTCACCGCGGCCTGAGCCGTTTCGTTCTGTCCGGCAAAAATTCCGGTGAAGACATCACCGCCGTAGTAGAAGAGCACTTCGGCATCACCGCCGGTAAACTGATTACACTGCTGTACTTCTTCGCCATCTACCCGATTCTGTTGGTTTACAGCGTGGCGATCACCAACACCGTCGACAGCTTCATTACCCATCAGTTGGGTATGACGTCGCCGCCGCGCGCCATTCTGTCGCTGATCCTGATCGTTGGCCTGATGACTATCGTACGCTTCGGTGAGCAGGCCATCGTGAAAACTATGAGCATCCTGGTATTCCCGTTCGTCGCGGTGCTTATGTTGCTGGCCGTGTACCTGATCCCTAACTGGACCAGCGCCATCTTTGAAAACGTTTCGCTGTCCGGCAGCGGTGCCGGTATGGGTCACGGCCTGATCATGACCCTGTGGCTGGCGATTCCGGTGATGGTGTTCTCCTTCAATCACTCGCCGATCATTTCCTCTTTCACTGTCGCCAAACGCGAAGAATACGGCGCAGATGCCGAAAAGAAATGCTCCCGCATCCTGGCTTATGCAAACATCATGATGGTTCTGACCGTGATGTTCTTCGTGTTCAGCTGCGTGCTGAGCCTGACGCCAGAAAACCTTGCGGAAGCCAAGGCGCAGAATATTTCGATTCTGTCTTACCTGGCTAACCACTTTAACAACCCGATGATCGCGTATATCGCGCCGGTTATCGCGTTCGTCGCCATCACCAAATCGTTCCTTGGTCATTACCTGGGCGCCCGTGAAGGTTTCAACGGTCTGGTTGCAAAATCGATGAAGAGCCGCGGCAAGACAGTCAGTACCGCCAGGCTGAACCGCATGACCGCTATCTTCATGCTGGTGACCACCTGGATCGTCGCCACCCTGAACCCAAGCATCCTGGGCATGATCGAAACCCTTGGTGGCCCAATCATCGCCATGCTGCTGTTCCTGATGCCGATGTATGCCATCCGTAAAGTACCTGCTATGCGCAAGTACAGCGGCCACATCAGCAACGTGTTCGTGGTTGTAATGGGTCTGATTGCTATCTCTGCTATCATGTTCAGCCTGATCAGCTAATCACGCCCGGCCGGCACCGCTACGCGCCGGCCTTCCCGTGCTCCCCCCATTCCCCGTATTCACCGCCTGAAACTTGAAGAAGGAGGCGAGATAATGGTCAGCGTTTTCGATATTTTCAAAATTGGTATCGGCCCATCCAGCTCCCATACCGTTGGCCCGATGAAAGCCGGCAAACAGTTCGTCGACGAGCTGATCGCTAACCAGCAGTTGCAGATCACCACCCGTCTGGTGGTCGACGTGTACGGTTCGCTGTCGTTGACCGGTAAAGGTCACCACACCGATATCGCCATCATCATGGGCCTGGCCGGCAACCTGCCACACAACGTAGACATCGACAGCATTCCGGCCTTTATCCGCGATGTCGAACAACGCGGCCGCCTGTCGCTTGCAAACGGCCACCACGACGTGGATTTCCCGCTGCAGGGTGGCATGAATTTTCACAGCGACAACCTGCCGCTGCATGAAAACGGCATGCGTATCAGCGCCTTTGCCGGCGAACGCCTGTTGTACAGCAAAACTTATTACTCGATCGGCGGCGGTTTTATCGTCGACGAAGAACACTTCGGTCTGTCCGCCGAACGCACTACGCCGGTACCCTACCCGTTCAAATCAGCGCACGATCTGCAGCAGCATTGTAAAGACACCGGGCTGTCATTGTCCGGCCTGGTGATGCAGAACGAGCTGTCGTTGCGAAGCAAAGCGGATATCGATGCGCATTTCGCCGACGTCTGGCAGGTAATGTGCGCTGGTATCGAGCGCGGCATCAATACCGAAGGTCTGCTGCCCGGTCCGATGAAAGTGCCGCGCCGCGCCGCAGCGTTGCGCCGCGTTCTGGTGACCCGTGACAGGAACACTATCGACCCAATGAGCGTGGTCGACTGGATCAACATGTTCGCGCTGGCGGTCAACGAAGAGAACGCCGCAGGTGGTCGCGTAGTCACTGCCCCGACCAACGGCGCGTGTGGCATCATCCCTGCGGTGCTGGCCTACTACGACAAGTTCATCCGTCCGGTGAACGCTAATTCCTACACCCGTTATTTTCTGGCGTCCGGCGTGATTGGTGCGCTGTACAAGATGAACGCCTCGATCTCCGGCGCCGAAGTGGGCTGTCAGGGTGAAGTAGGCGTAGCCTGTTCGATGGCGGCGGCGGGGTTAACCGAGTTGTTAGGCGGCAGCCCGGCGCAGGTGTGCATCGCGGCGGAGATCGCCATGGAGCACCATTTGGGGCTGACCTGCGATCCGCTCGCCGGCCAGGTTCAGGTGCCATGCATCGAGCGCAACGCCATTTCCGCCGTTAAAGCGGTCAACGCCGCCCGTATGGCGATGCGCCGCACAAGCGAACCGCGAGTTTGTCTGGATAAGGTGATCGAAACCATGTACGAGACTGGCAAAGACATGAACGCCAAATACCGCGAAACCTCACAGGGTGGGCTGGCTATCAAGGTCGTGGCCTGCAACTGATTTCAGGGTCACCTGCCCTAACCCTGAATGAGGGATTTTGCGAAGGTTTCTTCAAAACTTTCCGTTCGAGCTGCTGAGCGATTTGGCTGATTAATGCCGAATCTGCGCCAGGTCCTCAGCAGAGAGGCCGGTCATTTTCATGACGGTATCGCGGCTCCGCATCGGTATTGCCGGCATACACGGTTATAAAACAACAGCATGTCGTTACTCATACCGATGAATCATTAACACTGGCTTTTATGCGCTGACGGAACAATGGTTGAGCCAAACCATAACGGACTGGCCGGACAGATTGAACTACAGATATAAGCTGGGATTTCTGCGAACGTGCCGCTATCGGTCCGTGAGCATGCCCGGCGCAGATGGGCAGTGGTCTGGCCGAGGGGATGTTTAATGAAAGTTTCTAACTTATCCAGGCCACTGCACATCCATTCATCCAGCCACCAGAGATGCTCAGTCATGTCTCATACAGGTGAGCTAACGAAAATTAAGGCAGACATGCAGCGCTCGTCCAGCTTCAAATACCGCATTTTTCATTTCATAAGCTAAACATACGTTCAATCTCCAGCCAGCTCTCTACCCGACGAAAACCTGTGACATGTTTGTTATGAGGTGCGGAAAATAAGAGACCTTCTCCTCTGAAATGCTCAAAGTGGCGTGCATTATCATCAATCAGATAATCAGCATTCAGGATGCTTTTATTACTGCAGAAGACGGTATTCATTGGGCTGATAAAGGAGAAATGTTCGGCCAGCCATTGAAACTTGGTTCCGAACGTACTTGCTGGATGGTTAATCCTTCCAGATCGGACAGACTGATTCGCGTAGTAAAACGCCTGTTGAAACCTGGGATTAGCTTAGTGTTAAAGTCAGCAATGACCTCATCCATATCAATCGCAATTCTCTTCATTGAATATCCTCTGGTTTCAGATTCGCAACGAGAAAAACAGGGTGATGGAAATAACTCGCCAGATGCTTATCAGATAGCAATTTACTGCGGTTTTACATCGTGGACACCAGAACGATTAGCGTTTCCCCATTCGCAAAGAGGTTGCAACGCCTGCGCCAGCGTACGTCCAAATTCAGTGATGCTGTATTCAACCCTGGGCGGCACCTCCTGGAAATCGTGCCTTACCAGGATGCCATCTTCAGTTAAAGCCTTAAGTTGCTGAATTAAAACTTTTTCACTGATTCCCACCGTCAGGCGCTTGAGTTCGCCAAAGCGACGCGGACCAAACTGTAGATGAAACAAAAGAACAGGTTTCCATTTCCCGCCAATATAACGCAGGACGACATCAAGGCCGCAAACCGGATTCATCACTTTCTCCTTACACATACCTTTTGGTAGGTACTATCGCATAAGAAAGTATAGGGTTACTATCTTTTTCTACTTCGCAATCGGGATACAAACATGGGCAAGCTGGCAGGAAAAGTTGTGGTCATCACTGGCGCTAACAGCGGTATCGGACTGGCATCGGCTAAGCGTTTTGCTGCAGAGGGAGCGCAAGTCTTTATGACGGGGCGCCGTGCAAGCGAACTCGAAAAAGCGGTTTCTGAAGTGGGGCATAATGCGGTCGGAATACCCAGTGATGTCTCGAAAACAGAGGATCTGGAGGCGTTGTTTGAGCAAGTTCAGCGGCAGGCCGGGCATATTGACGTACTCTTCGCCAATGCTGGCGGCGGAGATTTCGCCTCTTTAGCGGAGATAACCGAAGAACATTACTACCGAATCTTTGATACCAATGTTAAAGGCACGCTGTTCACCGTACAAAAAGCGCTGCATCTGCTGAAAGAGGGCGCCTCTGTCATCCTGACCGGTTCGACCAGTGCCACTACCGGCGTGCCGGCATTTAGCGTCTACAGCGCCAGCAAAGCTGCCGTGCGCAACTTTGCCCGGGCATGGATCCTTGAACTGGCGCCGAGAAAGATTCGGGTCAATATTCTGGTGCCGGGCGCAACGTCAACACCGGGCTGGCATGGCCTCGCGCCTGACGAGCAATTTAACAGTGAAATGATCCGCGCCGTTGAATCCACAACGCCTCTGGGCCGGCTGGCTGAACCGTCTGAAGTGGCCGCCGCGGCATTGTTCCTGGCATCAGACGACAGCAGTTTCGTCAACGGAAGCGAATTGTTTGTTGACGGTGGCTCAGCACAAATCTAGCGATAGCCTGCAATTTATTCGGCTTTTAGGAGGCTCGNCGCNGNCGGGCTTCTGTCACTGAAAAATATTCGACCATTTTCTGCTCATCAACTCTGGATGCAGCTTTGTGCCGCGCCGTCCGCTTTTTATTTACAGNGATACAGCTAGCTGGCTGACAGAGAGCCGATAAGCAGCCGCATCCATNACAAAAACTCAAATAACATATCCAGAAAGGCGCGTACGGCGGGATTTAAGCGGCGGCTTTCGGGCCAGAGNACGGTCAGGTTGTGNCGNNCTACGGCAAATTCAGCCAGCACCGGCGCTAACGCTCCCCGCTCTACCCANGAGGCCGCCATAAAACTTGACGCCATGCCTATGCCAGCACCTGCGGCGATGGTTGTCAGCNCGCCTTCGCTTGCATCTATAACCACCGCCGAGGGCGGCAGAATATCGACTTCNCGATCTGCAATGTTGAAGGGCCAGCGGAACAGCTGTCCGGTGCTTTTATACCGCAGGTTAACGGTTTCGTGATCGACCAGCTCATCAGGATGACGAGGTACGCCGCGCCTGCTCAGATAGTCGGGTGACGCATAGCAGCCAAGCTGATAAGGCGAAAGCCGACGCGACAAAAGCCGCGAGTCGGGCGGATCGCCAATGCGTATCGCGATATCAATGCCCTCTTCGATGAAATCCACATGCTCGTCGCTCAGCCGCAGCTCAATCTTTACCGCAGGCTGNCGCTGACGAAACAGCCCCAGCAGGGGCGCCAGCATATNCGCGCCCACCGCNAGCGAGGCGGCTATGCGCAGGGTGCCGCCAGGCTCAGCGCGCGCCTGCTTTGCCAGCTGCTCAATTTCCTCGGCGTCATGCAACAGGCGCAGCACNCGNTCATGCAGAGCCCGGCCTTCAGGCGTAAGNGTTAGCGACCGCGTGGTTCGCGTAAACAGCGCGATACCGAGCTGCCCCTCCAGCCGCTGNATGCTTTTACTGATCGCGGAAGGCGATACNGAGAGACTCCGGGCAGCCGCGGTATAGCTTCCCAGCGAGCCGGCGCGGGCGAAGGCGATCAGCCCCGTCAGCCGTTCAAAACCGATTTGTTCTTTCATGGCATAAGTAAAGCGAAATGGAGCCTTATTATCAACCTGCCGTCACTGTCGTAACCTTTCGCTATTGAATCTGTATAAGAGGTGAGCATGATGAGCGAAATGATGAAAGCCGTGCGGCTGCACGAGTTTGGCGGGCCTGACGTCCTGCGTTACGAAGAGGCGCCCCGGCCGACGCCTGGCCCGGGCGAAGCGCTGGTGCGCGTACATGCGGTAAGCATTAACCCGCCGGATCTCTATCTGCGGGACGGCTATCGCACGCTGCCGCCTGAATGGCGGCCCCGCGTCACCTTTCCGCTCATCCCCGGCACCGATATCTCCGGCGTCGTTGCGGCAGTTCATAAGGATACGTGCGGCTTTCGCGTCGGCGACGAAGTCTATGCCATGGTGAGGTTTCCGGCAGACCTGATGAAAGGCAGCGGCGCCTGCGCGGAGTACGTTAGCGTTCCTGTTGAGGAACTGGCGCGAAAACCTCGCACGCTGGATCATGTTCACGCCGCCGGCGCGCCCATGTCGCTTCTCACCGCCTGGCAGTTTCTGGTTGAAACCGGCCATGATGCCCCTAACCCTTTCCAGACCTTTCAGCATCAGCCTGTTGCGCTGCAGGACAAAAGGATTTTGGTTAACGGCGCAGGCGGCGGCGTAGGCCATCTCGCCGTTCAGGTCGCCAGATGGAAAGGCGCGCGGGTCATCGCCGTGGCTTCGGGTAAACACGAGGCGCTGTTACGCGGGCTGGGCGCCGAAGCCTTTATTGACTATCGTCAGCAGGCCGCCGAAACCGCCGTGCAGCCTGTCGACCTGGTGATTGATGCCGTGGGCGGACCGAATATGGAGCGTTTTCTGGATGTCATCAAACCTGGCGGGGCGCTTTATCTGGTTAATCCGCTGGGGTTCGCCGGGCATCAGGAAGCCGCCAGACGCGGAATAACGGTGTCATCAACTCAGGTTCGTTCAAGCGGAAGGCAGCTTGAAGAAGCGGGTCGCTTACTGGAAAGCGGCGCACTGCGCGTGGTGACAGACAGCACNTACCCNCTTTCAGACGCCGCGGCAGCGCATAAACGGGCGGCTCANGGCGGNATTCAGGGCAAGATCGTTTTGATTGTTGACTGACGCTGTCAGAGATAGCGGCCAGCAGGAGCAGCGGCTGCCACTAACAGATACCGTGGCAGTCGCTCAGGATTAACCCACTTCGTGCATCAGCGCNACCGCATCGTCTCCCGCCGGAATACGCAGCGGCGCNCCAGGATCGGTGGCGGCACGCCATATCGCTTCCGCAACGTCAATCGCTTTGGTGGTGGGTTGCGGCTGCTGCATACCGGTAAACACGCGGTCCATCAGCGGTTGATAGGGTTCAGGCTGGGTGTTCTCCATGCGTGACCTGGCGTTTTTGCCGAAGTCCGTGGTCGGAGCCAGGCCCGGCAAAACCAGACGCACGTTGATGTTGAAGGGCTGTAACTCCAGCGCCAGCGATTCCGTAAAGGCATTCACCGCTGCCTTACTTGCCGTATAAACAGCCAGCAAGGGCAGAGATTTAAGCGTCACGGTAGAGGTGACGTTAATCACCGTGCCGCTCTGCTTCGCGCGAAACTGCGGCAGTACAGCCTGCGTCATCGCGATGGTGCCGAGCGTATTGGTCTCGAACACCTCGCGCACCGTGGACATCTCCATGCCTTCCAGCGCGGCGAGCACGCCTATCCCGGCATTGTTCACCAGAACATCAATCTCGCCTGCCTCTGCGATAGCCTGCCTGATGCTGGCCTCATTGCTGACATCCAGCGGCAACAGACGCAGATTATCGGCATCCGGAAACAGGTCGGCTCGTGGATTACGCATCGTGGCGATCACCTTCCAGCCGCGCTCAAGGAAATAGCGCGCCGTCTCATGGCCAAAGCCTGAAGAACAACCAGTGATTAAGATCGTTTTCATAATTTACTCCTGCCTGGTATTGGGGTAGGCGATTACTATATAGTCAGCTTTGTGTACGCACTACAATGCTGCGTCCAGTATTCATTCGCAGGAGTCCAAATGATCGATCCCTTAGCTGAAATCGTCTCGCTACTGCAGCCGCAAGCGGCGTTCTCTAAGCGCGTGTGCGCCAATGGTCGCTGGCGCGTACAGCGCAGTGAAACCGGTCAGCCGTTCTATTGCCTGATGCTGGAAGGTGGCAGTCAGCTGATGATGAAAGGAAACCCGCCAATTACCCTGGAGCCAGGGGATTTTGTGCTCATCCCCGCCGCGCTGGAATTTTCTATGAGTAGCATCGAACCGCCTGCAGCCGATGCGCCGGAAACCCTGCCGCAAATGCTCGCGCCCGGTGAATTCTGGATAGGCGATCCAGANCACTCCGCCGATGTGCAGACCCTGATTGGCTATTGCCACTTCGACGCGCCCGATGCGGGGCTGATCGTCTCGCTGCTGCCGCAGGTGATTCATGTTCGCGGTGAATCGCGGCTGACGCTGCTGGTGCAGCTGGTGATGGACGAATGCCGCGCACAACGTTCGGCGCGTGATATCGTTCTGGAACGATTGCTGGAGCTGTTATTGATTGAGGCGCTACGATCGATACTGCTCGGCAGCGCCTGCCCCGGCGTGATGAGTGGGCTGGCCGATGAACGTGTGGCAGCGGCAATCCGCGCCATTCACGCCAGGCCAGAGCATAGCTGGACGGGCGCCGAACTGGCCAAAGCAGCGGCGCTGTCACGTTCCGCGTTCTTTGTGCGCTTCCGTGAAACGGTTGGCGTGGCGCCGATGGACTATCTGCTGACCTGGCGCATGGCGCTGGCGAAAAAACTGTTACGCGGTAAAAATATGGCGGTGGCCGAAGTAGCCGAGCGCGTCGGCTATCGCTCTGCCAGCGCGTTCAGCGTTGC
>Ga0058694_1000999_pt1 | contig 11891 bp, 14 predicted proteins | sample AgamicOrSfrz_FD_55041 | JGI IMG/M metagenome (GOLD analysis project Ga0058694, IMG submission 55041) | Agave microbial communities from Guanajuato, Mexico - Or.Sf.rz | ecosystem: Host-associated > Plants > Phyllosphere > Phylloplane/Leaf | place: Guanajuato, Mexico | collected 2012-05-30 | reverse complement strand
CACGCCGCCATGGTTGCCTCGCGATCGCCGGGATGCACTGCATCCAGCCATCCGAAGCCGAGGCTGTCCTGCTCCGAAATGCCGCTGTATTCGATCCACTGCGGACTGCCCCACGTGCGCTCGCCGGTAATGAGGCAGGTGAACACCAGTTGCGGTATNTGCGTCGCAAGCATGCGGTAGCGCTCTTCGCTCTCGTGCAGCGAGACGGCATGTTTGCGNGTCTCGGCTGCNATCCGAAGCCGTTCGACCGCGGCGGCGAGCAGGTTCGCATACGAGCGCAGGAATTCNGTGTCGAGGTCGTTGAAGTCGCGCGGNGTGCGACTGTCGACTTGCAACACGCCGTATGCAGGCCGTTCTTTTCCGCCGAGAATCACGACGTTGATCAGCGCCTTCACGCCCGCGTCGACGATGAACTGCGAATAACGAAAGCGCTTTTCAGCAGCGATGTCGGGCGAAATTGCGGGCTTGCCCGTTTGCAGCGCATAACCTTCCGACGAGCCGCGTTCGGCTCGCGCCGTGGCATGGCCCACGACGCCCGGCGGCCAGCCCACGCCGGCGCGCACGAGAAGCGTAATTCGATCGGCCTGCAATTCCATGACTTTGGCCATGTCGGCTTGCAGCGCTTGAGCGACGAGACGGCATGCTTCGCACAATATTTCGTCGAGGTCATCGGAGCGAAGCGCAAGCTCGCCGAATTCCGCCAGAATCGCTTGCTGGTTGAAGAGAATGGCTTCGCGGTCCGCTGTGCTCACGGCAAGATCCCCTGCTTGCAATAGTGAAGAAAGTGAGCCATCCCAACTAAAGGAGGCTCTTTGAATGAAACTGTCGAGCCAGATTCATTCCTGCTATGCCGAGACACAAGCTACGTTGTGCATTGCGGCGGCAGAACACGCGTAAAGGACCGGGCGCCCGCGAGGAACGCGCGATGCTGAATTAGCGGGACCGCATGCCAACCAAGGAGAGGCACATGGCGACGTCTAATTCAAGTTCGAACGGCGGTCCCATCCGCAAATTCATCGATGTCCAGAAGGCGCTGAAGGGCGCTTCGTATCCCGCCGACAAAGCAAGCCTGCTGGACACCGCAAAGGGCAATGGCGCCGACGACGAGGTGCTCGATGCACTCGAACGCTTGCCGGATCAGGAGTACGGCAGCCCCGCCGAGGTATCGAAAGGAGTGGGCGACGAATAGCGCCCGGAAGACCAACCCGGGCGCGCGACGCGCGGAGGCCGCTGTCTCCGCTGTCAAATGTGCAAGCGTCCGGGAAGTAAATACACGTGGCTCGCGCGTCCTTGTTAAGGCATTGCCATGGAATCTCCGGCGGGCGTTCCAGGCGTGTGGTGATCATCGTTGCTCTGGCTCGTCGAGCATCACCGACAGCGTGCCCGAATCGTTCTGGATCCCTGCATCGAGATTGATCGCCCCTGGCGTTTCTTTTTCGATTGCGCGCAGCAGGCGCGGCGTAAACGATGCGCCGAAGCGTCCAATCATCGCCTCGCGCGCCATATCGTCTGCGTAGGCGAGGTTGCGTAGCTCATCGAGCGGCAATCCGACGAAGAGGTTCAACGGATACGGCGGCGCTTCTGGGTCCTCCGATGCCGCGTCCGACGCTGGGGCACGGATGCGCAGTCCCGGTTGCAGATGCGTCTCGAATTCGGCGGTGACTTCATAATTCGGTGCGAAGTTGAGCGACGTCTTCGCCTCGCTCTCGAGAAACGGCGCGACGCCGTCAAGGCGCGCAAGTTCTTCGTCGCTAAGCAGCATGATCCGGTTCTCCCTGGGTTTGACGGAGTGCAGTGTGCGATATGTGGTCCATGTAACGGGAGTTGCAGCAAACCGCTTGCCGCCCCGCGTGGAATGATTTATTAGTTTCACCAGGCACAGTCGATGCTGCGCCGTTCTGCTATCGAGGAGTCATGCCGCGCTTCGCGCAACGACGAATCGAAACCGAACGGGTGCCACCATGCATTGCAATCCGAAGAGCGCGTTACTCGCCATATCCATTGCGGCGCTGGCCGTAGGTGCGTCTGGCTGCAAGAAAGAGGACAACACCAGCAAGGACACGATGAGTTCCGCAAGCAGCGGCGTGATGAGCAATTCGGCGGGCGCGAACGGAACCAGTGGCCAAAGCGACGCCGCGAAGCGTGCGAGCGAGAGCGCGGCTGCGGGCGGCACGAGTCAACCCAGCAGCGCGGCGCCTGCTTCGTCCGCCAGCCAATAGTATGCGCGCGGCTGAGTGGATGCGCGGTTCGATCCGCGGTCATTCAAGTTGCGTTTGCTGAGCCTGCAAGGGGATGTCATGAGCGAATCTTTGCATCGACCGTCATTCGGCGCGGCGCTCTATTACAAAGATCCGTTAGCCGCTCTTGAGTGGCTCGAACGGGCTTTCGGCTTCACCCGGCAACTCGTGATTACCGACGACGCCGGGCAACTCGCACATTCCGAAATGCGTTACGGCGACAGCTACGTGATGATCAGCCGTGAATGGTCGGCAGACTCCGTGAGCCCGGTTACTGTGAGCGGGAAAAATACACAGTCAGTGCATGTGCAACTGAGCGACGGTATCGACCAACATTGCGCTCGCGCGCGTGCGGCGGGCGCGGTCATTACCCGCGAGCCCGCGGATCAGTTTTACGGCGACCGCGTTTATGCTGCGCGGGACCCGGAGGGGCATATCTGGAGTTTCGGGCAGACCGTGCGCGCTGTATCGCGGGAAGAAGCTGAACGCGCGAGCGGGCTGAATATCGAAGGCTGGATCTAGCGGTGCATGCGGGGGAGCAAACGCGGGGCGGCAGCCCCGCGCGATTCGCGCAGAGGAACGCACAGAAAGTAAGCTGAAAGCACTTACTCAATGAATGCGCGAGCGGCTGTTGACGAGTCGCCACAACGCGCTTGCGATCAGCGATCCGACGCCGAGCGCGACGCCTAGCAGCACGATGGAACTCATGTGATCGCGTACGAGCGGCACGTTGCCGAACAGATAGCCGGCCGCGACGAGAGAGCCGATCCACAGTGCGGCGCCCGCGGTCACGAACGACACGAATCGCGCAAACGTCATGCGCGAAACGCCGGCCGCGAACGGCGCGAAAGTACGCACTACGGCAATGAATGGCGATAACAGAAAGGTTAATCCGCCGCGAGCTTCGTAGAACGCATGCGCACGGCGCAGCGCATTCTTGTCGAGCCAGCGGTAATCGGCCGTATAAACCTTTTCACCGATCGCGCGCCCAATTGCATAGTCGACGATGCTTCCCGCCACAGTGGCCGCGAATAGCACTGACATCACGAGCCAGACGTTCAACGCACCGGTGGCTGACAGCCCGCCGCAAATGAAAATGAGCGGATCGCCCGGCAGGAAAAATAACGGCAGAAAGCCGATTTCAACGAACACGATGATGAACAGCATCGCGTACACGGCTGTACCGTATTGGACGATCAGGCTGCTCAGGTGCTGATCGAAATGCAGAGCGATCTGCAGCATTTGCATGAGTTGCATGCTGGCCTCAGGTTGTCGGATGTTCAGCAGTGTAGTCCGGCGGCCGCGCGGATACTTGTGTATTTGGCCGCGTGGATGTCAATATCGCGTGTCGCATCCGTGAACGGGCCGAACATCAACCGTCAAAAAACACCATGCAACAGTTAGCCGATGTGACTTTCCGTCTTGCCGCGCCCGGCGATGCCGAAACGGTTCGCACAATCGAATTTGAGGCAAGCTTGCGCTTTGTCAGCGTCGGCATGTCGGGCATTGCCGATGCGCCGCCAATGAGTCTCGCTTTCGTGGAGCGGAAGATCGCGGCGCAGGAGCTGATCGTGGCGGTGAATGCCGAGGGAACATGCGTCGGATTCGTGATGTTCGAGCCGCAGCCCGCGCGTATCTACATCCAGGAGCTCGATGTACTGACATCGCATGCCGGTCGACGCATCGGCGCGGCGCTGATCGAGCAGGTTGCGCAACTCGCGCGCTCGCGGCAGATCATGCAACTGGTCCTGTCGACGTATCGCGAAGTGCCGTGGAATGCACCGTATTACCGGCGACTCGGTTTCCGCGACATAGACGAAGCCGAACTCGACGTGGCTCTACGCGCACGGCGCGATGCACATATCGCACGAGGCCTCGACGAGTCAAAACGCATCTTCATGCGGCGCGATCTTGACTAACGGTTTGCGTTACAGAGACGAGCGTCGCCGCAGACGGAAAAAAGCGGCGGGCGCCGCCGGAGATTCACTCTCCGATGACGCCCGCCGCTTTTCGCTGCGCGTCGTTTCGCTGCTCGTTACAGCCGCTGCTTTTACAGCCACATTACGGCTCATTCACGATCACGCGTTTGCGCTTACTCCACCGTTTCAAGCGTAGGGTAGTCGATGTAACCCGTCTCGCCACGTGCGTAGTACGTGGAGGGATTCGGCTTGTTCAACGGTGCATTGGTCGCAAAGCGGCGCACGAGGTCCGGATTTGCGATGAACAACTGGCCCCACGCCACCGCGTCCGCTTCGCCTGCGTCGAGTACTTGCTGCGCGGTTTCCTTCGTGAACTTCTCGTTCGCGATGTACGGGCCACCGAACTCTTTCTTCAGCTGCGGGCCGAGACGGTCCTCACCCAACGCTTCGCGCGCGGCGATGAACGCGATCTTGCGCTTGCCGAGTTCGCGAGCCACATAGCCGAAGGTCGCGGCCGGATCCGAGTCGCCCATGTCGTGCGAGTCGCGGCGCGGCGCGAGATGTACGCCGACGCGATTCGCGCCCCACACGTCGATACATGCGTCGGTGATTTCGAGCAGCAAACGCGCGCGATTTTCGATCGGGCCACCATACGCGTCGGTGCGCTTGTTGGTGCTGTCCTGCAGGAACTGGTCGATCAGATAGCCGTTTGCGCCGTGCACTTCAACGCCGTCGAAGCCTGCTGCTTTCGCGTTTTCGGCACCTTTGCGGAATGCCTGCACACGCCCGCGATTTCGTCGAGTTCGAGTGCGCGAGGCGTGACATACGGGCGCTCCGGACGCACGAGGCTCACGTGGCCTTTCGCGGCGAGCGCGCTCGGCGCGACCGGCAATTCGCCATTGAGGAACAGCGGATCTGAAATGCGGCCCACGTGCCACAGTTGCAGGAAGATCTTCCCGCCGGCTGCATGCACTGCGTTGGTAACGAGCTTCCAGCCTTCCACCTGTTCCTGCGACCAGATGCCCGGCGTCTCGGCATAACCGACGCCCTGCGGCGTGACCGAGGTGGCTTCGCTGATGATGAGGCCCGCCGTGGCGCGTTCAGCGTAGTACTTTGCCATCAGCGCGTTCGGCACGCGGATTTCCTCGGCGCGCTGACGCGTCAGCGGCGCCATGATGATGCGGTTGGACAACGTCAGGTCGCCAATTTGCAGCGGATCGAAAAGAGTCGGCATAAATGTTCACCTTTGGCTGAGGCGAGGACGCCTTGAGCCGAGAGATAGTTGCATTGCAACGAAAGAGTGAAAGAAGCGGCGATGCAAGACCGGTCAGAGCTTCGAGTTCATATGCTCGAGAAAAGCCTGAATCACGGGCTCGTTGCGTTTGAAGAACACCCATTGCCCCACGCGTTTCGACGTGACGAGCCCCGCGCGCTGCAACGCCGCGAGGTGGGCCGACACCGTGGACTGCGAGAGTCCGCAGCGCGCGTCGATCTTGCCGGCACATACGCCATGGTCGAGCGGGAGTTCCTGATCGGCGAAGTGCGCATGCGGCTCGCGCAGCCAGCCAAGAATCTCTCGACGCACCGGATTGGCGAGCGCCTTGTGGATCGCGTCCATGTCAGGCGCGATGGGAGTTCGTTTCATTCGTCAACTACCAGAGCTGCTTTAATGGTCAGGCGTGGGCAAATTGCCGCCCACAGGTTTGCATCGCTACAGAGCGAAGTATATATCGGAATTTCACGATATGCTTGGAGGCACTACCGGCGGTAGGGAAAAGACTCGTGGCTATGCCAAAAAATCCAGCCGCGTCATGCAAAATGAGCACATCTAGGATGTGGAGAGTAACTCGTGGGCGTCAATTTCGATTTGAACGACTTGCAGGCGTTTCGCGCGGTGGTGGAACTGGGGAGCTTCCGCAAGGCCGCCGAGGCTGTCAGCATCTCCCAGCCGGCCTTGAGCCGTCGCATTGAGAAACTCGAGGAAGCGCTCGGCGTGCGTCTCTTCGAGCGCACCACGCGCAGCGTCACGCTCACGACCGTCGGCCGCGTGTTCGCCCCGAGCGCCGAACAACTGCTCGACGATCTCGACGTCGCGTTGCTCGGCATCCGCGATGTCTCTTCAAGCCGGCTGGGTCATGTGACCATTGCCTGCGTGCCGTCGGTGGCGTATTACTTTTTGCCCAACGTCGTCGCAAGCTACCATCGCCGCTTTCCGCGCATCAGGGTGAAACTGCTGGATTCGAGCGCGAATGAGGTGCTTGGCGCTGTGATCAGCGGTGAGGCTGATTTTGGCGTGAGTTTCATGGGTAGCCAGGAGTCCGAGGTCGAGTTCAAGGTGCTGCTGCAGGAGCGCTTCGTAGCCGCTTGCCGTCGCGATCATCCGCTCGCACGCAAGAAACGCGTCACCTGGAACGAGCTTTACGAGCATGAGTACGTGTCAGTGGACAAGACTTCCGGAAACCGTCTGCTGCTCGATCAGGCACTCTCGGCAGTGGCGCCGCGCGCGCCGAGCGTTTGCGAGACCCGTCACGTCACGACCATGCTCGGCCTCGTCGAAGCGGGGCTCGGTGTCGCCGCCGTGCCGTCGATGGCCATGCCCGGCCGCGATCATCCGATCCTCACGAGTGTGCCGCTCGTTGAACCGGTAGTGAAGCGGCGCGTAGGAATCGTGAGGCGCCGGGGGCGTCCGCTTACTCCGGCCGCGCAGGAGTTTCACAGAACGATTGTCGAGATGAGGCAGGGCGGCGTCGAAGGCAGCGATGGTTCTGACGTCAACACGTCTGCGAAAGAACGGCCAGTCCGGAAGACCGCATCGTGAGGTCGGCAAGACCGCTTCGTTCGCTTTATGTGCAGGTGCTGCTGGGCATGGTGCTCGGCGTGGCGGTCGGTCATTTTCTGCCGCAAGCGGGCGCGCTGCTCAAGCCCTTCAGCGATGCATTCGTCGGCCTTGTAAGGATGATGATTGCGCCAATCGTCTTCTGTACGATCGTCTCGGGGATCACCTCGCTTGCGAGCGGCAAGGCGATCGGGCGCACGATCTTCAAGGCGCTGGCGCTCTTCTACTTGCTCACCGTCGTGGCGCTAGCTTTCGGGCTCGTCACCGCGATCGTTCTGCGACCGGGCGCGGGTATGCACATCGACGCGCACGGTCTGGACACGAGCATCCTCGCGCAATATGTGAAGCACGCACAGCCGGGCGGCCTGGTCGCATTTGCGCTGAGCGTCATCCCCGAGACGATGCTCGGCGCCTTCGAGAAGGGTGACGTACTGCCGGTACTGCTGCTCTCGCTACTCTTCGGCTTTTCGCTGAACTCCTGCCCGAAGGCGGGCCGGCCGGTGCTCGCGCTAATCGACGGCGTCGCGCACGTCCTCTTCCGGATCCTCGCGATGATCATGCGACTTGCCCCGCTCGGCGCATTCGGTGCGATGGCGTTCACGGTGGGCCGCTTCGGCATCCGCTCGGTCGGCTCTCTCGGCATGTTGATGGTGTGCTTCTACGTGGCATGCCTGCTGTTCATTGCGCTGGTGCTCGCTTCACTCGCGCGGCTGCATGGTTTCGCGCTTTGGCGGCTCTTGCGCTACATGCGGGAGGAGTTGCTCATTGTTCTCGCGACATCTTCCACGGAGCCGGTACTGCCGCGCCTGATCGTCAAGCTCGAGGCGCTCGGTTGCGACAAAGGGGTCGTGGGGCTTGTGCTGCCCGCCGGATATTCGTTCAATCTCGACGGCACCGCGATCTATCTGACGCTCGCTTCGATGTTCATCGCGCAGGCGTGCGACGTGCCGCTTTCCGCGTCTCAGATCGCGATGATGCTCGCGGTCATGCTGCTCACGTCAAAGGGGGCTGCCGGCGTGTCGGGTAGCGGACTCGTCGCGCTCGTCGCGACGCTGACGGTGATCCCGGATCTGCCGGTAGCTGGTGTGGCGCTGCTGGTGGGCATCGACCGCTTCATGTCCGAGGCGCGCGCGCTGACGAGCGTGATCAGCAACGCATGCGCTGTGATCTTCGTTTCGATGTGGGAAGGGGCGTGCGACCGTGCGCGTCTCGCTCAGATGCTGGGGGCGGCAGCGGCAACTGCAGGCGACGCGGACAGTGCGGAGGACTCGGCGAGACGTACCCCGGGAATGTGACAGGAAGGCCGCAGCAAGCAAGCCTTCCTTCCTTCAAGTTTGCGTCAATGAGCGGAAACGGTATCGAGTCCGGTCGATTTCACTTCTGGCTGGACGNCGGGCGANGCGAGATAGTCGAGCAGAGCTTTTGCTTCTTTCGGATGCTGTGCACTGACCGGAATGCCGGCCGCGAAACGCGTGACTGACTGCAGCGATTCGGGAATCTTGCCGACGAAGGTCGCGCCCTTGACAGGCAGCAACTCGCTCACCTGCTGAAAGCCGATTTCGTAGTCGCCGTTCGCCACGACCGAGGCCACTGGAATGCGCGGGATCATCTTCGCCTTCGCTTTGACCTGATCCTCGATGCCAAGCTTCTTGAACAATTCCCGCTCGATATAGACACCGCTGGCGCTGTCCGAGTAGGCGATCGACTTCGCATGCAGCAGCGTCTGCCGGAGCCCGTCTACGGAGCTGATATCCGGCTTCGCCGCACCTTCGCGCACGACCATGCCGATGCGCGAATCGGCCAGTTCGACCCGCGATCCGGGGACGACCTTGCCTTTCTGGATCAGATCGTCAAGCGCATATCCGACCATGATGACGGCGTCCGCCGGCTCGCCACGCTCCAGCCGGTTGGGAATCGCTTCGGGCGATTTGCCCATCGACGGACCGAGCGCGGTGTCGAGCGCGTTGCCCGTCTCCGCCGAGAATTTCGGGCCGAGCACTTTGTACGCCGCAGTGAAGCCGCCAGAACTCATGACGTGCAGATCGGCGGCGTGCACGTTCGCCGCGGCGGCCGAGGTTGCAACCAGTGCTGCGGCGCACAGTTTTCGAATCAGGTTTCTCATGATCGTCGTGTTGTCGGAACGTGGGTGTATCTGGATGCGGAGCGCGGAAGCGGATCAGTGCGCCGGAGTCAGCGTCGTTGCGCGGCGGCGATACAGTGCGAACGTCGCCATCAGCGCGCATGCAGCGGCAAAGCTCATCCAGTAGCCAGGTGCGGCCTTGTCGCCCGTCATGTGGATGAGCGCCGTGGAGATCGCCGGCGTGAAACCGCCGAACACCGCCGTCGCGAGGCTATAGGCGAGCGAGAAGCCCGCGACGCGTACTTGTGCCGGCATCACTTCGGTCAGTGCGACGACCATCGCGCCGTTATAGATGCCGTACATGAACGAGAGCCAAAGAAGCGCGAGCAGCATGTTGAGGAAGCTCGGTGCGTGGGCGAGGAGCGACAGCGCCGGGTACGCGGTCGCGATGGCGAGCACCGTCATCGCGACGAGGAGCGGCCGGCGGCCGAGCTTGTCGGAAGAGCGCCGCCGATCGGCAGCCACACGAAATTCGACACGGCGACACACAGCGTCACGAGCAGACTGTCGGCGGTGCTCAGGTGCAGAACGGTCTTGCCGAAAGTCGGTGCGTAGACGGTGATCAGATAGAAGCTCGCGGTGGTCATCGCCACCAGCATCATGCCTGCAATCACTACGGTCCAGTTCTGGACCAGCGTGCGGAACACCTCCTTCATGCTCGGACGATGCTGGCGCGCCTTGAACTCCTCGGTTTCCTGCAGGTTACGACGCAGCATGAAGATGAACGGCACGATCATGCAGCCGACGAAGAACGGAACGCGCCATCCCCAGGACGCGATGGTAGCGGCGCTCATCGACTGGTTGAGCGCGAAGCCGAGGGCTGCGGCCACGACGATCGCGACCTGCTGGCTCGCGGACTGCCAGCTCGTGAAGAAGCCCTTGCGGCCCGGCGTGGCCATTTCGGCGAGATACACCGAGACGCCGCCCAGTTCCGCGCCCGCCGAGAAACCTTGCAGCAGCCTCCCGATCAAGACGAGCGCCGGCGCCAGCAGGCCAAGCGTTGCGTAGCCCGGCACGAACGCGATCAGGATGGTGCCGCTCGCCATGATGGAGAGCGTGACGATAAGACCTTTGCGGCGACCGACGTCGTCGATGTACGCGCCCAGCACGATTGCGCCCAGCGGTCGCATCAGGAAACCGGCGCCGAAGACCGCGAACGTCATCATCAATGAGGCGAATTCGCTGTCNGCCGGGAAGAAGACCTTGGCGATCTGGGTGGCATAGAAGCCAAACAGGAAGAAGTCGAACTGNTCGAGAAAGTTTCCGGCCGTTACNCGGAAAACCGCCGCGGCCTTNGAACGGCCCGACGNAAGNGTAGAGGGCGAGGGGTGCATCGTTGTCTCCTGAAATCCCGAAAGATGCTGTGGTTCCGCTCTTTGTGGATTCGCGAATATTGGCCCTTGCCCGGCAAAACGATAAGTGCAATCTTTTTAACGATTGATGTCCATTGGTTATCAATCGGCGCTGTGCCGGCCCTGCCTGGGCAAGCTGCGTGGTCGCGGCGCAATTCTGCGATCATTGCTGACAATCTGAACTGCTGGAATGAGCATGGAACTTCGGCATCTTCGCTATTTCATTGCTGTTGCGGAATTGCGCAGCGTACGGGCGGCGTCCGAGCAGCTGCACGTCACGCAACCTGCAATTTCCCGCCAGATACAGGATCTCGAAGACGCCATCGGCGCCGCGCTGTTCGAGCGCACGCCGCGCGGGCTGAAGCTGACGCCCGCCGGCGATGCGTATCTCTCGGAAGCACGCGAGATCCTTGCGCGTGTCGATGCCGCCAACCGGCTGGCGCGGCGCATCGCATCCGGCGTGCAAGGTCACCTGCGCATCGGTTTCGTTGAAAACGCCGTGTGGAGCGGCCCCGTATCGAGCGCGTTGAGCGCTTTCGAACAGGCAGCACCGAATGTCGCCCTCGAACTCACGCCGATGAACACGCCCGAGCAACTCGACGCGCTCGCCGCGGGACGGCTCGACGGCGGCTTCTGCTATCGCTTCGGCGCGTTGCCGGAAGGCATCGCGAGCCTGCATGTGCTCGATCAAGGCGTGGTGCTCGCCGTGCCGCAAGCGTGGCCGCACGGCAGCGCAGGCGCGGTCAGCGCACATGAACTCTCCGGCAGGCCGTTCATCGCGTTCCCGCGCCGCGTCTATCCTGCCTACTACGATCGTCTGCTGTCCGCCTGCGCCGAACGCGGGCTCACGCTCGATATCAGACAGGAGGCGTCGACGGAAACCGCGATACTTTCGCTGGTTTCGGCAGGGATGGGCGCGGCCATCGTCAATGCCGCGAATCGCGACAGGCCGCCCGCNCGNGTGCGTTTCGTCGACTTGCTNGACCTGGANATTTCCTTGCCGCTCGAATTCTGCTTCGTCGCACATGAGGCGGCGCACGAAGCGAATCCCACGCTGAAGCGTTTTCTGGACCTGNTGACATAGCGGCCGGCAAGCGATGCCTGCAAGGCATCGCCCNGAGCAGAAAACGGCATTGGCCGGACGTTTTTTCGTCGCCGATAGTAAAGGCACCCCAAGCTCTTTACTGTTCGCGCCATGTCCACTTCTGCTTCGCTCATCGCTACCGATATCGACTTCGAACGCTCCGGCTTCCAGACCGGCACATTGCGTTTGCCGTATTCGCACGACCGCTCGGCATACGGCCATGTGCCGATCCCGCTTGCCGTGCTCAACGCTGGTGCTGGTACGGGCCCGACCGTTCTCCTGACGGGTGGCAATCACGGCGACGAATACGAAGGACCCGTCGC